>Ga0207661_10002774_pt1 | contig 12067 bp, 9 predicted proteins | sample KBSC713LmetaG_FD_184337 | JGI IMG/M metagenome (GOLD analysis project Ga0207661, IMG submission 184337) | Corn rhizosphere microbial communities from Kellogg Biological Station, Michigan, USA - KBS C7.1-3L metaG (SPAdes) (version 2) | ecosystem: Host-associated > Plants > Roots > Rhizosphere ... | reverse complement strand
GACGTCTATTACGGCCATTCGCATGCCTTGCAGGGCGTCGATCTCACGCTGGAATCCGGCGTGTTCTCCGTCGTCGGCCGCAACGGCATGGGCAAGACCACGCTGTGCAAGACCATCATGGGTCTGCTCCGCGCGAGCAGCGGCTCGATCCGTGTCCGCGGGCAGGACATCACCTCGATGTCGCCGGCCGGCATCGCGCGTCTCGGCGTCGGCTATGTGCCGCAGGGCCGGCGCCTGTGGCGCTCGCTCAGCGTCGACGAGCATCTGCGCCTTGCCGCCGGCATAAGGCGTGGTCCGTGGAGTGTCGAGCGCATCTACGAAACCTTCCCGCGACTTGCCGAACGCAAGAACCACGGCGGCGGCCAGCTTTCCGGGGGCGAGCAGCAGATGCTCGCGATCTCGCGCGCGCTTCTGACCAACCCGCAACTGCTCGTCATGGACGAGCCGACCGAAGGACTCGCGCCCGTCATCGTCGCCCAGGTCGAGGAGATGCTGGTGCGCCTTGGCGACGAGGGCGAGATTTCGGTGCTGGTGATCGAGCAGAACATCGGCGTGGCGACGGCGATCTCAGGGAACGTCGCGATCATGGTCAACGGCCGCATCAATCGCATCATCGACTCCGGCCGCCTGTCGGCGGACCGCGACCTGCAGCAGCGGCTGCTGGGCGTTGGCGTTCACGCCGAGGCCGACACCGATCTCGAGATCGAGGCGGCGAAGCCGGATGCGGAACCTGCGCCGCAACGCGCGCCCTCTTCGGCGCCGATCCGCGTCTACGTTTCCAATCCAGTGCTGCCGACCCGCTGGTCGCAACCGGTGCCGATCCAGCGGATCGAGGCCGCGGCGCGCACGCTTTCGACGGGGATCACGCGGCTCGAAAGTGCCTCGCGACAGCGCCGGGAAGTGACCGCGCAACAAGTATCCGGACCGCCTGTCGTGCTGATCGCCGGCACGCTCGACACCAAGGGCGCGGAGCTTCGCTTCATCCGTGACATCATCGCCGAAAGCGGCCTGCGCACGCGCCTGGTCGACGTCTCCACCAGCGGCAAGCTCTCGACCTGCGATGTGCCGGCACAGGAGATCGCGCTCAACCACGGCCGCGGCGGCTCCGGTGTGTTCGGCGCCGACCGCGGCGCGTCGGTTTCGGCGATGGCGGAGGCCTTTGCCAAATGGCTTCGCCGCCAGGGCAATGTCGCCGGCATCATCTCCGCCGGTGGTTCGGGCGGCGCCTCTCTCGTGGCTCCGGGCATGCGCGCGCTGCCGGTCGGCGTGCCCAAGCTGATCATCTCGTCCGTTGCCTCGGGCGATGTCGGCCCCTATGTGGGCCCCGCCGACATCACCATGATGTATTCGGTCACCGACGTGCAGGGCCTCAACTCGATCTCGCGCGCGGTGCTCGCCAATGGCGCCAATGCCGTGGTCGGCATGGTGAAGGCGCGTCTCGATGAAGGCGCGGCCAGGCAGCGCGAAACGCGCGCCCTGCCCTCTGTCGGCATCACCATGTTCGGCGTCACCACGCCCGCCGTGCGGAAGATCGCCACCGCGCTGAAGGATGATTTCGAGTGCCTCGTGTTCCACGCCACCGGCGTCGGCGGCCGCTCGATGGAGAAGCTGGTCGATTCCGGACAGCTTGCCGGCGTGATCGATCTCACCACCACCGAGGTCTGCGACCTCCTGATGGGCGGCGTGTTTCCCGCGACCGAAGACCGTTTCGGCGCCATCATCCGCGGCCGCGTGCCCTATGTCGGCTGCGTCGGCGCACTCGATATGGTGAACTTCGGCGCGCCCGACACGATTCCGGAGCGCTATCGCCAGCGCAAATTCCACGTCCATAATCCGCAGGTCACGCTGATGCGGACCACGCCGGAAGAAAACGACCGCATGGGCCGCTGGATCGGCGAGCGGCTCAACCTGATGGACGGTGTGGTGCGCTTTTACCTGCCCGAGGGCGGCGTCTCCGCGCTCGATGCACAGGGCCAGCCGTTCTGGGATCCCGAGGCCGACGCGGCGCTGTTCAGGGCGCTCGAGCGCACCGTCCGCCAAACCGGCAATCGTCAAATCATCCGCGTCAAGCGCAACATCAACGATCCCGAATTCGCTTCCACCATCGTCGACGCGTTCCGGCCCCTGATTGGGCGCGCAAGCGGGCGGCGCAGAGTGGCGAGGTGACCCATGCCGAGGTTTGAACGCAAGGCGCTGCTGAAAAAATTCCGCGACATGGTGGCGCGCGGCGAGCCGATCGTCGGCGGCGGCGCGGGCACGGGCCTGTCGGCCAAATGCGAGGAAGCCGGCGGCGTCGACCTGATCGTGATCTACAATTCCGGCCGCTATCGCATGGCCGGCCGCGGCTCCCTTGCGGGCTTGATGCCATACGGCGACGCCAACGCAATCGTGGTCGAAATGGCCGGAGAGGTGCTGCCGGTCGTCACCAAGACGCCGGTGCTCGCCGGCGTCAACGGCACCGATCCCTTCCGCGACATGGATCTCTTCCTCGATCAGTTGAAGGCGCTGGGATTTGCCGGCGTCCAGAACTTTCCGACCGTCGGCCTGATCGACGGCATCTTCCGCGCCAATTTGGAAGAAACGGGCATGTCCTATGCGCTGGAGATCGAGATGATCTCGCTCGCACACGAGAAGGACATGCTGACCACGCCCTATGTCTTCAGCGAGAAGGAGGCGGCCGCGATGGCGATCGCGGGCGCCGACATCATCGTCTGTCATCTCGGCCTCACCACCGGTGGATCGATCGGGGCCCACACCGCGTTGAAGCTACCGGACTGTCCCGCGCGGATCGACGCCTGGGCCGCGGCCGCGCTCAGCATCAATCCGGATATCTTCGTTCTCGCGCATGGCGGCCCGATCGCTGATCCCGCCGATGCCGATTTCATCATGAAGAACACCCGCAAATGCCACGGCTTCTACGGCGCCTCCTCGATGGAGCGCCTGCCGGTGGAGCGGGCGCTGACGGACCAGGTACGCAAGTTCAAGGCGATCGGCGCGCGCTAGAGCCGCCGGCGCAAGGGAGGAGAAGATGTCAGGCTTTCTGATTGGTCAATTGATCCTCTGGTTGATCGTCGCGATCATCGCGATCGTCATCATCGTCTACATCGTCAACTGGCTCTATCACCGCTCGTCGAAGGAAGTCTCCTTCGTCCGCACCGGCTTCCTCGGCGAAAGCGTCGTGATCAATGGCGGCGCCTTCGTGCTGCCCTTCATCCACGACTACACGCCGGTCAACATGAACGTGCTGCCGATGGGCATCACGCGAGCGAAACAGGATGCCGTCATCACCCGCGACCGCATGCGGGTCGATATCGAGGCCGACTTCTATGTCCGCGTGCAGCCCACGCGGGAGGCCGTTGCGATTGCAGCGGCAACCCTTGGCCGGCGGACGCTGGAGCCCGAGCAACTGCACGCGCTGCTCTCCGGCAAGTTCGTCTCCGCGATCCGATCGGTTGCCGCCGAGATGACCATGGAGCAGATGCATGAGCAGCGCGGCGAATATGTCGCCCGCGTCAAGCAAGCTGCCGCCGAAGCGCTCGCCCAGAACGGCCTCGAGCTGGAATCCGTGGCGATCACCGACCTCGACCAGACCGATCTCGAGTTTTTCAACCCGTCGAACCGCTTCGACGCCGAAGGTCTGACCCGGCTGATGGAGGACATCGAGGCCAAACGCAAGCTGCGCAACGACATCGAGCAGGACTCGATGATCAAGATCCGTACCCGCAATCTCGATGCCGAGCGGCAGGCGCTCGAGATCGAACGGGAGAGCGAGACGGCTCGCTTGGAACAGGAACGCGATATCGAGGTGCGCCGGGCGCTGCAGCGCACCGAAGTGGCACGGGAACGTGCGCTGCGCGAGACCGAATCCGAGCAGGCGCAGTTCACCGCGCGCGAGGCGATCGAGAAGGCGCGTATCGCCAATGAGCTCGCCATCGCCGAAGCCAGGATCGCCTCCGAGCGCGAGACCCGGCAGCGCGAGATCGAGCGCACCCGCGCGGTCGAGGAAAAGGAGCTGCTCGCCCGCGAGGAGATCGAGAAGGCCCGCATCGCCAACCAGCGCGCGGTCGACACCGCGCGGATCGCTTCCGAGAAGGAGGTGCGCCAGCGCGACATCGAACGCACGCGAACGGTGGAAGAAGCCGAGATCGCGGCGCGGGAAGCCGTGGAAAAGGCTCGTATCCAGCAGGACCGAGTCGTCACGGACGCGCGTATCGCCAACGAGGAAGAGACCCGCCGGCGCGAGATCGAGCGTACGCGCGCGGTCGAGGAAGCCGAGATCGCGGCGCGCGAGGCCACCGAAAAAGCCCGCATCGCCCAGACCATGACCGTCAATGTCGAGCGCATCACTTCCGACGAGCGCACGAGGTCGATGGAGATCCAGCAGGTTCGCAACGTCCAGGAGGCCGAGATCGAGGCGCAGAAGGCGGTGGAAGCTGCCCGGATCGCGCGCGAGCGCAATCTCGCAGCCGAGCGCATCGCCGCCGAGCAGGCCACCCGCCAGCTCGAGATCGATCGGAACAAGACGCTGGAAGTTGCAGGCATCTCCGCGCGCGAGGCGACCGAAGCCACGCGCATCGCCCAGGAAGAGCGGGTGCGCGCGCTCGAAATCGCGCGCAATCGCGCCGTCGAGGAAGCCGACATCGCCTCGCGCGAGGCGATCGAGGCCGCGCGCATCTCGCAGGAGAAGGTCGTCGCCGCCGAACGCATCCGCGCCGAGCAGGAAACCCGAGGCCTCGAGATCGCGCGGACCGAGGCGATCGAGGCCGCCGAGCTGAAGCGGCGCGATGCCATCGAACGCCAGCGCATCGACGTCGAACTCGCGCTGGAGAGCGAGCGCATCAACTCCTCGAAGGCTCGCGAGGTCCTCAATATCGACCAGAAGAAGGCGGTCGAGATCGCCGACGAGGAGCGCGTGATCGCGCTGGCCGCCAAGCGCTCCGAGCGCGCCGACGCGGACCGGAAGGTGCGTCAGGCCGAGATCGTGGCGCGCCAGGAAGTCGAGACCACCGATGTTTCGCGCGAGCGGGCGCTGGAGGCCGCGCGGATCGAACGCCGCCGCGCCATCGAGCAGCTCGAAATCGCCCGCAACCAGTCGCTCCAGGAAGCCGAGATCGCCTCTCGCGAGGAGGTCGAGCGCGCCCGCATCGCTTCCGACCGCGGCCTGGATGAAGCGCGGATCGGCCGCGAACGCGACCTGCGCAAACTGGAAGTCGGCCGCGAGAAGGATGTCGAGACCGCGATGATGGAAAAGGCCATCGCCATTCATCAGAAGTCGCTGGAAGAGTCGGCCGCGCGTGCCGCTGCTGAAGAGGCGAGAGTGCGGGCGACGGAAGCAACCGAGCGCGTCGTGACGGCGCGCGAAAGCGAGATCGCCAAGCGGCGCAAGACTGTCGAGGTGATGCTTGCCGAGAAGCAGGCCGAGGAGACGCGGATTGCCGCGGAGGCGGAGCGCGTCCGCGCCGCCGTCGAAGCGGAGGCACAACGCATGCTCAACGAAGCCGAGAACGTGCTCACCGACGAGGCGCGCTTCTCGCTGTTCCGCCGCAAGCTGCTCGACCGGATCGAAGGGATCGTGCGCGAAAGCGTCAAGCCGATGGAGAAGATCGAGGGCATCCGTATCCTGCAGGTCGATGGCCTCAACGGCAGTGGCGGCGGCGGTGGTCGCAGCGCCACCGACGAGGTGATCGACTCGGCCCTACGCTACCGCGTGCAGGCGCCGCTGATCGATTCCATCCTGTCCGAAATCGGTGTGGAAGGTGGAAGCCTCGCCAAGATGCCGGGCCTGATCCGCGAGGCGCGCGACATGCAGGGCATCCGCGATTCCTCGCGCAAGGGCGGCGGCGACAAGCCCGCCTCGCCGCCCGCCGCGTCCTCCGGCACCGGCGAGCCGCCGACCGAGCGTGGCCCGCGCAAGAAGGGATCGTAACGCGCCATGGCCCGGGTTTACGTGTCCACCGTCGTCAACGCGCGCAACGATCGTGTCTGGGCGCGCGTTCGCGACTTCAATGGATTACCGAACTGGCATCCGGCGATCGCCGAAAGCCGGATCGAGGGCGGCGAGCCCGCCGACAAGATCGGCTGTGTACGGGATTTCCGCCTGCGCAACGGTGACCGTATCCGCGAGAAGCTGCTGGGCCTTTCCGACTACGACATGTTCTGCACCTACTCGATCCTGGAGTCACCGATGGGCGTGGACAACTATGTCGCCACGCTGCGGCTCACGCCCGTCACCGACGGCGACCAGACTTTCCTGGAATGGACCGCCGAGTTCGACTGCGCGCCGGAGCGCGAGGCGGAACTGGTCGGCAATATCGGCGGCGGCGTGTTCCAGGGCGGCTTTGACGCCCTGAAGCGGGCATTCGGAGGCTAACGAATGAGGGCAATTGCTCCGATCCAGGCACGCTGCGCCCCCTCGCCCCGCTTGCGGGGAGAGGGTTGGGGTGAGGGGGAGTCTCCGCAAGGGCGGTGGCAGTTGGACTCGCGGAGAGTCCCCCTCACCCGGAATTTGCGCGTCGCGCAAATTCCGACCTCTCCCCGCAAGCGGGGCGAGGTGAATCGAGCCGAACTGCTCCTTCGAGCTCGATTGTTCAGGGTGTAACGATGCCGCACGTCGTCAAAAGCACGATCCTGAATGCGCCGACGGACGCGGTCTGGAATGTGCTGCGCGATTTCAACGGCCATGACCGCTGGCATCCGGCCGTGGCGACCTCGACGATCGAGCGTGCACAGGCTTCCGACAAGATCGGTTGCGTCCGGTGCTTCAAATTGAAGGACGGCTCGGAGCTGCGCGAGCAACTGCTGGCGCTGTCCGATCTGGAACAGACCTTCAGCTACTGCCTGCTCGATACGCCGATCCCGATGTTCAATTACGTGGCCCATGTCCGCCTGCTGCCGGTCACCGACGGCGACCGCACTTTCTGGCACTGGGAGTCGCGCTTCACCACGCGCCCGGAGGACGCCAGGCGCCTCACCGAAATGGTGTCCGAAGAGATCTACCAGGCCGGCTTTGAGGCCATCCGAAAGCACCTGAGCGAGGCCGCATGATTCCGGAGAGATATCGATGCCCGTCACGGTGAAGACATTTGCCAACTCCGGCGAGGCGGCGGCGGCGCTGTCCTCCGACCGCGGCGCCCGCTATCTCGGCGGCGGCACGCTCGTGATGCGCTCGCTCAACGAGGGCGATATCTCGATCTCCACCATCGTGCGCGCCAACGATCGCGCGCTGATGCGCATTGACGGCTCGGGTCCACGCATCACGATCGGCGCGGGCGTCACGTTCGCGCGGATCCTTGCCGAGCGCGATCTCACTTTCTTGCACGCCCCTGCCCGCTCGATCGGCGGCCCGGCGGTACGCAACATGGGCACGGTCGGCGGCAATCTGTTTGCGCCGAACCCATATGGCGACTTCACCGTCGCGTTGCTGGCGCTCGACGCTGTCGTTTCCGTGCAGGGCGGCTTCGGCGCCCGTGATGTCCCAATCGAGGAGTTCCTGCAATCGCGCGAGCGGCAGGCCGGCACGCTGGTGCTTTCGGTCTCCTGCCAGAAGCCGCTCGCCGCCGACGCCTTCCGCTATCGCAAGATCGCGCGCATCAAGCCCAAGGGCGGCTCCGTCATCACGCTCGCGGCGCATCTGCCCGTCAGCAGCGGCCGAGTCCTCGGCGCACGGATCGCGCTGGGCTCGATGGCGCCGACGCAAATTCGAGCCAAGGCTGCGGAGCGCGCGCTCGAGGGACGTCCCCTTGACGCATCCTCGATCAGCGCGGCCGCTTCCGCTGCCGTCGAAGGCACCTCACCCACCGATACCGCGCTCGCCAGCGCCTGGTATCGGCGCGAGATCGTCGGCGTCCATCTGCGACGCCTGTTGTCCGGTCAGGAATAGGATTGAAATGACCAAGACCGCCCTGCAATTTCGTCACAACGGCCGCGACGTCGCGATCTTCGTCGATGGCGGCACCAATCTACTCGTGGCGCTACGCGAGCTGATCGGCGACATGACGCCCAAATTCGGCTGTGGCCAGGGCGGCTGCGGCACCTGCAGCGTGCTGATCGATGGCGAGTTGCATCTCTCCTGCCTGACGCTTGCCGAGACCGTCGCCGGCCGGTCTGTGCAGACGCTGGACGGATTGAAGGAAGGCCCCAACTTGCATCCGCTGCAGCGTGCGTTTGCCGAGAATTTTGCGGCCCAGTGCGGCTACTGTACGCCGGGCATGCTGATGGCCGCAAAGGCGCTGCTCGACAGAAATCCATCGCCCAGTCGCGCCGACGTGGTCGAGGCGATCTCGGGCAATATCTGCCGCTGCACCGGCTACGAGCCAATTGTCAATGCCGTGCTGGCCGCCGCTTCCAGCGGCCGCGCGCGGGCTTGAAGGAAATCGCGATGCTGGAACTACGCAAGGACCTGTTCGCCGACGAGCGCGACGACAATCTCAAGGAAATCGGCAAGGGCACGCAGCGGCAGGACATGCTCGGCCACGTCACGGGCACCTCCACCTATTTCGACGACCACAAGCTGCAGGGCATGCTGCATCTGAAGGTGGTCCGCAGCACGCATGCGCATGCGCGGCTGCGCCGCATCGATACCACCGAGGCCGAGCACTCGCCGGGCGTGCGCCGTATCGTCCGCGGCGCCGACGTTCCGCGCAATCTCAATACGCTGCTCAGCCTGATCAATTTCGGCAAGGACGATGAGCCATCGCTCGCGGTCGACAAGGTGCGCTATAAGGGCGAGCCGATCGTCGCTATCGTGGCCGACAGCCCGCGCGAGGCCTATGAGGCGATGGCGAAAGTGCGGGTCGATTACGAACCCCTGCCGACCGTGTTCGATGTCGAGGAGGCACTGAAGCCCGGCGCGCCCGTGGTCAACGAGACCTATCCGAAAAATACTTTCACTTACTACGACGTCTATGATCACCAGAAGCTGCGCTTCGGCGATGTCGAGCGCGGCCTTGCCGGCGCCGATCACGTGCTGGAGCAGCGCTATCAGATGTCGCCGATCGAGCACGCGCCGACTGAAACCAACGGCTCGATCGCGGCGCCCGATACCAACGGCCGTTACGTCGTTTATACCTCGACGCAGGCCCTGTTCTTCTCGGTCGACACCTGCGCCAAGATCCTGGACGTGCCCTCCAACACCTTCCACTTCATCGGCGGCACGGTCGGCGGCGGCTTTGGCGGCAAGGTCGACACACTCACCGAGCCGCTTTGCATCCTCGCGGCGATGCTGACCGGGCGACCGGTGCGCTACGTGCTCGGGCGCGAGGAAGAGATGCAATATGGCCCGCCGCGTGGCGCCGAGCGCATTTACATCAAGGATGGCGTGATGCGCGACGGCCGCATCGTGGCGCGCAAGGTCCGCGCTTATTTCGACAGCGGCGCCTATACCCGCCTCTCCAGCTATGCCGCGGTCAAATGCGCGGCGCATCTGCCGGGCCCCTACACGATCCCGAATGTCTATGGCGACATCTATTGCGTCTTCACCAATCGGACGCCCGCGACCGCGATGCGCGGCTTCGGCGTCACTGCCGTGGATTTTGCGATCGAATGCCAGATGGACAAGCTCGCGCATCTGGTCGGCATGGATCCGATGGAGTTCCGGATCCTGAATGCCTATCGCGACGGCGACATGAAGGCACATCGGCGCGAAGCCAAGAACACGGCGCTGATCGAATGCGTCCAGATCGCAGCCGAAAAGGCCAAATGGCCACTGCGCGAGGAGTTCAAGCGCGCTTCGTCACGCCAGGGCGGGGGTGGCGATCGCGCCGTCGTACCGTCGACGCCGCGAGAAACCCGTCCACAACCAGCGACGGCGTCGCAACAGCGCACGAGCTATGACCGCGCGCCTGCCGCCTCGCGCGAGCCACCGCCGCCCGCTTCATCGCCGCCCCCTGCTCCGCCGCGCCCGCCCGCTGCGCCCTCGCATGGCGCGACCCGTTTCTCGTCCGTCTTCGGCACCAGGAGGCGCTGACCATGGCCCGGCATCGCGGACGCGGTATCGCGTCGATCAACTATCCCGTCGGCATGAATCTCGGCGGCGACCCGAGCCAGGCCCTGGTGCACTCCAATCCGAGCGGCAAGTTCACGGTGGCGCTGTCGTCGATCGATCTCGGCCAGGGCATGAAGTCCGTGACGCGGCAAATCTGCGCGGAGACGCTCGGCGTGCCCGTCGAGGACGTCTATGTCGACACCGCCGATTCCGACACCGGGCCGCATTGCATGGGCTCCTTTGCCTCGCGCGGCACGCATCGCGTCGGCAATGCGGTGATGGCCGCGGCCAAGGAAGCGCGCGGCGTCATGATGGAGGCGGCGGCGGAAGAGTTGGAAGTGAACGCCGCCGATCTCGAAACCGACGGACGCGGCAACATCCATGTCAAGGGCGCGCCGCACCGCTCGATTTCGACCAAGGACGTCGCGATCGCCGCACAATTCAAGCAGGGCAAGACCATCTCGGGGCGCGGTATCTTCCTGGTGCCGCTCTCCAATGTCGACCCCGAAACCGGCGAGATGTCGCCCGCGACCTGCTACGCGCATGCCTGCCTGGTCGCCGAGGTCGAGGTCGACGACGAAACCGGCGAAGTCGCGATGGTGCGCATGGACAGCGCCTATGAACTGGGACGCGCGCTCAATCCGCGGCTGGTCGAGCAGCAACTCGTCGGCGGCGCCTGGATGGGCATAAGCCATGCACTCTATGAGACGCCCGAGCCCGTATACCCCGACCCCGCTCATGGCCCGCGTGACTTCGTCGAATATCTGATGCCAGGCCCCGGCGATATCTGCCCCCATGACATCGCGGTGCTGGAGCGCCCCGCGGCCGACGGCCCGTTCGGCGCGAAAGGTCCCGGCGAGATGTGCGCCAATCCGGTTCTGCCGGCAGTCGCCAACGCGATCTTCAACGCGGTCGGCGTGCGCATCGACGATCTTCCGATCACGCCGGAAAAGGTCTTGCGTGCAATCAAGGCCCAGGGCGGCGCACGCCCGCAGGCGCGACGCTGAGGCCCTTGAGATGGCGGTCCGCGGCACCATCGTCGGCATCGACAGCCCCGAGGCGCTGGAGAAGGCGCTGCGGGCCGCCTATTATCTTGCGGATGAAGGGCTAGCTACCGCGGCCTATCTCGGCCTCGCGCTCGGCAAGCCGCTGCTGCTGGAAGGCGCGCCCGGCGTCGGCAAGACGGAAGCTGCAAAGGCGATCGCCGCCGTGCTCGGCCGCAGGCTGATCCGCCTGCAATGCTACGAGGGTATCGACGCTTCCGCAGCACTCTATGAGTGGAACTATCCGCGGCAGATGCTCGCGATCCGGCAGGCCGGAGAAGAGAGCATCGACATTTATGGCGAGACCTTCCTGATCGAGCGGCCCATGCTCGCCGCGCTGCGCGCGCCGGACTCGGCCGTGTTGCTGATCGACGAAATCGACCGTGCCGACCAGGAGTTCGAGGCTTTCCTGCTCGAGTTCCTGTCCGATTTCCAGATCTCCATCCCCGAACGCGGCACGGTGCGTGCCGCCGAGCGGCCGGTCGTGGTGCTGACCTCGAACCGCACGCGCGACCTGCACGAGGCGCTGCGCCGTCGCTGCGTCTATCACTGGATCGATTATCCCACCGCCGAGCGCGAGGCGCGGATCGTGATGATGCGAGCGTCCAGCGTCGCCGAGCAGACGGCGCGCGCGGTTGTCGCCGCCGTTGGCAAACTGCGGCGCGAGCCGCTGAGCAAGGCGCCCGGGATTGCCGAGGCGGTGGACTGGGCCGAAGCCGCCACGCTGCTGCACAAGGGCGGCGCGCACTGGCCGGATGCGTTCAAGCGCTCGATCGGCGTCGCGCTGAAGGACGAGGAGGATCTGCACTTCATCGCGCCCCGGCTCGACGCGTTGATTGCGGAGGCGGCCGCGTGAGCGAGGAGCTTCAGTTACCGCGAGCGGCAAGAGTCTTTATTTCCTTTGTCGCGCTGCTACGCGCCAATGGGTTTGCGGTCGCCCCCGAGCAGACCACCGCCTTTCTCGCGGCGATCGAGCTATTGGGGCCGCGCAGCCTCGAGCACATTCGCCAGGCCGGGATTGCGACGCTGGCGCCGCCGCCGG
>Ga0207661_10002771_pt1 | contig 12077 bp, 11 predicted proteins | sample KBSC713LmetaG_FD_184337 | JGI IMG/M metagenome (GOLD analysis project Ga0207661, IMG submission 184337) | Corn rhizosphere microbial communities from Kellogg Biological Station, Michigan, USA - KBS C7.1-3L metaG (SPAdes) (version 2) | ecosystem: Host-associated > Plants > Roots > Rhizosphere ... | reverse complement strand
CTTCGAATGGACGGCGATGTCGTACCAGGAGAAGGCGGTGACCGGGCAGATCTACTACGTCTTCGGCCTCGCGATGCTCCTGGTCTATCTCGTGCTCGCCGGGCAATATGAGAGCTGGTACGCGCCGATCTCGGTGCTCCTCGCCGTACCGCTGTCGCTGCTCGGGCCGATGGCCGTGCTGCAAGGACTGGGGATCGACAATAATCTCTATGTCCAGATCGGCCTGATCCTCTTGATCGCGCTGTCGGCCAAGAACGCGATCCTGATCGTCGAGGTCGCGCTCGAATTGCATGAGAAGGGCAAGTCGATCGTCGAGTCCGCGATCGGCGCGGCGCAGGCGCGCTTCCGCCCGATCCTGATGACGTCGTTCGCCTTCATCCTCGGCGTGGTGCCGCTGGTGCTCGCCACCGGCGCCGGCGCCAATGCGCGCAAGTCGATCGGCATCACGGTGTTCTCCGGCATGCTCGCCTCCACCTGCCTCGCCGTGCTGTTCGTGCCGGCATTCTTCGTCGTGGTGCAGCGCTTCGAGAACTGGCGCGCGGAGAAGAAGGCCGCCGCGGGGGCGAAAGCCGCGCCGCAGGCGTAGGCGGCGCCGAGGGCGCGGCGGTCGATGAACCTCCGCTTTGCGGCAACAGCCTACTCGATGACCTCGTCGGCGCGGGCGAGGAGCGTGGGCGGCAATTGCAGGTCAAGTTGCCTGGCCGCCTTTTGGTTTACGACAAGCTCAAACTCGGTTGGGCCTTGCACGGGCAAGTCGGCGGGATCGGCGCCACGCAAGACCCGGTCGACGTAGGACGCCGCGCCGGCATGCATTTTGTTGATATCGACTCCGTAGGACATCAGGCCGCCCGCCGTGCAAAACAGGCGGAGCGGGTAGATTGCGGGAAGTCGGCAACGCGCAACGAGTGTAACCACCTGATCACTTCGCATCGAAGTGAGGGCGTCTGGTAGAAAAATCAGCCCGCTCCGCGGCCGGTCCTTGAGCGAAAGAATGAGCCGCTCAATGTCGGAACCGTTGCCAGTTGGCGTATCGATCGAAACGATCTTAGATCGATTTGCGATTTCGTCGATCGACTTGCGAAACGCTGCCGAGTTATTCCCCGGCTCGGGATTGTAAATAATGCCCAGGTGTTCGATGCTCGGCGCCACCTCTTTCAGGAGAGAAACCCATTTGCCGCCGAGCGAGGGCTCGAAGGGTGTGAAGCCGGTTACGTTGCGGCCGGGTTTCGCGAAGCTCTCGACGTAATGCATTCCGATGGGGTCACTGACCATGACGAAGACGGTCGGAATGTCGGAGCCTTCGGCGTGCAGCGCAGCCATGGATGTATTGGTTTCCGCGAACAGTACGTCAGGTCTTAACGCAAGCAATTCACGGGCGTATTGCCGGGTCCGATCGGTATCGCCGCTAGTAATGCGGTACTCGATTTGGAGATCTCGACCCACTGACCAGCCGCGGCCCTTGAGAGCCGCTTCAAGAGCTTTCCCGGTGAACTCGCTCGCGATCAACACCCCAAGGCGGCGAACCCGTTCCTGAGCTCTGGCGCGTCCCATGCTCACGAGCGTGCCCAAGCCGACGATGAACTCCCGTCGTCTCATTCGATTGGCGGCTCGCATATGCCTCCTTCAGGAGCGCTTTTCTCCGGTGAAGAGACTAGCACCGTCGTCCGCGCGTGGCGACAGCCGTTCATTTCTCCTCGCCCAGAACTTGCGGGGACGAGCATATTCCGAAACCGACACCGGGCAAGGGTTGGTGGTTCGCCCTCAGATAGCTGGGGCGATGAAGGGTGATGGCAGAAGTGAGACCCGCTATTCCGCCGCCGGCACCGTGATCTCCCGCGGCAGGATCAGCGCGGCGACGACGGCGAAGAGACACAGCGCGCCGAAGGTGTGCAGCATGGTGACGAAGCCGCCCTGCTGGTAGAGCCAGGCCACCAGACCGACCGAAACGCCGGCCGCGGTGAAGCCGACGAAATAGCGCACCGCATAGGCGCGCGAGCGCCATTCCTCGCTCGTATATTTGCCGACCATGGCGTCGTTGACGGTGACCTGCCCGAACGCGCCCATCACGACGCCGATCGAGACCAGGATCAGCGGAAGATTCTCCAGCGTCGCGGCGAGATAGAGGAACGGCGCGAGCAGGAACGATAGCGGCAGCGCGACCGCCTTCAGCGAATGCCGGTCCAAGAGCTTGCCGATGGTATATTGCGTCATCGCTCCGAACACGTATACGCCGGCCGCGATCAAGCCCAATGCCGCCGGGCTCTTGGTCAGGTCGGCGAGCCGCTCGGCAAACAGCTTCGGCAGCGCCACCGTCACCGCATTGAAAGTGGTGGAGATCGCGATCACGACAATGAGCAGCGCCACCACGACGCGCCACATGTCCTGCTTTGCGACTCGCGCCTGGGCCGCGGCTTGCTTGCTGCCCTTGCGGTCCTCATGCACCACCAGCATCGCAAAGGAAATGCCGATCAGGACCGTGACGGCGCCGGGGATGATGAAGGCAAAACGCCAGCCGAGATACTGGCCGATCACGCCGGTGACCAGCGCCGAGGACGCCACGCCGAGATTGCCCCAGACGCCGTTCAGCCCCATCTCGCGGCCGAGCTTGCCGGCATAGGACACGATCATCGCGGTGCCGACGGGATGATAGATCGAGGCGAAGATGCCGATCAAAAGCAGCGCCGCCCCCAGCTGCAGCGGGCTCGAGACGAAGCCAACCGAGATCATCGAGGCGCCGATGCCGATGAAGAAGATCACCATCATGTGCCGCCGGCTCCAGCGATCGCCAAGCCAGCCCGTGAGCAGGGAGCCGGCGCCAAAAGCGATGAAGCCGGGCGTCGCGTAGGGCAAAAGCTCCGAATAGGCCATCCCGAGCGCCGGCCCCATGATGATGACGGCGGCGGCGAAAATCAGCATCGCGTAATGGTCGATGAAATGGGCGGCGTTGACGAAGGTGATGACCCGGCTGGGGCTGTTCATGACGATTCCCGTTTTTGGCGGAAATAGGTTATACGGGTTTGGCCTGACGGGATGCAGCCAATGATTGTCGCCGAACCGCCACTCGTTGCCATTCTGCGCGGCCAGCGCTCGACCGGCGATGGCGTGCATCTGGTGTCGCGCAGCTACGAGAAAGGTCTGCGGCTCGACCCGCACATGCATCGCGAGGCGCAGCTCGTCTATGCGGCATCCGGCACCATGCAGGTGACGACGCCGAAGGGGCGCTGGCTGGTGCCGCCGGACCGCGCGGTGTGGGTGCCGGCGCGGCTGGTGCACGCCATCGACGTGGTCGCCGACATCGAGATGCGCACGCTCTATTTCGACCTCGCCTGGCTCAAGCGCGACCGGCACAGCCCAAGCCTCAAATCCGAATTCGTGGTGCGCGTCTCGCCGCTGCTGCATCAGGCGATCCTGGCGTTGTTCGACGAGCGTGCGAGCAACGAGCGCATGGCGCTGCTGATCAAGCTCGTGATGCTGGAATTGCATCAGGCGGAGGATTCGGCGACCTTCATACCGCTGCCGCACGAGCCGCGCTGCCGCCGCGCCGCCGAAATCGTGCTGGCCGCGCCCGCGGCCGCCCACGACATCGGGGCGCTCGCCCGGAAGGTCGGCAGCTCCGCACGCACGCTGTCGCGGCTGTTTGCCGCAGAGACGCAACTGAGCTTCAAGAGCTGGTGCCAGCGCGCGCGCATTGCGTCAGCCATCGAAAAACTGTCGACCAACCGCAGGGTTTCGGTCAAACAGCTCGCCGCCGACCTCGGCTATGCCAGCATGCCGGCATTTTCCCATGCGTTCCGCCAGGTGACCGGCAAGACGCCGACGCAATTTGTGGAAACGAAATAGGGCGATACGGAAACTGTCATTACCCGCGAAGGCGGGTAATCCAGTAACCACCGGCCGTGGTGATTGATCGATGGGCCTCGGCGTACTGGATGCCCCGCTTTCGCGGGCACGACACCGTGGATTGCAGCTTGATCCGGCCTGACTTCGCCTTAAATCTATCTAGGATTCGGCGTCACCCGGATTAGAGTCGCGCTGCCATGGCCAACGCCTTTTTCTCCGATCTGCTTGCGACGATCTCCGAGCGCGGCCGCAGCCTGCTGCGGCGCAGCGAGCCGGCCGACGGCAAGGAAGATGCCTCCGACCTCATCGAGCTTTGCGAAGCGCTGCTGTCGGGCCGCGGCGAAGCCTCGGGCACCGCGATGGCGCGCGAGGTGCTCGACCGCTATCATGAGCTCGACGACAATGGCCGGCGCACCTTCTTCGAGGCCTTGGCGAGCAATTTCGGGCCGGACAAGGATAAGCTCGCCGAGGCGATCAAGGCCTGGCAGGAGCTGCCGGGCGATGGCCGCGGCAGCGAGCTGCATTTCGCGTCCGAGCCGCGGCGCCAGGAACTGATCCGCCGGCTGAACCGGGCGCCGGGTGGCACCGGCGAACTGGTGGCGATGCGCGCCGACCTGCTCACTCATATGGGCGACCGCAGGGACCTCGCCGCGCTCGACCAGGATGTCGTCCATCTGCTCGGCTCGTGGTTCAACAGGGGGTTTCTCGTGCTGCGCAGGATAGATTGGTCGACACCGGCTAATATCCTCGAGCAGATCATCCGTTATGAGGCCGTGCACGAGATCCGCGATTGGGACGATTTGCGCCGCCGTATCGATCCCGTCGACCGCCGCTGCTACGCGTTCTTCCATCCGGCGCTCGCCGATGCGCCGCTGATCTTCGTCGAGGTGGCGCTGACCGAGGCCATTCCCGGCGCGATCGCGCCGCTGCTCGCCGTGAACCGCCAGCCGGTGAAAAACGAGCGCGCCCGCACCGCCGTGTTCTACTCGATCTCCAACACCCAGCGCGGGCTCGGCGGCATCTCCTTCGGCAATTTCCTGATCAAGCAGGTTGTCGAGGAGCTCAGGCGCGAATTGCCGAAGCTCGACACCTTCGTCACGCTGTCGCCGGTGCCGCGCTTCGTGCAATGGCTGAAGCAGCCGGATGCGCCGCTTTCGGAAGAGGAACGCGCGGTGCTGCAGCATCTCGACGAGCCGAAATGGTACGAGAACGAGGAAACCACGGCGCAACTGCGCGCCGTCATCGAGCCGCTGGCGGCCTATTACTTCCTCAAGGCCCGCACCTCCAAGGGACGGGTGGTCGACCCGGTGGCACGCTTCCATCTCGGCAATGGCGCGCGGCTGGAGCGGATCGACTGGCTCGGCGATCTCTCGCCCAAAGGCTTGCGCGAATCCGCCGGCATCATGGTCAACTATCTCTACCGCCTCGACGACATCGAGAAGAACCACGAGGCCTACGCCAACGAGGGTGAGGTCGTCGCCTCCAGCGCCGTGAAGAAGCTGTTGAAGAACGAGGGCCGCCGGCTGCTCGACATGCGGCTGGGCTAGGCCGCAGATTGTAGGGTGGGCAAAGGCGCGCTTGCGCCGTGCCCACCATCTCTCAACACCGATACTCTGGATGGTGGGCACGCTTCCGCCTTCGCTTGTCGAGCGACCGCAAATGTGGTCGCTTTGCCCACCCACCAATCTGTGGGGCAACACGCGCATTACGGTTGTCACTTCGTAAACGCGCACCCGTAAACCGCTCGCTCACCAAGGCTCTAAAGCCGGCGACAACCAGCTTCCCTAATCCGGCGGCAACAAGTGCCTGCTACTTCTCTGGAACAAAGACCAAGGGGAAGTCGTCATGTTCAGCGTCGTTCGGATCATCATCCTGGTTGCCTGCGCCTATGCAGGATCCGCTGTTGCGGAGAGGCAGTTTGCCGGTCCGCCCGAGGCAGCTCAGGTGCAGTTGCCGTGAGCTCATCGCCCGCGAATACGACTGAAGGGCTTGGACCCGAGCATTATCGCGAGATTTGCGATGAGATCGGCGCCAGGCTCGCTTTCGCTCTGCGGCCCGCATACGACCTGCCGCCGCGGATTGCACAGCTGCTCGACAGGCTGACCCTGCTCGACCACGATGCGCCTTCGATCGTGCCCTCGATGGAAGACATGATCGATCTCGAGGGAGCGCCGCTCGCTCAGAGTTGACGCGCGATCAACGCGCCTCGCCGGAGAATGACTGTCGCAGCGCCGACAACCGGTCCAGCGCCGCCTTTGGCAGCGGGCCCTTCTGAACCGCGGCAAGCGCGTCCTCGAATTGCTGCGGCGTCGCCATGCCGACCAGGATCGTGCCCATCGCCGGATGGGAAATCGCAAACCGCGTCGCGGCTTCGGTCAGGCTACTGGCGAAGCCTTCGCTGATCAGCGGCATCAGCCGGCGGGCGCGATCGATATCGGCATCGTAGCTGAATGCCGAACCGATCGGCTCGGGCGCCGCGCCCGCAATCGGATGACGCTCGGCCGAGCCCGACAAGGCGCCGCCGGCCAGCACGCGGATGCCCACTACGCCGACGCCTGCCGCCTTGGTGTGATCGAACAAGCGTCCATAATCCTGTGCCGGATAATTCGCCGGCAAGGCTTCCGCCGCTGATGGATTGAGCATGTTGTAGACGACCTGCGCGCTGTCGAAAGCGCGCGCATCGACCACCTCCTTCAGCACTGCCGTGTCGCCAAGCGCCGTGATCCCGAGGAAGCGGGTCTTGCCCTGCTGACGCAAGCGCTCGAACGCCGGCACCACCTCGCCGAGCACCTGACGAACCGACAACGTGGACTGGGTCTCCGTCACGGTAATCGGATTGTGCAGGTGAAAGATGTCGACATGGTCGAGACGCAGCCGCGAGAGACTGGCCTCGAGCGACGTCGTCACCGCCTCGGAGATGCGGCTGTAATCGCCGTGCTGCAGGCGGACCTTGGTGCCGACGACGACATTGCCCGGTTTCAGCTTTTGCAAAACGCGGCCAAGGTTGGTTTCCGACGCGCCGTTGCCGTACTGCACCGCGGTGTCGAAATAGTTCACGCCGACATCGAGCGCGCGTGCGACGGCGCGCTCCTGATCGGCCGCCGCGCCGCGCACCATCAATCCGCCGACGGCACCGCAGCCGAAGCCGAGCACCGAGAGGCGCATTCCGCTGCGTCCGAAGACCCGCATTTCCATCGCCATTCCTCCGGCACGACGCTGAACATCACGTCTCCGACTCCGCGCGTTCAGCGGCCTGCTTCACGCGCTCCGGACCGCCGCTTGTAACATTGCCGAAAAACAGTGTCGACCGAGCACGGCTGCAGCCTGATTCCTGATTGAGCATGATCCCTCGGGTCAAGCCCGAGGGCATGCTTTTCGGAAAGCCGCTTCACACTTTTCCGGATCATGCGCTAGCGCTGCGGTCCCATCATGCGGCTGGAATTTTCGGCGCAGAGAACATGATGATGCAGGTTGGCAACCCATTGCCGGCCCGAGTCCGTCAGGTTCAGAAGCTTGACCCCCTCGCCGATATGCATCGAGACGCAATTCCAGAAGAAGGCGGGATAGTGGTCGATCAAATCCGCCGGCGAGGAATAGCCGAACTGGCGGTTGAGCCCTGTTTCCTCGAACTCGTGAAAGAGCGCATTGGCCTTCCTGGGGTAGGTCGGATCGCCGAGTTGCCCGATCAGATCGGCGGCCTGCACAAGTTTTGGCTCCAGCCCGACGGTCTCGACGGTCTGGTCGATGCTGGCGGGAAAGCGCGTCATCTCGATCGCGTCGGCAATCCGCCTCGCATCCACCAGCGGCGAGGGCCCGAGCCGTTCGATTGCGAACATCTTGGAGCGTTCGACATGATAGGGCATCAGCGCGGCATCGGACGCACCGCGCGGCAGCTTGATCTTCTGGTTCTCTTCATTGATGACGTATTCGGTTTCGGTGTCGCCGCTCAGCACGCCGCGGACATAGCCGATATCGTGCAGGAGGCAGGCGCAGATGAGATGGCTGTATTCGTCCGGCCTGATGCGATGAGAGTGCGACAGGCCCTGCAGCAGGTCGCGGCCGACCAGCGTCACGAGATAGGTGTGCTCGAGATTGTGGTAGAGCGCATCGCTCCGGCCCAGGCATTCGATGGTGCTTCGCGCCAATGCTCCGAGCCGTTCGGCCGTCTCGTCATGGGCGGGGCCGAAGAGCTTGCGAAAGTCCTTTGCCAGGAATTTGCCCAGTTGCCTCGCCGCTGATGCCGTGATGGTTTTCACCGACATTCTCCGGGTGACCGAACAATGCCGGCAACGATAGCATCTCGGGAACGTGCTTCAAGCAGATGTTGTGGGCCGCCGCACTCGCGGAAAGCTCAAGCCGGACGGCCCTGTTCTCCGGCACCGCCGGCAGCGGCCGCGCTGCAGCATTCGAATCAGGCGCTATCGCTCGCCGGGCGCGGTGAAGAATTTCTCGCCATAGGCAAAGCGATTGGGCTTCAAGAAGAAGCCAAGGATCACCGCGCCATCAGGCGCCACCGCCTCGTGCTGATTGCCGGCCGGTCGCCAGACGAACTGGCCGGGCCCGCATTTGCCCTCATGGTCCTCGAGCGAGCCCTCGATCACATAGGTCTGCTCGAGCGCGGTGTGCTCGTACAGCGGCACGACCGCGCCCGGCGCGAGCTTGAACAGCGCCGTGGTGATGCCGCCCTCGTCGGTATAGAGCACCTTGATCTGGATGCCCGGAAACTTAGTGGCCTCCCAGGGCATGTTGGGCACATCGAGATAATGCGCGGCGCGCTCCGGCGGATTCTCCGGCTTGATATCGGAATGCACGAGCTTGCGTTCGCGTAAGGACATGACGGCCCTCCCTGGCACGATCAGGACGGCCGAGCATAGCGCGGGCTACGAACGACCGGAACACCGAAGCTGTTCCCCGCATGAAACTCTTTCAACTCGCCGGCACTCCGGAACCCTTTCCATTCGCATCAGTTCAACCGCGGTGACCGCAGCAAAACCGGGTCACGAAACACGGATGGCGTCGACCAGCAACGCCTGCCCATAGATCGCGGCTTACCGAGAGAGAGACAGGAGCGGCCCATGAAACTGAACTCGACGCAGGTGAAGCAAACCTTGAATCAAATGAATGCACATGTCCTTCCCGACAATCATCCAGCGGTGAGCCAGCTGACCAACGTGTTCGGTGACCACACCTTCTTCCTGGATGAGAACGGACTGAAAGTGCTGGAGCCGGTCGAGGCGCCGGAGGCGGAAATACAATCCGGCGAGGTCTTGAGCGTCGCGGACTGGACCGATGCGACGCTCACCAGCCTGACACCGCATGAGCCGGAATCGACCGGCACCATTGTCCTGTTCAACGAAGTCAAACACTGACTTCGCCGCAGGGCCGGCGCGTGCAAATAGAGCTCGCGCTCACGCGCCGGTGACGCGCCAGATCACGTCGCCGACATCGTCCGCCACGAGTAACGAGCCGTCGGGGCCGAGCGTGACCCCGACCGGCCGGCCGTAGGACTCTTTCTCGTCGGGCGCGAGGAAGCCGGAGAGGATGTCGCGCGCCGGTCCGGACGGACGGCCATTCTCGAACGGCACAAAGACGACCTTGTAGCCGGAGAGCGTCGAGCGGTTCCACGAGCCGTGCTGCCCGATCGCCATGCCGTCGGGAAAGCCCGGTAGCGTGCCTGAAGGCATCCAGCACAGGCCGAGCGAAGCGGTGTGCCCGCCGAGCGCGTAGTCCGGCGTGATCGCTTTCGCGACCATGGCCGGGTCCTGCGGCACGCGGTCGTCGACGGTCTGGCCCCAATAGCAGTAGGGCCAGCCATAAAAGCCGCCTTCGCGCACCGAGGTCAGATAGTCCGGCGGCGTTTCATCGCCGAGGCCATCGCGCTCGTTGACGACGGTCCAGAGCGCGCCGGTGTTGGGCTCGAAGGCGAGGCCCACCGCGTTGCGCAGGCCGCTCGCAAAGATGCGGCTCGTGCCCCTTGAGAGATCGAGCTCATAGATGCAGGCGCGGCCGTCCTCGACCCCCATGCCGTCATCGGCAATATTGGTGAGCGAGCCGACGCCGGCATAAAGCTTGTTTCCGTCCGCGCTCGGGAGCAGGCTTCGCGTCCAATGGCCGGCCGGCTTGAACGTGACGAGCTTCTTGCCCTGCGCGGTGATGCGGTCGGCGCCGGCCTGATACGGAAAAGCCACGACGCCATCGGTATTGCCGACATAGAAAGTGTCGCCGACGAGCGCCATGCCGAACGGCTGGTTCAGTCCCTCCATGAAGGTCCCGCGTATCTCGGCGACGCCGTCGCCATCCCTGTCGCGCAACAGGGTGATGCGGTTGGCGCTGACGCCGAGCGCCGCGGCGCGCCGCATCGTCGCCTGCATCGCATAGTGAAACACGCTTCTGGGACGGCCCTCGACCTGCGTCGCCTCGGCGATCAGCACGTCGCCATTGGGCAGCACCTCGATCCAGCGCGGATGGTCGAGGCCGCTCGCAAACGCGTTGACCTTGAGCCCGGGTGCGGCAACAGGGAGCTGTCCCTTCTCCCAGCCTCGCGCCGTCGGCATCTTCAGCGTCGGGATCGCGCCCTGCGGCTTTGCCGCCGGAATCTCAGGCGCGGCGCCCCAGGCCGGCTCGGGCTGCGCGCCCTGCGTCTTGCGCCACGCCAGCGCGCCGGCTCCGACAAGCGCGACACCCCGCGCAAACATGCTGGAAAAACTCATGAAACTCTCCCTGATCGCGCGCCGTCCCTGCTGCGCCGACCTCATTCGCATAGCCCAACGCCGGTGACAGTAATTCTACGATCTTCGCAGTTGCAACCGAATCAGGGAGATTACCTGTGCGCTTGATGGTGGTTGAGCGCTTCCTCCCTGAACCTGGCCCGCCGCCCTGGCGGGCATATTTTTCGCGAATGCTGCGGCCCGCCGATCTCGAAAAGCGGACGTCCCGCACCGCCGAGCGCGATCGGGTCCTTATCTCTCACGAGACGACAGCGCGGCAGGTCGCGGAAGGCTTCCTACACGATGCGCTAGGCCGCCAGCGCCTTCATCTCGCGATACAGATCCGATTTCCCCTCGAAGCCGATGCCGGGCAAATCCGGCATCGTGATGTGGCCGTTCTCGACGCGGACGCCGTCGGGGAAGCCGCCATAGGGCTGGAACAGATCCGGATAGCTCTCGTTGCCGCCGAGCCCGAGGCCGGCCGCGATGTTGAGCGACATCTGGTGCCCGCCATGCGGGATGCAGCGGCGCGGCGACCAGCCGTGCGTATGCAGCACTTGAAGCGTGCGCTGATATTCACAGACGCCATAGGACAACGCGCAATCGAATTGCAGGAAGTCGCGATCGGGGCGCATGCCGCCGTAGCGGATGAGGTTTCTCGCGTCCTGGTGGCTGAACAGGTTCTCGCCGGTCGCCATCGGCGCGGGATAGAATTCCGCGAGCGCAGCCTGCAGCGCGTAGTCGAGAGGATCGCCTGCCTCCTCGTACCAGAACAGCGGATAGTCCCGCAGCATCCTGGCGTAGGCGATCGCGGTTTCGAGATCGAAGCGGCCGTTGGCGTCGACCGCGAGCTGCGCTTCCTTGCCGATCTCCTTCAGCACCGCCTCGATGCGCTCGCGGTCTTCCATAATCGGCGCGCCGCCGATCTTCATCTTCACGACGTTGTAGCCGCGATCGAGATAGCCGCGCATCTCCGCGCGCAACATCGAAAGGTCCTTGCCCGGATAATAGTAGCCGCCGGCGGCATAGACGAAGACGCGCGGATTGGCCTGCCGCTTGTGCCGCTCGGCCAGCAGGCGAAACAGCGGTTTGCCCGCGATCTTCGCCACCGCGTCCCAAACCGCCATGTCGATGGTGCCGACCGCGACCGAACGCTCGCCATGCCCGCCCGGCTTCTCGTTCGACATCATGGTCGCCCATACCTTGTCGGGATCGAGATTGTCGCCGGCTTCGTTCAAGAGCGATTTCGGGTCAGCCTCCATCAGCCGCGGCGCGAAGCGCTCGCGGATCAGCCCGCCCTGCCCGTAGCGGCCGTTGGAATTGAAGCCATAACCGACCACACGCTTGCCGTCGCGCCTGGCATCGGTGACGACGGCCACGAGGCTCGTCGTCATCTTCGTGAAGTCGATATAGGCGTTGCGGATCGGCGAAGAGATCGGCTTTGTGACTTCGCAGACGTCGACGATGCGGACGGACATTTGATCAGCTTTCAATTGGCGTCGTCATTGCGAGGAGCGAAGCGACGAAGCA
>Ga0207661_10002770_pt1 | contig 12078 bp, 9 predicted proteins | sample KBSC713LmetaG_FD_184337 | JGI IMG/M metagenome (GOLD analysis project Ga0207661, IMG submission 184337) | Corn rhizosphere microbial communities from Kellogg Biological Station, Michigan, USA - KBS C7.1-3L metaG (SPAdes) (version 2) | ecosystem: Host-associated > Plants > Roots > Rhizosphere ... | reverse complement strand
GAGGAAAGGGCTCTTTCGGTCGAGGCGGGTTGGAGCTTTGAGAGCTTGCAGGTGGCAAGGCCCTTGCTTTGCAGCAGGCCGTGGCGGTTGACTTCCACCGTCATCTGCTGCAGCTGCGAGGGGATGCCGCCGTGGGGTTCTGAGAGATGGCCGCTGACGAAGACGGCGATCGGGGCGGTGCCCCTTCTGGGGAGCTTGTAGGGGAGGACCTGGGAGAGGACGGTGATGCGGATGTTGCCCTCTTGGACCACTGTGGCGTGCGCGAGGCTCGCGCACGCCAACAGGCCCACTGCGGTGGCTGCCCAGAGGCTTCTTTTGAATCTCACCTAGCCCGCGACCCGCGCTTGGGACCCTTGTGCTTCTTTGCCTTGCCCCTGCAACCGAGGGGCTTAAGCACCGGCTTTGAGTCCGACTCCTTGCCGTTTTGGCCGGTGAAGTTGGCTTCGACGCGGTGGGTTGCCCTGCAGAGGTTGGTGGAGTTCTGAAAGAGGCCCTTCTTGCCTCCGTAGAGGGAGATCAAAGCCGAGGAGACCGGGGCGTCGGGGGTCGAGGCGAAGGTGCTCCTGAGGCGACCTTTGACCGAGTCGACGAAGCCGACCAGGTGGACGTTGATCTCGCCGTTTCGCAGGGAGGCGACGATGTCGGGGAGTTCTCGTTCGCTGCCGTTGGATCTGAGGAAGATCGGGCCTTCCAGGGGAGTCGACAAAAGCGGGGTGATCGCCTTTGCGTAGCCGTAGATCGATCCCGGTGGGCAGGCTTCCCCGTTGCCGCCCGCTTCCTTGAACTGCACCCTGGTGCAGATCGTTTGGAAGTGTTCTTGGGCGATGAACTCCGAGGCGGGCAAGATCACTTCTGCTTTGTGGATGCCGGCTTCGCCGATCCCGTTCATCTTCAGGTTGGCTCTGAGCGCCGGGTAGGCGCCGCGTCTTGTGCCGCCCTTCAACTTCAGGGAGAGGCGGGGCTTGAAGGGAAGGGCGGCACAATCGGCGGCCTGGTAGGGGGTTGCGACCGTCACCGGGCGATCGTCTGCTTCAGAGGAGAAGTCAAGGCCCGAGCCCAAGAGGGTGCTCGCGGTCGAGGTCCGCTTGCAGCTGGTCGGGTTGAGGACGAATTCGGGGCGATCCGTGTAGGCCCTGATGTCCCTTGCGTGCACCGGCACCCCCTTGATGATGTGGGGGATCGGATCCGAGCCCGTGGCGTCGATGAAGACTTCGCCGGTTTCGGGGTCGATGCGGAAGGCGTAGCGAAGGACCACTGTGCCGAGGTCAAAGGGACCTGCCTTGGCGGCGGTGATCGCGACCAGCGATATGGCCGAGCCGTGGTAGGGGCCGCCGAGGTAGAGCTTGCCGGGGACGTAGGCGAGGGCTTGGCCCACGCCCGCTCCGACCAGGGAGTGGCCTACTTCGCTTGCCGCGGGGCAGCTCGGAGAGTCGATCTCTTCTTGGCCGCCGTGGGGGCCGGTCCTCGCCTTTGCCGCGGCGATCGCCGAGTCGGGGCAGAAGGGGATGCCGGCGAGCTTGGCGACGATCCCCGGGGGCAGCTTGATCGAGAAGCGGGTGAACTCCTGTTCAGAGTCGGTTCTGAAGAGACGGACGTTGAAGGGAGAGAAGCGGCCTGCGGCGTTGTTGATCGAGCCGGCGATCAGGCCCGGCTTGAAGGGAGGAAGCCCCCCTCCCGGGCAGGCCCCTCCTTCTGGTCCGTGTTCGATCTGGAAGGAGCCGGTTCTTTCGATCGCTTCTGCATCGCTTGAAGCAGAGAACGGCGTCATCTTCGCCACCGTCTTGTATTCGCCACAGGACGGCGGAGTCGCCAATGGTGCTCTCGCTCCTTCGCGGAAGTGCAGCTTGAAGGAGGAGAACGGGATCGGCGGCAGGTCGTTGAAGGTGGTCGTGATCTGCCCTGTGGATTCGTTCAGGTCGATCCTTCCCGCCTGCTTGACGAAGACACCGCGTTCGGGGGCCCTGGCGACCATGTACATGGCGGTCAGAGAGTTGAAGGGGTTTTCATAGGGGGCGGCGAGGTAGATCGAGCCTTCCACCGGTTCTTCGAGCAATGGGCTCAACACGTGAACCGAACCCAGCTTCGATGCTTCGGGGCAGTTCTCGCCCGCTTTTGATTCCAGCTGTTCGGCTTTGTATTGGGCTTCGGAACAGGTGACGACTCCTTCGGCGAAGGAGGGGTTGACGGTGACTCCTTCGGGCAGGGTGACGACGGCCTTGCGGGGCTCGGTTTCAGAGATGCCGTTGGGGTTGGTGAGGCCTTCATTGTGGAGCTTCAGCTCGAAGTCGAGGCCGCTGGGGTTCTCGGCCAGCTTGGTGGTGGGCTGGGAGGCGATTTCGGGCTTGAAGGGGACCGCCGCGCAGCCGCTCATCGGCTGGGGCAAAGAAGCCCCGTTGAGGAATTCGGCGCTCTGTTCGTCATAGACGCTCGGTTCCTGCACCGAGTCGACCTTGACCGTGACTTCGGGCGCTTCCCCGCAGGAGGCCGGCAGGGTCAGGTAGGCGCGCAGGGGGGCGGTGGAGGAGCAGCCTTCCTTGATGCCCAGCGGCGGCTGCTGGCAGATCCGTTCGGGGTCGTTGCCGCTTGCCGCCGGCACCCCCCAGATCGTCTCGGTGATCCCGCTGACTTCGTTGGGGGCGTTGATCGCGTCGATCGCCAGCCCGTAGCCTTCTTCGCTCCTGACCGAGGCGAACTGCTGGGAGACGAGTTCGGCCACGTTGAAGCCGAGCTGGGCGGCGACGCCCGGAGGCGGGGTGAGGTTGTAGATCGGGCCGTTTACCTGGCCGAGGCTGTGGCCGAGGTTGGCGCGCAGCTCGCCGACCTGGGTGTCGCCCGAGCAGGTCGGGGTGATGCCTTCGAAGTCTTCGCGCGGGCAGGCGGGCACGGCGGAGGGGTTGCCGATCAGCCCCGGCGGCAGGTCGACGATCGTGTTTCGCATCTGCCCGCCTTCGGTGTTGCCGCTTTCGTCGGTCTTCAGCTCGAAGTGGACGGTGAGGGTCGCCGGGTGGGAGGCGGCCTGGGTGTCGATCGTGCCGTCGGTGTTGCGGGCGGTGATCGAGACGCTGGCGGGCACCAGACCGAAGTCGGCCTGGGCAACCGCTGGCGCCGCCAAAGACAGGACAACCGCGGTGAGGGCGATGAAGCTACGGCGAATCACTTGGCACCTCCGCGGTTGCGCTTGGCGGCTCGCTTCTTGGAGTGCTTCTTCGCGTGCCGCTTCTTCTTGTGTTTCTTTGCGTGCTTCTTCGCCTTTGCTTCTTCGTGCACGTTGCCTGCGCCTTCGAAGGTCGAGGAGCCCGGGGTGGGGTCGTTGGGGGGGGCGATGGCGGGCTGGCAGGCTTCGCCTTGGCATTCGCTCCGCGCCACTTCGGTTTCGGCGGGGATGCCGCCGAATTCGCGGGCGTCATAGAGGTCGATCAGCTGGTCTTTGTCCTTGAGAGTCAGCTGATCGCGGCTGGTGAAGAAGACATCCTTGCCGCTTTCGTCCATTGCCAGGAAGTTGGAGTCGGCGACGCCGGTGCCGGCCGAGATCAAAGAGACGCAGCCGCCTTCTCTTCCGCATGTGCCCACTTCGCCCGGCTCGTACTCATAGACGTCTTCGACCCGGCCGTTGGAGTCGGCGGGGACGAGCGCGTCGCCGCTGTCGAAGTAGAGGCGGCCTTCGTCGCTCAGGTAGCGCGGTTGGGGGGGCTGTTCGGTGCCCGAGGCGTTGTCGATTATCCGCAGGAAGCTCGGGCCCAGCGGGCTCTGGCCGCTGCGGTTGCAGGAGGGGCAGCTGAGCTTGCCCGTCGCCGAGTCATAGAGGAAGACCTCCTCGCAGGGGGCGCTGATGTAGCCGCCTTTGCGGTCGCTTTCGCAGGGGCCGGTGTTGTCATAGCCGCTCAGCACCGCCTTGGAGAGGAAGGCGAGGTAGCGCCCGTGGGGGCTGGCCTCTGCGGTGCGAACCGTCGGTGAGGGCCCCCAGTCGCCGCCGTGGGCGATGTCGTTATCGCCCGGCAGCAAGGTCGCGACAAAGCGCGTGCCCTCCCCTTCGGCCCGGGCGTAGAGGTTATCTTTGCCTTCCACGGCCTTGGCGTGTTGTTCGTTTTCTTCTTCGCCCGTGAGCACTTCGGTGTCGACGAAGTAGATGCGGGAGAGGTCGTCGCTTTGTCCGGCGATCCCTTCGAAGCCGCCCTTGCCTTCGGTCAGATCGGTTGTCTGTTCTCCGCCTTCGAGGTAGTGCAGGTGCCCGTCGGCGAGCAGCACCTTGGCGCCGTCGGGGGAGGCGCTGAGGAACGGAGCGGGATCGGGCGTGCCTTCGGTCTCGATCTCCTTGGTCCGCTTACCGTCTTCGCGCAGGTAGACTTGGCCCGATTCGCCCGACCAGAAGACGCGCGCGCCGTTGGTGGAGACCGCGTTGGTGATGACCTTCCCCCCTGAAATGCCGGGCTCTTTCAGACGCCTCCCCGAACCGAACACCGCACCGGGTTCGGTTTCTGCGTTGCCCGGCAACACGTTGACCAGCGAGAGCTGTCCTTCGTGCCATTCGTAGAGGTTGGACTTGCCCTGTCCGCCGTCCACGGCTTCGGGAGCGAATTCGGTTGCGCCGGTGAGCGCGTCGTTTGCTTCGAAGAAGATCCGCGAGAGGTCCGCCGAGGCGCCGACATAGCTCAGCGCGAAGGTGTTGGCGCTGCGGTCCGGCGGTTCGAAGGTGAGCAGGGGTTGCAACGAGGCGGGGTCCGCGCTGGGCTGGGCGTAGAGGTTTTCGAAGCCGAGCGGCGCTTCGGAGGAGAAGGTCGGCTGTTCCTTGCCTTGGTTGAGCACACCCATGGTGAGAGGGGCATCGAAGGCTTTGAAGCCGTGCTCTCGGGTCGAGAGCTGGGTCGGCGTGAGGTTGGCCGTCTGCCAGCCGGTTTGGGGGTTGCGGCGGGCGACGTACTCGTCTTCGAGCAGGCTGCTCTGTTCGGAGTCGAAGGCGCTGCCCTCATAGACAACCGAGTTGCCGTCGGGGGCGCTTTGCATCGGGAAGTGCTGGGAGAGCACTCCCGGCTTGCATTCGGCTTCCCCACAAGAGCTGAGGCGCGGCTCGGCGGGGAACACCTGGCCGCCCTGCTTTTGCACCGGGGAGACCAGCTCCCAGGCGCGGTGGTCGGGCAGTCCCGGTGCTTCTTCGGCGAAGGTGCGGAGAGATTGGGTTTCGCCCGTTCCTTCGCAGACTTTTTCAGGTTCTTCGGTCGAGCAGTGGCTGGTGGCTACTACCCTGAAGCGGTAGGCGGTGTCTGGGGTGAGGCTGACCAATGAGGCGGCGGCGCTGATCGCTTCCTTTCCTTCGCCCAGCAGGGCGCCGCCGGGCGGGGTTTCGGTGGCGCCGAGAAAGCGTTCGGACGGCGCGTTTGCCTGATACGCGGCCTCGGTCTCGTACTGGAAGGCGAAGCGGGTCACCGATCCCTCGGGGTCGATCTGCGCGCCCAACTGCGCCGTCGTTGCCGTCACGTGGGAGAAGGACTCCGAGAGCACGGCCGGCGCAAGCGCCAATGGGTGGCCGAAGACGTAGCCCAATGAGGATTCTCCCTTGCCTGGTTCGGTTTTCCCGCCTTCACCGCTCGGCGAGGCCGCATACAGGGTTCCCACCGGACGGCCTGGCCCGGGGCGCAGTGTGGGATTAACGACCAGGGCGCCGATATAACTACGACCTGGCGAGGGGCGAACACTGCCCACTTCGGTGAACTTGCCTTCGCTGCAAGCGCTCAGCTGGTGGATCCGCGTGTCCTTTTCGCTGAAGAAGAAGACTTCGCCCGTTTGCGGGTCGACCGTCATTGCCTCGATCCCACCTTGGGGAAATTCGTATTGACAGGTTGCGGGTGCGCTCGGCTGACTGGGATCGAGCTCGTAGACGTGTCTTGCATTTGTGCCGTAGAGATTTCCGGCGGCGTCGAAGATCGGATTGCCCACAAATGGAGGGGCGCTCGGATCGTGCAGCGATCCGGCCCAGACGTCGTGTCCCTGCCCGGCGTAGACGTAGTGTGCGTAGTCGCCCGCCGATTGCGGTTCGAACTCGGCCAGGCGGTGGTAGATCTGACCACTGTTTTCAGCGTCGAAGACGTAGACGTCGCCGGCGATATCGAGCGCGATACCTGCTACTTGGTTCGACGTAGCATGGAGCTTCCCGGGACTTGCAAGAATAGTTTCCCCGCTCGGCGCCTGTTCACCGAATTCGGCAATTACTTCCGTGCCGTCGGGGGTGTAGACGTGGATGCGGTTGGTACCCGCCGAGTAGGTGGATGTGCCGTCGTAGATGTAGACATAGCCTGTGCTCTGGTCGACGTCGACGTCGACGTTTCCCTGTATGGCTGCTGGCTTGGCAAGGCAGGTCGGGTGGGCCGCTTCGCCTTCAGGCCCGCAGCGCCTTTCCGGCGCGGGGCTGCCATTGAAAGTCCAAGCCTCGCTGAAGCTGCCGTCGGGGTTGTAGCGGGCGACGGTCACATCTTGGTTGAACGTGAAGCCGACGGCCGCGTAGATCGTGCCCGCCGGCACTCCACCGGCGCCGGTTTCGTTCACCGCCATACCGCCAACGCCGCCGAGCTGAACTTCTTCGGGCCATTCGGAGTTGCCGCTGTGCGGCGCTCCCGGCGTTCCCGCGAAGGTACCGACCTGTTCGAAGGCGGCCGAAGCGAGCGACGTAAAGAAAAGACCAAGGCACAGAGCCGCGATCAAGGCTATCGGCGCCGCGAGGGAGCGGCGCACGCGAGGGCTGCGGTCGAGGGTGTTCATCGTCCGATCTCCTTGATCGAGGCTTGGGGTCGGCGCATCCGCGGGTCGAAAGTCGGCAGGGTCGATCATCTCTAGGAAGCGGTCACTGCCCAGACACCGTGGAGGCCGGGAAATTCGCCTTCAGGGGTGTTGATCCAGACCAGGGCCCCGGCCACCGAATCCCCTTCTTCGGCGGGAGTGGGGCCGATTCTTTCGAATACCCCTTCTCCTTCTTCGGGGGCGGTGACGAACACGCAAAGCGTTCCGGCCGGTGCCACTGGCTTGAAGGCCGGGTTGGACGGTTCGTATTCGCATTCGCCCGATCCGACCGAGCTTTCGGTTTCGGACAGGTTGAGGTATTTGACTTCCAACGACGGTGCGGGAAGGGGTATCGCGAAGGAGATCGGGTTCGGATACGTACCCCCGTAGGCCCTACTGATCGGGCCCGCGTCCCAAAGGCCGGTCTCGGTCTTCCCCGAGGGCAGGGTTTCGGTGAAACCGCTGAAGCCGGTCGCGCCGGTGGCACCAGTCGGCCCGGTCGCACCGGTGGCGCCGATCGAGCCTTTGGCTCCCTGTGAGCCGGTGGGGCCGGTCGCTCCGGTTGCACCGGCCGTGCCGTTGGAGCCGGCGTCGCCCTTGGCCCCGGCGGGCCCGGCAGGCCCCTGAGCACCCGCAGGCCCGGCAGGACCCGTAGCGCCCTTGGGACCCCTTGGGCCCTTCTTGGCCTTGGCGGAGGCGGTCGCCTTGCCGCCCGAAGTCGAATTGTTGGCGGCGTAGGCGCCACCGACCAATGCGAAGACCAGGGCAATCGCCGAGATGACTCCGGGGATTCCGAATCGCGTGCGTAGCGTCGAGAACATCTAGATCTCTCTCCTTGTCCCGTGAGCCCCTCTGCCCGCCGCTTCCCTTAGCGGCTTCCTCGAGGCTCGGTTATGTCCCTGTGGCGTCGCCGTGTCGCAAGATTGAACACTTGCGTACATGAAGACAGGCGGAATTGAAACAGTGGCGTTCCAGCGTGTCAAGGAAAAGATTGTGTTTCCAAAACGCCGCGTACCACGGGTGTTTTTGGAACGAGTAAGTCAGCCGAGCTGCTCGGCGAGGATCAGGCGCACATCGTCGCGCTCGCCTTGCAGCTCTTCGAGGCGCGGTGAGAAGCCGGTGCGGTCGAAGAAGTAGAGCTGCGCGTTGGGAGCGTTGAGCTCGCTGCGGATCGTCTCCAGCTTGTCGAGCTCGCCGGCCTCGTGAGCGTGGTCCTCGGTCCCGGCGTCGGGCCACTTGCATGAGCCGAGCGCGAGCACGGTCCCCTCGGCGTCGATGGCAACGGCATCCGCCTCGTAGACGCGACTGCGCAGCTTGCCCTCCTCGCGCCGGCGGATCGAGGCCCACCAGCGGCCCACCTCGGCCGCGGCATCCAGCTCCTCGCGCAGCCAGCTCTGACAAACGCGCTCAAAGGCATCCTCGGAGACGAACTTGTCGAGCTGGGGGAGCACCGACTCGGACAGGTAGCGATCGGCGTCATCGCGGGTCTGCAGGCGGCTTTCGCGCGGCGCGACGAAGCGGAACCAGAAGCGCAGGAAAGGATCGGCGATCGCGTAGCTGACCTTCTTGCCCGAGGCACGAGTCACCGGGTAGCGGCGTTCGACCAAGCCCATCTCCTCGAGCGTCTCGAGGAAGGGGCGGATCTCCTCCGAGCGCCCCCTGCCGGTTCGCTGCGCGATCTCATTGAGGCGGGTAGCGCCGGCGGCGATCGCGCGCAGACAGGACATGTAGGTGTCGGTGTCGCGCAGGCGACTCTCCTGGGCAAGCAGGAAGCGCGGCTCCTCACGCAACAGGCCATCTGGGTAAAGGATGGCGCGACGGATTGCCTCCGCCAGATCGCGCTCGGGGTCGATCTCCTTGAGGTAATAGGGCATCCCGCCGAACACCGCCCAGGCCCTGATCCTGTCCTCGGCGCTCCACTCTCCCGTGAAGGCACCGATCTCCCGCCAGGGGAACGGCTGCAGGCGCAGCGATCCGGTTCGGCGTCCGTAGGTCGTCGCGCCGTAGCCGACAACGGAGCGCTCGAAGAAGCTGACATCCGAGCCGGAAAGACAGAGGAAGAGGTTGCCGTCGTCCTCATGCTCGGCGGCGAAGCGGTTGAGCAGCGAGCCGATCTCGGGCTCCTGGCGGGCGAGGAACTGGAACTCGTCGAGGACGATCATCGTCTGACCGTCCTTCAACAGCTCCGAGAAGGCGGCGAAGGCGGCACGCCAGCTGGTCAGCGGCTGCTCGGCGAAGAGGCGACTGCCGGTGAAGCGCGCCAGCTCGGCGGAGATGTCGTCGAGCTGGTCTTGGCGACTGCCCGAGCTCGCCTCGAAGTAGAACTGACGGCAGCGCTCGCCGAAGTGACGGAGCAGCCTGCTCTTGCCGATCCGCCGGCGGCCGTAGAGGACGAAGTACTCCGCGCGCTTCGATTTCAGGCGCTCATCGAGCGCGGCCAGCTCGTCGGTTCGGTTGAAGAAGGCCATTGTGTGCGCAGAAACTATAGCGCACATTACTAATGTATACCTTAGCTATAAGTTCACGTCGGCCGGCAGCAGTTCGAATGAGCCGCCGCTCAGCGGTTCCACGGCGCGGAAGTGGCGCTCGTCGAAGCTGGCGATGCGGGTGGTCTCGAGGCGGCCGGCGAGGGCAACCAGCGAGGCATCGGTGAGGCCGAGGCCGACCTCGGCGTGGTGGTCGGCGACGTCGGCGGCGTCCAGCTCGAGCTTTGGCCACCATTCGACGCCGAGGCTGCCGTTGCGGATCTCGGCATGGAACGCCTGGGCCGCTGTCGGCGTGGCGCGTGTCTGCAGCATGTAGTCGATCTCAGCCAAGACGAGTGGCGTCGTGGCGAAGCGGTCCTTCGTCTCGGTGTAGAAGTCGGCGGCTTTGCGGTGCCCGTCGTCGCCACTCCAAAGCAACGCCACCACGAACGACGTATCGAGGACGATCAATCTTCGCCGAAGCCCTCGAGGTAGCGATCGACGTTCCGTGAAAGGTCCGGCGGACCCCCTTTGACCATGCCGATCATCTTGATCCTGGGCTGGGGCGACGCTTCCATGGCCCGCTTGGCCAGCGCCTCGCGGATCACCTCGGCCTTGCTCTTGTCCTCCGCTTCGGCGATCAGCCGCAGGTCGCGATCGAGCCAGGGCTCCAGGTAGACGGTCGTCTTCTTCATGCCATATAGGGTACCACCCGTTGCGTAGCGATCGAGCCACCAGCCGTCATAAGACGGCGGGCGGGCGGGGTCTCCCGCGTCAGGCGGCGGGCTCGCGCTTGGCCCGCTTCGTCTCGTTGCGGGCGACCTTGCGGATGATTCGGCTCATCGCCTTGTCGGTTGCCTCGGCCATGGCGATCTGGAAAACCCCCATCAGGACGTCAGCCCCCAGCGGCCGAGTGCGATCGAGGCTTTCGCGTACTTTCGGCCAGTCCTCCTCAGGGCGGCCGGCTTCGTCGAAGGGTTTCCAAACCTGGTCGAGGAAGAGGTCGGTGAAGAGCTGGGCGATGTCGTCAGCCTTGCGGCGCAGCTTCTCGGCGGTTTCGAGGATCGCGCCCGAGCTCATCCCGACTTCGGCCAGGGCGGTGGCCGCCTTCGTCATCCGCGGGCTGATCACCTCGACCTTGCCGTCGGGCAGGCTGCGGATCGTGCCGAGCTTTTCCGCCCGTTCGAGCATTTCCAGACCGCGGCCTTCTTCGATCTCCTTCTTCCACAGCTCCGCCAGCTCGGTCAGCTCGAAGATTTCCGTCGTCTCCTCTTCGAAGGGCGCGCGCAGCGAGCGGGTGAGGTTGTGGATTTCCTCGGCTGCGCCATCGACGCTTTCACCCATGCGCCGGATCGCCTCGAGGTTGAGGCCCTCGGCCTGCAGTTCGCGGGTCAGTTCGATCCGCGCCACGTGCTCCTCGTTGTAGTAGCCGGTGCGGCCGTGGACGACCGGCGGCGGCAGCAGCCCGCGGGTCTGGTGGGCGCGGATGTTGCGCACCGTCATCCCGGTCCGCTCGGCCAGCTCGCGGATCGTCATCTCGCCCTTGGGGGGTTTGCTCACCCCTTCATCGTAAGCGGGAAACGCTGCCCGTTCATCTTTTTCGATGGGTCCGAGCAGAGGAATGCGATCGCCTCGGCGAGGTCCTCGGCAGGGGTGAAGGTGGGGAATTCCTCGTCTGGGCTCTGCTCCCGCATGCGCGGGGTGAGGATCGCGTCGACGACGATGATGTTGGCGGTCGCGCTGGTGCCCTCGAAGCCGTCGGCATAGGCGAGCGTCCAGGCCTCGGCGGCGGCCTTGGCCGAGGCGTAGGCCGCGTTGGTGTTGGTCGGCGCCTGCGCCTGCTTGGAGGAGACGAGGACGAAGCGACCGTGCCCCCCGGTGAGCAGCGCGTCGTGAAAGGCGCGCGTGGTGTGCTGAACGGTGCGCACCAGCGAGTCGTGCAGAACGTCCCAGTCCTCGAGCGAGGCCTCGTGCAGCGGCTCACCCCCGCGCCAGCCGCCGACCAGGTGCAGCAGCGCATCGACTCGGCCGAAGCGCTCGAGCAGCGCCGCGCACCAGGCGCGGGTAGCGCCCTCGTCAAGCAGATCGACCGCGCGCCCGTCCCAGCGCTCGGCGCGCAGATCGAGTGTGGTGCCCACCTCGTCGATCCGACCCTGGTCCATGTCGGTCCCGGCGATCGTGGCGCCGGCGGCCGCGAGCCGCTCGGCGACCACGGGCCCGAGCCCGCCGGCGATCCCGGCGATTGCGATCACATAGCCGTCGAGGTCGAGCACTGGACCAACCTACCGTTGCGCGCTCGTGGCTGAGCTCGCGGACCGGCAATCGTGCATTGCGACGACATAGACCCGGTCGGAGGATTCCTCGTAGAGAGCGGGCTACTCGAGCCCAAGCGTCGTCGGGCAAATTGAGCGCCGAGATCGCGTCGTTCACATCCCGCTGCGCCCGCGGGGTGACGATTACCTGAGCCACTCAGGTCAGCTGGTCGAGCGACGTTCCCTCACCACGAGCTGCTTGGGCCAAGCCCTCCTGTGTCCGCTCCCAGGCCCCCGGGAATCGAGTCGAGGATCTCGGTAATACGCGCAGCGTCCGGGTCGGCGTCGTCCAGCGCCGTGGAAAGGAGTGACCGGGCGAGCGTCCCCTCCTGTACATGCGTGCGCTCGGCGAGCCTCGCGAGCTTGGCGGCGTGCCCGTCGTCGAGCGTCACATTGATTCGTTTGGCTGACGCCGCCATCTGGCTCCAGGGTACACAGTCCAACACGGAACGTGCAATTTATGGGGGAGACAGGATTCGAACCTGTGTAGGCATAGCCAACTGGTTTACAGCCAGTCCCCTTTAACCACTCGG
>Ga0207661_10002769_pt1 | contig 12081 bp, 15 predicted proteins | sample KBSC713LmetaG_FD_184337 | JGI IMG/M metagenome (GOLD analysis project Ga0207661, IMG submission 184337) | Corn rhizosphere microbial communities from Kellogg Biological Station, Michigan, USA - KBS C7.1-3L metaG (SPAdes) (version 2) | ecosystem: Host-associated > Plants > Roots > Rhizosphere ... | reverse complement strand
GAACCGTGCCGATGATGTCGTCGCCGACCCGCAGGTCGGCGAGGAGGCGGGTGCGGCCGTCGGCCAGCAGGATGCGGGTGTCGCCGGCCAGGCAGTAGACACAAGCGTGCGAGCAGCCCCGATAGGGGTTGATGGTCCACTCGAACGGCACGAGCGACCTCGTCGGCACCTTATTGATGATCGACTTGGCCCGCACCTCGTGGAACGTCATGCCCCGGAACTCCGGAGTGTCGAATGTGCGGGCGACGGCCCCGGGCAGCGCCAGCTGAACCGCTCTCGCGGGCTCAGCGGGCTGTCCGGGGCCGTCGGTGGCAGGACCGCCAGTCGCCGTTAGGTTGTCCCATCGCACGTGCTCATTCGAACACGCGTTCGAACAAAACTCAAGCCGCCTCGACCTTGGCGCGCACCTCGTCCATGTCGAGCTCGCGGACCTTCTCGATCAGGAGCTCCAGCGACGCCTCCGGCAGGGCGCCGGGCTGCGAGTAGACGATCACGCCGTCACGGACGGCCATGATGGTGGGGATGGCCTGGATCTGGAACTGTGCAGCGAGATCCTGCTCGGCCTCGGTGTCGACCTTCGCGAACGTGATGTCATCGTGCTTCTCAGACGCGCGCTCGAAGATCGGCGCGAACTGACGGCACGGGCCACACCACGACGCCCAGAAGTCGACCAGGACGATGCCCTCGTTGGCCTTCTCTTCAAAGTTTTCGGACGTCAACGCGACCGTTGTCATTGCTTGCTCCGATCCATCGTGGGTTCGCACCGTGTAACGAAGGAGGCGGCGCGGACATTCCGTGGGCTGAGTCACCGTCATAGAGGGTGACCCGTCGGGGACGATGAAAACGTGGATCGGCCAATTTTTCTCTTCGACGGCGACTGTGCGTTCTGCTCGTCATGCGCACGGTTCATCGAACGCCACATCCGCCCCACCGCGCACGTGCTCGCCTGGCAGTTCGCCGATCTCGACGAGCTCGGCGTCACCGTAGAGCAATGCGAGGCCGCCGTGCAGCACGTAGCGCCCGGCCAGAAGACGGCCGGACCAGCCGCGATCGCCGCCTTACTCCGAAATGCCCCCGGCCTCTGGCGAACGGCCGGACGATTGCTTGGCCTCCGCCCGATGACCGCTCTGGCCTGGCCGGTCTACAACTGGGTCGCCCGCAACCGCCACCGCATGCCCGGCGGCACGGCCGCGTGTGAAGTAAGGCAACCGGCGAAATAGCGCCAGCGGCCGGACCTTCTCCAGCGGCAGGAAACTGGCCATCGCCACCTGGTGCGGGATGAACGAGATCGTGATCGTGGCGATCGTGACCAGGTGGAAGAGGTAGAAGCCGAACACCATGGCGTAGCGCACGCGCGGCTTGACGAAGAACACGAGCGGGCTGGTCAGCTCGAACGCCATGATGCCGAACTGGCTGATCTGCATCAGGTGCGGCACGCGGACGACGACGTGGCCCAGCCACGTACCGCGGCGGATGACGGCCCGGGCCAGCGTGGCCCCGGTCAGCCAGTGCAGCCCGCCGAAGCGGAGCTTGGCCCACGACGCCAGGAAGTACGTGGCGACGACGCCCATCTGGGTCATCCGCAGCGCCCAGCCGCCGGCCTCGGTGGTCTCCTCCTCGCCGTGCCGGGCCCGCCCGGCGGTCGGCAGCGTCGCCAGCGCGATGAGCAGTCCGAGCCGATCGTGGTCGATCTTCCCGTAGCTCATCGCGATGATCATCCACTCGAAGTACAGGACGAAGACCGTCCAGCCGAGCAGCCGGTGGAACCGTCCGGTGGCGGCCGCGATCGAGACCGGCAGCAGGATCCAGAAGATCGTGTTGACCAGCGTCGGGGTCGGGGTCGGCAGGTGCAGCAGCCGGCCGACCAGGAGTGGCTTGTAGAGGTTGCCCGGCACGGCCGCGTGGTTGTGCACCCAGCTGGTAAAGAACACCAGGTCGGCGGCCACGAACAGGTAGATCAGCGTGCGGAAGGCGGCGATGCGGCCCTTCGGCACCGGGCTGAACAGCCAGCCCTTCATCGTCGCCACACCGCGAGGTTCTCGTCGGTGTACCGCCCGGTCGGCTCGCCGCCCCGCAATTCGTTGCTGCGCGCGATGAGGTCGATCTCGACCAGCGCCGGCCGCCCCGGGTTGCGCCGCGCGTAGGCGTCGCCGACCGAGGTGAGCAGCGTCGGGTTGGCCCTGAACCGCTCGACCTGGTCCTCGATCTCGGCCCGCCGGATGCCGCTCTGCTTCTCGCCGAGCTCGAACCGCTTGCCGGTGGTGTCGACCGCCTCGACCCGCAGGACGACCACCGGCTCGTTGGGCGGGTCGGCGTTGGCGAACTGGAGCTGCGGCCCGAGCGGGAAGTCGCCGTCGGTGCCCCAGAGGGATCCGGCCAAGCCGAGCGCGACGATCAGCAGCGTCACCGCGATGCGAATCGCCTTGCCGCGAGAGCTCAACCCGTTCATTGCCGAGGGACCTTACCGCCAGTACACGTGAAAAATGGGGCCGCGTAACGCGACTTGTGAATCGCATGACCAACCCGCTACGCACTGTGACGAACCATTGTTCACCGTCAGTGCAACTCACACGTAAATCGATCTCGTTTTGGTAAATGTGATCCACATCTCTGTACGCAGAGTCGCGAACGTGATGAGAATATTCCTCACAGAGCGTGGGCGGCGGGTGCCGGGGAGGGCCCCGCCGTTCATTGCGTCCGGGCTCGGATTCAAGCTCTCCTGTATGCAGTTCGGACGCTATTTCGAGGAGTTCGAGGTGGGCGCGGTCTACCGGCACTGGCCGGGCAAGACCATCACCGAGTCCGACAACCACCTCTTCTGCCTGATCACCATGAACCACCACCCGCTGCACCTCGATGCCCACTACGCGCAGACGGCGACGCAGTTCGGACGCAACGTGGTCGTCGGCAACCTCGTGTACTCGCTTCTGCTCGGCATGTCCGTCCCCGACGTGTCCGGCAAGGCCATCGCCAACCTCGAGGTCGAGTCGCTGCGGCACACCGCGCCGACGTTTCCGGGTGACACGATCTACGGCCAGACCGCGGTCCTCGACAAGCGCGAGTCCGCCTCGAAGCCCGATCGAGGGGTGGTGACCGTGCAGACCGAAGGCTTCAATCAGGACGGGGCGTCGGTCTGCGTTTTCCGTCGGCGCGTGTTGGTACCCAAACGGGAGGCCATCGATGGGGTTGTTCCGCAGGCTGATGGGCCGTGAACGGGCCTGGACCGAGCGCTGGGGGGTGTACCCGAGCGGGCCGGACGACCGGCTCGCGATGTACAGCATCGACCTCGGCGCGGTCGACGCCGCCCCGATCGCCAAGCTGCCGCTGCGGGTCGACGTCGACTTCACCTACGAAGGCGATGGCGCCAGCGGCATGCCGGCCGACGCGGAACTCGTCGAGATCCGCACGCTCGAGGAGGGCGTCGACCGGGCCATGAAGGCGCTCGGCGGCGCCTACGTCGGCCGGGTGCTGGCCGACAACAAGGGGACGATGACCGGCTACCTGCCGCCGACCGCGCCCGCGCCGGCGCTCCCCGACGCCGGGACGCTCGCCCCGCGGCTCACCTTGACCCCCGACCCGGACTGGTCACGGCTGGTCGACGACCTCGCGCCAGACGAGTGGCAGCGCAACATGATCGACGACAACCAGGTGTTGCAGGAGCTCGAGCGCCTCGGCGATCAGCCGGCCGAGCCCCGCGACGTCGAATACCTGGGCTACTTCGCCGACTCCGAACATGCCGAGGCGGCGGCCGAGGCGCTCCGCGCCGAGGGCTTCACGGTCGCCTGCGAGCGGGACGACGAAGGCGAGCACGTCCTGCAGGCGGTCCGGCGCCACCCGGTCGCCGCCCCCGAGGTGCACGCGGTCACCTGGCTGGTGCGCCAGACCGTCGAGCAGCACGCCGGCCTGTACGACGGCTGGGGCTGTACCGTCGAATCCCGAGATTTTGTCGATAGTTAGACATATCCTGCTTTTGTCGACTTCCGCCGTGAACCCGGTAAGGACGCCGGTCGGGTGAGCTGGACCAGCCCCGTTCATCCGGCCGGCCTTCCATGAGAATGCTCCCGTGGAACTTGAGGTGGGCGTCGGGCCCTGGGCCGGGCCGTGGCCGGTCGACGAGCGCTACGACCCCGAGCTGCTGGCGGCCGGCGACCGGCGCAACGTCGTTGACCGCTACCGCTACTGGCGGCTCGAGGCGATCATCGCCGACCTCGACACGCGCCGGCACGCCTTTCACGTCGCCGTCGAGAATTGGCAGCACGACTTGAATATCGGCACGGTCGTACGAAATGCGAATGCGTTTCTCGCTTCGGAAGTGCACATCGTCGGTCGGCGGCGCTGGAATCGGCGCGGGGCCATGGTGACCGATCGCTATCAGCATGTGCGTCATCACGCAACGATTGAGGAATTCGTGGAATGGTGCGCGCAGCGGGCTCTGCCGGTCATCGGCATCGACAATCTGCCCGGTGCGCGCACATTGGAGCGGTTTTCCCTGCCGTACGCCTGTGTGTTGCTTTTCGGGCAGGAAGGCCCGGGGCTGTCCGAGCCCGCGAGGGCGGCCTGCACGGCGGTCTGCTCGATCGCCCAGTTCGGCTCGACGAGGTCGATCAATGCGGGCGTGGCCAGCGGGATCGCGATGCACGCCTGGGTCCGTGAGCACGTCGATCTCCCTCAGAAATAGGCAGGCTGAAGGCCCTCCGTTATCGGTCTGTTGCCTTTACCGTGGGTACATGGGCGTCGCTGTGAGCTGTCCGCGTTGTGGCGGATCCGTGCGGCCGCCGGACCTCATGCACTCCGAGTGGCGGTGCGACGATGACGGCTCGGTGCTGCCGCTGCACGTCGCCGAGCACATCGGCGAGGAAATCGTCGACGCGGCGCGAGCCAAGGTGATCGCCGCGAGTTCACGCACCAGCGACCATCGAGCAATTCCGATGTGGTTTCCCTGGCCGCTCCCGGCCGGCTGGATGCTGACCGGCGTCGGCTGGGTCGGTGATGAACGCTCCGGGGTTCGGGCCACGGCGGTCGCCTGCAGCGGCCCGGGGCCGGTCGAAAACGGGCCGGCCGACATCGTGCTGATCGCCGAGGAGCCCGGGGTCGGCCTGGGCACACGGTTCGCCGGGGTGCCGGGCACCGACCCGGGCGCGTTCTTCGACAGCGACGTCTTCAGCACGACGGCGCACGCCAAGGTGCGGGCGGCGGGCTGGCCGACGCCCCTGTGGATGCTCAAATCGGCGGCCGATCGGTGCGCCTACGTCGGCGAGGCGCGCGGCATGTGGCTCTACGTAGTCACCTGGCCCGAGGCGGCCGGCTACGTGCTGGCCGAGGATCTCGTGCTGGGCGACCTGACCGAAGGCGTGCCAGGTCAGTTGGTATACGGCGCGCCTTCGCCGTATCTTCACGGTCGGGCCTAGACTCCCCACACTAGGATCAACCTCCGGGTCGATACGTTAATGGGACAAGCGATGACTGTCTGCCCCGAAACTGATACGCTGAGTTCGCCGCGGCGCTGTTCGCGACGCCGGGGAAGGGATTGACGGAGATGGTCAAGAAGATCCTGACGTGGGGCAGCATTGCGTTTCTGATTTTCTTTGTGGCCTACCGGCCTCAGTCGGCCGCCCAGGTGTTTAAGAGCATCGGCGGCGGCATCATGGACATTGCGAGTGGATTCGGTGAGTTCTTCGCGCGTCTGGTCGCCTAAGCGGCATGACGGGCAGCGAGCCTCCGGGCGCGGGCGGGTCTGAAGGGCGGTTCCAAGACCGCGAGACCGAGCCGATCCCCCGCCGGCCCCCTTCGTTTGCACGCGACCGCAGTTCCGAGCCGGACGAGCCGGAACGCGTCATCCCCGATCCCGACCCGATCGGCCTCGATCCCGACGACGAATACGGCGACCCCTTCGTCGGGGGTCCGGCCGGCGGCTACTACGACGAGCCGCCCACCTTCACCGACGACGAGTTCTCCGGCCTCTCCGGCGACCCCGGCCCGTCTGTCTATTCGACGAGTCGCGTCGCGCCGCTGGACGACGAGCCGAGCAAGCACGTCGCCCGCTACCTTTTCCCGACCGAGAAGTTCCGCGGCGAGTGGAAGCGGCACTGGATCCAGCTGGCCCGCGAGTTTACGATCGGCGCGGTCGCCACGATCCTCATGGGTTATGTGACCGGCTGGCTGACCAAGCACCACTACAGCAGCGTCCGCACCGCGGTGCTGGCGATCTGGGCCGTGATCATCATCTACGTCGCGTTCAAGGTCGCGGACTGGTGGTTCGACCGCTTCATCCTGACCAACAAGCGGGTCATGGTGGTGTCCGGGATCTTCACCCGCAATGTGGCGATGATGCCGTTGCTGCGGGTCACCGACATGAAATACGTCCAGTCGCCGCTCGGGCGGCTGCTGAGCTACGGCAACTTCGAGCTCGAGTCGGCCGGCCAGGACCAGGCGTTGCGCAACATCAAGAACCTGCCCAACCCCAACGAGCTCTATCTGCGCATCGTCGAGGAAATGTACGAGCCCGAGGCCGTCGAGGCCCGGCTGGGCCGCGCGTCGGGCGACGAGTCCGACGGCACCTGATTATTCCTTTCGATGACTCGGGTCCGCCGGGGGCGCGACCGTCGCTCCCGCCAGACACCGCTCGGCGCTAGCGCGCCTTCGCTGCCACGTCCGCGTCCTCGTGCGCTCAGAGCGATTTGCGGCCTTCGGCCGCCCCACCCCGCGCTGTCGGCGGGCGATCCGGCGGGGTGGACCGTCCTCGGACCCAAGCGTTGCGATTCGGGCACACTTCAGTCCCGTACTGCAACCTTGGTCACCCCCTTCGGCGTCTTCAGATTTTAGGGCGTTTGCAAGGTTCCTAGCGCGCGCGGGAACCACGGGGGAGGAGAGTGGGTTGCCCGACTCACACGGCGTCGAGGAGGACTTCCGCGAGTTCGTCGCGGCTCGCTCCGGCGCCCTGCTGCGCACCGCCTATCTGCTGGCCGGGGACTGGGCCACGGCTGAAGATCTGCTCCAGATCGCCCTCACCAAGACCTATCTCGCCTGGAAGCGGCTCGGCCGAATTGACTCGGTCGAGCCGTACACGCGAAAAGTCCTGGTGAACACCGCAACCAGTTGGTGGCGGCGGCGCTGGCACGGGGAGCGGCCGACCGAGATCCTGCCGGAAACGGCGATCACCGACGGGCTGGACGAACGGCTCGAGCGGGACGCCTTGTGGCGGCAGGTCCGCGATCTGCCGGCTCGTCAGCGAGCGGTTCTGGTGCTGCGGTTCTACGAAGATCAATCAGAGGCCGAGACGGCGCGGCTCCTCGGGGTGTCGGTCGGCACCGTGAAGAGCCAGTGTTCGCGGGCGCTCGCGTCGCTGCGCCAGCGGCTCGGGGAACAGGGTATTGAGCCTGCGCACCAGCGCAAACCGGTCGAGACGGTCCTCACCGCGACGACCGTCGAACTGGAGATCGTCGAGCCCGAACTGGCCGAGGTAGAAGCCGAACTGCACAACGACGCCGAAGTCTTGGCCGGCGTGGAACAGGGGCAAGGATCGTGACCATGATCGAAGACGCCATCCGCGAGACGTTCGCGGCGCGAGCGGGGCAGGGCCCGCAAGACGTCGTCGGCGACCACGCGCGGAGGCGCGCCGAGGCCGCGATGCTGCGGGCCGTACGGATCCGCCAGCGGCGGGCGATGGGGTCGGCGCTGGCCGGGGTTCTCATCGTCGCGCTGGTCAGCCTGGCGACGTTTCAGGCCGTGACCAGCCGGGCCCGCTCGGACGCGCCGATCCTCAACGCGGACGGCGAGCGAAGCGCGCCGTCGCCGGCCGAACACCCGGGCTCGGCGACGGAGCAGTTCCCGACGGCGGCGACCGACACGCCGATGCCGATCGAGATGGTCTCCGGCGGCGAGATCTACAAGGAGGACAAGACCACCCTGCACCTGTCGCTGCCGGAGAAGAGCCAGCCCGAGTCGATCTACAAGGCCACCGACGGATACCTCGTGATCGTCGCCCTGGAAACCGCCGGCCAGCAGCTGCTGCTCCTCGACGGGCGGGGCAACCAGAAGGTGCTGCTCTCGTCCGTCCAGCGGGTCGTCGTGTCGCCGAGCGGCAATCGCGTCGCCTGGCTGGTCGGGGACACGCTGGCGGTCGCCGACCGGCGCACCGACACGCCGGCGCTCGACCAGGCGCAGGAGATCCCGGCCCCGGCGCAGAGCGCGCCGGTCGCGTTCATAGGCGCCGACGTCGTGCTCGGCCGCACCACGGTCGACGGCAACGGACCCGACGGCTTCGATCTCTGGTACACGGATCACAAGACCTACGTGCCCTCCTGGGATCCCGACGTGCTGCGCATCCTCGGGCCGCGCAAGGACGGCAAGGCGCTGTACGCCCAGGTCCGCAGCGACGACGACAGCACCATGTGCCTGGCCGTGCTGCTGCCGGCTCAGCCGTTCTCGATCACCGACCGGCGCTGCGGGCTGCCGCTGCCGGACAGCGTCGATGGCGGCATCTCGGCGGACGGGCATTGGCTCGCCTACCCGGTCGCCGGGGCGGCCCAGGTCGCCGTCCTCGACCTCAGCAACAGCCTGGCCGACGCCCCCAAACCGAGGGTGGTCAACCTCAAGGCCGGCTGCTCCCGTGTCTTCTGGGTCGGCGACAACTCGCTCGTCGTCGACGTGGCCGGCCGGTTCGTGGCCATCGACCCGCGGCAGGGCAAGCAGGAGACCGCGCAGGGCAAGAGCGACGGCACGGTGCCGATCGAGCCGCTGAGCGCCTCGGTAGGTTGAGTGGGTGCGGATCGATCTTCACACCCACTCAAACGCGAGTGACGGCACGCTGACCCCGGCCGAGCTGGTCCGGGCGGCCGCGGAGGCCGGGCTCGACGTGGTCGCGCTGACCGATCACGACACCACATCCGGGTGGGCCGAGGCGATCGCAGCTACCCCGTCCGGCCTCACGCTCGTGCCCGGGGCCGAGCTGTCCTGCCGCTGGTACGGCGCGGATCCGCCGATCGCGCTGCACATGCTGGCCTACCTCTTCGACCCGGCCAACGAACCCCTGGCGACCGAGCTGACCCGCGTGCGACTGGCGCGCGAGACCCGCGCCGAGCGGATGGTGCAGCTCCTCAACGCCGACGGGATCGACGTGCGCTGGGACGATGTGCACGAGCGGGCGGCCGGCGGCACCGTGGGGCGGCCCCACCTGGCCCAGGCGCTGATCCGGCTTGGCCTGGTCAACACCGTCGCCGAGGCGTTCGCCCCGGAGTGGCTCGGCCAGCGGTACCGGATTCCCAAGCAGGACATGGACGTCTTCAACGGGCTGGCGCTGATCCTCGGCGCCGGCGGCGTGCCGGTCTTCGCGCACCCGCGGGCCAGCCGGCGCGGCCCGATCGTGCCCGACTCGCTGATTGTCGAGCTGGCCGCGCGCGGGCTCTTCGGCCTCGAAGCCGACCACGAGGACCACACGCCCGAGCAGCGGGCGCAGGTTCGTGCGCTGGCGGCCGACCTCGGGCTCGTGGTGACCGGATCCAGCGACTTCCACGGCAGCAACAAGACGGTCCGCTTGGGAGCGTTCTTGACAAGCCCCGAGGTGTACGAGCGGATTGCCGCCGCGGCACGCGGAGAAGGAGGGCCCCCGCGCTGGAAGGGGCCCTCCTTCCGCTAGCGCAGCGTCAGGTCGATCGTCCGGGTGAGGGTGCCGCTGGCATCGTCACCGTCAAGCGACCAGATCATGGCGCCGCCGTAGCCGCGCACGCGGACGTAGAACATCTTCTGGGCGATGACGAACGGGTCGTCGAACGTCCAGAAGGTGGTGCCGTCAAACACCCACGCGAATCCGGCTCGGAGGTCGCGATGCACGGTGAACCCTTGTGAGGTCAGCTTCGCGACGTTCTTGTAGTCCTCGTTCCCTGGCCCGAACTTGCCGGCCGCCGGCCCGGTGGAGGGCTGGAACAGGCCGTTGTTGGCGTTGGTGACGCCGGTCCAGCCCTGGCTGTAGTAGGGGACGCCCATGACGAGCTGGCTCCTCGGCGCGCCGCGTGAGGTCCACGCGTCGAGTGCGCCGGAGACCGTGAAGTCCGGCAGGACTGGCTGGCCGGCCGGTTGGAACAGCGCCGACTGGTGGTTCGTCAGCGTTTCCCAGGTGCCGTGCATGTCGTACCCCTGCACGGTACCGAAGTCGAGGTACTTAAAGATCTTGTCGGCCTCGAAGCCGGCGTCCACCTTGGCCGGGGCGGCCGGCAGGAACGCCGTGAGGACCTTGTGCTTGCCGAGCTGGCGACGGAACTCCTTGAGCAGCAACGTGAAGTTCTGCTTGTCCTCGGGGCGGATCACGTTACCCGCGTTGCCTTCGGAGCCCGGCCACTCCCAGTCCAGGTCGACGCCGTCGAAGACGCCGGTGGACAGGAACGTGTCGACGCAGGAGGAGACGAACGCCTTGCGGGAGGCGTCGGTGAGGGCGGCGTCGGAGAAGTACTTCGACCACGTCCAACCGCCGAGGGAGATCAGGACCTTGAGCTTCGGGTACTTGAGCTTGAGCTTGCGCAGCTGGTTGAAGTTGCCGGCAAGGGGCTGTCCGGCGACGTCGGCCACGCCGTCGACGCTCTCCTCGGCGGATACCGGTCGCTGGTAGTCGGCCCACGGGTCACCGGAGGCGCACTTGCCGGACGCGTCGACGTTGCCGAACGCGTAGTTGATGTGCGTGAGGCGGGCCGCCTGCCCGCTGGTGACGAGGTTCTTCACGAAGTACTGGCGGTCGTAGATGCCCCACTGGATGAAGTAGCCGACCTTCTTGTAGTCGGGCCGCCCGTGTCCTGAATCGTGGGCGCTCGCGGCACCCGGCGTCATCGCCAGCGCGGCGACGGTGACCGCCGCGGATAAGCCGGCGACGACGGATCGTCTGCGCATTGAACCCTCCCATTGTTAGGAAAGTTTTCTGTTGTTGAATGGGAAGGTATCTCATCTATGGCATGCGGCAAAAGTGTCGTACGGGGATGGCAGGATTCTGGCGTGCCTTCGGAGCAGCAACTCGGGCTTTTCGCGCCCCCGCCGCGGTTGTTCACGTGCACGCCGAGCAAGCTCGGCGCGTTCGAGGACTGCCCGCGGCGCTACCGCTACAGCTACGTCGACCGGCCGACCCCGCCCAAGGGGGCGCCGTGGGCGCACAACTCGCTGGGTGCGAGCGTGCACACGGCCCTGCGGAGCTGGTATGCGTTGCCCGCCGAGCGGCGCGACCCCGACCGGTTGCCGGGCCTGCTCAAGGCGACCTGGGTCAGCGAGGGCTACCGCAATGAGGCGCAGGAGCGCGAGCTGTTCCGGCGGGCGGTGGGATGGCTGGAGGACTACGTCGCCGGGCTGGACCCGGCCGACGAGCCGATCGGCGTGGAGCGGGTGGTGGCCGCGCGGACCCCGGTGCTTGCCCTTTCGGGGCGGGTCGACCGGGTCGACCAGCGCGGCGACGACTTGGTGATCGTCGACTACAAGACCGGCCGGTCCGAGCCGACCGGCGACGACGCGCGCGGCTCGCGGGCGCTGGCGCTTTACGCGATCGCCGCCGAGCGCGTGTTCCGGCGCCGCTGCCGCCAGGTCGAGCTGCACCATCTGCCCACCGGCACGGTCGCCGCCCACGAGCACACGGAGGAGTCGCTCGGCCGCCACCTGCGGCGGGCCGAGGACACAGCGCGCGACATCGTCGCCGCCGAGGCAGCCGTGGCCGACGGCACGGCCCCGGACGAGGCGTTCCCGACCGCCCCGGGGAGCTGGTGCTCGTGGTGCGACTTCAAGAAGTCCTGCCCGGCCGGGGCCGACGCGGTGACGCGGGAGCCCTGGGCGGCGGTCGAGCGAGCTGAGGGAGCGGGGTTGAGGGCGCCTGGTTGAGCTGGTCGAGTGAGCTGGCCGCGGCGACACCTGGACGTGGCGGCCCGGGCGTGGCCGGGCGTGGCCGGGCGTGGGCGTGGCCGGCCGGCCGGGGCTGCGGCGCTGACGCGCGAGCCCTCGGCGGCGGTCGTGCGCGGTCGGGGCTGGCACGACCGGGACGGAGTCCGCGTTCCGGGGGGCCCTGCACCGCTAGGAGCCGTGCGCCCGGAGCCGTGCCCCGCCGGGAGCCGTGCGCGC
>Ga0207661_10002767_pt1 | contig 12083 bp, 9 predicted proteins | sample KBSC713LmetaG_FD_184337 | JGI IMG/M metagenome (GOLD analysis project Ga0207661, IMG submission 184337) | Corn rhizosphere microbial communities from Kellogg Biological Station, Michigan, USA - KBS C7.1-3L metaG (SPAdes) (version 2) | ecosystem: Host-associated > Plants > Roots > Rhizosphere ... | reverse complement strand
CACCTCCCCCGAGATACAAGGGTTAGGGTGAGGGGTCTCCGCGCGCACGCGAGCTCTCGCAAGGCCTGCCCTCACCCCGACCCTCTCCCGCAAGCGGGAGAGGGAGAAGGATCTGATCTGGTCCCCTCGCCCCGCGAGGCGGCAGTGTGGGAGAGGGTTAGGGTGAGGGGTCCGGCTCCACCGCGAGGCGAAGATCAGGGGCGGAAGCGGCGGGCGTCGATGCCGAAGCGCCGCATCTGACGGTGCATCTGCACGCGGCCCTTGCCCAGGGCGCGGGCCGCCTCGGTGACGTTGCCGCGCGCGGCTTCCAGCGCGTCGATCAACCGCCGCTGATCTTCTTGCTCCTGCGGGCTCAGGGCGCGATCCGCCCGCGCCTCCGCGGCCGCCAGCGTCTCCACCGGACCGGTGCCGACCAGCCGGGGCGCGCCGCTCATCAGCCCGTCGTCGGCGAGCAACCAGGTGCGGACGAGAAGCTGCTCCAGCTCGCGCACGTTCAGCGGCCACCGGTGCGTCAACAAGCCGAGCGCGAGGTCCGGGGCGATCCGCGGCCGATGGGCCTCGCTCACGCCCGCCTTGGCGAGCAGCGCCGCGACGAGCAGGCCGAAGTCCTCGCGGCGCTCGCGCAGCGGCGTCATCGTGTGCGCGTATCCGGTCAGCCGCGCGAACAGGTCCGATCGGAAGCGCTCGCCCGCGATCACCGGATCGAGCGATCGGGGCGACGTGGCGAGGAAACGAACGTCGATCTTCTGGGCGGCGGCGCGCCCGACGGGGACCACCTCGCGCTCCTGCACCACGCGCAGCAGGGCGCCCTGCGCGGTCGGGCCGAGATCCTGGACCTCGTCGAGCAGCAGCGTCCCGCGGTCGGCCGCGCGCACGAAGCCGACGGAATCGGCGACCGCGCCCGAGAACGCGCCGCGCACGTGGCCGAACAGCAGGCTCTCCGCGAGCCCGTCCTTCAGCGTGTTGCAGTTGACGGCGACGAACGGCCCGGGCCGCCCGGAGTGCGCGTGGATCGCGCGCGCCATCATCTCCTTGCCGGTCCCTGATTCGCCGACGAGCAGCACGCTGATCTCGGCGCGCGCGGCGCGGCGCATGTTCTCCAGCTCGGCCGCGATGGCCGGGGAGAGCGTGCGGAACCCCGGCGGCTCGCGCGCCACGTCCACCGCGTCGAGGTCGGGGGACGGTTGATCGGCGGGCTGCGCGAAGGTGCGCACGGTCAGGAAGACGTGCCCGACGTCGACCAGGTCGTCGGGGCCGACGGCCGCGCGCTCGACGCGCTCGCCGTTGACGTAGCTGCCGTTGCGCGACCCCGCGTCCTCCAGCGTCCACCCGGTCGGGCCGCGCCGCAACCGCGCGTGGAGGCGCGACAGCAGGGGAGACGGTAGCTCGAGCATCAGCCGCGCGGCGCCCGCCCCACGCTCGACGGTCGCCGCCCGTCGCTCGCCGCGCCCGACATGGATCTCGTCGATCCCGTCGAGCGCATAGCGCGCGCCGCCGGCCAGCGGCCGCGGGCCCTCCAGCACCACGAACAGGTACGGCCGCGCGGTGAGCGCGGCGCCGCGGCGCTGGCGCAGGCTGTCTTCGGCCGTCTTGGCCAGCTCGCTCACGCGCGGATTTGTAGCACGGCGCTGCGAATGAACGCGTTGCCGAGATTCGCGACCCGCGTGTTTAGCGAATGTCGCCAATCACGGCGGCGCTTCAGTCACCCACATTCCCCAATCTCGGAGAATCGAAATGACACGAAAGAAAACCATGGTCAGCGTGTTCGGTTGTTTGAGCCTGCTCGCAGGCTGCGACGGTGCGTCGGACGGTCCGACCACCACCGATTGGCAGCCGGTCGTCGCCGCGTACCCGTACACCGGGGCGCACGGCGAAACGGTCTGCTCGGCGGTCGAGCGCACCGACGAAGGCCGCCACTTCATGAACCGCGAGACCTTCGACTTCGACGCGATGAACAGCGCGCTCGGGGGCGACGGGAACCTCGCGCCCGACGTCGTCTCGGCGATCAAGGCGGGCGGCGTCGCGCACGTCGCGACCTGCGCCGACGCTCGCAACCTGATCAAGCTGCAGCGCGCGTACGTCGAACGCGACGCTGGCCTCCCGGCCGGCACGCCGTCGGCGACGGAGGCCGCCGCGACCCTCGACAAGGTCGCCGAGGGCAACCCGAGCAACCTGTCCTACGTCGTCCGTGTGCAGCCGTGGGACGCGGGCAGCGGCACCTTCGGCACCTGCAGCGGCGCCCTGATCGGCCCCAACGTCCTGGTCACGGCGGCGCACTGCTTCGGCAAGTCGAAGCCCACCAGCTATTCGCAGATCTGGGACGTGCGCGTCGACTATGGGCGCGGCCAGGGCGGCGCCGGCGACGCGAGCGTGAACTGCATCAGCGGCGGCAACTCGTGCAGCAAGTCGCCGTCCGGCCTGAACGCGAGCATCTTCATCTTCCCGGGCTTCCTGGGCGACGGGAACACCGAGCGCGACCTCGCGCTGCTCGTCAACAAGACGCCGTGGGCGATCAACGGCGCGCCGCTCACGATGAACTCGTTCCGGCCGATGACCGCGACCGCGCCCGGTGCGGGTGAGACGTACTGGATCGACGGGTACGGCGCGCACGCCGCGACGGGCAGCGAGCTGGGCATCCACGCGCTGTCGAAGAAGGCGCTGGACATCAACAACAGCTACACCGGCTACTGGCGCGACGAGGTGGTCAAGGGCAGCGGTCGCCCGTGCAAGGGCGACTCCGGTTCGCCGGCGCTCAACACGTCGCGCCTCACCGGCAGCCTCGTCGGTCCCGAGCTGATCATCGGGATCGCCAGCAACGCGAACGGCGTCAGCGACACCGTGTGGTGCCCGTCGCCGGGCGACTACTTCCGCTATACGCGCCTCGAGGACAAGCTGTCGTTCATCAAGAACACGGTCGCCGGCATTCCCGGCCTCACCCGCTGCACGAACGGCAGCAAGCCGGGCGGGTGGAGCTACATGATCTGCTTCTGAGCAGCCGCTCTCGACGGCCGCCGCCGGTGTTCCGCCGCGAAAAAGGTTGGAACCCGTTCTCCTGGCGCGGATGCCGCGCGGCGGCCGTCACCTTCTTGGAGAGGAGCCCTGTCGCATGACGCGAGGACGATCCTGTTTGGTCGTCGGCTGTGCCGTGGTCGTTCTCGCGGGTTGCACCGACGATCCGGGCGACGCGAACACCTGCGCGGGCGACGCGATCCTGGGCGGCAGCCCCACGCCGGGTTCGATCGCGTACAGCGCGGCGGTCCGCGCCACGCTCGCGAGCATCTTGATCGATCTCGGCGCAGGCGAGATCGCCCTTTGCAGCGGCGTCATGGTCGACGACCGAACGCTGCTCACGGCGGGCCACTGCATGGACGCGGCGCCGGACGCGAACGCGGCGGCCGTCTTCCTGGGCGATCCGCTGGACCCAGCCGCGCCGCGGGCCACGGTCAGCGCGATCGCGCGTCACGACGCGCTGGACGTTGCCCTGCTGTCCGTCGATTTTCACGGGCGCGCGCTGGGCGCGGCGCCCATCCCGCTTCTCGAAGGGGCCCTCGACGATTCCTGGCTGGGCGCGACGGTCGATCTCGCTGGCTACGGTGTCGGCGACGACGGTGACGCGGGCATCCTGAGCTTCGCGACCGAGACGATCGCCAGCCTCGATCCCGACCACGTCGTGGTGACGGGCGGCGGCGACAGCGGCGCGTGTGTCGGCGATTCGGGAGGACCGTTGTTCGCCACGACGCGGGATGGGCGCGTGCGCGTGCTCGGCCTCCTCGACGACGGCTCGGCGAGCTGTCTCGGCCAGGATCGCTACACGCGCGTGGACCGGCTTCGAGACTGGGCGCCGCTCGCGGCCGCGCTCGAAGCGGCGGCATCACGCGCCGCCTGTGACGGCACACCCGTTCTTTTTCTGATTCGCCCGCGCGCGACCTCAACGGGCACCCCCTCTGATACCGCCGCGGTCCGCAGGTGATTAGAGGATCACCTGCAGGTTGGGGCGGTGTTTCGTGAGGAGGTGTGATGTGGGGATGGGCGTGAGGTGGACTGGGTACGGGGTGGCGGCGCTCGCGATCGCGGGCAGCGCAGGTTTCGCGGCGTGCGGCGGCGGCGCGGATCGGTATGACGATCGCGACATCACCGTCCGTCCCCAGCCGAAAGAAGACGCGGGCGTTCCGCCTCCGGGCGGCGGCGGCAAGCCGAGCGCGGCCTGCCCCGCTCTGACCGTCACCGACGATCTGCACGGCGTGTTCGCCGTCGCCGCCAACGACGTGTGGGCGGTCGGCAACGCCGGCACCGTCCTCCACTACGACGGCTGCTGGCGGGCCGAGCCGAAGGCGACCGCCGTCGACCTCGATACGGTGTGGGCCGCCGCCGACGGCACGGTCTGGGCGGGCGGCGCCTCCGCGACGACGTTGCGCCGCAGCGGGGGAACCTGGTCGGTGTTCACGACGCCGGGCACGTCGACCGTGCGCGGGATCTTTGCGACGGCGCCCGACGTCTGGGCCGCGGCCGAGGAAGGCGCGGTCTATCGCTGGGACGGCGCCGCGTGGCAGCTCGCGCACGCGAACACCACGCCCGGGTCGTACGACGCGGTCTGGGGCGCGGCGCCCAACGACGTCTGGGTGGTCGGCAACGGCAGGGAGCCCGACGGCGACTACACCGCGTTCCACGCCCACTGGGACGGAGCGGCGTGGACCGAATCGTACAGCTGCAACCCTGAGGGCAGCCGCTACGCCGCGGGCGGGTGGGTCGCGCGGATCGACGACATCTGGGGACTCGACGCGGCGACAGTGTGGAACGCGGGGGAGTGCGATCCGGGCGGCGGCTTCATTCGCCGCGCGCGGATCGAGCGCCTCATCGGTGGCGCCTGGTCAGAGGTCGATCTCGGGATGATGCTCGCCGACAACCGGCCGCTGGATTCGATCTGGGCCAGCAGCGTCAGCGACGTGTGGGCGTCGTCGCGTGGTAACCCGGATGAACGGCAGGGACCCTCCATGCTGCACTTCGACGGCGTCTCCTGGACGGCGTCGAGCGATCCCGTGACGGATGGGATCCGGCGGATCCGCGGGACGGGCGCGCGCGACGTCTGGGGCGTCGGCCTCGGCGGAAAGCGCGTTCACTTCGACGGCGCGACGTGGACGCCGAGTCCCTAGCGCGCGTGTAACAGCGAACGCCCGTTACAGCGAACGCGTGTAACAGCTACAGAGCTTCGATCATCGGTGCGTTCTCCGCGCGCGGCGCGGGGTTCGAGGTGGCCACCCGATTGCAATCGGGTCGGCGCGCACGTTCCAACCAACCTCGAACAGGAGAACTCCGATGATCAAGAAGCTCGTTTCAACTCTGGGTGTCGCGTTCACTCTCGCCAGCGTCGGCTGCGGCCAGCCGATGGACGACGCCCCCACCGGCCGGCCCGCGCTGACCGCGGAGGACCAGGCGCTCGCCGACAACATGGCGAGGAACACGCTCGCCGAGATCGATCTGCCCGAGGGCAAGATGAAGTTCGTCGAGGTCGCGCCCGGCGACATCGCGGTGCTGCGCCAGTTCCACATCGGCGCCGAGATGACCCAGGTGAAGGAAGCCGACGAGATGGATCTGGAGCAGCTGTTCCAGGCCTACGCTCCGGGGCGCGAGACGCCGCCCGCGCTGCGGGCCGCGATGGAGCGCGCGTACGCCGCGCAGGTGCAAGCGGCCGAGAGCGCCCCCGCCGCGCCGACGACGGAGACCATGTTCGCCGGCGACAAGCCCGCGACCGATCACGCCGTCGGTGCCGACGGGACCGAGCAGGTGAGCGGCGCGCTGGCCAGCAGCATCGACCAGGCCTGGTTCACCAGCAAGCTGTGCGGCTTCTCGGCGGTGAACTCGTCCTGGTGCTTCACGACCGCGTGGGTGAACGCCGAGGCCGTCCGCGCCAGCCACCGCCACAACGCGGTCATCTGCGGTGACACCGGCGCGGCGCAGGTCAAGCAGTGGGTCAGCGGATCGGCGCGCGTCGTCCTCGACGTTCCCTACGGGTCGTGCTGGACGATCGGCTACTACCACGGTCCGCACGACTTCTTCGGCGGGTCGCTGAAGCGGACGATCGACACGAAGGTCATCTGGGCCGAGTCGACCATCAAGTTCTCGGGCTACTTCGCCGACGGCGACCAGTTCATCGCCGTTCCTTACTAAGCGCTCGCGCGCATCATCGTCGGAGCGGGTCGGACGCAGGTCCGGCCCGCCCTTCGTCTATTCAGGACCGCACATCACCTCTAAGCGGGGCAGTGCTCCGGTCGCGGAACGGGTCCTGCCGCTCGGGCGCCTCCCCGCCGAAATTTTTTCGGCGAGTCGTGGTCTTACGCAAAGTTACCTTGCTCATCAGGCGGTCGATCGGGACGGCTCCCCCGTCCCCGCGCCGAAAAAATCCCGTCGGGGCCCCCTCCACCGCGTCACCCGTTCCGCTCCCTCCGCACTGCCGACAGGTCCACGCGATCGTCTCTATTGGAGCCGTCGGACGACGATCTGATCGACCTACCGGCGGCGCAAAGCGAGCGAGGGGTGGCGCGATGGAGGGGACCCGACCAAATTTTTTCGGCGCGGGCAGGGGGGACCCCTGCCGATCCGACCTGTGATGAGCAAGCAATGTTTGCGTAAGCCCACGACCCGCCGAAAAAATTTGGGCGGGGAGGCGGCCGGAGCGACAGGACCCCGGAGCGAGCGGTGCGCCGCCTCGCTTAGATCCCGCTCAATCTGCGAACGCGCGCAGGTAGACGCCGTCGTTCGGGCCGCGCGTGTTGACCGTGTAGAGGAGCATGTCGGGCGTGGGGCCGGCGATCGCGTAGCTGTCGACGTGGTCGGCAATCGGAATCGGCGCGTCGCCGGTCAACGTGTTGCCGCTGCCGACGACGCGGACCCGCAGCGTGCCGCTGACGCTCGCGTCGTCGAACGTGTCCATGAAGAGGACGCGCTCGTGCCCGACCGATTCAAGCAGCGTGATGTCGGCGGCGACGGGCATCGTGTTGCAGTCGGCGAGGCGCGTGTAGTGCGCTTCGAAGCCGTCGGTGTACGAGTGCGCCCAGAGGATCGCGCCCGCGCTCGGGACGAAGCTCACCGACCGGAACGGCACCGGACGCGTCGTTTCGACGACGCAGGTCGCCGCGCCGTCGAGCTTCTTCACGTAAAGATCGCCCGAGTTCGTCGCGAGCCGCTTCTTGATGTAGGCGACGTGCCCCGCGTCGCTGAGCGACAGCACCATCTCCACGCCGGTGTCCAGCGCCACCTCGCTGGTGGCGGCGATCGGATCGGCGATCGCCACGAGCGCGCGGTCCTTGACCAGCGCGACGATCGTCTTTCCGTCCGACGGGGCGATGCTGTAGTCGGACACGTCGCCGCGGACGTCGGTCGGGTTCGCGCCGCTCGGGAACGGCGCGGTCTGCAGCGTGCCGACGCCCGTCCCCTGCGTGCCGCTCAACCAGAACCAGCGTGCGGCATCGGGCGTCACGTCCCAGTCGTGCACGTCGGAGGCGACCGTGACCTTGCTGGCGGCGTCGCCGGCGCGCTGCAGCCGCAGCGTCTCCGGACCGGCCTCGCCGTCGCGGGTCGTCCAGGCGACGTGGTCGCCGGCGCCGGGCGGGAACCCGAAGCTGAACGTCGGGCGGAAGCCGGCGTCGGCGGCGGTCCAGAGGACGACGTCGTCGGCGACCGCCAGCAGCGGTTCGGCCGCGCCGTCCGCTTTCCCGATCAGCAGCTTCGCGAGGCCGGAGGTCGGGTTCAGATCCGGTTCCACCACGGGGAGCAGCACGCACAGCACCGCCGTGCCTCTGGGCGCGGGCGTGCACAGCACCGCATCCTCTCCGGTCGCGAAGGTCGCGAGCAGCCGTCCCTTGCTGAGGCCGGGCCGCCACGCGTACGGCGCGAGCGCATGGTCGTAATAGACGAGCGTGTCGCCCTGGAAGAACGTGCCGTGCAGCACCGGGCTCCCGCCGTCGCCGCCGAGATCCGCCGTCAGCAGCAGGCAGTCGGCGCTGTCGGTCGCGCCGCACCGGACATCAGCACCCGCGGCCGCGCGCGACGCATTGAACACGTACAGGCTTCGCGCCTGCATGGTCGCGTCGGTGAAGGTGACGAACGCGCACCACCGATCGCCGGTCGCGTCCCCCGCTTGTGTGCACGACGGTCCGTTGAACAGCAGCGTCGCGGTGCCGCCGCTGAACACGCGCACGCCGGTGACCAGATTCCCGTTTCCAGCGGGGCCGCCGTCGTCCGCGGCGCCGTCAGCGCTCGCGCCGGCGCCGCCCGCCCCACCATCGATCCCGCCCACGCCGAACCCGCCGTAGTTGGCGTCGCTGCTGCACGCGGCATCGAAGCCGCCGACCACCAGCAGCAACAGCGATCGTCGCAAGATAGGCGCAGCCATCTTCTCGAGTCCCACCAGGCGTTCAGCTTACCGGAAAGCGCGCTCGCAGGTCCTCGGCCCCCGCGCACCGGGCGCCAACGAGCCGCGCTGGATGCCGCTATTCGACCATGCAGACGAACGCGACGGTGACGTCGTGGACCGTGCCCGACAGGACCTGGTCGCAGATCGGCCCGTTGAGGATGATCGCGGTCTTGGTGTTGTCCGTGAACGACCAGCCATTGGTCGGATCCATCGAGATCGGGGTGCCGTCGCCGAACACGCCCAGGCCCTTCACGGTGGTGCCGTCGGGCGGCGGGCCGATGTTGAAGGTGCAGCTCGCCGCTTGCCCGACGATCGTTCCCAGCGCCGTTGCCAGCGCGGTCGCGTCGTTGACCTGGTAGTACGACGACGTCCCGCCCGTCTGCGGGCGGCCGCCCGCGATCGCCAGCTGGTTCAGCGACGCCGCCGCGTTCGTGTTGCCGATGCCCACCACGAATGTCGGAATGTTCGCCGTCAGCGCGTCCGCGACGGCCTGCTGCGTGCCCGCGGTGTCGTCCGTGTTCAGGCTGTTGGCGGTGGCGCAGTTCGGCTGCCCGTCGGTGGCGAGCAACAGGTACTTGGGATTCGGATCGGTGAGGCCGCCCAGGTAAGAGACCGCGCCCCGGATCGCCCGTTGCGTCGGCGTTCCGACCTGACCGTTGAAGGTGTTGCCGGTCAGGCTGGTCGTGACGGCCACGGCGTTCGTCGCGCTGATCGGGACGACGGGCGCGGTCGCCACGCCGCACATCGCGGGCTCGTCGCCCAGGTAGAACATTCCCCAGTTCACCTTCGCGTCAGTGCTGGTGACGACCTCGTTGATGACCGGGACGACGATCTGCCACTTCGAGTTGGCGCCGCAGTTGCCGTTGTTCCCGGTGCCGCCAGTGCAAGGCTGGTCGTTGACGTCGTTGGTCATCGACAGCGACCGGTCCATGACGATCATGATGTCGGGCGGGATCATCTTCGCGCTCTGCGTCTTGGTGCCGCAGTTCGCGTCCAGCGTGACGCTGCCGTCGTTGCCGTTCGATCCGGCGGTGATGATGATGATCGGCGTCGTTCCGGCCACACCTCCGCTGCCGCCGATTCCGCCGCCGCCCACGCCACCCCCGCGGCCGCCCTGGCTGCCGGCATCGACGCCGCCGCCGGTGCCACCGATCGGGACGGCGGCTTTGAACCCGCACCCGGCGATCACGAGGACCCCGGCCATGCATACGCGACGCGCAGTCGACCCGAACATGGAACCTCCTTGGCAGGAACGGGGTGGATGCTTTCCCCCTACACGTAGTAGCCCCGTCGCCAAAAAAGCGGTCGGAAAAGTGAGCCCCCGCTGCGGGAACGGGCAGTTACGGGATTTCGGTCTTCGGAGATCGCGCGCGACGTCGTGCGGAAACGTTCGCTGCTCTGGTGGCGGACGGCGACCGGTCACGCAGGCCGCGCCTCCCAAGGACGTGCGCATCGTGCTGTCCAACAATCGCCGGGCGCGCTAGCGCGGTCGTCAGCTCTTCACCAGTCGGCCTGCGCCAAGGCGCACGTTCGCGCGACTTCGCCGTCTGGCACAGCGGCTGCTGAAGCATCCGCTCGTGAAGAAAGCGCGCGAGGTGCTCACCGCCGGGATCGCCGGCGCCGTCGGGACCGCCGTCGATATCGGCGTGCTCGTCGTGCTGGTGGGGCATCACGCGCCGATCCCGCTCGCGACGTTCATCGCGGCGCTCGTCGGCGCGGCGACGAACTTCACGCTCAACAAGTACGTCGCGTTCCGCGACCGCTCGCCGATCAGCGTCGCTCAGATCGTGCGCTTCGACGTCGTCGCCGTCGTCGCGGCGCTGCTGATGGCGGCGGCGATGAAGCTCGCGACCGCGAACATCGGCGCGCCGGTCGTGCCCGCCAAGCTCGCGTGTGCCGCGCTCGTGTTCGCGATCTGGACCTATCCCGCGCAGCGACGCCTGGTGTTCGCGCGAAGCGCGGAGGTTGCCTGACCCGTGTCGCTTTCACCCCTGAGGAGCCTCGCCATGTCGAACCCCGCGTCCATCGATCTGAGTGTCGTCATCCCCGCGTTCAACGAGGAGCAGCGCCTGCTCCCGACGCTCGAGCGCCTTCACGCGCACCTCGCGGCGGGCTCGATGCGCTACGAGATCGTCGTGGTCGACGACGGCTCTCGCGACGGGACGTGCGCGGTCGTCGAGGCGGCCGCGGCGCGGCTCCCGAACATCGTGCTCGTACGCCAGCGGCCGAACCGCGGGAAGGGCGCCGCCGTCCGGCGCGGCATGCTCGCCGCGCGCGGGCGCATCCGCGTCATGTGGGACGCCGACTGCTCGATGCCGCCCGACGAGCTGCCTCGCCTGCTGGCGCCGATCGTCGCCGGCCGGGCGCCGATCGCGATCGGATCGCGCTACGCTGAGGGCGCCCGGACCGTGAAGCAACCGCGCTATCGCGTCCTCTGGAGCCGCCTGTGCAACAGGTTCATTCAGCGCTGGCTCGTGCCGCGCGTGCTCGACACGCAATGCGGCTTCAAGGCGTTCACTTCTGGCGCGGCGCTGAGCCTGTTCGGCAGCGCGACGATCGACGGCTGGGCGTTCGACCTCGAGATCCTCGCGCTCGCGCGGCGCCGCGGCTTCGCGATCGAGGAGGTCGGCGTCGAGTGGAAGGACGACGGCCGCTCGCGCGTCAACCCGCTCACCGACTTCTGGAAGGTGATTCGCGAGGCGCTGACGATCCGCCGGAACCTCGATCGCGGGGTCTACGGCACGACGACCCTGCTGGCGCCCGCGAAGATCGAGAGCCTGTCGCGGTCGGCTCAATGACGAGCGGGTAGGGTGCCGCGGGCGAGGGCGGTGGCCTCGGCGCTGCTGAGCGCGCGCTTGTACAGGGCGAGCTCGTCGATCTGGCCGGCGTAGTCCTCGATGGTGTCGGCGGTGATGTCCATGAAGGTGCCGCCGAGCAGCGGGCCGTAGCCGCCGCCGGTCGCCGGTCCGCCGACGAGCGAGATCGCGCCGAGGTTCGCCGACGCCGACAGCGTGCCGTCGACGTAGAGGCGCGCCGTCGCGCCGTCGTACGTCGCGACGACATGGGTCCAGTCGGTCGGGTCGGAGACGCCCGACGACGTCTGGACGGTAGCGTCGACGACGGTGAATCGCAGCGCGCCGTTGTCGGAGAAGCCGAGCTTCCAGTCGCCGACGCCCAGATAGCGCGAGATGATCGTGCGGACGCTGCCGAGCGAACCCGGCTTGACCCAGGCGGCGATGCTGACGGCGGTCGTGATGCCATTGACCGAAGCCGACGCGGGAACGCCGACCGCCGCGTTGGACGCGGTCAGGTCGAGCGCGCCTCCGTCGGCGCCCGACGCGGTCCAGTACGTCGCGTTCGCCGTGATGTTGTTGCCGTTGCCGGAATAGTCGGGGAAGGCCGTTCCGGCCGCGTCGAAGCTCCAGTAGCCGACGAGCTGGTCGTTCAGCATCACGACCGTGCCGCCCCCGCTGCCTCCGGTGCCCCCCATTCCGCCGCGCCCGCCCGCGCCGCCGGTTCCCGCACCGCCACCCGTTCCGCCACGTCCGCTCGCGCCGCCGGCTCCAGCGCCGCCCGCCCCGCTCGCGCCGCCGGTTCCGGCGTCACCGGGCGATCCGCTCGCGCCGCCGACTCCACCGCGTCCGGCGGCGCCACCGGTGCCGGCGAAGCCGGC
>Ga0207661_10002763_pt1 | contig 12090 bp, 14 predicted proteins | sample KBSC713LmetaG_FD_184337 | JGI IMG/M metagenome (GOLD analysis project Ga0207661, IMG submission 184337) | Corn rhizosphere microbial communities from Kellogg Biological Station, Michigan, USA - KBS C7.1-3L metaG (SPAdes) (version 2) | ecosystem: Host-associated > Plants > Roots > Rhizosphere ... | reverse complement strand
TGTCCGAGGACCCGAGCGGGAAGCCCCTTGTTCGGATTCCAGAAAGCGGCCGGCAGGAAGAGAAGGACCGCGGCCACGCCTTGGACCAGGTTCAGCGTCGTGTATTCCCAGCCGTCCCTAAAGGGCGCGATGATGAACGGGGCAGGGTAAAAAGCGAACACCGTGATCGCGTAGATGACAGCCCCCCCAGCCCAGCAGAGCGCCGGTCGCGAGACCAGGGCATGACCGATTCTCGCCGCTTTGGGTAGCTCTCGCCTCCAGTCGACTACCGAGATCACCGCGAGCGCCAGCCCGAGAGCGAACCAGTAAAAATGGCCGAGCGCGCTGAACCGGAACCATTCATGGCTGCGGAGCTGAAGCGGGGGGCCGCCGAGGAACAAGGATGCAGAAGCGAGGGCAATGAGGAGGGAGAGCTCGACCTTCACCCAGCCGCGCAGGCTGAGCCGGCGGTAAAGCCAGGCGGTCAAGGCGGCGTAGAAAGGCAAGAGCACGTAGAAGGTCATGTCGACGCCGAGGGTCCAGGACTGCGGCAGGCCACAGAGGAACTCTTCGTGCGACCCGCATACATCGTGCATCCTGAGATTGAGGAAATCCGTGAGGCTGTAGAAGGCCCACCAGTTATGGCTGAACGCGCCTTCGACGCCGACGACGACGGCGAACGCGGTCAGCGCGACCCAATAAGCGGGATACAGCCGCAGGAACCGCCGGCGTGCGTAGTCCCCGTTTCGGGGCGCGGGGGGACCCCCCCCACGGTTGGCGATCATTGGTCTGTATAGGAGAAAGGCGGAGAGCAGGAAGAAAAGCGCCACCAGTCCGTCCATCCTCACCATCAGCCGGTTTGGAAGGCTTTCGGTGAACCCGCCGAAGCCACCGGTGAAGAACCAGGCGTGTCCGACGATGATCGCGATCGCCGGAATGCCGCGCATGCCGACGGTCAACGGGAAGCGTGGATGGTGAGGCGGCGGGGCGACGACGTCGGGCAGCTCGCGGTCGCGTTGGCCGGGGACGGTGACCTCCATCGCTATCCGCTCAAAGAAGAGATCAGCACGTGCTGGAAGTCGACGTCGCACGCGTGGAGTCCGAGCAGGCGGGCGATCGCACGCTGTTCGACTCCAAGTTCGGTCAGCATTCTTTCCGTCTCTTTGGAGCGACTGAGTTCGCTGGCGCGGCCGGCTCGAAGCCGTTCCTGGGCGAGGACGACGATGGGGTCGAACAGGCCCGCATAGAGATCGAACTGGGCGTTGGCCATCGCCGGCTCCAAGGCCTGCTGCCTTCTCGCGATCCTTTCCAGAGCCGGAATGCTCGGACGAACGAGACGCTCGGTCATCAGTTCGGCCGTCGTCGAGGGCGGGTTCGCCAGGGCGCCTCGGGCAATGCCTTCAACTTCGCGGCGAAAATCGCGGCACGCGGCTTCCGCGCGACGGGCCGTGGCGGGCCGAGGCTTGCTGCTCTCCGCCGAGCCGTCTCCGCCGCCACAGCCCCCCACCAGCACGGCGGCAAGGGCGAGGGACGCGACGGCTCGACGTTTCATCGGGTCCCATGCTTTCTCATTTGGCGATCCCACAGCCAGCCGATCGCGATTGCGGCCAAGAGCAGCAGGAACGGATCGGCGGGCAGCCGGTAACGGGGCAGGCCGGCGACCGGGATCGCCACGAGCAGCAGCACTGCGGGAACGAGCCAGAGGAAGGCCGGGCCGCTGGGTATCGTCGGCGGCCCCACGCGCTCTCGCGCCGACCTCCTTGCCAGGACGATCAGGGCGATGCCCCACAGGGCAAGTGGCACGACGAGCACGAGGCCGATCCGCTCCAACGGCGGGTCGGCGCTGCCGATACCGCGGTCGACCACGGGCCGACCGCCGGCGTCGACGACCGAACCGCCAACGATCTCGAAGAGCCGGAGAACGTTCCAGGCCGAGGTCTCGGCGACGTAGGCGGGATGGCCCCAGGCGAAAGCTCCGGCCGCCTTGCGAAGCCGCGCGTCCATCGCCGCCTCGTCGATTCCACGCGTGGTGAACAGCCGAACGAACTGCGGAACGATCTGCGGATCGCGCCAGGCGCCGTGGCTGGCGCCGTCTTCGAAGGACGCTTCGTTGTAAGTGCCGGCGGTCGCGATTCCGGCGCTCGTGGTGATCGGGACGAGGCGACCGAATTCCGCCTCATCCCTGACCAGCCACGGAAGCGTGACGAGGAAGAGGGCGGCGACCGCCACGAGAGGCGCGGCCAGCGAGATACGGCGGGGCCGCGGCGTGGCGGGCCAGAGGCCGATCGCGACCGGCACGATGAGGAGGAGGCCGGTATTGCGGGTCAGAGCCGCAAGCCCGCAAAGGCCACCGGCGGCCACCGCCCACCGCAGCAGCCGCCCCGAGCGCCGAAATTCCAACCCGCACAGAATCGCTCCGAGCTCCAAGGGAATGAAGAGTGACTCGGAGACAAGATCCCTGCTGAGGAGGACCAGGGGGGGGAACACCGCCGCGAGAAGGGCCGCGAGAAGCCCGGTCCGTCGTCCCCAGACGCGTTTTGAGATCGCGTAGAGGAGGAGCACGGCGAGCGCTCCAAGCAGGGCTCCCAACCACCTCCCGGCTGTGACTCCGTCGCCGAAGACCGCGTAGACGGCCCCGAGGAGGTAAGGGTAGCCGGGGCCCCTGATGGCTGTCGGCCCTCCGTAGAGCAGGTACCCGGACCTCGGGTAGCCCTCGCCGGCGGCGACGGAGCGAGCGTAGTAGTCGTACTCGAAGGCGTCGTTTGCCGGCCTGTAGCCGCTGTCGCCGGCGATCGCGCCGAGCCGAAGCGCGAGCGCCAGCAGGACGATCGCCGCCGGTCCGACCCAGGAGCGACGCCTCCCCGCCGATCGAGCCGTCAAATGCGAGGGGCCCCCACCTGGGAGGCCCCTGTCGCGCCTGTTCTGAAGCTCTAGGTCGCTACTTGGTGCCACACACAGCGATCGCGGTGATCGACCAGGTGGGAGTCATGCCACTGATCGAGTTCGCCGAGACGAACCAGCCACCGCCGTAGAGCTGCTCCTCAGAGGAGCCTACGGTCACCTTTTCCGGTTCGCCGCCGACCGAGAAGCCGCCGCCGAGGACCGGATCGCCCGAGGGGCAGCTCGCGCTAGCGAACTTGTTGGCGGTCGTGTTCGACGCCGAGGCTTCGCCGACAACCTGCGTGCTGCCTTGGATCCTCGTGTTTGCGTTTGCTTCGGCGGCTTCAGCGGCCGTTTTGGCTGCTTCGGCGATCGACTTCGCGCTGTTGGCCGTCGACTGGGCGCCGGCGGCGCTCGTCTGGGCTTTTTTCGCTTCGTTGAGCGCGGTGTTGGCGGTCGTGTTCGCGGTGTTGGCGGTGGTGTTCGCGGTGTTCGCGGTGCTCAGGGCGGTGTTCGCGGTGTTTTGAGCCGCTTTCGCCTTTTTCAGCGCCTTCGTGGCGATGCTCTTCGCCCCGGCAGAGATCGAGGCGACTGGGTTCGTCGGACCACCCAAGGCGGGCACGGCAAGCGCCAATGCCAGGAACATGCTCAATCCAAAAACGGTGTAACGCTTGCTCATCAGATCGTCTCCTCGGTGATCGACTCCCGTGCGGACTTGCGCGACATTCGATCACATCGCGCGGATCGACGCAACCGCCCCGTCAACGGGGCGTCGGCGAGAAGACGATCTGGGCCTGTGCGCAGCGGCCGAGGCCCAGGGATTCCGCCGCCTCTTCGACCGCTGCGCTTGCGGCGTCCGCTTGCCGCGCGCTGGCGAGAATGCTTTCCCGGTCGCCCGTGGCCGCGGCCCGGGCCAGTCCCGCGATCCTGGCCTCGGCTTCGAGCAGCGCCGCCTGCATCGCGGTCGCCTGCTCCACGCGGTCGCCTGGCGCCCGCAGTCGACGGAAGCGAGCCCGCCAAGAGCCCACGACCGGCACGAGCTCGCGGGCAAACCCCGTGACGTCTCCCCGACCGCGGGCCTCGTAGCGACGCTCGATCGCGACGATTCGGCGCTTGGCTGCGACGCACATCCGATCGGCCGCGACCGTGTAGGCGTCGCGGGGGATCGTGTCGTCAGTCGGCTTCAGCGCGATGAAGGCGGCTATCGCTATGCAGAGCATCGCCGCGGTGCCCGCGGTCAGCAGGCGGGCCCGGCGGGTGGCGCCGAGGAGCCGTGCAAGGCTTCCTTCGCGTGACGGGGCCGGGCTCGGGGCGGCGGCTTGGTCCAGCGTGGCCCCACAGGCGCCACAGAACTTGTCGCCAGGCTCGTTCGGGGCTCCACAGCGCTGGCACTTCACGGAGGCCAAGCTATCCGATCATCGCCGCGGGCGGTCCTCTACATTTGCGCTGTGGCCCGTTCCGCCAGAGCGCCGCTCCGTCCCAGCTATGTTGCAAGCGCTCTTGTGGTGCTTGCAACGCTGGCCATGGGCGGATGCGGCTCGGGGACGGAGCCGCCGGCGGAACCGGCCCGCGTCACGCCCAGCGCGCAAGCGGGAGAGGGACGAACCGATCGTCCGGCCAGCCCCGCTCGCCGGCCCGAGGGCAGCCGCCGCCACCAAGCCCCGGCGCCCCAGCGGTCGTTGCCGCCCGCCAAACGCCACCGGACAAGCGGGGGAGCCCCAACTCACGCGGTCGCCATTCGCCCGAAAGCGATGACGGAAGCGAGGAACCTCTGCCCGCCCGGCTTGAGCCGGAAGCAGTGCGGCACCCTCGTGAGCGAAGCGGCGAGGACGAGGAAGACGCCGTCGTACGCGGTCGGCGGTCCCCGCGACTGCCTCAAGGCGATGAGTCGGCAACAGTGCGAAGCGACGCTGGCGGAGCAGAAGACGGCCTCTGAATCGGGAAGGTCGTTCGACGTCCAGGCGTGCATGTCGAACCCGACGCCCAGTTGCGAAGCGGCCCTGAGACCCGCTTTCGAAGCTCAGGCGAAGGCGCTGCGAGAAGGCGGCTGAACCCGCCGCCGAGCTCGCACTCCGAAGAGAGCAGACATGGCCACGGACATCGCTCAAATCACGCAGCTCGACGTCGAGCCGGGACGCCTTCCCGAGACGATGGCGGCGTGGGTCATGCGCCCGGAGCGAGAGGGCGATCTCGATACCGCCTACGAGATCGAGGAGGTCGAGGTTCCTGAGCCGGGGCCGTTCGAGGTCGTCGTCCGGGTGATGGCGGCGGGCGTCAACTTCAACAGCATCTGGGCGGCCTTAGCGGAGCCGATCTCGATCTTCTCGTCGGGTGACCATCCGCGTTGGGGTCACCACATCGGCGGCTCGGACGCCTCTGGGATCGTCTGGAAGGTCGGCGTCGGGGTGACACGGTGGAAACCGGGCGACGAGGTCGTCGTGCACGCCAACCAGGCCTCCTACGAGGACCCGGAGGTGCACGGGCTCGACCCGCTCGCGGCGCCGAGCCAGCTCGGCTGGGGCTACCAGACGACCTGGGGCTCCTTCGCCCAGTTCTGCAAGGTCCAGGCTCAGCAGCTCTTGCCCAAGCCGGGGCATCTCTCCTGGGTGGACGCCTCCGCCTACGGAGTCACCCACTTCACGGCGTACCGCATGCTGATCACGCGCTGCAAGCTTAGGGCGGGCCACAACGTCCTGATCTGGGGCGCGGCCGGCGGCCTTGGCGTCTTCGCCACCCAGCTCTGCCGCGTGGCAGGCGCCAACGCCGTCGGTGTCGTCTCGTCGGCCGAGAAGGGGGAGCTGGCTGGCGAGCTCGGCGCGATCGGCTACATCGACCGCACCGAGTTCTCGGACATGGTCCAGGTCGCCGGAGAGAGCGCCGAGCGGAAAGGGAAGCGCCTGGCCACGACGCGCCTCTTCGCCAAGCGGGTGAGGGAGATCCTCGGCGAAGCGCCGGACATCGTCTTCGAACACGTCGGCAGGGAGGTTTTCTCGGCCTCGGTCTTCACGGCGAAACCTTTTGGGAAAATCGTGACCTGCGGTGCCACCACCGGCTACACGCTCGACTTCGATGCCCGCTACCTGTGGACGCGCCAGAAGCAGATCGTCGGCGCCCACGCCTTCAACGCCTACGAGGCGTGGCGTGCCAACGAGCTGATCGGCCAGAGCAAGATCCGACCGGTGATGTGGCAAGCGATGGACTTCCACGAGTTTCGATCCTGGTCGGCGCAGAGGATCGGAACGAAGGCGGCACTCCCGATGTGCCGGGCGCGATCTGGATCGGCTCGAAGGATTAGGGATCTGTCCGGGAACGGCTTTCGGTGAACTGCGGCTGGTGCGGCGTCGTCGTCGACGAGACCGAGAAGCGAGTTGGGCGCCGGATCCTTTGCCCGACGTGTGGCGCGTGGACTACCGTGCCGCCGCCGAGCGAGACGGACTTGGAGTTGGCCTACGGAGGTTGGTATCGACCGGCGGTGGGAAGATTCTCCGGTGCGGGAGATGCGTTGTTGCGAAAGCTCCGGGGCTCGCTGGCGCGCCGGCTCAACCGGATTGCTCCCCCCGGCCCGATTCTCGACGTCGGTGCGGGCGAGGGCACCCTGCTCGAGGCGCTGCGGCGACGGGGGCGCGACGCTGTCGGCATAGACCGCCGTTCCTCATGTCAGCCCGTCCTCGAAACGGACCTGCGGGACATCGGCGGACGCTGGGCGGCGATCGTGTTCTGGCACAGTCTCGAGCACCTGCCGCAGGCGGGGGCGGCACTCGACCACTCCGCCTCGATCCTCAATCCTGAGGGCGTGCTCGTAATCGCGATGCCAAACGCCGCCAGCTTCCAGGCCCGGGTTTTTCGCGAGCGCTGGTTCGCCAATGACTTTCCCAGGCATCTGGTCCACGTTCCCTCACGGGCCCTTCTCATGCGCTTGAGTGGGTTGGGAATGAAGATCGAGCGGGTCAGCTATGTGCGTGGGGGACAGGTCGTCTTTGGCTGGTTGCACGGATTCGTCGGACAACTTTCAGGAGGACGCAGCCTCTACGACGCGATCCGGCGAGCCGAGGCGCGCGAGAAGGCGATGAGCGCCGCGGAACGCGCGAAGGTTCTCCTTGTGGCCATGTTGCTGCTGCCCGCCGCGCTGGCTTGCGCGGCACTCGAGGTCGGGTGCCGCCGCGGCGGGACCGTCTACGTCGAGGCGCGCCGTGTCTGAGCGAGCCGGGCGCAAGGTCGCGGTGGTCATGCCGGCGCTCAACGCTGCCTCGACGATCGGTCCGATGATCGGCGCGATTCCCCGCGAGTGGGTCGACGAGATCGTCGTCGTCGACGATGGCTCCACCGACGAGACGGTCCGGATCGCGCGCGAGCTCGGTGTCCGCGTCGTCTGGCACCCCCACAACGCCGGCTACGGCGCGAATCAGAAGACGTGTTACCTCGATGTGCTCCAGCGCGACGCCGAGGTGGTCGTGATGCTCCATCCGGATGGCCAGTACGAGCCGGGGCTGATCCCGGAACTGATCGGGCCTCTCCTAAAGGACGAGGCGGACTTCGTGCTCGGTTCGCGGATGTTGGTCCGGGGCGCCGCGCGCGCTAACGGCATGCCGCGCTACAAGATCCTCGCCAACCGCCTCCTGACCGCGATCGAGAACAGGGCGATGAAGACGCGGTTGACCGACCTGCATACCGGCTACCGGGCCTACTCCCGCCGCCTGCTGCTTGGCCTGCCCTTCCTCCGCAACGCCGTCGATTTCAGCTTCGATTCGGAGATGCTTATGCAGGCATCGGCACTCGGGTTTCGGATCACAGAGGTCCCGGCTTCAAGCCGGTATTTCGACGACTCATCCTCGATCGGCTTCTTCCCGGCTGTGATCTACGGGCTGAAGACACTGACGATCACGGCGAAGCTGGCGCTGCATCGAGCTGGGGTGTGGCGCTGGCGCAAGCTCGGCAGGTGAAGCCGATGCGAGTGACTGGAGAGAGAGCGACGACGTCGGCTGGGGGGTTCAATCCCACTTGGCAGCGGCACGTCGCCGCCTATTCGCTTTGTGCCTCGCTCTTGCCAGAGGGCAAACTGCTCGACATCGGTTGCGGGGTCGGCCACAGTTTCGAGCTGCTGGCGCCACGCGAGACGGTCGGCCTCGATATCGATCCCGAGGTGCTGGCCGGTCAGGATCGTGAGACTCGGGCCGGGGATATGCGCGCGCTTCCGTTCCCTGACGCAAGCTTCTCCGCCGTTCTCTCGGTCCAGGCGCTCGAGCACGTCCCCGATCCGTATCGGGCGTTGAAGGAGGCGCATCGGGTGCTCGAACCCAGCGGCGTCGCGATCTTCGTCACCCCAAACCGCTTCACCTTTGGCCTGCCAGATGAGATCGTCGATCCCTATCACCACGTCGAGTTCGGCCCCGCAGAGCTTCGCACCGCTTGTGAGGCGGCCTTTGAGCGCGTCGAGCTCCACGGCATATTCGGCTCGGACCGATACTTGGGCTTGGCCGAGGCGGAGCGCGTAGAGCTGGAACGTTTGATGCGTTGGGACCCGTTGCGCCTGCGTCGCGGAGTACCGCGGACACTGAAGAAGCTTCTCTATGACCTGGGTCTACGCTGGCGGCGCCGGGCAGACGATCCTCGCGCCGCCGCGATCCAGCCGACGGATTTCACGCTGGGTAATTCGCCCTTGCGCGACTGCCTCGATCTGGTCGCCATCTGTCGCGCGTCTTAACGAATGCCCACTTGCGAATCGTCGAAGTCCCTTGACAGAAACGATCGAGACTTGAAAGGTTGGCTGGTAATCGCTGAAACCTAGAGCGGATGCCGCCCGGCACCCGCTTCGTCCTACATAAGGAGACGACCCCTTGAAGCAAGTCCGAAAGCGACTGACGTACGCCAATGTGATGTCGTCGATTGCAGTTTTCCTCGTCCTCGGCGGCGCAACGGCCTTTGCAGCGAACAAGATCGGCTCGAATCAGCTGAAGTCAAACTCGGTCACCACGGCCAAGATCAAGAAGGAAGCCGTCACCAAAAAGAAGATCAAGAAGAACGCGGTCGATGGCTCCAGGGTCAAGGACGGCTCCCTGACTGGTGCCGATATCAACCTCAGCACGCTGGGCACCGTTCCAAGTGCGGAAAACGCGAACAACCTGGCCGGTCTCAAGACCCTCGCCGGCAGTGCCGCCGACGAGACCCTCACGACGTTGTTCAGCAACGGTCAATTCGATGTCGTAGGCATCTGCGATCCGGCTGAAACGCTGACCATCCCAGGTTTCGAAAATGGTTACAACACGCGCCATGGTTCGGCAATCGGCATCATCAACCGTGGACAGGATCACGGTTGGGCTGATACGTACGACGATGATGACGAAGATTTCAACATCGGTGATGGTGTCGCTTTCGACTACCGCGATGCTGGTGACCCCGGCAATGCGGTTCTTCCGAGCGGGCACTGGATCGATGTGCTGGGTGGAACCGTTACTGAGGCTGCGATCAATCCTTCATTCGGAACAGGGTGCACGTTCCACGCAGTGGCCTTTTTCGGCTAAAGCTCTAACGGGAGACGGGAACGTCTCTCTTCCAATCGTGAAAAGGGCCGAGCGAAGCTCGGCCCTTTTTCGATTCCTCAGATCGCCGTTGAGCGAACTCGATCTTCGGAAGCACCAGGGGCGCGCCCAAGACAGGGCCGGCCTGGAGAACTGCCGGATCCTAGAAAAGGCCCAGTTCATTCGCCGCTTGCTGCGAGCCGCCGAAGACCGGCCCGGTTAATCCCTTAGTTGTGCTTCGTGATGCACGCGGGGATCAACTGACCAACAGTGCTGATCTTCATCCGGCTCACCGCCTTCCTTCGAGTCGAGCCGGCCGGATTGACCGGCGAAGGGATGGATGGTAAGCGGCTCAGTGCTACATCACGCCTTGCTTCATCCAGGCGTGAGCCGCCCGCGGTACGATTGGAATCGTGCGAGCTTCGCGTCATCGGATACCTGCCAACGATGACATCGGCGACTTCCGTCAGTCGGCATCGCTGCGCCGCGAGGCGGTGTGGGCGCTGCCTATGAGTGAGCGCCTGGCTCGGCTGCACTCCCTCTGCAGGCAGATGAGCGCCATCAAAGGTGCTTCTCGCTCCCGTTGAGCGAACTCGATCTTCATTCGCCTCGATGAGCACGATGTGGCATTTGTCGTCATCGGTGGGGTGGCCGTCGGTGCACATGGCTACCTGCGGGCAACCGAGGATCTCGATGTGGTGCCCGATCCGGACCCAGGGAACCTCGAACGGCTGAACAAGGCGCTCAAATCGCTGGATGCGACGCTGCCCACCGCCGGGGGGCGGCCGTTCGATCCTGGTGCCGACGCCCTGGCCGTACGTCGGGGGGCGAACGTCACTGCCGAAACCAGATTTGGCGGCCTCGACGTCGTTCAGATCGCCCAGGGAGTACCCGGCTACTCTGCGCTCGAGCAAGACGCGGTTGATAGCGAGCTGCTTGGAGTGCCGGTGCGTGTCTGCTCGCTCCGCTCCGGTCCATCCGGGCATGGGCATCTCGAGAAGCGCGGCCGGCGCGCTCACGCTCGGTCTCCTCGGATCGGAGCCGCTCCTGGCTTGAACGAGGTCGCTTGGCTAGCCGTGCGCGACGGTCAGCCAGGAGCCGTCGATCTCGCCCAGGTTCGCGGCATCGAGCCGCTCGCTGACGAGCGTGTCGAAAGTGACGGCGACGACCGAGCGGCTGTCGTGTTCCCAGTGGTGCTCGTGACGGTCGGGAACGAGGTGCTTGTCGTCGGAGACCGGCAAATCCGCGTCTGCGAGGAGGGCGGTGTAGAGGATGCCGTCGTCCTTCCGGTCCCGGGTGAGGGCCGGCACGGCGTCTCGGTCAAAGGACGGAGCACCAATGGCGCAGACCACCTCGAGCTGGCGGCGAAGAGGAGGAATGTCCTTGTCGCGCAGGGCGGGATCGAGCTTCTGGCCGATCTCCCGCAGCTTGCGCTCGTACTCGTCGAAGAGAGGCGTCGACCCGATCGCCACCCAGTCGTCGGGCGTTCCGTCAGGAAGAAGCTCGATGAGCGCTGCTCGCCTATTTCTCGCTTCCTCGACATGATCTTGGACCTCCTTTAGGCCACCTACAACGCCCCCTTCGCGCTCGGCTCGTTGGGACAGCTCGTCGAGCTCGAGCTGTCGATACTCGATCTCATAGGTCCGCGCGCCGAGCGCCAGCACGATCCAGAAGCGGCGCATCATGCCGCCGGGGCTCAAGGTGGCCGGCAGGGAGACGCTCGTGTCGACGACGACGAATGGCACGACGCAGGAGCGTACGCGCTGCGTCTGCCGTCGAGGCTATTTGTCTGCGAGTGCGGTTTGGACCTGCGCCTCGGTCAGCTCGGCATTGCGCTCGTCGACCTCTCGAAGCTCCGCCGCGAGGTCGTAGTTGCCTCGCAGCGACGCGATCAGGGCGCCCTGGGGAATCCGGTATGAGCCACCGGGGAGCTCCAGGTAGGGAATCGACTCGGCGTCGATCCATCGCCGGATCGTCCGCTCGTTGACGTTGAGCAACGTCGCTGCTTCGCTTACGGTGAGTAGCTGGGGTCGCGCCGCAGTGGTAGCCAATGTTCTTCCCGGTCTCGTTTTTGAACTCGGAACGACAATATAGGACATTGCGGACAGAATGGCAATTACATGACAAATGCGGGCAATTCACTTTGGGAGTAGCGTGTCGCGATGGTTGGCGTTCTGCCCGACATGCTGCGACCAGGGTTGCGAGTCGTCTTCTGCGGAACCGCGGCCGGGACGGCGTCCGCTCGGGCCGGCGCCTACTACGCGGGTCCCGGCAATGCCTTCTGGGCGACGCTTCACTCGACGGGATTGACGCCCGTGCGGTTCTCGCCAGCGGAATTTGAGCAGCTGCCTGCCCTCGGGATCGGCCTCACCGACATCTGCAAGGTGCTTCATGGCTCCGACCAAGAGGTCGGAGCGGACGAGTTCGACGTAGCCGGCCTGGAAGCCCGGATCGCCGCGGTGGAACCCGCCAACCTCGCCTTCAACGGTAAGAACGCCGCCCACGGTGCGCTCGGCCGCAGGGTCGACTACGGATCTCAGCCCGAGCGCATTGGCGGCGCTGCGGTCTGGGTTCTGCCGTCGACGTCCGGTGCGGCACGGAGGTATTGGGATGTCGGGCCTTGGCGTGAGCTGGCACGAGTATGCGCGGAAAGTTGAGGGCCGAACAGCATCGATTAGGTGAACAGAGCGTCCTCGAGCGAGGGCACCACGCGGGC
>Ga0207661_10002761_pt1 | contig 12091 bp, 14 predicted proteins | sample KBSC713LmetaG_FD_184337 | JGI IMG/M metagenome (GOLD analysis project Ga0207661, IMG submission 184337) | Corn rhizosphere microbial communities from Kellogg Biological Station, Michigan, USA - KBS C7.1-3L metaG (SPAdes) (version 2) | ecosystem: Host-associated > Plants > Roots > Rhizosphere ... | reverse complement strand
GTGACCTACCTCACGGAAGTGCTTTCAGCGCCACCGCATGATTCAGCGCATCAACGCGAAGGGAGACGCGGCGGCGATGTTCACGAAAATCGAGGTTGCGAGGCAAGAACAATCCTGTGTCGTGGAGCTTCCAGCTCTGGACGAACTGACCCCCGCGCAGCTCGACGAAGTTTCGGGCGGGTGCCTCTATGGTCATGGACTTGTGGGGCCGACGCTCGTCCTCGCAGTGCTCGTCGCGGTGCTTGTCGGTTGACCTTTCGCACACGCGACGGCGCGAGCTGCTAACCGCATCTTCGCTCGACGACTTCCGGGATGAGCAGCCGGTTGCCCGGCTTTGCCCGCGACGATTCACCGGCGCTTTCCAACGTTCCACGTGCAGATGCGCGGGTGGTTCCCTTCAAATTGTAGACGTGGAGGCATTTCAGAGATCAGGACAATTTGAATCGTCTCTGAGAGAGCGTGTGCCCACAATTTTCACGCGTCGCTGGTAGCACCATGGGCCAACGCTATCTGCCTGCCTCGCGAGATCTCCACGCATGACGATGTTCAATTCCCTGGTTAACGAAATTCAGGATGCGGCGACCTCCGGGTCGACCAAAAGACAGATCAGGGCACTCACGCGCATTACCGATTTGTTCCTCGCCGGCTCGGCCGGCTATTCCAGGCGGCAGGTCGAGCTGTTCGATGAGGTGTTCAAGACTTTGGTCGAAGTCATCGAGCTGAAAACCCGGGTCATGCTCGCCGAGCGTCTCGCCGCCGATCCGGGCACGCCGCCGGCGCTGGCGCGCGCCTTCGCGACCAGCGACACCGCCGCCGTCGCGGCGCCGATGCTGAGCCGATCGACGGCGCTCGCCGACTCCGATCTGATCGCGAGCGCCGGCAGCCAGAGCCAGGATCATCTCTACGCCATTGCGCAGCGCGAGACGATCAGCGAGGCCGTCACCGACATCCTCATCGACCGCGGCGAACGGCGCGTTGTCCATGCGGTCGCGGGCAACGAGGGCGCGCGCATCTCCGACGGCGGCTTTGGCAAGCTGGTCCAGCAGTCCGGCGGCGACGTCATGCTTGCGCTGCGCGTCGGCGCGCGGCGCGACATTCCGCGCCACCACTTTGTCAAACTGCTCGAGACCGCCTCAGTGGAGGTGTGCAGCAAGATCATCGCGGCCAATCCGACGCTCGCCGAGGTTGCGCAGGGCGCGGTGACGGAGGTGATCGACGGCATCAATGGCGAGGTCCGCAAGGCCTGCGACGATCACGTCAAGGCGAAGTTCAGGATCAAGCGGCTCACCGAATGGAAGGAGCTGAAGGAGGGTGACGTTCATTCCGCCGCCAGGGCGCAGGATTTCGAACGGACGGTTACCGCGCTGTCGATTCTCGCGAGCTGCCCGATCGAAGTGGCGGAGCGCGCGGTGCTCAACCCAAATCCCGGCGCGGTGCAGGTGATCGCGAAGGTCGCCGGCTGCTCCTGGGCGACGGCCAAGACGCTGCTTCTCATGGAGGTCGCCGATCGCAAGATGTCCAAGCATGATCTCGATCGCGCCCGCGTCAATTTCGAGGAGCTTGAATGGCGAACCGCAAAGCGCGTGCTCGAATTCTACGAAGCGCGCCGGACCATGCTCGCCCAGGCCCCGCTGCCGGTCGCCGCGGAGCCCGTCGAGATGCAGGCGGCGGGGTAGGTTAGAGCCGATGAGAGCAGACGCTGTCCCTTCTCCCCTTGCGGGAGAAGGTGGCGCGGACGAAGTCCGCGACGGATGAGGGGTTGCATCCGCCGGCACAAAAAGCAGTTAGACTCGTGGAGAGAGACCCCGGATTGCTTCGCAATCCGACCTCTCCCGCAAGGGGAGAGGTGCACTTTCACTGCGGCGCTAGCTCGAGCCAGTCCAACCTCACTGATACGGATCCCGCCGGATGGTCGGGGCCGATTGCCGCACTCGCCGTACGGTGATCGGCGAGCCGTCGGATTCGAATTGCAGCTGGTAGAGCCGGCCCTTCTTGTCGGTCGCGGTGCAGGAGATGGAGGTGACCTGCAGCCGCGCGAAATTGCCGTTCTGCCGGCAGTTTCCGTCGGACACTTCGAGCGCCGGCACCGGCAGGCCGTCGACTTTCGGCCGGTCCTTGGAGGTGAGCTCCATGCGGTCGACGGCGAGCACGTAAAGATCGTCCTGGGTGCGGTGGCCATATTCGCCGGAGAACGAGACAATGTGGCTCTGGTCGGCGGGATCGTCGAGCGCCACGGTAAAATTGGCGCGGCCCTTCTCGCTGTGGAAATAGGCCACCGCCTTGCAGGGGAAGGTATGACCGGCGATCTTCAAGGTCGGGCACTTGCCCGACATCAGCGCATAGAGGTCGACGTCCGGCTTGTCCCGGTCTGGATAATTCGGCTCGGCAAGGGTCGGCGATGTGAGAAAGGATGCCGGCAAGTGCAAGAGCTTGCCAGCGGAAACGTCGGGTCATGCCGGTTCCACCCATCAGGCACAAACGAAAACTGCTTCGGCAGCTTTAGCGAATTCTCTTCGGCGCAAAAAGCGACAAAGTCGCGGCAAGGCCGGCATGCCGCCACTGTTTGGGCATTTTTCTTTTCAAGCTGCGGCGAACCGGTGAATGTCGCGTGCCGCTCATTGCTTTAGCCGCCGGTCCGCGCCCTGCGTCCCTCGATCGGATATGCCGGATCGTTGAAGCCGGGCGTCGAGGGATGGCCGGTCACGACCAGGCGGTCGATCAGCGCTTCATCTTCGGCGGTGAAGGTGTAGTCGAGCGCCTTGATGTAATCGTCCCATTGCGCCTCGGTGCGCGGGCCCGCGATGACAGAATTGACGAAAGACGAATTCAAGACCCAGGACACCGCGAACTGGCCGGCGGTGATGCCTTTCTTCTCGGCATGCGCCTTGATCTCCTGCGCGAGCCTCAAGGACTCCGGCCGCCATTCCGTCTGCATCATCCGCGTGTCATTGCGCCCCGCGCGCGTGTCCTTGTCGGGCGTGGCATCGGGTGCGTATTTGCCGGTCAGCACGCCGCGCGCGAGCGGGCTATAGGACACGACGCCGAGCCCGTAATAGGAGCAGGCCGGGAAGTGCTCGACTTCCGGCATGCGGTTCATCGCGTTGTAATAAGGCTGGCTCGCCACCGGGCGATCGATGCCGAGCTTGTCGCAGATGTTGCAGATCTCGGCGACGCGCCAGGCGCGGTAATTGGAGACGCCGAAATAGCGCACCTTGCCGGCGCGCATCAATTCGCCCATCGCGCGCACAGTTTCTTCCAGCGGCGTCGAATGGTCTTCCTTGTGCAGATAATAGATGTCGATGTAGTCGGTGCCGAGCCGCCTCAGACTTTCGTCCGCCGCCTGCAGCACCCAGCGCCGCGACAGCCCGCCGCGGTTGGGATCGTCGCCCATCTGGTTGGCGAGCTTTGTCGCCAGCACCCAGCCCGGCCGGTTGTTGGATACGGCGCGGCCGACCACCTGCTCGGAATTGCCCTTGTTGTAGGCGTCGGCGGTGTCGATGAAATTGATGCCGGCCTCGCGCGCCTTCGCCACGATCCGCGTCGAGGTCGCCTCATCGGTCGGCCCGCCGAACATCATGGTGCCCAGACAAATCGGCGAAACCTTCAGGCCGCTGCGGCCGAGCTTGCGGTAGTTCATCGGGGATTCCCTTCGAGTGGGACTGAAGCATAGCGATTAGTCTCCGTCATTGCGAGCGAAGCGAAGCAATCCAGAAATGCTTCCGCGGAGACAGTCTGGATTGCTTCGTCGCTGCGCTCCTCGCAATGACGGTGGGGACGGCGGAATTACTCACTCCTCAAGATCTTGAACACCCCATTCGCCATGGTAATGACGCGCTTGTCGACCGTCACTTCCGTCGAGACGAAGATCAGGCTGCGCGTCGCGCGCACCACGCGCGGGCGCGAGATCAGCGTCTCGCCGATCTTGCCGGCCTCGACGAAATGCACGTCGAGCTGCGCGGTCGCCATGGTCGATTTGCCTGTCACCGCTCGCGCGGCCATGCCGCAGGTGCGGTCGGCAAAGGTCATCAGCACGCCGCCCTGCACCAGGCCGCGGCGGTTGTGGTGCTTGTCCTCGGTCGGCAGCGCATATTCATGATGGCCATCGACCTGGCGCTCCCAGAACGGCCCGACCAACTGCACAAAACCGGTCGCTTCGACGATCTTCCAGCCATCCGCCTTGAGCTTTGCCGCCGCCGCCCTGCCGGTCATGTCGTGCATTCCTGTCCCCTCGGCTTTGATGACATTCCATCAAATGCAAACGTGATGTAGTCAAGCGCCATGAGTCGTCCATTCAACGATACCACCCGGCGGAATATCGCAGAGCTGTGCGCCGGCTTTGGCCGCGTGCAGGGCCAGGAAGCTGCACCGGAGCTGAAGCGCGCGGCGGTGGCGATTGCGCTCACCGGCGTGGATGAAACGGACGAGACCGCGTTCCTGCTGACGCGGCGCGCCTCGGGCCTGCGCGCCCATCGCGCGCAATGGGCGCTGCCGGGCGGACGCTGCGACGCCGGCGAGACGCAAATCCAGTCGGCGCTGCGCGAGTTGCGCGAGGAGGTCGGCGTCGATCTCGGCCCTGACTCCGTGCTTGGCCTGCTCGACGATTATCCGACACGATCGGGCTATCTGATCACGCCGGTCGTGGTGTGGGCCGCCGGCCGCGCCGCGATCGTGCCGAACCCACAGGAGGTTGCTTCGGTGCATCGCGTAGGCCTCGCCACGATCGAGCGCGCAGAAGCCTTCGATTTCATCGCCATTCCCGAGAGTGTGCGGCGCGTGATCCGCTTTCACTGGGATAACAGGCTGATCCACGCGCCGACCGCGGCGATGATCTATCAATTCCGCGAGGTGCTGGCCGGACGCGATACGCGAGTTGCCGATCTCGAGCAACCGGTGTTTGCGTGGAAGTAGACGCAGTTTAGGCTACAACGGCGCCATGCGCGGAAAAACGATTCGTCCGTTCACGCTCGCACTTCTACTGCTCGCGCTCGCGCCGAGCGCGATGGCACAGATAGCCTCGCCCGAGGTGATCGCGGACTATCGCCAGAGACTCGCGGAATACCAGGCCGCGCGCGATGCCTATGAAGCGGGCGCGAGCGCCTATTGGAGCGCGATCGCCGCGAAGCGCCGTGGCCGCAATGCCAAGCGGCGCGAGCATCAACCGATCGCGCTCGACGATTATGTGCTGACCCAGCCGCCGGTCTATACCGGGCCGCGCCGGCCGGTGAACCCGCAGGGAGAGCCGGAGCCGGAGGAGACGCCGCGTCCGCGCAAGGTCATTCCCGTGGTCGCGGATCTGTTGAAGGCGGCGGCCGATTACTTTCAGTGGACGCCGCAGCGGCCCGCGTCCGAGTCCGACTTCAAGCGCGCTTATGCCGGCTTCGCGGCGCGTTCAGGCCTGACGCGCGACCAGGCGGTGCGGGTCTACGCCTTCGAGACCGGCGGCAACGGCAATCATGATTCGCAGGCCGGCCTCGGCTCGTGGCGGCCGGGCGCGCACGCGATCTCGACCGCGGTCGGCTATAACCAGTTGCTCACCACCAACAGCGTCGAGCTGATCGCGGAGCAGGGGCCGCTGTTCCTGAGGGTGCTCGGCGAGCGGGCGGCGGCGCTCTCGGGCCCCGCTCGCCAGGCGATGGACGCAAAGATTTCCGTGTTGAAAAAGATGGTGGCGCTGGCGCGCTCGGTTCCGGACGAATGGTCCGCGCATGAGAAGATCGGCGACACGCCGCAAGGCTGGGCACTGCACGCGATGGTGCTCGACATCGATGTCGGCCCGATGTTGCAGACCTACAAGCTGCTCACCTCGGTGCGATTCGCCCGCATCAAGGGATATGACCGCCCGCTGACGGCGGCCGAGCTCGAGATGATGAACCTCACCGGCGACGGCACCGGGCTCGACATGGTGACGATGCCGCAGGATTTGCGCGTGCAGGTGCCATCCGCGAACTTCTTCCAACGCTCGGGCTACGAGCGCAATCCGGTCGCAAGCCGCCACAACACGGTGGCGAAGCTGCTCGCCATCACCGACGCGCGCATGGATGCGAACAGCAATTTGCCGGGCGCCAGGGAATTGGCGGCGGCGTTTTAGGCTGTTGTCGCACCAAAATCGTCATTGCGAGCGAAGCGAAGCAATCCATTTCTCCACTTGCTGAAGCATGGATTGCTTCGTCTCTGCGCTCCTCGCAATGACGGCCGTGTCGGCGGGCATAGCATCGTCGCCGGCCGCAGTCAGCGGTCGGAGAGGAGACTCATTCCGAGCCGAACATGAAATTGCCGCCGCCCTCGAGATAGGGCGCGGTGCGCATGTAGAGCTGGCCGTTCTGGCCGATGAAGAACAGCGTGCCCTTCGGCACCTTCTTGGCGCCCTTCAAGAGCAGGCCGGCGTTGTTGGTGCCCATCTTGTACTGGAAGGTCTTGCCTTGCTTGTCATAGGCGTAGCCGATATCCGGCTTCAGCTCCCACGGTGTCGGCGCCGCGGCTTGCGCGAAAGCGAGTGTGGCAAGTCCGCTCAGCCCGGCCGCCAGCAGCAGCGTCCTGGTCGAAATTCTCATCATGGTCATCCTCCCCATCACCCATCCTTGGCGCCCGCCTTGAACAAATCACGAACGCTGTCGTCCCGTCAACACGACGCGTCGTCGCGCCTTTGCATCACAGCGCCTTGGCATCACGGCTCACCTATGACTTTGTGATTTCCTGCCGCGCGCTTGACGACTATCTTCCCGTTTGCGTTTAGAACCAAGCCTACCAAAGCATTGATAGGGATGATTCGGATGAGCCACGTCATGAAAATTTGTCTCTCTGCCGCGCTGCTATTGATGACGCTGGTTTCCGCCGATGCCGAGGAGATCTTCAAGCTCTCCAACAACCAACGAATCGCCTGCAGTCGGGGGCTGGCCGCCGGCAAGCTCAACACCGCAACCTGCAAGTCCTACACTTACGTCTTCAACACGAAGACCTCGGAATACTTCCGCTGTCAGGTCTCGCTGGCGCTGACCCGCGACAACAAGGAAGTGATCAACGTGCAGGCCGACGGCGGCTGCACCAAGAAGCCGCGCATCTTCGACGCCGATTCCAACTACGTCTTCGACGCCACCGAAACCGAGCCGCCGAACACCAACTCGTTCTTCGGCACTGGCGGCTATTCGATCTGGGCTGCCGACACCACCCAGCAGAAGGTGCGCGGCTGCATCACCATCTCCTCCGGGCTCGGCTCCGACATCTCCAAATGCCTGGACATGTCATTCCAGTGAAACTTGCGTGAGCTGAGCGCGGCATGCGGACGCGGCCTTCGAGGCCGCCGCGCGCCAAAGGCGAGGCGCGGGTCGAAGTCGACGGGTCGCTGGTTGCAGTGCCGACCTATTCCAACGTCAAACGCCTGCTGGCGCGCGGCGAGGCGCTGCGGCAGTTCCAACGCGGCGGCTTTTGAACCGCCGCGCTGGGTTGACGCCTCTCAATGCCCCATGCGGGCGGATGCCGGATGTCCCGGCACCTTGAAGCGTTTGCCGGTGTCGGTGACGGTAGTACCGTCGACCTTCAGGATCGAAAAATCCTGATCGAGGAAATTGCCGGCCAGAAGATATTTGCCGTCGGGTGTGAACGCGACCGCCTCCGGCAAACCGCCGACCTCGATATCCTGGGTCTTGGTTACCTTCTTGCCGTCGATCTTCAGGATCGAGAGGCTGCCGTTTCTTTCGTAGAAGTACGCCTTCTTCATATTCGACCCGCGCAGGATGGCGGCGACCGCCAGATTCCCCTTCGGGCTCATTGCGATGCCTTCGGGCCCGTCGCCGACGACCACACGATCGATGATGCGCGGCGGATTGGCCTCGAGATCGACGACGCTCGTGGTGTCAACGCTGCCGTCGGAAGAACCGGCGCCGCCATTGTCCGAGGTCAACGCGATCTTGCCGTCCGGTGACACCACGACATTATAAGGCCATTGTCCGGTCGGCAGGTCGATCTTGCTGTACGTCACCTTGCCGCCGGCTATATCGAGTACCGAAAGCTTGTGCGCGGGGAAGCGCGTGGTGAGCGCGCGCTTGCCGTCCGGCGTGAACACCACCTGGGAGACGCTGTCGGGCATCGCGACGGTTTGCTCGATCTTGACGTCGGTGCCGTTGACCGACAGCACGCTGATGGTGTTGTCGCCGCGGTTGGCGACCATCGCCATCTTGCCGTCCGGGCTAAAACTGAGACCGGACGGTTGCTTGCCGCCGGTGAGGGTCGCGGCGAGCTTGGGCGGGTTGGTCTTCATGTCGATGACGTAGATCTTGTTGTCAGGAACCTGTTTCAGCGTTTCACCTTCCTTCACGTTATCAATCGAGTCGGCGACGAGCGCCACCGTTCCCGTTGGATCGATGTCGACGTTGACAGGCGGCCCGACGACGGAATTCTTCAGCGGCAGGCTGGCGACGATTTTCGGGTCTTCGGGATTGGCAAGATCAACGATCAGGACCTGATCTTTGCCGTCGGGGCTGAGAATCGGCTTGCCGTCGTCGTCCCACACGATTTTTTCGTCGAGGCCGACGATCATGAACGGCTTTGCAAGGACAGAATTGGCGATCGTGCTGCCGAGCAGCAGCGCCGCCGTTGCCAAGAATAATCCGATGAGACGGCTTGCGGACATGATGACGTTCTCCCAGGACTGACCGGCCTCTGACGGGGCGGTTCAGGTGCCAGAGTACGCGTTGAATCTCCATGTTGCCAGAGCGAAGGTCGGCTTGTATCTCAGCCTCGGCCGACGGCCGAAACTTCGAAAGACGACAAGCAGGACGAGGAGGACGCGGATGGATCGGCTCAAGGGCAAGGTGGCGATGGTAGTGGGCGCCGGCTCGATCGGCCCCGGTTGGGGCAATGGCAAGGCGACCGCGGTCACTTTTGCCCGCGAGGGCGCGCAGGTGTTTTGCGTCGACCGCAACCCGGCCGCGGCCGAGGAAACCGTGGGCATCATCACCAAGGAAGGCGGCAAGGCGATGGCCTTTACCGCCGACGTGTCCAAGGCCGCCGATGTCGAGGCGATGGTCGCGGCGTGCCTCAAGGCCTACGGCCGCATCGATGTGCTCGACAACAATGTCGGCATCGCCGAGGTCGGCAGCGTTGTCGATGTCGCGGAAGCCGAGTGGGACCGCGTCTTCGCCGTCAATCTGAAGAGCGCCTATCTCGCCATGAAGCACGTCATTCCCCTGATGGTGAAGCAGGGCGGCGGCTCGATCATCAACATCTCCTCGATCGCCTCGATCCGTCATGTCGGCATCTCCTATGTCAGCTATAACGCCAGCAAGGCGGCGATGAACCAGATGACGAGGACGACCGCGGTCGAGTTTGCGGCGGACTATGTCCGCGTCAATGCAATCCTTCCCGGGCTGATGAAGACGCCCATGGTCGAACACTCGGCAGGCCTGGCGGCGAGCTATGCGAAAGGCGACGTGGAAGCGATGTGGCGCGCCCGCGACGCGCAGGTGCCTATGGGACATATGGGCGACGGCTTCGACGTCGCCAACGCCGCGCTGTTTCTCGCCTCCGACGAATCGAGATATGTGACCGGCATTGAGCTGGTGGTCGATGGCGGGTTGACGTGCCGGGCGTGAGTTCGCTCGCGAACTTTATGATGCCTGGACGCCTAAATGCCATCCGCAACACCGCGGCCGCCTTTGCAGTGTCTGCGTTGCTTGCTTACCCTGCGCACGCGACCGGCGCCGACACAGACACGCTGCCGGTGGTCGATCCCGGGCCCTGCTTGGCCGCGATCTCGGCCGGCGCTGACCGGCGGATCCTGGATGCCTGCGGCGCGCTGATCGACAATGAGAAGACGGCGAAGGCCGACCGTCTCAAGGCACTGATCGCCCGCAGTGGCGCCTTGATCCGCAAGGGCGAGCTTGACCGCGCCATTGCCGACTACGATGTCATGATCGGGCTTGATCCGCAGGCCGATTTCTACAACACCCGCGGCGAGCTGCGGTGGAAGCAGGGCGACCGTCCCAAGGCCCTCGCCGATTTCGCGGCGGCGATCAAGCTGAACCCGGACCATCCCGCCGCGAGGGGCAACTACAAGCGGCTGGCGCAGGAGCTGGAACGGCTTGGCGCGCTGATGGCGGTTGCGGGCAAGCCGAGCTTCAATTGCGCCACCGCGCGCCGTCCGGTCGAGAAGGCGATCTGCGCCAATCCGGAGCTGGCCAATCTCGACCGCCAGATCAATGCGGTGAATACCAAGGTTGTGCGCGATGCCACCGCCGACAGTCCGCGCGCCGGGCGCGCCCTGCAGCGCGAGCAGGACGAGTTTCTGAGCCAGCGCAACGCAGATTTCGGCCGGCCCGGCTATGATTTGCAAAAGGCGATGCGCGAGCGGCTCGATCATCTGCTCGAGATCGAGCGGCAATAGCGGCATGAACCAAATCCGGGCCTGCCGCGACAACGGAAAAAAGCGTTGTCGCGGGAGCCTTTACTTATGTCCGGCCTGCCGAAATCCACCCATCTCTCATCGTCCTCGTTGCGCGCTGCTCTGCTGGGTTTAAGCCTTGCCGTCGCGTGCTGGGCCGGACCCGCATCGGCCGGCGGCACCAGCGTCGATTGCAAATCCGGCATCCAAGCTGCCCCTTATGATGTGATTGCGGCCTGCAGAGCGATCATCGACGACAATGCGGCGTCGCGCGCGGATCGCGTCGCCGCGCTGATCGTCCGGGCCGACGCCAATTCCAGGACCACCGGCGGCTTGAACGACGCGCTGGCCGACCTCGATCGCGCCATTGCGCTCGACGACAGGAACGCGCCCGCCTACAAGCTGCGCGGCCGATTGACGCGCCAGGCCAGAGGCAATCTCGCGCGCGCCGAGGCGGACCTGACCAAGGCCATTGCGCTCGATGGGCAGGACGCCGAAGCCTTCGGGCAGCGCGGCATCGTCTATACCAACCAGCACCGCTACGATCGCGCCATTGCCGATTACGATCAGGCGATCCGGCTGAAGCCCGACGATGCCCAGGCGTGGTCCGACCGCGGTGCGACTTATTATCTCACCGGCGACTACGAGAAGGCCGTCAGCGACAGCGACGAGGCGCTACGGCTCGATCCGAACCGGCCGCGCACCTATTCGAACCGTGGGTCGGCCTACAAGAAGCTCGGCCAACTGGACAAGTCGCTCGCCGACAGCAATGAGGCGATCCAGCGCGATCCCAAGGATCCGGAATTTTTCGACAATCGCGGCCTCACCTATGCGGCGATGAAGGACTACGACAAGGCGATCGCCGATTACGAACAGGCGATCCGGCTGCAGCAGCGCGCGAACTACTTCACCAACCGCGGCGATTCCCATCAGTTCAAGGGTGATCTCGGCGCCGCGCTCGACGACTACAACACCGCGCTACGGCTCGATCCGAATTTCGCGCTCGCCTACAACAATCGCGCGGTGCTGTACGCCAAGACGGGCGAGCGCGCCAAGGCGCTGGCCGATTACGAGGCCGCTGTGCGCCTCGATCCCGGCAACGAAAATGCCATCAATGGGCGCCGCTCCATGAAAGCGGAGATTGCCCGCTTCGGCAGCGCGGCGCCGAGCCGCCTGATCGCGACCGACACCCATCCCTCGTTCGATTGCGAGGCGGCGAAGCTCAAGGTGGAGCAGGCGATCTGCGCCGATCCGCAGCTTGGCGCGCTCGACCGCCAGATCGCCGAGACCTACACAAAGCTCCTGAACAATGCGGGCGGCCGCGCCGCCGATGCGCTGCGCCGCGCCCAGCGCGAGTTCCTCACGGCGCGCAACGCCGGTTTCGGCAAGCCGGGCTACGACCTGCGCGTGGCCCTGCAAAAGCGGCTCGACATGCTGCAGACGGCCGCGCGTTAGCCGAATGGCGCAGATTTTTCCGACTTGAATCGCCGTCACTTAAGGCGCGACAATGGCGTCCAAAAGCGGGCTGAGGCCTGCGGGAGAGACACCATGAACATTCACGAGAAAAGCGGATATCACGAGGTCTATGCTCGCTCGATGGCTGACCCCGAAACCTTCTGGGCCGAGGCCGCGCGGGAGATCGACTGGATCGAGCCCGCGAAGAAAATCTTCGATCCCAACATGGGCGTCTATGGCCGCTGGTTCGCCGGCGCCGTG
>Ga0207661_10002760_pt1 | contig 12092 bp, 2 predicted proteins | sample KBSC713LmetaG_FD_184337 | JGI IMG/M metagenome (GOLD analysis project Ga0207661, IMG submission 184337) | Corn rhizosphere microbial communities from Kellogg Biological Station, Michigan, USA - KBS C7.1-3L metaG (SPAdes) (version 2) | ecosystem: Host-associated > Plants > Roots > Rhizosphere ... | reverse complement strand
GGAAAATCCGGGAAACTGTTCGAGTCGCAGCGGTCCGCTATGGAGACGGATATTATCGTAGTAGGTCCAATCCCAGTCGGTCGCTCCGATCACGCCTCCTGTCGTGCGAAGCTGCAGTTGATCGCCGGGTTTGATCACGGGCAGCCAAATTTGTTGGTGATGACGGCCGCGGTCTCCGGCGATCGTTTTGGGATCGCGCCGGCTGAAGAAAAGCTGCTCCGGTTTTGCGCCGGACGAGACGAGTTCAACAATGAAGTCCGCGCCGTCAGTTGTCCCGCGAGTATACGCTTCCGGATCGAAGCCGTAGTCGAACAACAGTTCGCGCTCGTCACCGCGAAGCGCAAACACGATGCGCCCGGGCGGTTCGAGTTGCTGGACGATTCTACCTTCGACCTCGGCGGCGCGGGCGTTGGGCGACTCGATCAGCGCAGGTGCGCGATTCGCCTGAGCATAGCGCAATTGTTCCGAAAGCGCGCGAAAGGAGTCCTGGCCGAGCGGCGCCGGCCGCGGTAGTGCGAAAAACGTGACGGTACACGACTCCGCGGCGAGTCCCGAAAACGGGCTCGCCTCGACGGCCAGACGTCGGACAGCGCGACCGCCGGCGGGTGTATATAGTTGAAGGAGATCGTCAGTGTCATCGAGGAAAGGACTTACAATAAAAGGCTGGCTCGCCATGGACGGAATGATTCTTCGCTGCAGCGGCCCCGGGCGACCATCGACGGTGACCTGAAGCGTAGTGATCGGCGCTTTATACAGTGCGCCGCGAAACAGACCGGTCCACGAAACCGGCAATGACAAGGACGCGAGAATCATTTCGCCGGGCGGTGCTTCGGGGACGTCGAATTCCTGACCGGGACGGATGTTGAATCGCCGGAGTTCCCGCATTCGCGGCGGCGCGCGGTGATGATCGTCGCGCAGCAGCAGCATTCCGCGTTCGGCAATCACCGGTCGATACAGTTGCAGAATCGCGTTGAGACTTCCGGCGTCGTCCTGCGTGACGAAGTGTTCGTCGATTGTCTGAAGCTCGAGCAAGTAGTATTCAGGACGTGTTTCTGGCGAGAGCACAAAGTCCGCATTCAATTTTTGCAGGTGCGGAGTGAAGACGCTGAACGGACCGCCGCCCGCGACCGGGTGCGGGCGAACGTGAAGATGGTTGAGCGGAAGGTAGCCGCTTTGATAACCAAAAAAATCGATCGTGGCATTCCCGACGTGCGCGGCGATTTCGGGCAGCGCAAACCGGACGCTGCTTTGTTCCAGATCCGCCTCGAAGCGGTGTCGCGCGGCCGATGGAGAGGTGACCTGGCGGAGTGTTTGCGGGACCTGGCGAGCGATGACCCCGGAGTAATCCCGCATCCGTGCAAAGACGTGCTCGCCGCTGCCGAAAATCGCGACGCCGATTCCGACCCCGCAGAGTGCGGCGCGGGTGGCGAATGATTTTGTTTCAACGCCGGCCACGCGATCGAGGAGGATTGTCGCGATGCCAGCGACAATGGTGTAGTTGAAAAACAAAAACATGTGCCCATCCGCGCGGACGAAGCCGTGTTTCCATTCAAAAAATGCGAAACCGCCGAACAGGAATGCGCTCGCGACGATCGTTGAGCTGCGGCGATTGCTGAAAAACAGCAGCGCCGCTCCGGCGAGCAAAACAGTGAGTGCGGCGGCTCCGGAGAAGAAGGCGAGGTTCGACTCCTGCAGCGCCATGCCACTGTTATAACCGGTCGAAAACTCGTTGATGTTACGGAAATACGCGGGGAGATTGCGAAGGTTCTGGCCGGCGGCGCACCAAAGTATTCCGAGGGCGAGAAAAAACGCACCGACCGCGAGGGCGAAATCGCGCCAGGCGCGCCGGCGGATCAGCGCGAAGCCAATGACGGCCAGTACTGCCAGCGTGAATACGAGCTGGGTGCCTTTGCCCAATGCGATGAAGGCCAGGAACGCCGCCGCGCCGGCTGCCAACATTCGGGGTGGCCGGGCGAGCAGCAAAAAAAGCGCGGTGTAGAGAATCGCGAGATCGTATCCCAATTCGGCGGTTGCGGACACGATGATGAGATTGGTCGCGAGCCACAGCCAGCGCAGCCACGTGCCTCGCGCTCGGAAAAAAAACCAGAGCACCAATGCGGCGAAGACGAGCTTCGTCAGCAACTCGAGCGCGAAGCGGAGCGAATAAAGTTCGCCATTGTAGATCCATCCATAAACCACAAAGCCGAGCGGTCCCGCCATCGGTACAACCTCGGTCCCGTATTGGCGGCCCTGCGCGGTAAAGCTGATATAGCTGCCGTAGTTGGACGCATCGAGGCTCGCGTCCAGCACGGCGCTGACCGGTGAAAAAAAACAAATTGCGAGTGCGATCGTGGCGAGAGCCCGGACAATCCAGGTCCGCCGAAAAGCGGGTGCGGATATCGCGGTGGACTCGTGGAGCATGCGGGGGCCGGTGTTGCGCCGCTTATTTTTCGAATTTCACGTCGGTCCAGTAGGCCCAATCGTACGAGATGTTGTCGTTGGGTCCCACCGTGGTGCGCAGGTCGAGACGGCCGCCGCTGGTCGGCAGGAAGAAATCGAACTTCTGTTCGCCGCGATCCGCGGCCACGGTTAGCGGCTGAAGATAACGGCTGAACAAGCGGGTGGTGTGCCCTTCCTGATCGAGCCAGTCGATGATGAACTCAGCACCGTCGGTCAGGTGGCCGTCCGTATAGGCGCGCGTGATCATGCCGAATTTCCCGCTGACCCGGCGCACGGATCGGTCGATGGAAAATTCCAGATCGCACGGCGGGTGCGCGAGCAGCACTTCCTTGCCGTCCTCGACCACGATCTGCGGCTGGTAGGGTGAATTCACCTCTGCGGGCGGCTGGCTGAAAACGCGAAAGCGCACTTCGGGCGGATCCTGACCGACCGATTTTGCCAGCGGAAACGGCGGGAGCTTGTAGATCCGCGCTTTGATCAGAGGTCGGAACCAGATCGCGCTGTCGGCATCGGACGTGATGGCAAGCGACGTGATGCGCATGGCGCCCTTGCCCTGCTCGAATCGCACGACACTCTGATTGCTGTTGAAATGTGGATAGAGCAGGAAACCGGCGCGCGCCTGATCCGGCACGAAGCGGTGGATATTTTTTTCGCCGCCCTCGATGGTCTGCAGGTTGAGTTGCGGAGGCTTGTAGAAAAACGTGCGCACCCGGCCCAGCAGCGAAGGAGTGACCTCGAGCTCGCACCAAACCGGCGCGTCGCCCAGATCGGGCGCGGGGAGCGGCTGGCCGAAGCGGAATGTGGAGACCGAAACGAGCGTCCGCGCCTCGAGTGCGGGATTCGGTTCGCTCCGTTTCCAAATCAGGAAATTATGCTCCTCCATCAGCAAAGTATAATGATGGTAAAGATAACGCGTGAGCGGCGCGTCATCGATCGAATCCATGCGATGATCGATGGACTGAAATCGCTGGAGATAAAATTCGGGAGCTTGCGGCGATTTGATATAGGCTTCGTTCAAGCGGGCCAGCGGCAGACTATATGCGGCGTAACTCTGGAGGGTTGGCCGCGGATGATAGTTGAGCCGGTTGAGCATGGCCCATCCCTGATCGTTGCCGATGACGTCGACGGATCTGCCGGCGGCGAGCGTCTTGGCGCCGTGCAGCGGGTTGAGCTCAGCGGCCGCTTCAAACTGTTTTCTGCTGTAGTCGGCGAAATGCGGGATGATCGCGAGGGTTCGGAACGCGTCTTTGATCCGGGTGTTCACAATCGTGCCGGCTTCAGTGATGGTATAGGCACTGGAGAACCAGATTCCGACGATGCTGAAGGCGCCACACGTGACCAGCAGCGCGGCTTTGGTCCGCCGTCGCGGACCGTCGTCCTGAAGCAGGACTGGAAAGGTGAACACAAAAAAGAGGCAGATAAAAAAGTGGGCAAGGACATGGCCGTCGGCGCGCACAAAACCATGCTTCCAATTGAGAAAGCTGGCCCCGGCGGCGATCGACGTGACGGCCAGTGTGCGCGGAAAATCCGGCGACCGCCAAAGCGCCATCACGTAGTAAGCCGCCAGCGCGAAAGCCGCGCCGAGGCCGCAGACCAAAACTTCGCGCGATTCCTCGAGTCCCATGGATCGGACGTAGCCGTCACTGACGTTGAGGGAATTGACGATGTAAGCGGGAAGATTGGCGAGCGACTGGCCGCAGGCGATCCAGCCGCCGAAAAATGCGATGGCGAAACCGCCGGCGATGACGGCGGCCGTCCGCCAATGTTTGCGGCGGGCGTGCAGCGCGAGCACGCAAACGACGGCGAGGACCGCGAGCATCAAGTTGGTGAATTTTACCAACGCCATGATGCCGGTAGCGAAGGCGAGGGCCGCGGCAAGCCAGCGGCGAGCGACGATTTGATCCCGAGCAAGCGCGAGGCTGAAAATCAGGATCGCGATCATGTGGACCGCATCCTGATAGACGACGCCGCAAACGAAAAAATAGACGAAGTAGGCGGCCTTGTGCCAGCCGTTGAAGCCACGGCCGAGCAGCCAGATCGACAGCGCAAAAATGAAATTTGCGGCGAGCATCCAGACGAGGTAAACCTGGTGGATTCCGCCGGAGTTGGTCCAAGCCAGCACGCATCCAAGCGGCCCATACGTGAAGACGATGTCCTTGCCGAATTGCAGCGAATGCTGGAGGGCGTAGCCGATCGCCATGCGCCACGAAGGATCGAGATCGGATGCCGGCGGATTCGGCATGCGCAGGAGCATGAGAAAAAGCGCGAAGACGAGCGTCACATTTCCGAGCACGCGGAAAGTCCGGGCACAAGCCCGGTCGAAGCGTTCGAGAGAAGCGGAAGAGTGGTTGTCTGACATTGAAGAGAACGGGAGATCAGCGTCTGGAAATAAATCCGCCGGTCGCGGGAAATCCGTTGTGCGGCGTTTTACATGCGATGTCGCGGCTGAAATGCGGGCGAGCCTCCATTGAACCGATCGGCCGTGGCCTCACTCACCAACTCGACTCCGATCGGTCACCGCGACCCGACAATCGGCACGGTTCGGTGCGGGGTGCGTCGGCGGAGAAATCCAGCACTGCTTCTCGCGCCATGTCGGCGTGTTTGGGCAGCACGCGATCGATGTCATAGGCGCGGACGACTTTCGAGTAGCCCATGGAGGCGGTGGACGTGCCATTTTGCTGTTTTTCGAGACAGGCTTTCATCACTTTGGCGAATTTCACCGGATCGCCGGGTTCGACGAGATAAGCCTCCGCGCGATCGGTCACCATCTCGGGCACCCCGTTCACGTTCGTGCTGACGATGGGCGTTTCGAAGGCCATCGCTTCGAGGAGGACGCGCGGGAACGATTCCTCGTAGCTGGTGCAGACAAACATGTCGGAAAGCACAAAAAAATCGTAGGCTTCGCGCGTCTCGGCGATGATATCGACGTTGGAAATGCCGAGCATCGCCATGTCACGAATGAGCGAGTCCTGATACTCGCCCGGCCGGCCGCCGACGAAGAGGAAGCGATATTTTCCGCCAGCCGCGTAATGCCGCATGAAGCGGTCGATGGTGCGAATGAAAATGTGCTGGCCCTTGCGTTCGCAGACCGTGCCGATATTGGCGATAATCGTTTCATCGTCGGCGTATCCATATTTCCGACGCAGCGCGGCCTTCTGGTGCTCGCGTTTGAAGGCCTCGATGCGCGGCAGGTCGATCCACGAGGAGACGAAGCGAAAATTATCATAGTCGTTGAGTTCCTCGAAATATGAACGGCTCGAGCGGCACAGAAAGCACACGCGCGTCGCCTGACGAAATGCGCCGCGGGCGATGTGCTGCATGTGCGGATGGAGCATTTTCGAAAAGAAGCGTTTGATCGACGCGCTCTCGTGCACGTAAAGCAGCGATGGTTTGCCGGCGGCGGCCGCAAGATGAACGCCCCACCAACAGGCGACCGTGTTGCACAACACGACGTCGACGGCGCTCAGCACCGCGACCTTCGAGCGCATGATTTCCAGCTGCTCCGCGAACTCCTGGTCATTGCGCGCGCCGTGCAACGGGTGGCGGTCGATCAGAGTGATTTTTATTCCCAGCGCCTCGTATGCGCTGCGCAGCGGTCCGTCTTCCGCGGCCAGCAGATCGATGGTGAAACCTTCGTGACGCACCATGAACGCCGCATATTCGAGGAGGAACAGCGGCGCGCCCTCATAGTTGAGGTTGTGCGTGACGAGGAGAATGTGCAGCCGGCCCACGCGCGACGCGTATTCGTAACGATACGTGTCGAGCTTGAGCACGGCGGGCTCGAGGTAGAGCTGGCGCGCATGAAACGGGTCACGATACCCGGCGTATTTGCGCAGGAAAGCGACGTGCTCACTTTCATAATACGTCGTTCCGCGCGAGGCGCTGCCCCAGTGCCACAACTCGGCCTGCGGAGTGTACACCGTGCGATAACCCGCGGCGCGCAGGCGCAGACAGTAGTCAACGTCGTTGTAGGTCACGCTGAAATCGGTTTCGTTGAAGCCACCAAAATCCCGATACAACGAAGTGCGCGTCATCATGCACGCGCCGGTGACGGCGCTGACGTCGCGCGCGAGTTTGTGCAGCGGATAAAAGTCGTCCGAGTCGGCGGGCAGGCCCGCCAGAGGCACGTCGGCCAGGCCGTGGTGCGGCCCGACCGCGATTCCGGCGTGGTTGAGGTGATTGTTCGGAAAGAGAAGCTTGGCGCCGACGACGCCCACATCTGCCATCGAGAACCAGCCCGCCATCGCTTCGATCCAACCCGGCCTCAGCGCGTCGACGTCGTTGTTGAGATGCAGCACGAGCGGAGTGTCGACGTGCGGCAGGGCGGAGTTGACCAGCGTCGAATAGTTGAACGGCCGCATCGGATCGACCGGCGGGCGAACGACGCGGCAGTTGAATTCGCGACGAGACGGCAGAAGGCTGAGGAGGCGGACAGTTTTGTGATCACGGGAAAAATCGTCGACGATCAGCAATTTCACGTGACGCCAGTCGACCGTGAGCAGCAGCGCCTCGAGGCAGCGCTCGAGCAGATCGCAGCGATCGCGAGTGGGAATCACGATCGTCACCGGATTTTTCGCGAGAAACGTTTCGTTCCAATAAAGCTGGTGGTGCAGGCTGCCGCGTTTTTGGGCGAACGCGGGTTGAAACGCGCGGGCCGGCAAACGGCGGCGGACGATGGCGGCCTCCAACGCATGGCGCGTTTGTTCAACGACGAGGGCAGCCGCTTCGTGGGTGGGAGCGGCTGCCGCGGCCGGCGCGTGATAGCAGATCGCGTCGATGTGCCGGACCTTCGCCGGCTCAACGTGCTCGGCGAGTCGCAACGTGAGGTCGAAGGCGATGGCGGGCGCGTAGTCCGGCATGAATTCGCCGGAATGCATGAAGAGCCGGCGATGCATGACCAGCAAATGGCCGGGCTGATGACCCGACAACACGAGCGCGGGGTTCCATTCACATTTGAATTGGGGCTCGGAGCGTTCGCCGGAATCGCTCATCCGATCTTCGTCCGTGAACACGAGCTGCGTGTCCGGTTCGCGCGCGATCGCCTCGGCGACGAACAACAATGCCGTCGGCGCGAGTTGCCCGTCGGCATCCGGGAATGCAAGCCAGTCGTCGGTCAGCGTGTGCACCGCCGTGTTCATGGCGAGGGCGTGATTGGCGTCGGGCGCGACGACGATGCGGACCCGCGTGTCGCGCTCGGCGAGCGCATGCAGACGCGCGCCGACTTCCGGCGCGGCGTCATGCGGCTGAAGCAGAGCGAGATTCCAGCGCCCGTAAAACTGGGCGCGCAAGGAGTCGAGGAAGCGCTCGAGATGACCGGGCGCGGCGCCGCGCGCATCGACGACGAGCGCGAAACTGGTTTCCAGCGTCGTATTCAGCGCCGCGGCGGATTTCATCAGGGCGTCGCGCAGACGAGGGGCGAGGGAATTGTGCGCAAGCCAGCTCGGGTAATCCGGGCGCTGCTGCCAGGCAAACCACGGGAGCGGCTCGGTTGATTCGTTTCGATAGAGCTCGTGGACCGCAGCGACCGCGCGCCAGAACGCGAGCCCGCCGGGACGCACTTTCAATGCGCGGCAGGCGCGCAGCACGGCGCGGACCAGATCGCGATAGTTGGAAAACGAATACGGCGGCAGCGGGTGCTCTTTTTCGAGCGAGGTCCACGGATAGAGCCGCTTCGTAAACGCGAGCGCCTTCCCGCCATTTTCGTAAACGGCAAAGATTTTCAGGCACACGGGTTCGGCGAGGTGCGCGGGAAGATCGACGTTGCCGCGAAACTGCGCGGCGCGGGCGCGCGGCTGGTTCGGAAACAAGTTGGCCACGTCTTCGCGTTCCAGCCCGTGAATCAGATTGTTCTGGGTGAGGTTGTCCGTCGTCGCGATCAATCGCTGGATCGGCTGTTCCGCGTGGAAAATCCAGCCACCGATATGAAGCTTGTCGTACTGCGTGTGCCCGTTGACGTGCGGGCCTTCGAAAACGCCGTACAGCGGAGGGACCGGCAGGGTTTCGAGCGGGATGACCGAGCGCTCGCGCACGAGCTTTCGCGCGCAGGCGTCGCGGGTGAAATCCGGGCGATAGGTCGGCTGCTTGAGCAGCTCGAGCAGCATCGATTTCACGAGGTCGCGGTTCAGGGCCGGACGGATTCGGCGACATGGACCCTGGCCTTTGACGCGAATCGGCACGCGCCAGAATTCGGCCCAATCGTTTTTCTCGTTGAGAATCTCGAGCCGGATCAACTTCGCGCCGCGCCATGGATCGAGGCGGAAGGAGAAACCCGGGTGCGTTCCGTGCGTCCATTGTGGATACGCCGCTTCGATATCATGGCGCGGCAAACCGAACAAACCCATGAACGGCACGTCGTCGACGAACGCGCGGACATCGACATAGCGGAGCGCGGTTTTGGAAATGAACCAGCCCGTGATCCAGAATTGCTCCGGCTTGAGCGACCATTTTGTCGGGTGCTCAACGCTGAAGACGTAGGACTCGTTTTCGTTCATGCGGACGTGATGTTCACCACAAAAAACACGAAAGTCCGAACCGGCGTGATCCGCGAAGGGATGAAATGCGCCTGCGGGCGAAAAAATATCGGCCGGTGTTTTTCTTTCCCAAGGTCTGCATCGTGTCCATTTCGGGTATTTCGGTTTTACCGCGGACGTTCACCGTCGGGGTTGGGCGAAATATGCTTCGCGGGCCATGGCGACGTGGGCGTTGAGCGCGACGCGGGCGTCGTAGAAGCGGCACATCCGGGCGAAAGCCATCGAGACCATTTTGTCGTCGCGGGCGAAATATTTATCGAGGCAGGCTTTCATCGCGGTGGCGAGCTTGGCGAAGTCACCGGCGGGAACGAGATACGCTTCGTCGTTGTTTTGCAGCATCTCGGGAATGCCGTTCACATTCGTGCTGATGATCGGAATCTTGAACGACGCCGATTCGAGCAGGACGCGGGGGAACGACTCTTCAAAACTCGTGCACACGAAGATGTCAGCGAGCCGGTACCAATCATAGATGTCGAGGGTTTCGGGAAAAAGCCGGGTGTTGGTGAGTCCCATCAGCTCGATATCCTGCTCGATCGATTCGAGGTAGAGTCCTTCGCGCGCGCCGACCATGAGGAATTCGATTTTGCCTTTGTCGGCAAAACTCGCGCCGTGCTGTTTCATCAACTGGTCGATCGCGCGAATGTAAATGTGCTGGCCTTTGCGCTGGCAGACGGAGCCGATGTTGACGACGAGGGTCGCGTCCGGATCGAGGGCGTATTTTTTCCGCAGGGCGCGCTTGTCGTGAGCCGCCGCGAATCGTTCGATGCGCTCGATGTCCACCCAGCTCGCGAGCGTCCTGAAATTATCGTGCGGATTATTCTCCTCGTGAAACTGCCGCGTGGAACGAGCGGTGAAAATCACGCGGCCCGCTTCCTTGATCGCCTGCTCGGCGAGCGGAATGATCTCGGGCGAGGCAATGTTGTGTTCGGAGAAAAATTTTCGCGGCGTATTGCTTTCGTGGATGTAGAGCGCAGTTGGTTTGCCGAGCGCCTGGCCGAGATTGACGATCCAGTAGGCGAGCATCGTGTTGCCGATGATGAGATCGATGTCGCGCCAGGCGAGGGTGGCGGCAAATGATTTCAGCTCGCGGTGAAATTCGGCGGCGGTTTTGGCGTCGAGGAAGCCGGAGGCGTCGAGCAATTCCACCGGCAGTCCGGCGTCGTCGAATTTCTTTCGGAGCGGTCCCTCCACGGGCGAAAAAACGCGCACGTCCCACCCGGCTTTCTCGGCCAGATAACGCGCGTATTCGAAAATGAAAAGCGGCGCGCCTTCGATGTTGAGGTTGTGCGTGACGACGGCGACGCGAAGCTTGATCGGTCGTTGAGCGTAACGATGGTCGTTGATGTCGATCTTGAAACTGGACGTGCCGTACTCGACCACCTCGCTGATGTAGGGATCGCGGAAATTCGGGTAACGCCGCACCAGCGCGAGGTGCTCCTTTTCCGTGTAGTTGTTTCCCCGTGACGCGCTGCCGAGGTGAACGAGCGTGGCCTGGGGCGAATAGACGGTGCGAAAACCGGCGCGGGCGGCGCGAAGGCAGTAGTCCACGTCGTTGTAGGCGACCTGAAAATCCGTTTCGTCGAAACCGTTGAGTTGATGATAAAGATCGGTGCGCGTGAGCAAACATGCGCCGGTGACAGCAGAGGTGTTGCGCGCGGCGTGCGGCAAAAAGAGGTATCCAAAATCGTCCTTCGGCTGGCCGAAGAACGTGGCATGCGCCAGGCCGCCATGCGGGCCAACCCAGATGCCGGCGTGGTTCAAGGTTTCGTCGGGATGAATGAGTCGCGCGCCCACGACGCCGACGCCCGGCACCGTTGTCCAGCCGACCAGGTCTTCGAGCCAGCCGGATTCGCCGGCGACAATGTCGTTGTTGAGATGAAGGAGCAGGGGAGTCTCGGCGTTGGCGCTGCCGAGATTGACGAGACGCGAGTAGTGAAACGGCGCATTTGCGTTTCCCGTGCGGATCACGCGGCAGCGCATATCAGTGCGCGCCTCGAGCGCCGTGAGTAGTTCGATCGCCTGCGGTTCGGTGGAGCCGTCGTCGACGATGACGAGGCGCACGAAATTCCAGTTCACGGTGCGATCGAGCGACGCGATGCAGGCGCGCAGGAGCTCGTGGCGATTTTTTGTGGGAATGACGATTGTCACATGGTTCTCGGCGAGAAGAGCCGGGTCCCACTCGAGTTGATGAAGGCAGAGCGCGTTTTCCTTCATCAGCGCGGGAAGAAACGGCGTCGCGCGGAGTCCGCGTCGCTTGACCGCATCGTCGATCGCACGACGGGCGGCGTCGAAAAGATAACCTTTCTGATCGCCTTTGCTCGCGGTGCTCTGCGCGTGCGAGCGCCAGTGGTAGCCGATGTACGGAACATGCGCGATGCGGTCGTGGCGGATCAACTCGGCGCAGCGAAGAATCAGATCGATATCCTGCGCGCCTTCGTAGCCGAGGCGCAGGCGGCCGGCGCGCTCGATGACAGCGCGGCGGATGACGCGCAGATGATGCGTGTAGTTGTGCGCGATTGCCATCTCCGGACTCCAGTCACCCTTGAACTGCGGATCGTAGCGCCGGCCGGATTCGTCGACTTTGTCCTCGTCCGTGTAGAGCATCTCCACGTCGGGCCGGGCGACGATGGCTTCGGCGACATGAAAGAGCGCGGCGGCGGGAAGCAGATCGTCGTGATCGAGAAACGCGACGAATTCGCCGGTCGCGAGATCAAGCGCGGAATTTGTCGCGGCCGAGATGTGGCCATTTTTTTCGCGGACGACGAACTTGATTCGCGGATCGCGTTTTGCCGCGTCGGCGAGGCGTTTTCTGACGTGCGCTTGAGGTGACGCGTCATCGGCAAAGCAGAGTTCCCAGTTCGAGTAATATTGGCTGGTGACGGAATCGATGAGCTCGTCGAGAAATTCGGCCGGCGTATTATAAGTGGGAACGACGATGCTGATCTTCGGCCCGGTTTTTGCGAGTGTCCCGGCCTGCTGCGAGAGATATGCGGCGAGACGCGGCGTGATTGCGTTGCGATTCGTCCAGAGCGTGTACGGGTCCTGCTCCTGCCACGGAGTCGGCGCGGCGGTTTTCGCGGCGTGACGAATCATTTTATCCGC
>Ga0207661_10002756_pt1 | contig 12095 bp, 15 predicted proteins | sample KBSC713LmetaG_FD_184337 | JGI IMG/M metagenome (GOLD analysis project Ga0207661, IMG submission 184337) | Corn rhizosphere microbial communities from Kellogg Biological Station, Michigan, USA - KBS C7.1-3L metaG (SPAdes) (version 2) | ecosystem: Host-associated > Plants > Roots > Rhizosphere ... | reverse complement strand
CAAGGACAATGACGAGGACTATGTCCCGCCGCGCGAGATGCTGCGCGAATTGATGGAGGACAACAAGCATGTCGCCGCCGCGATGCGCAAGGCGCACAAGCTCTGCGACGACAACGAGGATTCCGGCACCGCGGGCCTCCTGGAAACCTTCATCGACGAGACCGAGCGGCGCACCTGGTTCCTGTTCGAAGCAAGCCGCCAGGAAGGCAGCAACGCGGCGTAGGCCGGCGACGTCGTCATTGCGAGGAGCCAACGGGTCCGCGCGAATGCACGGCCCGATGACAGGCTCCGCGACGAAGCAATCCACGTTGCAACAAGCGGATAGATGGATTGCTTCGCTTCGCTCGCAATGACGGTGGCTAACGTTTCCACAACCTCACCAGCGGCCCGTCGGCGCCCATCACCGGATCGGTCGGCGGCAGCTTCACTTTCGGAATCGTCTGCAGCGCCTTGGCGTGGTTCTCCGGTGTCGGCCGTTGCAGGTCCATCGGCGGACCGGGCGGGTAGGCGCCCACCACGGAAAAGTCCGCCGTCGCGGCCAGACACTGGTGCCCGGTGCCGGCGGGCAGAACCGCAACGTCGCCGGCTGAAATCTCCAGCTCCTTGCCCTTGTCTCCGCCGAAGCGCACGCGGGCGTGCCCACGGGTGATGCCGAGCACTTCATGCACGGTCGCATGATAATGCAGGAAATCGTAGACGCCGTTCCGCCACATCGCGCCCCAGCCATTGGCGGCGAACAGCTTTTCGATGGTGGCTTCGGGCTCGTCGTGATCGAAGGCGACCACGCCCTTGTAGACCAGGAACGGCATCGGGTTGTTCGGCACGAGGCCGTCATCTGCGAACACGATAGTGGCAGGTTCGAGTTTTTCGTGGACGACCGACATGGGCTTCTCCCACGGATCAACGGAGATTACGCGTGGATTCAACCGACGCTGGCCATTTGCGTTCCGACGCAGCTCAAATCCGAAACTTCATCACCTCTTCCTTGAACTTGAGCCCATGGCCGGGGCGCTCCGGCGCCGTGATCATGCCGTCCTTGATCGCGGGCGGATCGACCCAGAGCTCATCGAGCAGCCCCATGTTCTCGCACCAGATCCCGTTTGGGATCGAGGCGAGCAGGTGCACGTTCAGCTCCGGAAACAGATGCGGGGCGATGGTGACGCCCCAGGTGTCGGCGAGCGTCGCGATCTTGCGCAGGTCGGTCATGCCGCCGCGCATCGGATCGGGTTGCAGGATCGGCAGGCACGGATTGAGGAAGAATGGTCTGAGATCGTAACGCGTGAAATGGGTTTCGCCGCCGACCACGCGCATGTCGAGGTGAGCTGCGATACGCTGGTAGCCGGCGAAATCATCGGCCGGCACCGGCTCCTCGAGCCAGTAGATGTCGTATTTTTCGAACTTGCGTCCCATCTCGATCGCCACATCCGCGCTCCAGCCCATGTTGACGTCGATCATGATGTCGATGTCGGGGCCGAGCGCCTCGCGCATGCGGCGCACATTGTCGAGGTCCTCGGCCGGCGTGCGGACATGCGCGACCTGCATCTTGATCGCCTTGTAGCCTTGCTTGACGTAATGCAGCGCCTTCTCGATCATGCCGTCGCCGCCGGCGCCGCGCCAGCAGCCCGAGCCGTAGATCGGGATTTGCGAGCGGTAGTGGCCCCAGAGCCGATGCAGCGGCAGCCCGGCGCGTTTTCCCACCGCGTCCCACAGCGCAATGTCGAGCGCCGACATCGCCATCGCCGCGATGCCGCCGCGACCATAGGTCATGGTCGCGGTCCACAAATCGCGCCAGATCGCCTCGATGGCGGTGGCGTCCTTGCCCTTGACGCGCGGGATGATGCATTCCTCCAGACACGCGGCGATCGATTTCATTCCGGGACGGAACAGAAACAGATAACCCATGCCGGTGATGCCGCCCGATGTCTCGACGTCGCAGATCAGGATGTCGCGCATCGGTCCCAGCGCATGGCCCCTGAGCCAGGGATCGTCGGGCCAGGGCAGGCGCAGCATCGTCACGCGGATGTCGCGAATGGTCATGTCGGGGTTGGTCATGGGCGGCATCCTCGCTACGGCCTGATCATGTTCGCCTGATCTCGGGCCGGGGAAGTCAACCACAGAAGGCCGCCGCTGATCCAGCGCCATCCAACACGCGCGCAATGCAAGGGCGGTGATGCAGCCGTGCAATCGCAAGCGATAACCGGGCTCAGCTATTCGTATTTCTTCGTCATTGCGAGGAGCCAACGGCTCGCAATGACGGCGTGGCTCAAGCCCGCTTCTTCGCGCGCATCAAATCCGTAAAGCGGTCGAACAGATAGTGCGAGTCGCGCGGGCCCGGCGAGGCTTCTGGGTGATACTGCACCGAGAATACCGGCTTGCCGTCGAGCGCGATGCCGCAATTCGATCCATCGAACAGCGAGACATGGGTCTGTGTCGCACCTTTGGGCAGGGTCGCCTGGTCCACGGCAAAGCCATGGTTCATCGAGGTGATCTCGACCTTGCCGGTGGTCTCGTCCCTGACCGGATGATTGGCGCCGTGATGGCCCTGATGCATCTTCATGGTCTTGGCGCCGACCGCGAGTCCCAGCATCTGATGGCCAAGGCAAATCCCGAAGGTCGGCGTGCCCGAGTCGATCACCTTCCTGATCACCGGCACGGCGTATTCACCGGTCGCGGCTGGGTCGCCGGGGCCGTTGCTCAGGAATACACCGTCCGGATTCATCGCCAGAATGTCCTCGGCCGAGGTTGTCGCCGGCACCACGGTGACCTTGCAGCCGACGCCGGCCAGCTGGCGCAGGATGTTGCGCTTGATGCCATAGTCGATCGCGACCACGTTGAACTCGGGCGCGGTCTGCCTTCCAAAACCGTTGTCCCAGGCCCAGGGCGTCTCGTCCCAGGTGAAGCGCTGGCCGCAGGTGACCATCGGCACGAGGTCCATGTCTACGAGGCCGGGCCATTCCCGCGCTTCCTCCTTCAGGGCATGCAGATCGAATCTGCTGTCCCTCGCGTGCGCGATCACCGCGTTCGGCATGCCCTTGGAGCGGATCAGCGCGGTCAACGCGCGGGTGTCGATGCCGGAGAGACCGACGATGCCGCGGGCCTTCAGCCACTGATCGAGATGGCGCGTCGCGCGGTAATTCGAGGGATCGGTGATGGCGGTGCGCAGGATCACGCCGCGCGCGCCGGGCGTTGCGGCCATGTTCACCGTCTCGATGTCGTCATCGTTGGTGCCGACGTTGCCGATATGCGGGAAGGTGAAGGTGATGATCTGCCCGGCATAGGAGGGATCGGTCAAAATCTCCTCATAGCCGGTCATTGCGGTGTTGAAGCAGACCTCGCCCACGGCGTGGCCTTCGGCGCCCAGGCCAAAGCCTTCCAGCACCGTGCCATCGGCGAGCACGAGGAGCGCGGTCGGATTGTGGTCCGGCCAAGCGGCGTGGTTTTCGCTATTTGTCATGAGGTCCTCTACATAGTCCCGCAGGAGGCCGACGTCAAAGCAGTAACGCACGGATTCACATGCGTTTCCTGCATATTTGGCGGCCCGGCGGCGGGGAACGGATTGTTTCAGGCGCGCGAACGGCCTAGATCAGGGACCGACGCAATAAAAGGACAAAACCATGCTGCGCGACGACATCAACAGTGCCGTGAAAGAGGCCATGAAGGCCAAGGAAGAGCGCAAGCTCTCCACGCTGCGCATGGTCAATTCGACCATCAAGAACGCCGACATCGAGGCGCGCGGCAATGGCAAGCCGCCGCTCTCCGACGAGGCGCTGCTCGGCGTGCTGCAGAAGATGATCAAGCAGCGCCAGGAGGCGGCCGAGCTCTACGACAAGGGCGGCCGCGCCGAGCTCGCGAGCCAGGAACGCGAGGAGATCGCAGTTATCTCGGCCTATCTGCCGAAGCAGATGTCGGAGGATGCCGTGAAGCAGGCGATCTCCGCCGCCATTGCCGAGACGGGTGCGTCCGGCATGAAGGACATGGGCAAGGTGATATCGGCGCTGAAGGCGAAATACACCGGGCAGATGGATTTCGCCAAGGCGAGCGGTCTCGTGAAGGCGGCGCTTGCCGGCTAAGGGTGTTCTTCTCTCGCTGCGCGCTCTCGTCATTGCCGGGCTTGTATGACGAGTAGAACTCATTCAACCTCTGCTTCGCGATCGGCGGTCGACTGGCAAATGACTCACACCACAAACAGGATCACCCCGCAAACCATCAGCGCGATGGCCCAGAGCAGGTCGAGGTTGATCCATCCGCGCCGCAGGAACGCGACGCCGATCCATCGGTAGACGGCGATCGAGATGGCCGCGATGGCGATCAGCATCGCGCCGGTGTGCAGGAGAAGGGCAAGCAGCGCCACCGGCACCGAGCCGGATGCCGTGAGCTCATGCGCAGGTGACGCGGCAAGGCACAGCGGAATCACGGCGGGGACCAGCATCAGCCCGGCGCCATGCGCGTTCGCCATCAGGAAAGACCACAGGAACAGCCCGGCAAGTCCGGTCCGCATGCCCACGCGCAGCTTGTGCCGGCGCCCGTAGAAGGCGTGCCAGGCTCCCCAGCCTACCAGCACAACAGCAGCGAGCCGTTGCAGCGGGACAGGCTCGACGATGAAGCCGAGCGCGAGGACCGCAATGAGCACGAGCCCCACCGCCAGCGCGTGGCCGAGCGCGATCGGAACGAGCGAGAGCCACACAACGCGCTCGGACTTGCGATTGAGGCCGAGCCCGGCCGCGAACAGCCAGCCCATCGCCGGATTGATCCCGTGAAAGAGACCGAGCCCTGCGACGGCGAGCCACAGCCAGAGCTCGCCGGACATGATGTTCGACGGCAACACGTCTCGCTCCCTGCTACGGATAGCAATAGGAATCCGAGGAGCAGTCGCCGCCCTGCAGGCGAACCTGGTGCGGACGCTGGCCTTTGGGCCAGTCGACGAAGAACCTGGGATCGAAGGCCATGCCGCCTTCCGGCTTGACGTCGAGCTTCACCATCCAGCCTTCGATGCCTTCAGGATAGAATTGCGGATCGACGGCGCCGTAGAGCGAATTGGTGAAATAGACGCGGCTGCCGTCGCGGCTGATCTCGACCATCTGCGGCCCGCCATTGAGCTTGCCGTTGTTCGCACCGGGATGACTCGCGCGCGCGACGATGCCGCCGATGCGCACCTTTCCCGTGAGTTTCGGATTGAACGGATCGGACACGTCATATTGCTGCAGGTCGCCGGTGCCCCAGCACGCGACGTAGAGAAAGCGGTCGTCCATCGACAGATCGATGTCGGTGACGAGCGGCGGCACCGCGCCAAAACCCTTGAGCACCGGCGGCAACAGGTCGGCGTTCGCCGGCTCCGCGGGAATGCTGATGATCTTCTTCGCCGCCCATTTGTCGCCGTCGCGATACCAGGTCCATATCGACGACGACAAATCCTTCAGGCTGATGACGCAATTGACAAAGCCGTGCGCCTTGGTCGGGTCATGGGCCGGGCGCAGCTCGAAAACCAGCTGGTGTTCCTCGCCGAAGTCGATCTCCTGGAGATGCTTGCGTTTGGTGAGATCCCAGAAATGCAGCCGGCGGCCATATTTGCTTCCGAGCAGGATTTCCGGCACGAGCCCGTTCTCGATGGTGTCCGGCGTGCCCCATTCGCTGGTGACCATGGTGTCATAGCCGAGGTGCCACCAGGCATCATAGCCAAGCTGCTGCGGCCCGCGGTCGACCTCCCAGCGTCCGAGCGGCTCAAAGCTCTCGTGATCCAGCACGAACACCCCGCCCGGCGCCTTGCCGTCCTTGTTGCCGAGCGCGGCCACGTAGATGCCGCCGGGGCCGCAATGCACGGTATGCGGCCGCGTGTAGCCGGTCTTCTCCGCGAGCTCTTCCGGCTCGATCACCTTCACGATCTTGGGCGCGCGTGGATCGGGCTTGGTGTCCAGGATGTAGATGCGCGAGGAGCGCAGGCCCGGGACCACCAGATAGCGCCGCTCGATGTGCGGGTGCGGCGCGTTCGGGCACAGGCAGGATGAGCAGGCGTTCCAGCCGAAATGGTGGAACTCGTCGCCGGCATGCGTGGCGGCAACGGTACCAATGATGCGTGAATAGGATGGAGAGGCGGGATCGACGTCGACGACGGCGAGACTGTCGGGGGCTTGGCGGTCGGGGTCGAAAGCCGCCACATAGGCGATGGTTTCTGCAGGCGCCTTCGCGGCCAGGCGCGGTGAAGGGTAGAAGCTCGGATCAGGTTGCCACATTGCCATGGTGATCGATCTCCTTGCTGTTTGGATTACGCGTGCCCCCGATGGATGATGCTCTGCCCTCTGCTTGCTCGTCGGCCTCCGCTGAATGATACGCGGCATTTGCAGAAACGCTGAATCCGATGTGCCGGCGCGGCAATGCGACGCACGGCTTGAGAGTGTGGGATAGCCCCAGCCTCCGCCGTCGTCCCCGCGGAAAGCGGGGACCCATAACCACAGGCGGTAATTGTTGATCGAAGCTGGTGGTTGCAGTTGTCCCGAACAGGACGAGCTGTGGTTATGGGTCCCGGATCGCGCTCGCTAACGCTCGCTTGTCCGGGACGACAGCGATCAAGGCGTCGCGATCCCCAATTCCTTCAGCGCCGCGAGCATGCGCGCCGGCGGGCTCATCTTCACCACCAGCGGCTTGCCGGTCTCCAGTACGCTCTTCAGGCCGGAGAGGATCGCGGGCCAGCCCTGGCGGCCGCCGGAGAGGATGTCGTCGGAGAGCGGACGGTCGTGCGACTCGCTCATGGTGAGTTTCACCGCTTCGCCGGCCTGTTCGATCTCGTAGGTCACCAGCGTCGGCCCGAGCTTCTCGATCAGCGCCGGCCAGTTGACATTGAAGGTGACGGAGAGCTTCTGCGGCGGATCGCATTCCATCACTTCGCCCGAGATATGCAGCGCGCCGTCGGGCGTGCGCACGATGTAGGCGCCGCCGACGCGCTGCTCGATCTCGACCGAATTGCCGAAGAAATATTTTCGGCTGAACTCCGCCGATGTCAGCGCCTCCCAGACCTTCTGCGGCGTGGAGGCGATGTAGATGGTGTAGACCGTCATCGGCTTGAATTTGTCGAGTTGCATATCCGCAGGCGCCTTCCGATAGATTTTCATTTCTCACTCAAAGCCCTCGATGCCCATCGCCGCCGGCGGGATCGCGATCGTCGTGCCGGTCTCGAGCAGGCTCTTCAGCGAGGACAGAATGGCGGGCCATCCCTTGGAGATGCCGTCGAGCAGCTTGCTGCCCACGCCAAAGCCTTCATGCGTCACGGTGAGCTTCACCAGATCGCCATATGGCTCCAGCGTGAAGACGACCCTGGTCGCTGGCTCTTTCCGCATCTCCTCGTCGAGCTCGTGCTTGAAGGTGTAGGCGAGACGCCGTGGCCGGTCGGCCTCCAGGATCTCGCCGGTGTCGGTCGTCTTGCCGCCCATCACCAGCGCCAGCGGCGAGCCCACCTTCCAGTCCGACCGGACCTCGGTATCGAACCAGTATTGTCGGGTGAACTCGCCGTTCGTCAGCGCCTCCCACAGCTTTTCCGGCGTGGTCTTGATGTAGGTGACGTAGATGAACTCGGGCTTAGGCACAGTTCAATTCCCTAGGGCTTTGCGCGGGCAGCTCGAGCGGCAGCGGCTTGCCGGTCTCGAGGATGCTCTTCAGGCTCGCGATCACCATCGGCCAGCCGCCGGAAATGTCGCGCAAGGTCTTCTCCTCGAGCTCGTCATGGGTCACCGTCAGCTTGATCACCTTGCCGCGCGGCTCGAGATCGAAGGTGACGCGCGAGGTGCCTTCGCCCTTGGCCTCTTCCTTGCGGTTGTTCCAGGTGTAGGCGAGGCGGCGCGGCGGATCCGATACCAGCACCTTGCCCTCGACCGTGGGCTTGCCCTTGTTCTTGAAGCCATAGGTCGAGCCGACCTTCCAGTCGGAGGTGACGCGGTGGCCGAACCAGTAGCGCTCGGTGAAGTCGCCGTCGGTCAGGGCATGCCAGAGTTTTTCCGCTGTGGTCTCGATATAGGTGGTGTAGACGAATTCGGCCTTACTCATCGCGCTTCTCCAGTTGCCGTTTCAATTCAGAGAGCGCGGTGAGTTTCCCGCGCTCGAATTTCCTGATCCAGCGTTCGCCGATCTGATGGATCGGGACCGGGTTGAGGTAGTGCAGCTTCTCGCGGCCGTGCTTGTAGGTCGTGACGAGGTTGGCCTCCTCGAGAATGACAAGATGCTTCGTCACGGCCTGACGCGTCATGTCGAGGCCGTCGCACAGCTCGTTCAGCGTCTGTCCGTTTTTGGCGTGAAGTCGGTCCAGCAGGGTTCGCCGTGAGGCATCCGCCAGTGCTTTGAAGACCTCATCCATGGTCTGGATAATAGGCAACCGAATGGTTGCGTGTCAAGCCTGAATTTTTACGACCCCCGGAGCGGGCCGCATTGAAACCGCTTCAACAGATCATTTGCGCTTCGATCGCTCGCGCAGCCGCGCATAGGCAGGCCGCGCCAGGCAGCCGTCGAGCCAGCGCGCCAGATTCGGATAGGCCGACATATCCATTCGAGACAGCTTGCCCCACATGAGGATGCCCGCGACGTTCAGGTCGGCAACGGTGAAACCGTCGCCTGCGAGGAAGCCGCGTCCGGCCAATGCGCGGTTCAGCACCGTCAGCGGCTTTTTCAACAACAGCCCGACCCGTTCGACGACGGAGGCATCGCGGGAATATTCGGGCAGCAACACACTGTGCTCCAACAGCTCGAGCAGGAGGCGCTCGATCTCCAGCATCGCCCAGAAACTCCACTGCGCGGCGAGGCCGAACACTTCCGCACTCTCGCTATGCATCGGCCCCTGATATTTCTGTGCGAGATAGAGATTGATCGCCATCGACTCCCACAGCACCACGTCGCCATCCACCAGGGTCGGAATCCGTGCATTCGGATTCAACCTCAGATATTCCGTGCTCTGCAGATCCTCGGGACGAACGCTCTTCTCCACGAGCTGATAGGGCTGGCCTACCTCCTCCAGCATCCACAGGCACCGTATCGCGCGCGATCTCGGGTTTCCGTAAAGCTGCAGCATCGGGGGCTCCCTGTATCCGGTGTGACGACGCGGTGATATGCTTGGAGGCGGGTCCGGCCCTGGCAGATCACGCGCCGGACATTCTTAGCAGGAGGACGCACATGCCTGCGAGCGTGATGTTTCACGAGGGAAATCGACAGTTGCAGGATCGCTTCGACAGCCGCCGGATTTCGGATCGGCTGGAGGAGAAGCTCACGCGCAAGGAATTCACGCCTGACGACCGGCAGTTCATCGAAGGCCTGCCATATTTCTTTCTTGCGACAGCCGATGCCGAAGGACGGTCGGATTGCTCGTTCAAGGGCGGCGAGCCGGGCTTTGTCCGCCTGACCGGGCCATCCGAGCTCGCATTCCCCGATTATGATGGAAACGGCATGTTCAAGAGCCTCGGCAACATCCTCGTCAATCCCAACGTCGGCCTGCTGTTCATCGCCATGCATGGCAAGCCGCGACGCCTGCGCGTTAACGGCCGGGCAACCGTGAGCGATACCGACCCGCTGCTGTCGGAAACGGTCGGCGCGCAGCTGATCGTTCGCGTCGCCGCGCGCGCGATCTTTCCGAACTGTCCACGCTATATTCCGACCGCGCAGTCGGTCGAACCGTCGATTTATGTCCCCCGCGCCGGACAGGAGGCACGGGAGCCCTCCTGGAAGAGCTTCGCCGACTTCAAGGACTGCATCCACCCACGCCAGCCGACATTCAGGGGTTGAGGTACGTCGATTAAAAATGCCACCCTGCTTCGGTCAAAGCGGAGAATGCCCATGAAAGCTGCCTATATCGAGCGACACGGCGGGCCGGAGGTTCTCAAATTCGGTGACATGCCCGATCCCGTCGCGAAATCCGGCGAAGTCGTGGTCGATATCGTCGCCGCCAGCGTCAACGGCGCGGACTGGAAGGTGCGCGAGGGCAAATCCGTTCAGCTCGCCCGTTTCCCCTACATCCTTGGGCGGGATTTCTCCGGCGTGGTTTCGGCAGTCGGCGATGGTGTCAGCGACCTGCGCGTCGGCGACGAGGTCTTCGCCGTCTGCGACGCTGGCCAGGAAGGCGCTTATGCCGAGAAGATCGCGATCAAGGCCGCTATTGTCGCAAGGAAGCCGGCCGGCCTGTCGCATGTCGATGCCGCCGCACTTGCGCTCGCCGGATTGACGGCGATCTGCACCGTCGAGGACACATTGAAGTTGAAGGCGGGCGAGACCATCCTGATCCAGGGCGGCGCGGGCGGTGTCGCCGCGTTTGCCATCCAGCTGTCGAAACATCTCGGCGCCCGCGTGATCACGACCGCCAGCGCGTCGAACCATGACTATCTGCGCAAGATCGGCGCCGACGAGATCATCGATTACAACGCGGTGGATTTCACTGATGTCGTGAAGGACTGCGATGCGGTGTTCGACACGGTCGGCGGAGACGTCGCGCAGCGGTCGTTTGCCGTGTTGAAACCAGGCGGCCGGGCGGCCTTCATCGCCTCTGGACCGCAGGCGCCGAACCCGGACCGCGGCGATGTCACGGCTCTCAGGCCGCGCGTCGGACGCGACCGGCCACATCTCGAACGCATCGCGGAGCTGGTTACGATCGGAGCGGTCCGTCCGCCGGAAGTGACGCGCTACAAGCTCAGCGAAGCGGCGGCGCATGAAGTCAGCCAGTCGCGCCACTTTCGCGGCAAGCTGGTTTTCGTGGTCCGTTGAACCGGCGGCTCCTCCGCCTGCCGCGCTCTAGCATCCCCGGCAAATGCCGGTGAAGGAGCTGACCTGCGGGCGACCTCGCCGGCGAGGTGGTGCTTTGCTCCTCGGCTTGACGGCACGCGTGCCGATGATCTCTTGCGACGCAGGCGGATAAGAAGGCGGAGTGACGACCCGCGTCGGCGCCGTCGGTGTCGAGCGCACCACGGGTGGCGGGGTGTTGCTGCGGAGCGGCGGCAGGCTTGAGGCATTTCCGATGCCGCTGGGGTCCGAGAGCACCCTGGGATTGGCCGGACCATACGGCACGCCGCTGATCGGCGCATTGCCGGCCCCGGCCGATCCAGCGGGCGGGGTCAGCTGCGCCAAGGCTTGCCCTGGCAGGTACAAGCTGCCGAGTAGGGCGAGCACAAGCGTTATTGCGCGGGACATTGGGCCCTCCGGGAACTGCAACTGTAAGTAAGCCGTGCGTTCGCGCGGGCAAGTGGGCCCACCTCCTTTGTGGTGTCTGCCACAGGTCAAAACCGGCAATGCTCTGGCCAGGCATGGGATTTCTGCTCGACCCCCAAAAGCCCGCTTGTGCGCAGTGATGGGCACACGCGTACAGGCGCTCATGAGCCATCGACCATACAGCGACAAACCTGAAACGATGACTTTCAATTATTGCTGTTTCGCGATTGGCCCAGTGACCGCATGTTGGTTGCGCCTATCAAGGAGCCGTCCAATGAACCAACATGCCAGCAAAGAGAGCCTTCCGCCGTCCGTGGGCGCAGATGTGCGGATCATCGAGACGCTGCTCAACCGCAATCTTCCGGAAGTTTTCGGTGAAGGTGATCCCGTTCGCCGAAGGGCTGCAATTGGGGAGCTTTATACCGAGGACTGTGTGCTGTACGCGCCGCCGGGCACTTTTGTCGGTCACGACGCTCTCGACAAGTTCGCCGGCGATCTCCGAGCGACGCATCCTCATTTTGTCTACACGCCTCATGGCGCGCCCCAGGCTCTGCACAATTCGGGACGTCTGGCATGGGGCTCGGGACCGAAGGGCGAAACACCCGCGTACACCGGTGTCGATTTCATCATTGCCCGCGATGGCAGGATCGCGGCGCTTTATGTTTACCTCGACGCGCCGCCCACATGATGTGCGAACGCGAATAGGTCCTCGCGCAGCACCCACTCGACGGGATCGCCTGCAATAATCCCGTCCTTGCAACCCCCTTTGAAAGCAGGGCTATCGCACATGCAGTAGAAGGTGGTCAGCAGTCTCTTCGCGGCCTATCCTTCGAGACGCCCGCCGTTGGCGGGCTCCTCAGGATGAGGTCTTATTTCGCGGCGAAATCTTAAGACCCTCATGGTGAGGAGCGCCGCTTGCGGCGCGTCTC
>Ga0207661_10002755_pt1 | contig 12097 bp, 6 predicted proteins | sample KBSC713LmetaG_FD_184337 | JGI IMG/M metagenome (GOLD analysis project Ga0207661, IMG submission 184337) | Corn rhizosphere microbial communities from Kellogg Biological Station, Michigan, USA - KBS C7.1-3L metaG (SPAdes) (version 2) | ecosystem: Host-associated > Plants > Roots > Rhizosphere ... | reverse complement strand
CGATGGATTGCGGCATAGGGCCGCCCCGACAAGAACGCGGCGGCCGCGCTGGCTGAGACCGGTGCTCGCGGGTGTCGTCGTCGTGACGGCGGCGTTGCTCGCGGTGACGTTGAAAACGAGATTCGGCGCGACGACGACTTCCGCCGCTAGCTCTCCGTCTTTGCCCACTCTGGTGCGCGTTCGGTCGATGCTGGATAAGTTTGATGTCACCCGAGCCGAGCTCGACCTTGCCGGGGAATTGCTCGCGCAGGCGGCCAAGAGCGATCCAGCCAACGCGCGGCTGTTCGCGTCGTGGGCGATGGTCGATTGCCGCTACCTGACGGAATTTTACGATCGTTCGTCCGAGCGCCGAAACGCCGCGAGCCGGCACATGGCGCAAGCAACCGGCCTTGATGCCGCGGATCCAGAGGTGCGAATCGCGCGGGCGACCACGATGCGAACATTCAACGATGATGACGCGACGCGCACTGAAGCGCGGACGCTGCTGGAGGCGCTGCAAAATGAATTTCCTGCCGACCCACGGATTCTCGGGGAACTAGGCTGGCTGGCCAAAGACGTGACGGACGCTGAGGGATGGTGGAATCGACAGGCCCGCGTGCCTGGATGGGAGGCAGCCGCCGGTTTCAATCGGGCGATGCGCCGGAATTCTGCCCAAGATTTTCCCGGCGTGTATGCGGCGTTGGCGGAGACCAGTTCTCACGTTAAATCAACCAAGGTTTTGTTGTGGAAAGCCTATCTCGAAATCATCTGGTTGGGTGATCTGGCAAAATCGAGGGGCACGATAGCGGAGGTAACGGCGGATGCGTTTGTCGAGGACATGGCTGCGTCGGCCCGCTATTTTGTCGCGTTTTGGTCGCGGGACTATCCGCAGGCGCTCGCCGCGGTGCAAGCGGTGCCACGCGATTATATGGAGTCGGGGGCGTCGATCAGCCCCACTGGTTTTATGCGCGGCGCCGCGCTCGATCGACTGGGCCGGTCTGCCGCAGCCGAGAACGAATGGAGGGCGGCGCTGGCGGCGACCGAGCGGCGAATCGACGTTGACCGCAACAACTGGAGACTGCTTCTTGGCAAGGCGGTCTTGCTCGCCGTGCTCAATGACAAGCCCGCGGCCGAGCAAGTCTGGCGAACGGCTCGTGAGCTTCAGGGCGAGAACGGTGACTGGCTGGATGATTATCTCGCCGCGATGTTGCTGCCGCCGGAGCAGGAAATCGAGCGCTTGGAGAAGCGGGTGCACTCGCCGAACGGCTGGATTACGGCTGCGATTCTGCGCCTCAATCCCTACTACGATCAGCTCCGGGACAATCCTCGTTTCGTTGCGTTGCAGGCGGAGGCCGACGCGAACCCGCGACTATCACCCACAGCGGCGGAGCGAGCGCGGCAGGAAAACCAAAGTGCACAACTGCGGAACGGAGTGAACGAAAAATCCATCGCCGTGCTGCCCTTCGCCAACATGAGCGAAAACAAGGATGCCAGCACGTTCTTCTCCGACGGCATCCAGGAGGACATCCTCACGAATCTCGCCAATATCGCCGATCTGCACGTGGTCTCGCGCACGTCGGTGATGGAATACCGCGTCACCACAAAGAAGATCCGGCAGATCGCCCAGGAACTCGGCGTCGCCTACGTGCTCGAAGGCAGCGTGCGCCGCGCGGGTACCAAGGTGCGCGTCACGGGCGAGCTCATCAGGGCCGCGACCGACGAGCACGTCTGGGCCAAAACCTACGACCGCGACCTCACCGACATTTTTGCCATCCAGTCCGAACTCGCCCAAGCGATCGCCGGCGCCCTCTCCGCCGTGCTGACCCCGCAGGAAAAGTCGCGGCTGGAGCGCGCACCCACGGACAACATCGCCGCTTACGACCTCTTCCTGCAGGCCCGGAAACTCTACCGGCTCGACAACGCGTTTGATTTTCCCGCCCTCCGGAAATCCTACGACGACACGGTTGCCCGGCTCGAGCAGGCGGTGCAGCTCGATCCGAAGTTCGTGACCGCTTGGGTGCAACTGGCCGCGGTCAACGGCATGATGTATTTCACCAACAACGATCACTCCGAGTCCCGGCTCGCGCGGATCCGTGAAGCGATCGACGCCGCGACCCGCCTGGCCCCGGACGATCCTGCGGTCGCTCTCGCGCAGGGCCGCTATTACTACCACGCCTTCCACGATTGGGCCAAGGCGCGCGAGCAAGGGGAGCGCGTGCTGGCCCACTGGCCCGGCCATACCGAGACGCGGATCTTTCTCGCGACCGTCGCCCAGCGCCAAGGCCGGTGGACCGATGCCCTGGGCCTTCTGCGCCAGGTGGTAACCGATGACCCGCGCAATCCGGATGCCTTGGAACCACTCGTCGGGCTCCTGATTACCGGCCGTCGCTACGATGAAGCCGCGGCGGTCGCGCGGACCTTGACGGGTATCCGGCCCGACAGCGTGCTCTTTGCCGGTTGGCCCGAGCAAGTTGACTTTTTCGCGACCGGAGCCGCGCGCGGGTCCGTCGAGGCCTTTTCCCGCCTGCCGGGCCGGGAGCAGACCACCATCCCGACCATGCGCAGTCGTTTCGAAAACGCCTGGATCTTCGGCGACGCGACCGACCTTCTCCATTGGGCGGACGCGTTGCGCGCCGCCGGAGCGAAACTCGACGACGCCGGGTTGCCGCACGAAGGCGTCGCTCTGCTGGCGACGGGGGAAAAGGAACGCGGTCGGGCGGCTCTGGTGGAAGCAAGACGTTCGCTGGAAAGTTACCTGCCGGTACAACCCGCGAACTGGGGCGCTTGGGTCCGACTGGCCGAGACCTGCGCCTATTTGCAGGATGAACCGGCCTCCCTCGCCGCCTTCGACAAGGCGGCCGCCCTGGCGCCGTTCGAGCAGGATGCCATTTACGGACCGCTAACCGCGATGATGCATGCGCTCGCCCTCGCCTGGAACGGCCACGAAGCCGACGCCGTCCGGGAACTCTCGCGTCTGCTGAAAGCGCCGTGCGAGTCACTGTTCGGCACGTCGGTCAATGTCCACCACCTGCGCGTCGGTCTCGAGTGGGCGCCGCTGCGCGGCCGACCGGACTTCCAGGCGCTGCTCGCCGACCCGAAGAACAACGCACCACTGTTTTGATGAGTATTTCTGAAAACAAAGCCGGCTTCCTCCTCCACGCAGCGCGGATCGCGATCCAGTGAGGCCACGATCCTCAATGAAAACCACACTGCCTTCATGATTCTGAAACGAACTCTGCTTCGCCTGATTAACTTGGTCCTTTTCTCGACCGCGGTGGTGGCCGGCATCGCAGCCGACCTGACCGTGGAAATCCGCGTGCTCCCGCGCTCGCGACCGGACCGACTGTATCAGCTTAAGATCCAAGTGCCCGCTTCCTTTCGGGAACACCCGGAGAAAAAATATCCCGTGATTTTCGTGACGGACGGCTATTGGTGTTTTCAGGGGGTGTGCGAGGTCTGCGTCGGACTTACGAAAGGCAAACATCTCCCCGAGGTAATCGTGGTGGGGCTCGGTTACGTCGGCGAAAACCTGGACTACGGTCGGCTCCGCGAAGACGATCTCAATCCGATGGGAGACGTTGGCTTTGAGGGCGGTCATGCGGAGAACTTTTTGCAGCTGCTCGAGACGCAGGTAATTCCGTTGCTTGAAAAGGAATTTCGCGCCGACCCGGGCCATCGTTACATCGTCGGTTCGTCGGGAGGCGGGAATTTCGCGCTGTATGCGTTGTTGTCGAAACCGGAGCTGTTTCAAGGTTACGTCGCCGATAGTCCGACAACCTACCCGCTCTGGAATTTGGAGCGCGAGTTCGCCGAAGCGGGACGATCCACCTCGGCGCGGGTGTTTGTCTCGGTGGCGGAAAACGAATGGACCTTTTATCGCCGGCAGACGCAGACGTTTTACCGGCGGATGGCGGCGCACGGTTACGTGAAAGGCGGGCTCGAGTTCCGTCGGATCGATGGCATGCGGCACAGTGAGGGCACGGCCGAAAGTTTCCTGCAGGGACTGCGGTTTGTCACGGCGCCGATCGCCCCCGAGCACGGAGTTCAGACCGACATGATGACCGATCCGCACGGCCGGCCGGGCTTCGTGGCGGTTTTCCGGCCGGCGGTGGGCGAGCGGTTGGCGAAGTTCACGCCCGCGCAAGCGCAGGGCTGGGCCGCGCATGAGGCCTATCTCAAGCGGCTCGTCGACGAGAAGCAGGTTGATTTCGCATCGCTCACGCCGCCGGATGTGACCGGGCACGATTCGGCGTTTCCTTTTTTTGCTGACGATCGTGCGGCGGCCGAGGCGCTGGTGCGCGACGATCCGGCGGTGAAGTCGGGCCAGCTCGCCTATGAATTAATTGAAGTCTTGGAATAATGAAGCTCCTTATGAACCGAATTTTTAAAAGACCAATGACGAGGGGCGAAGGGCAGTTTTCCAATAGCGGCATTTGAGGACGGAGCTCGGAAATATTGGTGCGTGCGAAACACTTCGTTGTCTTTAGCCCCCAATACGATTGGTTCCTTGCGCCATGCCTAATTCCGGCAAAGCGTTTTCCTCAGCTACGCCTCGCCGGCCTTCGCCAAAGCTTCGGCCCGGCAAGCAGGACCCATGCGTTCGGAGGTGATAACCGATGAATGAGACAACAAAAGCCGTGTTTCTCTCCTATGCATCTCAGGATGCGGAGGCGGCGAAGAAGATTTGCGAGGCACTGCGCGCGGCAGGCGTCGAGGTCTGGTTCGATCAGAGCGAACTCGTCGGTGGGGATGCGTGGGATCACAAAATCAGAACGCAAATCAAGGACTGCGCGCTGCTGATTCCGATTATTTCGGCGAATACGCAGCAACGCACGGAAGGATATTTCCGATTGGAGTGGCGGTTGGCGGACCAGCGCACGCATCTCATGGCGAGGGGCCGGCCGTTTCTCTTGCCCGTCGTGATCGACGACACGCGCGATGCGGAGGCGCAGGTGCCGGATTCTTTCACGGAAGTCCAGTGGACATGTTTGGCGGGTGGGGCAGGAGCGGAGAAATTCGCGGCGCGGGTGAAGACACTGCTTTCAGGGGGAGGAACGAGTTCCCGCGAGTCCGGTTCCGTTGCGCCGAACTCGGGGGTCGCGCCGGAGCGGCCGATACCTGCGGCGCCTCGGTCCAGCCCTCCACGAAAAACCCGGAAGACCTGGCTCGCTCCAGGGCTTGCTGGCTTCGTTTTGATCACTGGTCTGGTCCTCTGGCAGTGGCGCAAAACGGAACGAAGTGCTGCCGCTGAAACCACAGCTGCGATCGTGCCTCCTGCGAACACGCTTTCCCCCGCCCGTCAGCTCGCCGACCGCGCGCTGGCGCTGGCGCTGGTGCCCGATCCACCACGCGAAACTCTCGAAAGTGCTGGTCAGCTGATCGACCAGGCGAAGGCGCTCGATCCCACCGATGCCCAGGTCTGGGCGGTGGGGGCCGAGGTGGATGCGTGGATGGTTTTTTATAACTACGATGTCTCGGAGAACCGCCGCGAGCACGCCCGGATCGCGTCGACGCGGGCCTTGTCCTTGGACGCCAAATCTTACGAGGCCCGTCTCGCGCGGGCCTTCATGCTGATCGCAGTGGTGGCGCAGCCGTCGATCGCGCCCGAGGCCGAGTCGTTGTTGCGTGGGCTGCTCCAGGAAAATCCGGATGACCGCCGCGTGCTCGAAATCCTGGCCAACCTGCTGCGCGAGACCGGCCGCACCGGCGAGGCGGCCGAAATGTTCAAACGGGCGAAGTCATTCAATGCGGCGGGCTGGGCCTATTTCCTCGCGCAGCGCTACGACGAGGCCGAGGCGGTGGTGAAACAGGCGCTCGCGAGCGACCGGTCGGCGGCCAACCTTGAGCTCCAAGCCATGATCGCGAGCGTGGGTCGCGAGGACCTTGACGCAGCCCAGGCTGCACTGGACCAACTGCCCGCATCGGCGCTCTTGGAGGACCACGCGGCCTCGCTGGCCGTGCACCTCCGTTTGATGCGGGGGGAACCGGGAAAGGCATTGGAGATCCTGCGGGCCATTCCACGCGAATGGCTTTCCTCCAGCGAATTTGTCGGACCCAAGGCGGCTTTAACCGGCCAGGCTCATGCCCTGGCCGATCAGCCGCAAGCAGCCCAGGCCGACTGGCAGGTCGCGGTGCAGCAGGTGGACCGGCGCCTTGCGACCGACGGCAACGCGCCCCGTTTGCTGCTCACCAAGGCAGAATTGTTGGCGAGGTTAGGGGACCAGGCGGAGGCTGGGCGCCTTCTCGATTTGGAACTCCAGTTGTCGGGACAAAGTGTCGTCGGTTTCAATCACCTCATGCAACGACAGGATGTGGCCGTCCTGATCGGCCGGCACGCCGCCGTCCTCGACTGGCTGGAGAAAACCCTGAAAAACCCGGGAGAGTTTCCCTTCATGCATTCGGCGATCCGCTTCGCCCCGGCCTTCAATCCGCTGCGCGGCAATCCTCGCTTCGAAAAACTGCTGCGCGACACGCTGCCGAAAGGCGCGAAGCCGCTCGAGGAGCCAAAGGCGGAATCCAAAATCACGAGTGACGCCGGGAAAGCCGTTTCCTGAGCTACGCGTCGCCGGACGCGGAGGCGGCAAAGAAGATTTGCGAGGCACTGCGCACGGCGGGCGTGGAGGTGTGTTTTGATCAGAACGAACTTGTCGGCGGATGGAAAAATCCGAAAACAAATCGCGGAGTGTGCGTTGTTCGTGCCGGTAATCTCGGCCGCGACGCAATCGCGGCTTGAAGGATATTTCCGGCTGGAATGGAAACTCGCGGCGCAACGAACGCAGACGATGGCGAACGCAGACGATGGCGAACGAGAAAGTTTTCCTGTTGCCCGTCGTGATCGACGACACCCGCGACGCCGAGGCGAGGGTGCCGGGGAATTTCGCGCCATGCAGTGGACGCGATTACCCGGGGGCGAGACCTCGGCGGCGTTTGCGCAGCGCGGACAGCGGTTGCTCGACGTTTCAGCCCGGCGATGGATTTTCTGCGCGGGAATCCTGAATTCGAGGCTTACGTCGCCGCGGCCGCAAAGGATCCCAAGCGCGCGCCGCGCGCAAAGTGGGCCGCTGCGGGCGAATCGGCGGCATCTTCACAGAACTGAGGCCCGATGGCTGTGGATCCAATCCTTCGACTTTCTCTTATTCTGGCCGGTCTTCGATCCGATCCGCGTTCGCCGGAGAAGACGGGAGTGAGGCCGTGAGCGAACCGGGCAAAGCGTTTTCCTCTCCTACGCGTCAGAGGACGCGGAGGCGGCGAAAGAAATTAGGAGGATATTCCTGCTCGTTCATTTGCCCAGCGGTGTAGCGCCCGGCAGGCCAACGCGGTTTTTCCAGCCATCACTGGGAGTCGCGTCCCAGAAGCATCTGCGTCGGGGGATGTAGGCGGACATCTTACCGCTCGGCTTCGTGGGGGTGAACACTTGGAAACGCCAGTTCAGGACATCAGCAACGAAGAGCTTCCGATCAGGCCCGATTGCCAGAGAGTGCGCCCACGCAAACTGGCCGGGCGCATGCCCTGGCTCACCGACGGCGCCGAGAATTTTGCCGTCGGAATCGAGCTCGATCACCCGATCGAATCCTCCGTCAGCCATCCAGATATGCTGATCCGGCGTGATAAACAGCCCGTAAGGGTAACCGATGCCGGCCCACTGCTTGAGAAAGTTGCCATCCAGATCGAAAATCTGGATACGCATATTCTCGCGGTCGCCGACGTAAACGCGGCCCTGCGCATCGACAACAATCGAGTGGGGGAGGATGAATTCACCGGGAGCCGTGCCATACTTGCCCCATGATTTTAGGAATTTGCCCTGCGCGTCGAACTTCACGACTCGTGAATTCCCATAGCCGTCAGCCACGAAGACTTCTCCGTTTGGCCCAAAGCCAACATCCGCGGGTGCGTTGAAGGTCCAGTTGCTCTCGCTCCCGTTGCCGCGGCGGCCGAGCACCATGAGCACCTGTCCTGCCGGTGAGAGCTTCACCACGAAGTGGCTGCCGTCATCCGTCGCCCAGAGGTTTCCGGCCGAATCGATCCGCAGGCCGTGCGGATGGTCGAAAACGCCGTCGGCGAGGGTGCGCAAAAATTTGCCGGTGGAATCGTATTCCAGCAGCATGGGATTTCGGCGGTGGAAAAGAAAGATGTGCCCTTGCTGATTAATCGCCACGCTGGACGCCTCGAAAAAATTCCCGCCGGGTGGTGGCGAAAAAAAGTCAGGTTGCACCGTGTAGCCCAGCTCCGGCACGGGCTGGCGAATGTCGACGGATTCAGCGGCGCCCAAGGTGCCCGCCAGCAGGAAAAACAACAGGTGGCCGCGGCGCTGGAGAAATGGCATGCCGGAGAACACACGCGTTTCCAAGCTGCGCGTCAATCCACCGGCGAGCGTGGCGGTGAACTTTCCTCAAGGATCGCGCCGCGTCGCATCGGCGATTCCTGAAGCGTTCTCGGTATTATCGGTCCTTGCACGGTTATCGCGCGTTCGAAGCGCTGCTGAGGAGGGTCGACGCGGGCGACTTCGCGCAGCCGGCCGCGATGCCGAAGCCGTGAACAGTGCTGACCACGCGCGATTCATTGATCGCGATCTTAGGCTGGAATCGGCGCCTCAAAGGATCGGCGTCGCGTTGAAACAAACAAGATATTTTGAATCACTCGCGGAGCCGCCGGCGACTCTCGATAAGCTCAACCTCAGTGCAGTTTTCGGGGGAAGCAACTAGTCGATTTCGTCAGCGCGGACCAGCTGGCCCGCCCACCTGCGGTCGTGATGACAAGTTCCGGGCGGAGGAGCGCCGAGCGGTGACGCGTGGCAGCACGTTTTGTCACAGAGTAGCACGCCTCGTCACCGTCAACTGGACGGCAACGCATGCTGGTTCACACAGTGCGCGCGCAAAGCTTGTCGAGAAACACATACGCGATCGAACACCAGTTCCACAGGCGAAGGCTTCCGGCGCTTCACGGAAATCTGCGACTACTCTGGCCACTGCCGGAGTCGTCAAAGGTTAGTTGCGTCGCTGCGGAAGCCCGTCGCGCGACGCCAGCGTTTGGCTTCGTTGTCCGCGTGCGCACGGCGGATGCGGGGTTGGCGCCGTCACTCGGGTCGCCGGGGATGTTCGGCTGGGAAGGCATTGCTTCGACTTGCGTTTCGACGCAAAGGAGCACGTGCTGCCGATTGGGCTGCTGCAGCACGCGCTCTTCGAACGAAGACCACATCTTCGCAAGGTTCGCCAACGCCGCGTATCAGGTTCTCGAGCATGAGCGCGGCGGCGGCTCGTTTTCTTTTCAATTCTGATGAGCACCGAAACCGAAAGTCCTGCGCTCCTTTCAACCTCGTTCGACGAAGATGTCTGGGACGATCTCCTCAACTACATCGAGGAGCGCCGCGTCATCCCGATCGTCGGCCCCGAACTCCTGAGCGTCGACACGCCGAGCGGCCCGCGGCTGCTCATGGAGTGGCTCGCCGAAAAGCTCGCCACACGACTGGCAATCGACGCAGCGGCACTGCCGCAGCCGTTGGAATTGAACACCGTCGTCTGCACCTACCTTGGTCGTAACGGCCGGCGGGAGGACGCCTACACCCGGCTGCGTTCGATCATGCGCGAAACAAATTTCACGCTCCCGCTCCCGCTGCGTCAGCTCGCGGAGATCACGGATTTCAATCTCTACGTTTCGACCACGTTCGATCCTTTGCTCGAGCAGGCGATCAACGCGGTGCGATTCGCCGGCGCGGCCAGCACGGAAGTCATCGCATATGCACCGAACCGCGTCGCCGACTTGCCGGTCGAGCGCGATGACCTGCAGCGGCCGGTTGTTTATCATTTGTTCGGACGCTTGTCGGCATCGCCGACGTATGTGATTTCCGACGAGGACATGCTGGAGTTCATCTGTGCGCTGCAGAGTGAGCACCTGACGCCGGAGAAACTTTTTCATGCCCTCGAGCACAGCCATCTGCTGGTGATCGGCAGCGATTTCTCAAACTGGCTGGCGCGGCTTTTCCTGCGCATGACGAAGCGGCGCCGGCTCTCCGATCCGCGCGATGTCGGCGAGATCCTGGCCGACAGCCACACTGAACGCGACGCACGACTGGTCTCGTTTCTCCAGCAGGTGAGTGTTCGCACGCGACTCTTTACCGGCGCCGTGGAATTCGTCGCGGAGCTGCATCGCCGGTGGCTGGCGCGGCGGAAGCCAGGTGTGGCCTCAGCGGACGCCACGCCGCTGCGCTTCCTGCCGCCTGCGCGCGAGATGCCCGAGAACGCTGTATTCATCAGCTACGCACGTGAGGATCTGGCGGCCGTCCAAAAACTCAAAATGGCCTTGGATGCCGCCGGCCTGACGACGTGGTTCGATATGAACCGCCTCGAGAGCGGCGATGACTATGACCGGAAGATTCGCGGCAATATTGCGCGGTGCTCGTTCTTCGTGCCGGTTGTTTCGGCAAACACTCAGCGGCGGCTCGAAGCCTACTTCCGCCGCGAGTGGAGCTACGCGGCCGATCGTATGCGCAGCATGGCGGAAGGCGCGGTGTTCGTGCTGCCCGTCTGTGTCGACGAGACCACCGAGGCGGCGGCGGTCGTCCCGGAAAAATTCAAGGCAGTGCACTTCGCGCGGCTCGCCGGCGGAGAGCCGACCGCGGAATTCGTCAACCGCCTGCGCGAGCTGGCGGCGGGGAGGCACGCATGAGCAACGACCCGATCACGCACAGTGGAACGGTTGTCGACGGGGCGAATCCGTGGCTGGGGCTGGCGTCGTTCACGGAAGAAACCCGGGCCTATTTCCACGGCCGGGAAGATGAAATTGCGGAGCTCGCGCGACGCGTGCAGCGCCGGCCGCTCACCGTGCTTTTCGGACAATCGGGCCTGGGTAAGACGTCGATCTTGCAGGCGGGAATTGTTCCGCTTTTGCGCGCCGAGGGGCATTGTCCGGTTTACGTTCGGCTCGATTACGCGCCCGAGTCGCCGTCGCCGGCTGACCAAATCAAGCGCGCGCTGTATCGTACAACGCTTGCGGCAGGTGCGTGGACGCAAATCGGCGCAGCGGTCGAAGGCGAATCGTTGTGGGAATTTCTGCATCACCGCGACGATGTGCTGAAGGACGCTGACGGCCGCACGCTCACGCCATTGCTGATTTTCGATCAATTCGAGGAAATTTTCACGCTGGCGCAGACCGATGAAACGGGAAGAAAACGCGCGCGGGAATTTCTCGCAGATCTCGCGGATCTCGTGGAAAACCGCCCACCGGCCACGCTCGAAGCGCGGATCGAGCGCGACGAGGCCGACGCGACGCGCTTCGATTTCGCGCGGGCGGATTATCGAATTTTGATTTCGTTGCGCGAAGATTATCTCGCGAACCTCGAGGGATTGAAAACGACGATGCCGTCGGTCACGCAAAACCGGATGCGGCTCGCACGCATGACCGGCGCGCAGGCGTTCGCCGCGGTGCGTGATCCGGCGCCGCAACTGGTGAGCGAGCCAGTCGCGGAGGCGATCGTGCGGTTTGTCTCCGGCGTCGCGGACCTCGCGCGAGCGGAGGTCGAACCATCTCTGCTGAGCCTGATCTGTCGCGAGTTGAACGCGACGCGTCAGGCGCGCGGACATGCCGCGATTTCGGACGATCTGCTGGCGGGCTCGCGCGAAACCATCCTGACGGAATTCTATGAGCGCGCGCTCGCGGACCAACCGCCGGCCGTGCGGCACTTCGTCGAGGACGTTTTGCTGACGGATTCGGGTTTCCGCGAGAGTGTCGCGGAGGAGCGTGTGCGGAAATCGTTTGTCGCCGCGGGCGCGCCGAGTGCGCTCGCCGCACTGGTCGATCGACGGCTGTTGCGCATCGAGGAGCGGCTCGACACGCGGCGCGTCGAGCTGACGCACGACGTGCTCTGCGGCGTCGTGAAGGCGAGCCGCGACACGCGTCGCGCGCGCGAGGCGAAGGAGGCGGCGGAACGCCAGCTCGCGGAGACGGAGGCGAAGGAGCGCGCGACGCGTGCAGCGTTGGTGCGGGCGCGGACAGTGGCGGTATTTGCGATTGTCCTGATGGTGCTGGCGGTGGCCGGCGGAATATATGGCTGGCTGAGCCAGCGGCGCGCGACCGTGGCGGAGCGGAGAGCGCGTGAGACGCAGCAGCTGGCGGACACAGCGCG
>Ga0207661_10002754_pt1 | contig 12097 bp, 4 predicted proteins | sample KBSC713LmetaG_FD_184337 | JGI IMG/M metagenome (GOLD analysis project Ga0207661, IMG submission 184337) | Corn rhizosphere microbial communities from Kellogg Biological Station, Michigan, USA - KBS C7.1-3L metaG (SPAdes) (version 2) | ecosystem: Host-associated > Plants > Roots > Rhizosphere ... | reverse complement strand
AACGAAGAGACTAGAAAAAAGGAAGGCTTCCAGGGACAAAAAGCGATTGTCATTCCGAGACAAATTCTGAATAATCGTTGTGCAAAAAACGATGTAATTACTACTTTATATGTTACCGATATCGGGTATTATCCAAAGGCCCGTTTCCATTTCCGGGAAAGGCCACAAGGCGCCGATCAGAATATTTTGATTTATTGTCACGAAGGAAAAGGTAAAGTACAGGTTCGCAAGACTGACTATCAAATCGAGCCTGGAGAATTTATTATTATTCCCATGAAAACTGCTCACACGTATGAAGCCGACGAAGAAAAACCATGGACTATTTTTTGGGTGCACTTCAAGGGCAGTACTTCTTCCCAGATTGTTTCCGCCATGGAAAAAAAGAACGGGTTAAAAGGTTTTGTCCACTATAGTAAAAAGAACATTGAGCTGTTTAATGAAATTTATCACCAGCTGGAAAGAGGTTATAGCACGGACAATTTGATGTATGCCAATATGTGTCTATGGCATTTGTTATCCGCTTTTTTGTTTAATGATAAATTGGCTGTGTCCAATTCTCTTTCAAAAAAAGAAGCAACAGATATTGTTATAGATTACCTGGGCAAAAACATGGAAAAAATGCTAACACTGGAAGAAATTGCCCGGCAGGTAAATTTATCTCCGTCTCACTTTTCATTTATTTTCAAAAAGAAAACCGGCTTCTCTCCCATTGAATACTTTAACCATTTAAAAATTCAGAAGGCCTGCCAGTACCTGCTTTTTACAGATTTGAGAATTAAAGAAATTTCTTCGGAGCTAGGCATCGATGACCAGTATTATTTCTCAAGGTTGTTCACCAAAGTAATGGGAATTGCACCAAACGATTACAGGGAAAAAAGATCAAGCTAATTTCTCGTGTCAATGTGTTTACATCTTTGTCAAACTAAACTTGGCGCACTACAATGGTTGAAGCCAAATTGCATTCCCGCCTGATGGCAATAAATGAAAATCAAGCACACTCGAAGCATCTACGGTTACCGTTTTAATGGACACACGTGTACGAATCTTTGATAAGGGATCATCATAATAAACAGTAGCCTTATATTTTTTGCCCGCGGTTAAAAATGAAAATGGTATTTTAATTTCTCTTTCATTGTTATTTGTGATACTACCAACAAACCATTGTTCGCCCCTGCGCCTGGCAACAGTAATGAACTGGCCAATATCGCCATCGATGATCTTCGAATCATCCCACACTGTTGGCACATGATCAAAAAATTCCAGTTCGGGTTCGTCTTTTGAATCTTCCGGCTTGTCGTACCAGTACATAAATTGAAGTGGGCTGTAATAAACTACCGACAATGCCATTTGGTGAATAGAAGTGGTTTTTAATACACGTGCATTTTGTGTTTCTGCTAATCTTGGTTTTAATTCCGGCCGGTGATAATAGCAAATCGTATAATCAGCAGGACCACAAAGGAACCTTGTAAAAGGAAGAACCGTATTATTATTGGCATCCGGCATTTCTTCGTTGCCTCTCACTCCCTCCTGTGTCAATAAATTTGGATATGTGCGACTAAAACCCGTAGGCCGATATTCATCATGAATATCTACCATCAAATTGTACTGTGCGCATTTTTTTACCGCCTCATGCAACCACGTTGTCCATCGGTGTGAACCAACATGAACAAAACCAAATTTCACACCGGCTACTCCCCATTTTTGGTACAGAGGTAGCAGCGTATCGAGTTGTTTTGTCAATGCTCTCTGGTTGACATATAAAAACACACCAATGCCATTTGCTTTTGCATACCTGATCACTTCTTTCAAGTCCAGGTCATTCTTTGGATTACGACGTGGATCTACATTTACTTTTGATGCATCGGAAGCGGATGTATATTCAAACCCATACCAGCCTGCATCAAAGTGAATATATTGAAGATGACGCTTGGCAGCAAAATCAACAACTTCTTTTGCTCCTTTTGTTGAAAGCGAAATTTCACGAATGATCTTGCCTGGTTTGATCCATCCGGTATTTTGTATTGCGCAGGGATCATTAAGATTCAAAATGAGATCATTGTTCTGCAACAGTTGATTTGGTTTTTCCGCTACCATGACTACCCGCCACGGAGTGGAAAACGGAGTGGTTAATTCGACCTTATCATACATAGAACTAATAATCGTATTCGTCTTTGAAGCACTCAATGCAAACTTTGTCCGGCAGTAATCGACAACCTGTGCTTCTTGCAGCGCCGCATATAAACCGTTTTTTAATTGCAGTGTTAATGGGCGTTCGGCTTCACCAGGCCAATTGTTTAACGGCAACAGTTTATAAACACCCTGTGCATGATCAGTAAACCATGCATTTGTTTCGACTGGCCAAACAAACTCAGTAAGTTCTTTGGAAATGGTGATATCCATTCCACCTGTGGGGTTTTCAGGAAATGAATAACGAAAAGCAATCCCGGCATCATAAGCTCTAACCTGTAAGAGCAATGGTTGATTATCATTCTTGCTTCGTTGAAGCGTAAAAATTTTTTCATTGTAATAATCATGAACCAGGTTTCTTTCGCCATAGACCGGTTTCCATGTTGTATTTCGTTGAAAAGAAGAAACTTTTTTTACAGACAATTGATTGGACCAGCCTTCAACTCCTAATACAGAGGGTAGTACAACTTCCTTGTTATTATAGTTAATGGAATAGTGCACCAAGCCATCGTCGCCAGCTATCAATCTAAATTCTAAACTGCCATTTGGCGACAACAGCTTCAATGAATCCTGCGCAGCCAAATGCATCATCGTCATCAAACATATCCCCGCGAGAAAAAGAATTCTCAGTTTCATTTCCAATTTCTTTAGTTATTGATCAGATCATCAAAAAATTTAGCGGCGGTGGGATTGTAAGGTAACCGATCTAAGAATTCCAGTTCACAGATCCTAAAAACGCCTTTGCCAAATTTCAATTGCGATGCAGCCATCACCGGGCCTTTATCCGCGACCCAGTTTGAGTTACCTGAAGAAAGAATGGATTCCCAGCCGGGGGCATTAATGGTATAAGCCACCAAGGGCATGATGCAACTATCTTTTCCACTATACCACAGGTGAAAATCGAAAGGTTGGTAGCCCTTTACAAGGCTATGATTGGTTGTTGGCGACACAAAATAATAATCACCCATTGCCGTTTTATCGATTGTTACGTTTGTCGCCGCAATGGTATACTGCTTCGCCGGTAATTCTAAAAAGAGAATCTTCTTACCACTCCTTACCCAATTGTTCATTTGCACTGAATCCGTTTCGTATTTTTCAAATTGATCGATCATAATGACATCCGCTTCCTTCGCGGATGCAGTTGAATGATACCCTGCCTGCGTGGCCAGGCGGGAAGCATTGCCATCTTTACCTCCGGCAATAAATATTTTTTTCTTTGGAGAACTGTTTTTTGGAAACACTTCAAACTCAAATTCATTTTGATAAATACTTTCACCTTTATCATTCATAATCGCTGCCCTGCAGGTAAATTTTGTACGCTGTTTTACAATTGGAGTTTGATATTTTAAAAACCCCTGGAATTGCGAATTGCTTTCCGGAATGACTGCCTTTACTTTATTAGCTATGATGGCATGGCCGTCTTTTTCAATTTGATATTGTAATGAATAATTATCCGGAACCGTATTCAAATCATTACATATCCACGCCTCGATTGCAGTTGTTTCGCCCGCAAAGAATTTGTTACGGTCACTACGCAAAGAAACCATTAAAGGTTCCAATGCATTTCGATAAGTAAAGAAAGCCTTCTTAGGTTGACGATCCACATCCATAATTGATTTCATCCAGCCTGCAGGCCATGCATCTATAAACAAATGAACCGCAAACGACATCATCCTGGGATCACGACGGAAACTCTCGGCTACAAATTTCATGGACCATGCCTGGTGATCCTGGCTGGCATCGATCCAGTCTTGCACCGAATGCTGTGTGTTGTACCACATGTAATGAAAACGGTGTGTTTGCGATTGAGAAATGCGGTTTGCTGTCCAGGTTTTTTCTTCCTCTTTTGTTGACGGTAACCATGATGCAGGATAATACTTTTGCATTACATTGATAGGATCCAATCCTTCGGCACCAAATTCACCACAACCATAATACCAGTCAGGTTTTACAAGTTGCCAGTAGCCTTTATACATTTTTCCAAGTCCCAACCCATGGCCGTTGTACCAGGTGTTGTAACAATGATTGTCAGGCAAACCAGGTGAAGGAGGATCATAGTCTCCATCACCGGATTTAATGACGCGATCAGGATTATTTAATAATACTGCCTGGTCGAGTGCGGAAAATAAATGATAGTATTCTTCGGCCGTATTCAGGCTGCGTTGCGGATTGCCTTCTGCATTTGGAAATCGTTCATTGATGTACGTAACTATTACAGTTGAAGGATGTGAACGAACCAGGCGTTCCATTTCTTCCGCTTGTTTTACTGCCTGTGCAAACTGGTTGCGTCTAAGGCTTCCGAATAGGGGGAGATCGGTTTGATTTAACATGCCCAGTTTATCACACATATCGTATACCTCGGGCTGAACAGGCCTTTGTGTAAAACGCAGGTAATTGAGATTACCTAATTTGGCAAGCAGAATATCATCAACTAACTGACTGTAATTTTTCTTCATCACATCCTGCTGTTCAAAACCCATGCTGTTGGCACCACGTAGCCGGATCATTTCACCGTTTAAAAACATTTTTCCTTTTGGAATGTTTACAGTATCCATTGTGAAACTGCGCATGCCAAACTGCTGTATTCTTGTGTCCACAACTTTATTATTACTATCTAAGACACGCACCTGCAACTGGTACAGCCATGGCGTTTGTGATGTCCATGTTCGAAAATTTTTAAATTGTATTGGAACTTTGAGATAGTTTGTCCCATAACCCATTTTTAAAACAGATACACTCCAGTCGGAAGGTTTTGCGAGGTCTCCCACACCAGGAACGTAAGTAGTAGAAGGAATATATTCTTTATTCTCAAAAATGGTATCTGTAAAATTTTGTCCGTAAACAGAAAGAAGCAATTTCACTTTGGCAGGATATTGTTGAAGATTGTTTAATTCAATCCATGCTTCGGCTGCTGATTGATTTGTAAGAGGACGAACATAAAGGTCATTGATATGAATAGAAGACCTTGTTTCAAGAAAACAATCCTGGTAGATTCCCATACCTGGAGGGCACTGGTGCCATCCTAAAACAGGATCGTCATAACCAACGCCTGTAGTTGCATAAATCTTATCTCCTACCACATGATTTCCCTGGTCATCCTTTCCACCAAAAGTTGTAAAATCGTTTTCAACTTTAATCAGCAGCTGATTTTTGCCCTGGTGAACGACAGATGCCAGGTCGAATTCAAATGGTGCAAAAAATCCCTCATGCGATCCAATATATCGTCCATTTAAAAAGATACTTGCCTTGTAATCGACCCCTTTGAAGCAAATGAACAGCTTGTCACTTAAATATTCTTTTGTTACATCAATTTCCTTGAAGTAATAAGTAACGGCTCTTCCAAGTGGAGGACCAAAATGTGGAATGTTCACAGAAGTCCATTTTCCTTCACCTCGCAAGGTACCTGTGAAGTTTGAAATATCATCAGGGGTTTCAACGCGCCAGTTGAATGTATTCAGCACAATTTGTTTGCGGGTTGCGGCAGGAATAGGAGCCAGGTTTTGCAAAAATGGTTCATAGGTCCTTTTTAGTTTAGCCAATGCTCCGTACAGTTCTTCCTTTGTTGACATTGGTTTTACTGCTTTGAAAACCGCAGCCAAATTATTGGACATCGGTAATTCTATAACAGGAAGCACTGGTGCCTGGGGTTCAATCAATAAATGTTTCCGGGTATCGTATTTACGGGTACCAATATCTGCAAACTGGTCCTGCGCAAATGCAGAAACGTAGAAGAAAAGAACAAATATTGTAAGAAGTCGTTTCATCGTATTTTATTTATGCGGGCCTATTTCTTTAAATGGAATTTGTTTAAAGCCCGGTAAGATTTTAAAAATATCGGCTCTGGATCTCAACGAAAAATCCATGTGCTCGTAATCAACAAAAATTGATTCATCGCAGGTAAAATAATTGCTTCCCACATAACTCCATTGCGGATTACCATTGTGCATTTGTTTCACATTCACAAAAACATTGTTCTCAATAAAATTTCTTTTGGGTAATGCAGGACCATCTTCAAAATAATTTTTGAGTTTGGGATACGCAACGGCATAAGGTGCCTGCTTATAATTTACCGCTTCAAGTCTTTTTTGAAAGATTCCATCTTTATCAACATTTGCTTTTGCCCAACCCATCAACCGGTTGTCAAGATGAAAAGCCATCGGTGATTCAATAAAAATATTATTACGGTATACATTGTCACTGCCACCGCCAATTAAAACACTTCGCATGCCCGCGAGGTAAAAAATATTTCCTGTTACTTCCATACCGCAAGCGCCATCATCGTGATACACTGATACAATGAGGCCATGATCATTTCCAATGTGATGAAAGAAATTGTATTGCACTTTATTGCCCTGTTCACTTGGATCCCGGCCATAATAAATAGCGCCCATATCATCGCCATCGGTTACAACGTGATGAATTGAATTGTATTCGATCAAATGATCATTGCCATGAAGAAGGATAGCACTGCCGGGACAGTTGAATATTTCACAGTGCCTGATGGCGTTACCAACACCATCAATATTTATCCCTGCTTTGTAGGAACGATCCAGGCGATTGAAATCATGAATGCTGCAATTCACCACCTGGTTATTTCCTTTCTTTAAAGTCAGTCTATCTCCACCACTCAAACTAATTCCACCAGCCCCGGTATTATAAATTTCACAGTTGGAAATAATGTGGCTTGTTCCTGCTTCACGATCAAACGTGGTATTCTTGTACATATAATTCATCACGCTTCCCAACTTGCCTGAAGCAGGTTCACCGTCTCCTTCATGCGTTAATTCCGCAAATGGTTCTATGCCTTTTCCAACACAAATTCCAACAATGCCTAGGTTACGAAAAACACAACTGTCGATTTTATTATCATTCCCCTTTTCAATGTAAATGCCCATTCCACGAGAGCATTCGAAGTTTATTCCTTTAAAATGAATGAATGAAGAGTTTTTTAGTTGCACCAATGGTGCTTCCAGCATTGACACTTCAATTGTTTTCAGTTCTTCGTCTGGTCCATAAAAATATAAGACCCCTGAAGTCCTGTCGATATAGTATTCTCCCGGACGATCAATTTCTTCGAGCAAATTATATGCGAACCAACGCTGGAAATTTTTCCCGCTTTCAAACCCATACAATGTCTCTTGCTTTGTAGAAATGATTTTGTTCTTTAGATCAAGGTCTGCAATTTGTACTGCATCATCTGCATAGCCGTAACGAAAAAATCCGGATATCCATATATCCTTTGCTTGTGCCCAACGATTAGGTTCATCAATCGAGAATTGAAATTTTCCACCACGATGAGAAAAATCTCCATTGCGAGGTATGGAACCGGCATCTAGAACTTTTCCTAATGGAATTAAACTATCGTTCGGATAGCGTGCTAATTGCATTGCACGTTTGTTACAAAATAATTCCATTGGTGCAGGCTGGTATGGTCTTGCAAAACCTCGTGGTGTCAGTCTTCCAAAATCTTTAATGCCTATTTTTTTCAGATCGACCTGCAAAATTTTATTTTTTGCGCCTGGCGGAAATCTATTTAAAACAAGTTCGTCTTTTACCGCTGTTGCATATTTAACTGGTATGGAAATGCCACCTGAAAATGATACTGTTTCATTATTGTAAGAAGTATAAGTAACAGCGTTGTCGCCGGTACCGGAATCGAGGCTGTCGAACACAACACTGTTTTTTATAAAATAATTGCCGCCCCTGAGGTAAACTGTAACAGAAATGCTTTTTTCTTTCGATAAGATTTTTCTTACTTCCTTACGGGCTTTTTCTAAACTAGCAAATGGCTTTTCAATCGAGCCAGGATTGGAGTCTTTCCCGGATGAAGAGACATAAAAACAGATTGCCTTCTGACCGAAGCTTTCAAAAGAAAACAAAGTACAGAGCAAAAGAATTAAAAAGTTTTTCATCCGATCGTTTTTGTGATTCCCACAGGTATCTTCTTTTTGAAATTGGATAATAAAAACATGACTATATAGTTTAACACTTTGCCTTGAGAAATGAATACCAATCGCTCTTGATTGAAAATTGAACCCCTATTCAAAAGACAGCACCTGTAGTTGGGTACAGGTGCTGCTTAATAAAACGAACTAATCACTATTAATTAATAACCTGCGTTCTGTTCTAATTTGGCGCCGGTATTTGATTCAATCTCTCTCCTTGGAATTGGTAACTTACTCACCTTAGTGGGAGCGGTCGATCCGGTAGCAAGCAGATAGCCATTGTACTTGTTCAAATACTCAATCAACTTTCCCGTTCTCATCAAAGTACTCAACCTGAATTCTTCACCATATAATTCCCTTGCTCTTTCATCCAGGATCACGTCCATAGTTACATCACCTGCTAATACTGGTGTTGCGTTAGCCCTGCTACGAACGATGTTGATATCTGCAGCTGCTGCAGTAAGGTCACCTTTCAGCATATTGGCTTCGGCACGCAGCAAATAGGTTTCAGCCAAACGCATGATATACCAGTCTTTCCAGGTTCTGCCATTGTCGTTCGGCCTTTTGCTGGTACCATCAATCGTCAAACCTTTTGGAACTGCCCGCACAAATTTCTTGAAGTGTGGAGTCATTCTTGGTTCCCAAAGAGTAAGCGTTGTTGCATCTACGTTAGATTTTGTCATGACCTGGCCATATATAGCACTGGTTGGGTTGGTCATGTAGTAATTGCGCTGAATATTGTATTCAGAGTTCCGCATATCCCTGCTAAAATCATTTTTATATTTCCAGATCAGGCTGTCAGCATAAGCACTGACAATTAAAGTAGCAACGGGTCTTCCAGTGAGTGTATCCATTAACCAGTTAGATTTTCCACTAACATCTTTTGCCTGCCATGGAATAGGCCCCCACCATCTGTCAAACACGAAAAAGCCACCTTGCTGATGTACATCAATATTGTCTCCACCTTTGATGGTAGGATCCTGGGAGATATTCCAGATTGCTTCTTTATTGCCTTCCTTAAAATTAAAGTTGCCTTCCTGGAACAAATCCCAATACACATCGCCCCAGGCTGAAGCAGGTCCCTGGTAATCATATCCTGAGAATGTGAAAGTTTTTGCTACACCAAAACGCGAAGTCATTAAACCGTTTTTACCGTTTGTAATAACAGCGGAAGCAGCGGCAATGGCAGCGGTGTAGTCCTTCAAACAAATATTTATTTCTGACAACAGGTGATAAGCTGCTTCACGGGGAGCTCTTCCACCTTTTAATTGATCAATGGTTGGCATGTACTGAACTGCGAATTCGAGATCAGCTTTACACTGCTTGTACACTTCATCCTGTGTAGCTTTTACGTAATCAAATTTTGGTGTTTTGCTTTCCGTCAACACCAGGGGAACGCCACCCCACATGTTGGCGAGGAATTTATAGGCGAATGCACGTAGAAACTTTGCTTCACCTACAATAGCTTTCTTTTCATTTTCAGAAGCCCATTTTGCCTGGGGTCCATCAGCCCTGTCAATAATGGTGTTTGCCATTGAAACCCACCTGTATAAACGTCCCCACCATTTGCTGGCAAATCCATTATCCGCGTTCATGGTAATCCAGTTAAAATACTGGGTCTTTTGAGCGGAAGCATTTGATTCTACATTGGCCAGATCCACATCCATACCAAGCATATCATAATTACTGGCGGCATCTGTAGTCGCATACATATCTGTTCTGATGGCCAAATAAATACCAGCCAGTGCTGATTCAAATTGGGCCTTATTATTAAATGAGTTCTCGGGAGTGTAAAAATCCAATGGAACTTCTGAGAGATCTTTTTTGCACGAGCTTACAACCAACGTTGCGAGCATAGCTGAAAAAATTACTATTTTTTTCATATATCGTTTTCTTAGAAATTAATATTAAAATTCATCATGATGTTGCGCAGCGATGGGATAGATGAAACAGTGAGACCATTGCCTGTGGCTGCATCCAATCCAATCCATTTAGGTGCATACGTTCCCAGGTTGTCGGCGCTTAATGAAACATTCAATCCCTGTATGCCATACTTTTTCACAAATTTGGTAGCCTCATAGCTTAACCCCAATTTCTGAAGCCTGATAAAACTTCTGTCGTAGTATTTAGGCGCTCTCACAGAAGCCTTGGAAGTATAACTTGGTCTTGGGAATTCGGCGTTTGTATTAGTTGGGGTCCAGTAATCATAAATGGGATGGTTCATATCGCCCCTGTTGGCATAGGCATCGTTCCATGGAGTATTGCTGCCATTGATGAAGTAGTTTCCACCACCCCAGATGGAGTTAATGTAAACCAACAATGACCAGTTGCCATAGGTAAATGTGTTGGTAAGGCTCCAGCGGAAATTTGCACCCGAATTACCCAGGAATACGCGGTCAGAATCTGATGTGATCTTGCCATCACCATTTACATCGCGCAGTTTATAAGTACCGGGCTGGAATCCTGTCATGATAGTACCAGCGTCCTTATCAGATTGCTGCCACATTCCTTCAACTTCGTAATTATAAACAACACCCAGCGATTTGCCAATAAACAGGTTTGAAGAAACAATGTCATCTTCTTTTCCGTCGCCATTCTTATCACCCAGCAAATGGGTCACTTTATTTCTATTCAACGCAAAAGCGGCCTCACTTCTCCAGGTAAATTTCTTATTGCTGATATTAACAGAACGCAGATTCATTTCAAGTCCGCGGTTCTGAATTTCACCTGCATTAGCTGTGATAGAAGTAAAACCAGAAGCACCTGGTAATTCCAGTGTGAAAGCAAGGTTATTGGTGCGGGTTGCATATCCATCTATAGAACCTGACAACCTGTTCTTCAATATGCTGAAATCAAGACCGAAGTTGAGACCAGTTGTTGATTCCCAAACTAAGTCGTCGTTGCCTAGTGTCCCAACTGCCTGTGTGTAGGTATAGTTGGCATCACCCTGGTAATAATAATATCCATTAGTAATTTTTGACAATGTGCTGTAAGGGGCAATGGACTGGTTACCATTAGTGCCATAAGATGCACGTAAAGCCAAAGAATTAAACAGGTTTACGTTCTCCATGAACTTCTCTTTCGAAATGTTCCAGTTAGCACCCACAGATGAGAAATTGCCGTATTTGTGATTGTTTGAGAAAGCCGAATAACCATCGTGACGAATCGTTCCTGTAACAGAATATTTTCCATCATAAGTATAAGTAAGACGTGCCATCTGGCCAATGCTTTTAGTTTCAGAACCTGAGGTTGAAACTGCCTGGATAGCACCAGCTGACAAACGGTAAGTTCCCAGCTGATCATTATCAAAACCATTAGCAGAAAGACTTTCACCGTAGGCAACTGTATTCTGATCCGAATGGAGCAAAGTCAGGTCTACATTATGTTTATCAAAATACGTTCTGTTGTACTTAATAAGGTGGTCAAACAATGTAGCCGTACCTCTTGAATAGGCTCTCGATCCTGTGCCTTTAGGAGCTAGTCCCTGGTAGGTATTGAATCCATAAAAAGATCCTGTTTCGTTGGTATTAAGTGTTTTTGAATAAGTTGCTGTATAAGACAATCCTTGTACCCAAGGCACTTTAATAGTAGCATACCCAATTCCATTCAGGTTACCAGTTCTGTTGTAAGCTTCATTTGCCAACATGGAAAATGGATTTACATAAGAAGTGGTTGTTTGTGGGAACATGTTATAGCTGCCATCAGCATTATACACATCTGCGTAAGGGCTGAACAGGTAAGGACTGCTGCTATTGCTCGCAACTCCATACATGCGCGAATCAGGATAACTCCTGTTGCTGTAGTAAGATCTAACACCCATAGTCAGCCAGTTGGTGATCTTAGACTCAAGGTTCAACCTTACTGAATAATGTTTAAAGCGATCATAAAGAATTACACCCTTTTGATCTGTATAGTTTCCTGAGAGGAAATAACTCAACTTATCAGTCCTTTGCGAAACACTCAGG
>Ga0207661_10002750_pt1 | contig 12112 bp, 12 predicted proteins | sample KBSC713LmetaG_FD_184337 | JGI IMG/M metagenome (GOLD analysis project Ga0207661, IMG submission 184337) | Corn rhizosphere microbial communities from Kellogg Biological Station, Michigan, USA - KBS C7.1-3L metaG (SPAdes) (version 2) | ecosystem: Host-associated > Plants > Roots > Rhizosphere ... | reverse complement strand
CTGTGACGCAACTTCCACTCGTGCGCTGCGCGGTCTGCCGGCGCACAGTCGCACACCGACCCGGGCAAGCCAGCATCGTGCTAACCAAGCACTACGAGAAGGACCATCCAGAGATGCTCGGCGTCGACTAGCACCGTCGCCCCACCACACCGCACAGATCCGCGAACCACGAAGCCGTCAGCCTCAGTTGTCGTCCCCGGCAGAGCCTCCGCTGCCGCTGAGCAGTAAGGTGATCGCGCCTTCCCGCCGCTTTCTCCGAGCTCGTATGGGCATGTGACGAAAGCTCCCCTCAGATCGGTGCGTGCTCCATCAGGCGGGACGCAAACTCGCGGGTGAGTCAGACCTCCGTCGATGCTCGGCTCGGGACCTCCTGGATGAGCCAGGTGTTGCCGTCAGGATCGGCGAATTCGGCGTACGAGCCAAAGTCGGTTCGGTGGGGATCGACGCCGGGCGTCTTGCCGTCGGGGCCGGCCAACTCAGGGTACTTGCCGAGGTCGGCTCGGTTCGGATCGCCGGGCGTCCTGCCGTCCTGGCTCCAGTGGTAGATGTCACTGACCTTGATCCCGCGCTCGACGAGCTCGGCGTGGGCCCTAGCGATATCGCTGACCACGAGGTAGGTGTTGCGGTACGAGCCGGGCACGGCTTGCGGCATGCCGGTGCCGAAGGTGATCGAGCACGCCGAGCCGGTCGGCGTGAACTGGACGACGCGGATCCCGGTCGCCGGGCGGGTGTCGTAGTCGAGCCTCCAGCCGACCCGCTCGTAGAACGCCTTGGCGCGATCGACGTCGGCGACGGGCAGCGTAATCGCCTCGATCCGGTGCTTCTCAGCCATGGACGCCATCTTCTCGGCCGCCACCACCAAGCGCCACGAGCCGATCAGCGAGCTCGTCGGCGCTGCGCCTCGAGCAGCGCATCATGCACGTCTGGCCGCCCGCACGGCAGGTGCGTCGCCGGCGGCGTCGGCACCGCCAGCAGGTTGGTGCACGAGTTCGCCGACCGCGATCCGACGCCGGCGACTGAATCGGGGCGGCCGAACTCGCGGTCCGACCTTGCCGGGTCGACGGCCTATCGGCTGGCTCGACGCTCCGTCTTCTAGAAGCCCGGGCCCGTGCCGTTCTGGAAGCGGCCGCGCATCCGGGCGATGTCGGCGTCGAACGCGTTGGGCTGCTCCCGTGCCTCGTCTATCCGGTAGCGCACGCCGCGGCGGCGAGCGCGCAGGTCCATCACGGCGAAGACCAGGAGCAGCGCGGCGACCACCGCGCCGACAAGGATCAGAAACCACATGTCGCACCTCCGCGTCCCTCGCGCGGAACCGTACGCCTCCGACCACACCGAGCGAACCCGCCAGCCGGGAGCCCGTTGCCCCCGACCGTCGGGGCCGCCCATCACCGGGTCGAACAACAAGACGCACACTCAGCCGCCGCTCCTGCTGGATGCTGGTGGGGGGCCAGTGGGTCGAGGTGGTGATGGGGTGGCCGGGGCGGTGCAGTGGGTTCGGCTGGCGACTGGCGTGCGGGTGCCGTACGGCGAGCAAGGTGACGCGGACGGGGTTCCGGTCGTGTTCCTGCATCCGTACGCGGACTCGCATCGCTTCTTCGAGTTGGCGCTGCCGTACCTGCCGGCCGGGATCCACGCGTTCCTGCCGACTCAGCGGGGGCACGGGGACGCGGACAAGCCGCCGTCCGGCTACTCCCTCGATGAGCTCAGCGGTGATCTCGCCGCGTTCTTGGACGCCGTGGGAGTGGGCCGGGCGGTCGTGGTCGGGCACTCCAGCGGCGGGTACGTCGCCCAGCGTTTCGCGCTCGACCATCCGGACCGGGTCCTCGGGCTCGTCCTCGTGGGTGCCCCGCGCAGCCTGCGCGGACGGCGGGCACCGTTCGCGGATGCGGTCCAGGCGATGCAGGACCCGATCGATCCGGACCTGGTTCGCCAGGTGCTCGAAACCATGCCGTTGATCAGGCCCGTCCCGGCCGCGTTCATCGACGCCATGATCACCGAAAGCGTCAAGGTGCCCGCAGGGATCTGGCGGACCGCGCTGGCCGAGCTGACCGCGGCCGTGCCGCCGACCGAGACCGCCACCATCACCGCTCCGACCCTCGTCCTCTGGGGCGAGCACGACAAGCTCCTCCGCGACGAGCAGGAGGCACTGGCCGCTGCCATCCCCGGATCACGGCTCGTCGGCTACCCCGACACCGGTCACCTCATCGTCTGGGAACGACCCCGGCAGGTCGCCGCCGACATCGCCGCCTTCACCGCCCAGCTCGTTGACCGCCGATCGACCAGCTGAGCGCGCGAAGGCAACGTCGGATCATGCCGCTCGTTGTGCGACCCGGTCCTGCGACCACTCCGCCTCCAGCGCCTCGCCGGCATACGTCAGTGCCCGTGATCTCCCCTCCGCCAGAAGCTGTGGCGACCTGCTGACCGCGATGCGGCATTCGGAACCGCTTATCCGCAATTAGTCCTGCCAGGCGGCCCATTCAGCGCAAAGCACGGTCGGTCCTCAATTCCTTGCGGAAATTGGCATGGGCAGAGCCTTTTGTTGCGGCGCGCCATTCGAGTGGAATCCACGAGTGACAGCCGGCCCCGGCGAGCGCAGTGCGCGGCCCCCAAGGGCGGATCGTTTCGTCTTCTCCCGGCTCCGGACCGATGGGACAATGCCCGGTCGACGACGGGAGCTCCAGTGGATCGCGCGGGGCGACACGACCGGGGCCGGCAGAGGATGCGGTCTCCAAGCCGGGTGGTACGTCGGTGGTAGCGACACTCTTGACGAGCAAGTACCGGGTCCCCAGCCGGGGTCCGGACACGGTCAGCCGGCCACGGCTCATGCGGCGGCTCGATGCGGCAGCACGAGCTCCGGTGACGGTGCTGGCCGCGCCGGCCGGCTTCGGGAAGACCACCGCGCTGACCGAGTGGCTCGCCACCCTCCAGCCGGCCGCACCGTCCGTCGCGTGGTTGTCCCTGGACAGCCGGGACAACGACCCCTCGCTGTTCTGGACGTACGTCGTCACGGCCATGCGCACGGCGGTGGACGGTCTGGGCTCGGATGCGCTGCAGCTGCTCTCGTCGTCGTCCTCGCCGTCCACCGAGGCGGCGCTCGCCGCCCTGCTCAACGACCTGAGCGGACGGCCGGAGGAGCTGCTGCTGATCCTCGACGACTACCACCTCATCGAGGCGCCCGACGTGCACGAGGGCATGACCTTCCTGCTGGAGCACCGGCCACCGCAGCTGCACGTCGTGCTCGCCACCCGGACCGACCCCCCGTTGCCGCTGGCACGGATGCGGGCGCGCGGTCAGCTGGTGGAGGTGCGGGCGGCGGACCTTCGCTTCACTGTCGACGAGTCCGCGGCGTACCTCAACGGCCGGATGGAGCTCAGGATCAGCCAGGGTGATCTGGCCGCGCTCGACGGCCGCACCGAAGGGTGGATCGCTGCCCTGCAGCTCGCCGCGCTGTCGATGCAGGGGCGGGACGACGTCAGCGCGTTCATCGCGGGGTTCGCCGGCGACGACCGCTACGTCGTCGACTACCTCGGCGAGGAGGTCCTCGCCCGCCAGCCCGCCGCCGCCCGCGAGTTCCTCCTCCGGACGTCGATCCTCGACCGACTCACCGGCCCGCTCTGCGACGCCGTGACCGGACGGACCGGCGGCCGGGCGACCCTCGTGGCGCTCGAGCGCGCCAACCTCTTCGTCGTCCCGCTCGACGACAAGCGGCAGTGGTACCGGTACCACCACCTGTTCGCCGACGTCCTGCACGCGCACCTGCTCGAGGAGCACGCGATGGAGGCGCCCGAGCTGCACCGGCGGGCGAGCGTCTGGTTCGCGGCCAACGGCGACAGCTCCCAGGCGATCGACCACGCACTGGCCGGCGGTGACACGCGCCGGGCCGCGGACCTCATGGAGCTCGCCATACCGATGATGGCCCGGGAACGCCGGGAGGCCGAGCTCGCCCGCTGGGTACGCGCGGTACCCGACCAGGTGGTGCGGAACCGGCCGGTGCTCGCCGTCCTGTTGGCCGGTGCCCTGACCCTGGTGTCGGACCTCGACACCGTCGCCGAGAGGCTGTCCGACGTCGAACGGTCGGTGCGCGCGGACGACGGCACCTGGCCCGTGCAGCCGCCGCCCGATCTCATCGTCGTCGACGAGGAGGGGTACCGGTCCCTTCCGGCCCGCATCGCGATGTACCGGGCCGCGCTGGCGCTGGCAGCCGCCGACCTCACCGGCACCGTCGCGTACGCGCGGCAAGCCCTGTCGCTGGCCCCGCCCGACGACCACCTCTCCCGGGCTTCAGGCGGCGCGCTGGCCGGGCTCGTGTCGTGGACAACGGGTGACCTGGCCGGCGCCCACGCCGCCTACACCGAGTCCATCGCGGGCCTGGAGAAGGCCGGGTTTCTCTCCGACGTCCTCGGCTGTTGCATCACCCTCGGGGACATCCGCCGGACCCAGGGCCGGCTGACCGACGCCCTGCACACCTACCAGCGCGCCCTCGACCTCGCGTCCGCGCAGCGGGCTACCGAGCCTCTGCGCGGGACGGCGGACATGCATGTCGGGATCGCGGGCGTGCTGCTCGAGCGCGACGACCTCGCGGCCGCGGGCGAGCACCTCGCCGTCAGCCATGGCCTCGGGGACTACAACGGGCTGCCGCAGAACCCGTACCGGTGGCGCGTCGCGGCGGCCCGGCTCCGCGAGGCCGAGGGTGATCCGGACGCCGCCCTGGAACTGCTCGACGACGCGGACCGCGTCTACGTCGGCGACTACCTCCCGAACGTGCGACCGGTTCCCGCGGTGCGGGCACGGCTGCGGCTGCGGCGCGGCGAGCTCGACGAGGCGGAGGCCTGGGCGCGCGAGCGGCAGCTGTCCCCGGACGACGAGCTGTCGTACCTGCGCGAGTACGAGCACGTCACGCTGGCGCGGCTGCTGCTCGGCCGGCACCGCCTGGATCGGGACGGCAGCGCGCTCGAGGCCGCCCTCGGCCTGCTCGATCGGCTGCGCGCAGCGGCCCAGGACGGCGGGCGGGACGGGACGGTTCTCGAGGTCATGATCCTGCTGGCGCTGGCACACCAAGCCCGCGGCGATCAGCCGACCGCGCTCGACGTCCTGCAGCGCGCGGTGGTCCTCGCGCAGCCCGAGGGCTACGTGCGGCTCATCGCCGACGAGGGACGGCCGATGGCGGCCCTGCTGAAGTCGCTGACGAGGCAGTCGGCGGCCCCGGGCTACCTCCGGCGCCTGCTCGCCGCGACGACGAGGACCGAGCACGTGCCCGGCCGGCCGGCGGCTCTCGTCGAGCCGCTGAGCGACCGCGAGCTGGACGTGCTCCGACTGCTCGGCACCGACCTCGACGGGCCCGGCATCGCCCGCGCCCTGTCGGTGTCGCTGAATACCATGCGGACGCACACCAGGAACATCTACGCCAAGCTCGGGGTGACCAGCCGGCGGGCTGCCGTCCGCCAGGCGCACGACCTGGACCTGCTGCCCGGTCCGCGCCGCGGGTGACGATCCCGTCCGCGGGCCCGCGGACTTTCACCACCGCGCTCACCAGGTGTGGTGATGACCGCTCACCACATCGACGGCCATCTTTCGACGTGTTCCACCGAGCACCGCACCCGTCGGCGGCGGGCCGGCGGTCCGGCCACAGCGAAGGAGGCGACGAGCATGAGTTCTGCCCGAGAGCCGGACCGGTACGAGATCCGCGTGAAGGGACACCTCGCCGATCGCTGGGCCGCCTGGTTCGAGGACATGAGCCTGACGCGCCAGGCCGACGGCACGACCGTCCTCGACGGCCCGGTCGCCGACCAGTCCGCGCTGCACGGCCTGCTGCGCAAGGTCAGCGACCTCGGCCTCCCGCTCGTGTCGGTCACCACCACCCCTGGCATCCGGACGTCGACCGCGCCCGACCTGCCACAGCCCGTCGGCGACGACCTGTGAAGGAGCACGCCATGACCACCGGAACGCGCACCGCGCACACCACGACCACTCCAGGGCAACCCCCCGCACGCCGGCGGATGGAGCCGACGAGGAAGATCGCCCTCGCCGCCGGCATCGCCTATCTCGTCACGTTCGCCGCGTCGATCCCGCAGCTGAAGCTGTTCGCGGACGTCATCGACGACCCGACCGGGTACATCAGCACCCCGGGCAGCAACGCGGCCGTGCAGTGGGGTTCGGTGCTCGAGTTCCTGACCGCCGCCTCGGGCGTCGCCACCGCCGTCCTGCTCTACCCGGTCACCAGGCGCGTGAGCCGCAGTGCGGCGATCGGCTTCGTGACCTCGCGGGTCGTCGAGGCGGCCCTCATCCTGGTCGGCGTCGTGAGCATCCTGTCGGTCGTCACCCTGCAACAGCACTTCGCCGGCGCCACCGGCGCACAGGCGCAGGCGCTCGGCGTCACCGGGGAATCGCTGGTCGCGATGCGCCAGTGGACGTTCCTGCTCGGCCCGGGCGTCATGGCCGGCGTGAACGACCTGATCCTCGGCTACATCCTCTACCGGTCCGGGCTCGTCCCCCGGCCCATGGCGATCATCGGCCTCGTCGGTGGGCCCCTCATCCTGCTGTCGGACGTCGCGACGATCCTCGGCGCCTGGGGCCAGGTCTCCGCGGCCGGCTTCCTGTTCGGCCTCCCCGTGGCCGTGTTCGAGTTCTCCGTCGGCGTCTACCTGACGGTCAAGGGCTTCCGGGCCGCGGGACTCGCCGCCCTCGACGCGCGGTCCGGCTCGACCCGTGAGGCGGTCGCCGTCGCCTGACCGCTCTCACCTTCAGCTGGGCGGCCCATCCACGCCGACGGGCCGCCCAGCTGTCGCTGTTCACCTGACCCGTCGCACGGGCAGGATGGCGAACGCCCCCAGAACGGCGCAGAACCCGGCGACCGTGTACAGGACGCCGTAGCTGCCGCCGCCGACGGCCAGAACGGCCGGGGCGATCGCCGGCGCGATGGTGAAGGGAAGCGCCCCGGCGATGTTGAACACGCCGAGATCCTTGGCCACCGTGTCCTCGTCCGGGAGCACCTGCGTCACGAGGGCGAGGTCGACGGCGACGTAGACGCCGAACCCGAGCCCGCTGACCGCCATGCCGACGAGAAAGCCGGAAACGCCGGTGGCCGCGGCGAGCACGAAGAGCGCGAAGCCGTACACGATGGACGCCACCAGGACGAAGACCTTCCGTCGCCCTGTCCGGTCGGACAGCCGGCCGCCGACGAGCGAGGCGAGGACGACGAGGACGGACTGGACCAGCGTGCCGAGGAAGATCTGTTGTGGCACGTCGGCCTCGGCGCTGCCGAGCTTCGTCAGCAGGTAGTAGGCCTGGTACGTGGCGAGAAACGCGTAGGCCAGCACGAACAGGAAGCGGCTGGCGAAGGCCCAGGCGAAGTCCGGGCTCTTCCGGGGGTCGACGTAGAACGTGGCCGCGAACTCGCGGAGCGACCACGACGACCTGTCCGCCGCCGCGAGCCGGCGGTCGTCGAGGACCACCGCGAACAGCAGGATGAAGAACCCGCCGATGACGCACGGAGCGAGGAACATCGCGAGCAGGTTGCCGGTGAACAGCTTGACCAGGAACGTCGCGAGCACGGACGCGATCGGCGTACAGACCCCAAGGACACCGGCCATCATGCCGCGCTGGGCCTCGGGCACCTGGTCCGGCAACACCGCCACCATCGCGGCGAGCACCGCGTTGAAGAGAAGTTGGGCGATGCACCACCCGACGAGGACGACGGGGATCGCCGGCGCCAGGGCGACCACGAGGATCCCCACGGACCCGCCGAGCAGACCGGCGACCATCCACGGCCGCCGCATTCCCCACCGCGAGGCGGTGCGGTCGCTCATCCTGCCGAAGAACGGGTTCCCGACGATCGTCAACAGGGCGCCGGTTCCGGCGACGAGCGACAGACTGTTCGGCGCTCGCTCCGTGCCCACGAGCGAGTTCACCTTGAGGGCCAGGGTGACGAGCAGCGGTGCCAGGAACAACAGGCTCGTACTGAGAAAGGCCAACGTGTAGAGGAGGACGAAACTCCACCCGACCCGCCGCGTCACAGGTGTCTGCTCGTGGGACCCGGCCTCTGCCGCGCTCGGCTGCGTCATCGCGTCCACCGACCGAGGGAGGCCGTTGCGCGCGCGAAGCCTGGAACGGCGAGGACCGGTCATCGCGCCTCCTTCGAGGGACCCCGAGTATCGCCTTTGCCATGCCCGGAAGCAGTACTCCGTGGTCGTGCCGGGCGAGCTCGAGTGCACGATCGAGACGGCCGAGCCCGACAGCGCTCCTCCGGTCTGAGCGGACCGGAACGTCGACGCCGCGAACGCGGACCGGTCCACTGAGGACGGTCGTGGACGGCACCGTGCGGTGGGACGGGCCCCGGTCGTCCGACCGCACCGACGGCCGTCCGGCTCTCCCGCCACCGTGGCCGCAGCCAACTGGCGCACTGGCCGCGGAGATTTCGGTGTCGGCGGGCGTACTCCGGCAGCGCATCGTACGGTGAGGTGCCAGAGACGAGCCGACATCGCTCGACGCCCGTCCGCGGCCGGCGTCGCCGCAGTGACGGCAGCGTCGACGGCCCACACCCCGTCGCCCGGTCGACACCGGCCCACACCCGCTCACGGCCCCACAGGAGGCAGCTTCCATGACCGACACCAGCGCCCCGACCGTCGCTCTCGTGCACGGCGCGTTCGCCGACAGCTCCGGGTGGAACGACGTGGTCCGGCAGCTGCGGGCCGCGGGGGTGAAGGTCCAGGCGGTCTCCAACCCGCTGCGCGGCATCGCCATCGACACCGCGTACGTGACGAGCGCACTCCGGCAGATCCCCGGGCCGGTGCTCGCGGTCGGCCACTCGTACGGCGGGGCCGTCATCACGAACGCCGCGGCGCAGGTGGACAACGTCGTCGGGCTGGTCTACGTCGCTGCCTTCGCCCCGGACGAGGGCGAGGTCCTGCAGGACATCGAGGGCGACTCGCGCGACAGCGTGCTGATGACCGCGCTGGTCCAGCTGCAGTACCCGACCGGCCAGGGGTCGCAGACGGCAGTGGAGTTTGAGATCGACCCGGCGAAGTTCCACGACGCCTTCGCCGCCGACGTGCCGGAGGAGGAGGCCGCGGTGATGGCGGCCACCCAACGCCCGGTCTCCGCGTTCGGATTCACCGAGCCGAACGGGACGCCGGCCTGGAAGCGGCTGCCGTCCTGGGCGGTGGTGGCCACCGGCGACAAGGCCGCCGGCAGCGACGTGGTGCGCCGGATGGCCGAGCGGGCCGGAGCGACGATCACCGAGGTCGACGCGTCCCACGTCGTGATGATCAGCCAGCCGCAGGCTGTGACCGGGGTGATCCGGCAGGCGCTCGACTCGGTGACCTGAGCCGGCCAGGGACAGGGACGGACCCGCATGACACCCGAGCACGCGCACCAGCCGGTGGACGAGCTGACCGGACGGTTGAAGCGCACCGAGATCCAGCACAGCGGCTCCTCCATCCCGGGCCGGGACATCGTCCAGGTGCTCACCGAGATCCCCGCCGGCGTCGAGTCCGGCTGGCACATCCATCCCGGGGAGGAGGTGGGCTACATCGTCGCCGGGACCGTCCGGATGATGATCGAGGGCGGGCCCACGCTCACGCTGAACGCCGGCGACGGATTCCTCATCCCGCCCCGCACGCCGCACAACGCGCTGGACGTGGGTCCCGGGACGGGTCGAATGCTGTCGACCTATCTCGTCGAGGCGGGGCAACCGGTGGCCACGCTGGTCGACCACCCGGACGGCTGAGGCGCCTGGCCCCAGCCGCGTGCGTGCCCGGCGACAGGTCGTGAGCCGGCCGGGCAGCATTCCTGACGCCCCCGGATCACAGCCGGTACGGAATGCGTCGCGGACCTCTCGTTCTTGGGGGGCAGGGGGCGGCGGAGATCTACATGAGTATCCGCGCATGCCGCACGTGGGCATGAGGTGCTGTGGTGAGGGCAGTTCTTCGGGGTGCCTGAGATGATCCCGCGCCTGCGTTGCGTGACGCTGAACGTGTTGGGGCCGGCGAACCCGGACTGGGAGCGACGCAGCCTGCTCATCAAGGACGTACTGGGCCGGCTCGGTGCGGACGTGGTCGCGCTGCAGGAGGTCCGCGCCGCGGACGTGGAGCAATTGCTCGGCCCGGGCTACCAGGTGACGCCGTTCTCCTCGGCGAGCGAAGACGGCACCGGTGGCGTGTTGGCGACGCGCGCTCGGCACGACGTCCTCGAGGAGATCGACCAGCGCACCCCCGAGCACGGGCAGGATCTGCCGTGGTGCGCCACGCTCATCGTCGTGCTGGAGTCACCGGTCGGGCGGGTGGTGGTGGCTCACCACAAACCGAACTGGCCGTTCCCGCTGGAGGTCGAGCGCGAGCAGCAGGCCCGCCGGGCCGCGTTGGCGGTGGAACACCATGCCGGGGACGGGCCCGCGGTGGTGTTGGGCGACTTCGACGCCACCCCGGATGCGGGGAGCATGTCTTTCTGGCGTGGCCGGCGGTCCCTGGACGGGGCCAGCGTCTGCTTCCAGGACGCCTGGGAAACGGCGCGACCAGGCGAAGCGGGTTTCACCTTCAGCGACGAGAACCCGCTCGTCCGGGCCGGCGAGGTGGCGACCGCGGTATCCCGCCGTATCGACTACGTGCTGGTGCGGGCCGGCCGGCACGGAGCGCTGCTGCAGGTGCTGCGTTGTGACCGACTGCTCGACCGGCCGGTCGGCGGGGTGTGGGCCAGCGACCACTACGGCGTTGTCGCCGACCTCGCCGTTCCCCGGCACCCGCCGGGCACCTGGGGCGAGGTGTCGCAAGGGGGAGCCGGCGGCGTCTGACGGGGATCCCTCGGTGGACACGGTGGCGGGCCGGTGGTGGGACGATCCTGCCCATGGGGAGATCGCGGCCGAGCGTGCCGAGCCCAGCCCTCGTGCGGACGGGAGTGGCTGAGTCAAGGGGTCGGGCGCTGCGCGGTCAGTAGTGGTAGCGGGCTTGGACGATGACCGGTTCGTCTGCGTGGACGGTGTAGACGAGACGGTGCTCCTGGTCGATGCGGCGGGACCAGCAGCCGGCCAGGTCGCCGGAGAGACGTTCGGGTTTGCCGGTGCCCGAGCCGGGGTCACGGGCGGCCCCAGTGATGAGCCGGTTGATCCGGGTGAGGGTCCTGCGGTCACCGCCCCAGCTGCAGTAGTCCTCCCAGCCGTGCGGAGTGAAGACGATCTTCACTCCGTCCGAGCGAGAGTCCCTGGGCGACGACGGTCGTGGCGCGACGCTCCGGGCATCGGTCGTAGTCAATTGGAGCTTTGAGAGCAAGGTCGCGATGAGTGCCCCCGGCAGGATTCGAACCTGCGCACCCGCCTCCGGAGGCCGGTCAACCCAGCCGACTGCGTTGTCCCAGGCGTGCTGAGCCTGTCCCGAGCCGGGCTCCGCGCGCTCCAGTGGCCCTGACCGACCCTCGTTCGTCCCACGAACCGCTCCACGACCGCGCAGCCTCATCCAACTCTGATGTGGATACCCGCCGCCCACGTGTGGACGCGGCGGCGAGCTCTCGATCGACGCGCGATCGCTGTTCGGCCGACCAGGCACGCGGGCGGCCAGCGGGACGCCGAAAGCCCGGGAAAGGCACGTTCGACCGGTTCGACGCCGCGCTGGACACGTACGGCCGTGAGCTCGGCATCGAAATGACCGTCCTCGGGCGGGAGGCGGTTAACGGGATGGTCGACTTGGCCCCAGACGAACTCAAGTGGGCCTACGCGGACATGTTCGCTGGCTGGGACCTCCTCCGGTACCTGATCGACGCGCAGGGGGCGAGCCAGCGCGACCGGGGCTGCGGGACCTCGTCCGCAAGGTCGCCCGCGCGCAATCAGACGTGTACTGTCCGCCGACGAGCGCCAGGAGATCGGCGACCAACTCCGCTGGCGCCGCCGCACGTACGGCCGGGTCGGTGTCCCCGACCACGTCGCCGAGCTATGGATCGCCTACATCGCCGCCGCCTGGGGTCGCCACCGACACCTGCGCATGCTGCGGCTGGACACGACCATGAGCGGTCGCGACTCAGGTAGGGCCCACCCCACCAATCCCGCGATCAGCGCACCGTTGACGGCGAAGGCGAGCGTGCCCGCGAGATCCAAGGCGAGCAGCGCCGGCGCGGCGGTCGACATCCCGCG
>Ga0207661_10002746_pt1 | contig 12119 bp, 12 predicted proteins | sample KBSC713LmetaG_FD_184337 | JGI IMG/M metagenome (GOLD analysis project Ga0207661, IMG submission 184337) | Corn rhizosphere microbial communities from Kellogg Biological Station, Michigan, USA - KBS C7.1-3L metaG (SPAdes) (version 2) | ecosystem: Host-associated > Plants > Roots > Rhizosphere ... | reverse complement strand
TCCTGAACTGGTGGGAGTCGATGGGGCCGACGCTGCCGACCCGCGACGTCTACCTGCGCACCGCCATCAACGTCGGACGGGAGGGCTGGGCGCACTTCGACCACGTCGCGATGAAGGACTACCGCTGGGGCATCTTCCTGGCCGAGCGCGACCGGGACCGGCGCATCGCCTTCGGCGAACACAAGGGGGAGCCGGCCTGGCAGAAGGTGCCGGGGGAATACCGGGCCGAGTTGCAGCGGCTCATCGTCATCCAGGGCGACACCGAGCCGGCCTCGGTCGAGCAGCAGCGCAACCTCGGAGCGACCGCGCCGAGCCTCTACGACCTGCGCAACCTCTTCCAGGTCAACGTCGAGGAGGGCCGGCACCTGTGGGCGATGGTCTACCTCCTGCACGCCTACTTCGGCCGCGAAGGCCGCGAGGAGGCCGAGGAGTTGCTGCACCGCAACTCGGGCAGTGAGGAGTCGCCGCGCATCCTCGGCGCGTTCAACGAGGAGACGCCGGACTGGCTGTCGTTCTTCATGTTCACCTACTTCACCGACCGCGACGGCAAGTACCAGCTCGGCACGCTCAAGGAGTCGGCGTTCGACCCGCTGTCGCGCACGTGCGAGTTCATGCTGAAAGAAGAGTCGCACCACATGTTCGTCGGCACGACTGGCGTCGACCGGGTCGTCGAGCGCACCGCGCAGCTGATGGTCGAGCACGACACCGACGAGGTCGCACCGCTCGGCGCGATCCCGCTCAATGTCATCCAGAAGTACCTGAACTTCCACTACTCGGTGTCGCTGGACCTCTTCGGGTCGGAGACGTCGACCAACGTGGCCAACTACTTCACCGCCGGGCTCAAGGGCCGCTGGTCGGAGGAGCGGCGCCGGGACGACCACCGGCTGACCGACGACTCGATCTGGGTCGACGCCGTCGTCGACGGGGAGATCGGCCAGACCGAGGTCTCGGCGCTCGTCGGCCTCAACACCGACCTGCGCCGGCAGTACATCAGCGACTGCCAGAACGGCGTCAACCGGTGGAACAAGATCTTGGAGAGCGCCGGGCTGCCGCAGCGGCTGGCGTTGCCGCACATCGCGTTCAACCGCAAGGTCGGCGCGTTCGCCGGGATCGAGGTGACGCCGGACGGGCAGCTCATCGCGGCCGACGAGTGGGCCCGCAACAAGGGCCGGTGGCTGCCGACCGATGTGGACAAGACGCACGTACGTTCGCTGATGCGTCCGGTGCACGAACGGGGCAAGATCGCTGCCTGGATCGCCCCGCCGCGGCAGGGCATCAACGGCAAACCGTTCGACTACGAGTACGTTCACTTGACGTGAGCGCTGCCGCGCGCCGTGCGGCGCCTGGTCCTCGGGCCCCGCATGCGCGGCCGCATCGGAAGACGGCGATCAAGGCGGGCTGCCGAGCGAATAAGGTGGGTTCATGACGACGTTCAACGCCGCCGCTTATCTCCTGGACCGGCACGTCGACGCCGATGACGGCGGCCGGTTGGCGCTCACCGGCGAGCGCGGGGACGTCACCTACCAGGAGCTCCACGATCGGGTCCGGCGGGCGGCCGCCGGCCTGCGCGCCGCCGGGCTGCAGCCCGAGCAGCGGCTGATGATGGTGATGGCCGACTCGCCGGACTTCGTCACCGTCTACCTCGCGGCGATGCGCATCGGTGCCGTCCCGGTGCCGGTGTCGACGATGGTGCGGCCCGATGCGCTCAGCGAGATCCTGCGGGACTCGCGCGCGCGGTTCATGATGACGACGCCGGAGTATGCGTCCCTTGCCGAGTCCGCCAGTTCGGCGGAACTCCGCGGCATCTTGAACCTCGATGAGCTCGGCGGCGACGACGACTCGGTCTACCCGACGACCGAGGACTCGCCGGCGTTCTGGCTCTACACCTCCGGCACCACCGGCAAGCCGAAGGGCGCGATGCACCGCCACGGCTCGATCCGCGTGGTCTGCGAGACCTACGCGAGTCAGGTGCTCGGCATCCGCCGCGACGATCGGTGCCTGTCGGCCGCCAAGGCCTTCTTCGCCTACGGCCTGGGCAACAGCCTGCTGTTTCCGCTCTCGGTGGGAGCGACGGCGATCCTCGAGCCGAGCCCGGCCAAGCCGGACCTGCTGGCCGAGCGAGCCACGCAGTACGCGGCGACGCTGTTCTTCGCCGGCCCGACGTTCTTCGCCGCGATGCTGCGCTCCGGCCTGCCGGCCGACGCACTCGGCCCGGTCCGGCTGGCCGCCTCGGCCGGCGAGCCGCTGCCGGCCGCGCTCTATCAGCGCTGGACCGCCCACTTCGGGGTCGACATCATCGACGGCATCGGCATGACCGAGATGCTGCACATCTTCCTGTCCAACCGGCCCGGTCAGGTGCGCCCGGGCACGACCGGGGTCGCCGTGCCCGGCTACGACCTGCGCATCCTCGACGACGACAACCAGGAGGTGAAGCCCGGCAACCCGGGCACGCTCTTCGTGCGCGGCGAGTCGACGGCCACCGGCTACTGGTCCCGCTACGCCGCGTCCCGCCAGGTCTTCCAGGGCGAGTGGCTGCGCACCGGCGACACCTATGTGCAGGACGCCGACGGCTACTACACCTGCCTCGGCCGGACCGGCGACATGCTGAAGGTTAGCGGCATCTGGGTGTCGCCGACCGAGGTGGAAAACCGGCTGCTCGCGCATGACGCCGTCGCGCAGGTCGTGGTCGTCGCCGCCCACGACGCCGACGGGCTGGACAAGCCGGTCGCCTTCGTCATCCTCAAGGACGGGCAGGAGGCGACCGAGGACGACCTCATCGCGTTCTGCCGCGAGGGGATCGAGTCGTTCAAACGGCCCCGAAAGGTCGTGTTCGTGACCGGCTATCCGACGACGGCGACCGGCAAGATCCGCCGCGTCGAGCTGCGCGAGTCGGCGGCGGGCCTGCTCCAATGACGTTGGACGGCCGCCCGCTCGTCGACGTGCACCAGCACGTCGCGCGGCTGCCCACGCTCAAGCTGGCCTGGCACGAGTGGGCCCAGCAGTTCGGCGAGCCGACGCTGATGCAGCGCGTCTACGACGCCGACGGCACGGCCAAGCCGGCCGACTACGACGCCTACCTCGCCGACGAGGGCGTCGACGTGGCGCTGGTGCTCGCGGAGTACAGCCCCAAGGTGACCGGCATCCAGGCCGCCGAGGACATGCTGCCGCTCACCGCGCAGAACCCGGATCGGGTCAAGCTCATCGCCAACGTCAACCCGCATCTGCACTACCCGATCGAGGAGGAGCTGCAGCGCCAGCTCGACCTGGGCGCGATCGCCTGCAAGATACACCCGGTGCACGCGGGCATCTCCGCCAACGATCCGTCGCTTTTTCCCGTGTACGACCTGTGCCAGTCGTCCGGCCTGCCGGTCGTCGTGCACTGCGGCACCAGCATCTTCCCCGGCTCGGAGAACCGCTACGCCGACCCGATCGCCATCGACGACGTCTACCGCCAGTTTCGCCGGCTCAACATCGTGCTCGCGCACGGCGGCCGGGGCTGGTGGTACGACGCCGCCGCCTTCATGGCGCTGGCCAACGAGCACGTGTGGATCGACCTCGCCGGGCTGCCGCCGTCACGGCTGCGCGACTACTACGCCAAGCACAACTGGAGCAGGCTCATCCGGCGGATGATTTTCGGCACCGATTGGCCCGGTGTTCCCGGCATCGCCAAGAATGCCCGGGCGGTCGCCGCACTCTGCCCGGACGAGGAGACGACGCGTCTGGTCCTCGCCGGCAACGCAACCCACGTCTACAACCTCAAACTGTCGTAGCCAACGGGTACCGTTAATGGACCTGTGGTGGGCTGGGGGGTGGCGTGATGACGATTCAGGACCATGGCGCGAGGTTGGCGGCCCATCTGGCTGAGCTGCGCGGCGAGCGCGCGCAGATTCTCGCCGACATCCCCGTCCTCATGGCCGGCGACGAGGCCGACCGGGCCACCAACGTCGACGGCTACGCCCACCTGGCCAGCCTCGACGACCGGATCGCGGCGGTCGAGGCCGACCTCGAGGCGGCCTCGGCAACGGGCAAGTCCTCCGGCAAGTCTTCCGGCAAGGTGACCATCGGCAGCCTGGTCGGGCTGGACTTCGGTGACGGCCCCGAGCGCTTCCTGGTCGCCTCGGCCAACCACGGCGATCCCGACCTTCCGGTCGTCACGCCGGCCAGCCCGCTGGGCCGGGCGCTGATCGGAGCCGAGGTCGGTGCGCGGCTCACCTACCAGCCAGGCCCGGGGCGGCGGGCGGAGGTCACCGTGACGGAAGTGGGCTGAGCGGCCGCCGATGGCCGATGAGGCGCGGTGGACCCACTTCACCGACGGGCAGCACAGCCTCGACCTGCTGACCGCGCGGTATCATCGGCACGCCTTCACCCCGCACAGCCACGCCACGTTCGCGATCGGGGTGGTGCTGGCCGGACGTGAGCAGATCGAATACCGCGGCGCCGTGCACACGGCCGGCGTCGGCAGCCTGGCCATCCTCGAGCCGGACGAGCGGCACGACGGCCGGTCGGCCGGACCGGCCGGCTGGGCCTACCGCGTGCTCTACCCGAGCGAGGCGATGCTGCTCGAGGGGTTCGCCGAGCGGCCGCGGTTTGCCGAGCCGATCGTCGACGACCCGGCCACGACGCGGCTCGTGCTCGCCGCCCACGAGGCGGTCACCGCCGGGGCCGACCCGCTCGCCGCGCAGTCGCTGCTGACCGCCGCGCTGCACGCGATCGTGCGCCGCCACGGCCGCTCGTCCGCTTCGGGGGCGACGCCGCGGCCCGGCGATCGGGCCGCCGAACGGACGGTCAACACCATCCGCGACCGGCTCCTGGCCGATCTTCGCTGCGCGCCCGGCCTGCGGGAGCTGGCCGCCGGAGTGGAGCTCTCGCCCTACCATCTGCTGCGAGTCTTCAAGGACGCGACCGGCTTTCCCCCGCACACCTGGCTCGTGCTCGAGCGGGTCTGCCGGGCGCGGCATCTCCTCGCCGCGGGCGCCAGCCCGGCGCAGGTGAGCACCGCCGTCGGCTTCGCCGACCAGGCTCACCTGACCCGTTGGTTCAAGCGCGTGACGGGCGTCACCCCGGCCGCATATCGCAAGAGCGTTCAAGACCCGGTGCGCATCGGCGTGTGACGCTGCGACCATGAGCGCCGCTCCGCACAGCGCCACGGAAGCGGCGGCTGGACCTCAGGTCGCGCTTGCGCGGCCTCCTCGGAAGACGGCCGGTAAAGGCGCGCAGCGGAGCGACCAGGAGGGCTCATGAGCCGACGGGGCTGGCTGCTGTTTGCGGCGATGTGCGTAATCTGGGGCATTCCCTACCTGCTGATCAAGGTCGCGGTGCGGGAGATCGGCCCGGCCGAGCTGGTTTTCATCCGGACCGCACTGGGCGCCGTGCTGCTCCTGCCGATCGCGCTCGCGCGCAAGGAACTGCGGGCCTCGGTGCGGCCGTGGCTGCCGCTGCTCATCTACACGGTCATCGAGATCGGCGTGCCGTGGCTGCTCCTTTCCGACGCCGAGCGGCACGTCGACAGCTCGCTGTCCGGGCTGGTCATCGCCGGCGTGCCGCTCGTCGCGGCCGTCCTCGCCCGCCTCGTCGACGCGGGCGACCGCCTCACCATCCAGCGGGTCCTCGGGCTGCTGGCCGGGCTCGCCGGGGTTGGCCTGCTGCTCGGTTTTCACGGTGGTACGACCGGGCTGCGGCCGATCCTCGAGTTGCTCGGGGTCGTCGTGTGCTACGCGACCGGGCCGCTGCTCATCCAGCGCTGGCTCTCCGACGTCCCCCGATACGGCGTGTCGGCCTCGTCGCTCGTCCTCGGTGCGCTGCTCTTCGCGCCGGTCACCATCCCGAAGCTGCCCGACCTGGCCCGGCACGTGTCGCTGGCCCCGGCGCTGGCCGCGGTCGGCCTGGCGGTGATTTGCACGGCGCTCGCGTTCGTCCTGTTCTTCGCGCTCATCGCCGAGGTCGGCGGTGCGCGGGCGACGGTCATCACGTTCGTCAACCCAGCGGTCGCCGTGGTGCTCGGCGCGCTGCTGCTGCACGAGCCGGTCACCGTGGTCACGGTGGTCGCGTTCGCGTTGATCCTGGTCGGCTCGGTCCTGGCGACCCGCCGCCCGCCCGGCACGCCCTCGACGGCCACGGGCGCCGATCCGGCCTGCGCGGCGGCGGCCGCCTCGGACGACGCGGCCGCCGCTGAGCCGGCCCGGTAAGATCTCATCGGCAACCCGCGCTGCCGGCTCGACGGGGCCACCGCGCAAGCCCCGGCGTGGCCGGCCTCGCGCTGCTCGACCGGCGTGTCTTCGACGGCCTGGTCCTGTGGTGCTGCGCCGAGGACCCCGGCCAAATCGCCGACCCGGCAACCGCGTGTCATGATGCGCTGAGTGAGGGCCGGCACAATCCGTGACAAGCGTCGAAACATCCTGGTGGCGGCGCTCGCCGGGCTGCTCCTCGCCGAGCTGGCCGCCGCCATGGTGTCGACCGCCCGGGCCCAGACCCCGACCGTCGACGAGCCGGTCTACGTCGGTACCGCGACCGTCTACGTCCAGCAGCACCGGCTCGCGTACAACTTCGAGCACCCGCCGCTCGGCAAACTGATCATCGCGGCCGGCGTCGCCTTCGCCCATCCGCGGCTCGACCCGGCGTTCACCGGCACGCAAGAGGACCTTGGCCGGCATCTCCTGTACGAGTCCGGCAACGACCCCGATCGGCTGATGTTTCTCGCCCGACTACCGATGATCGTGCTGACGCTGCTGTTCGGGCTCGTCGTCTTCGCGTTCGCCCGCGACCTGACCGGGATGGGCGGCGGGTTGGTGGCGCTCGCGCTGTTCGCCTTCCTGCCGGATGTCATCGCCAACGGGGCGCTGGCCACGCTCGACGTCCCGGCGGCCGGCTTCCTGCTCACCGCGGTGTGGCTGCTGTGGCGGGCCCGGACCCGGCCGCGGCTCTACCTGCCGCTGGCCGGGCTGGCGCTCGGGGCGGCCGTGGCCACCAAGATGAACGCGCTCGCCGCGGCCCCCGTGCTGCTCGGGCTCGCCGTCCTCGCCGGGCGGCGGTGGACCGAGCGCCTCGCCTATCCGGCCGGCGTCGCGCTGATCGGCATCGCCGTGGTGTGGCTGAGTTACCTGGCGGTCGACCCGCGGCTGCGCTGGACGACGCCCGCCGATCTGCCGCCGGTCCACGGGCTACGGGCCGCGTTGCTCGACGCGCTGCCGCTGCCACGCCCGTTCCGCGACGGGTTGCGGCTGCAGTTCGGCTTCGAAGACACGGTCTGGGGTGGCTTTCTTTTTGGCCACGCGTACTACGGATCGCGCTGGTACTACCTCCCGGCCGCGCTGCTGGTGAAGTCGCCGCTCGGCGCCATCGTGCTCTGGCTGGGCGGGGCGGCCGTCGTGCTCGCGGTCAAGCGGCTCCGGCCGGCCGCCCCGTACGTGCTGCTGACCCCGGCCGTGCTCCTCGCCGTCGACCTGCACGGGTCGCGCGACCTCGGCGTGCGGTATGCAATCGTCGTGCCGGTGTTCCTGACGGTCGCCGCCGCCGGCGTGGCCCGGCTGCGCTGGCAGTGGGCGCCGGTGGTGGTCGCGGCACTGGCGGCGTTCGTGGCGGCCAGCTCCCTGCGGGCGTATCCGTACTACCTGACGTACTCGAACGAGGCCTTCGGCGGCCCGCCCAAGACGTACCGGTACCTGCACGACTCCAACGTCGACTGGGGGCAGGACCTCGGCCGGCTGGCCGACCGGCTGCACGAGAAGTACCCGGGGCAGCGGGTCTGGCTGGTCTTCAAGGGCGGCGGTGTCCCGTCGTACTACGGCATCGATGCCGCAGATCCGCTGACCGTCCCGGAGAGCCAGGTGCACGGCCTGCTCGTCGTGTCGAACACCGAACGCGACCGGGCCGACGCGCACCTGGCCGATCTGATTGGCAGCAGTACCCGGCTCGAGGACGTCGGGCACTCGATCACGATCTTCCAGCGCTAGGCCTGTATCAAGGTGGGGGTCCGCGCCGGAGCGTGCTCGCGGATGACCGCGAACGCCCGCACGAGCTGCGCGACGATGAGCTCCTTGGCCTCCAGCCCGTCGCGCAGCTCCTGGCCGGCGTCGTCCATGGCGACCGGCACGGCCGCGGTCGGACCCTGCCGCGGTCGGACCCTAAGCCCATAAGTCCGATAGGTTAAGTGGGTACGAGCTGCTAGCGTCGCCCGATGAGACGTGTACTGCTCGCTGCCACTCTGGCGCTCGCCGCCGTCTTCACGCTGCCCGCGCCCGCCTTCGCCGCCCGTTCGCGGCTCACGCCGATCGTGCTCTTCCCGGCGTTTCACCTGACCCGGCTGCAGGTGACCGTGCACCACCAGGTGACGGACCGGGCCTGCCCGCGCTCCGGCACGTTCATCGATTCCTACCTCGAGCCGCCCTCGACGACGTTCAGCCCGGTCTGCCAGGACGAACTGCTCACCCTGCGCTACGACCTCGGCTCGCACAAGCCGATGCCGCTGCGCTTCCACGAACAGCCCGGGGTGACCGTCCGGGTCGCCGACTACGGCTCGACCAGGAGCGCGCCGCTCTACGAGCCGATGTATCAGGCGCTCGAGGCGGCCGGCTACACCCGTGACCGCAGCATCCGCGTCGCCGGCTATGACGCCCGGCTCACCCCCGACCAGGGCGGCTTCCTGTCCCGGACGATCCGGCTCGTCGAGCAGACATACCGGGCCAACGGCAACCGGCCGGTCCGGGTCGTCGGGCACTCGAACGGGCCCCTCTACATCCAGTATCTGCTGACACACGTGTCGCAACGGTGGAAGGACCGCTACATCCAGGGCTTCACGCCGATCGCCGGCAACTTCCCCGGCCAGGGTGTGCTCTACCCGGTCGTCTTCACGGGACTGAACAACCAGGACTTCAGCTTCCCCAGTACACCTGAAAAAGCGAGAAGCGCGTCGAACATGTTCATCACCGCGCCATCCACGTATATGAGCGCGTCCGACCCGAAGGTGTTCGGCCGCCAGGAGGTTGTCGTGGTGGACCGGTCGACCGGAAAGAGCTACACGCCGGTCGACTACCCGCGGCTGTTCGCCGACGCGCATCTGCCGCAGGCAGCCGAGATCGCGCGGTACTACATCGGGTTTGTGAAGTTCACCGACCGGCGGTTCTTCCCCGACGTCGACGTCGACGCGGAGAAGGGCTCGGGCATCGAGACCGTGGTCGGCGCGTCACTGCCCGATCTGCGTACCGCGCGGCCGGTCGACGACTCGGTGCAGTTCCTCACCCGGGACGGCGACATCAACCAGGAGGACATCACGAACGACGCGGTCGGGGTGTGGGCGGCCATGCCGTGCTACCACTTCTCGCTCACCGACAACCCCGGCGTGAACCACTTCGAACTGCCCGGCAACCCGAATGTGCTGGCGCGCCTGATCGCCGCGGCGGCGCGGCCCCGCTCGCACTGCCACTGAAATTTACAGCGTTTCGCGGCTCGCTCCTGCGGGCCGCGAAATCGCGCTGAACCCTTCGCGCGTTCGGCTCCGTACCCCGCGCCGAACGTCCACACCAGTGATGGAGGCGCCCGGCCGGCATGAGCCGGCTCGGTGCGCCGGGCCCGCCCGCTGGAGCCCACCGGCGGACCGGCGCAACCGTGCCGGCCCGCTGGTTCCCCTTACCCGCGAAGGGTCGTAGTCGAATGTCCACACGCAACACCAAGCGGCGGTGGCTCGGGGTCGGTACGGGAGCGGTGGCGCTGCTCATCGTCGGTCTGGGACTCGGCGTCGCGGCGGCCAGCTCGTCTTCGAGCAGCGCGGCAGGTCCGGGCGCCATCGTGTGTCCCGCGGTGGCCGACAAGCTGCCGGCCATTCCCGCGCCGGCGCAGGACGAGGTCACCCGCAACCTGCAACAGCTGGACACGCAGATCGCCGAGGCCAACAACCGGCTGGTGACCAGCCAGGGTCAGGGCGGCCCGAACTTCGTCAACAACGCGATCCTGGGCCCGCTGAAGGACAAGCGCGCGGCGACGATCGACCGCATCGCGATCGCCATCGGGCGGCACGCGGCCCGTCCCACGGGTCTCGACGGGCTGGCAGGTTGTACGTTGGTCGCCGGCGGCGCGGCTCAGCCTCCAGCGACCGCTGTTGTTGTCCCGCCGCCGGTCGTTGCGCAGACCACTGAGCCGGCCGCCGCCGGCACCATCACCTGCCCGTCGGTCGCCGATGAGCTCCCGGCCATCCCGGCGCCGGCGCAGGCCGAGGTGGCCCGGAACCTGCAGCTGCTCGACACCCAGATCGCCGAGGCCAACCGGCGCCTGGTGACCAGCCGCGGCGAGGGCGGCCCGAACTTCGTGAACAACGCGATCCTCGGCCCGCTGAAGGACAAGCGGTTCGCCACCATCAACCGGATCGCGACCGCGATCGGCCGCCACGCGCCGCGGCCGGAGGGCCTGGCCGAGGCGCTGTCCGCCTGCACGCTCAACTAAGAATTTCCGTCAGGACGGCTACGTGGCTCAGGTCCAGCTCGGCGGTCGCCGTGAGCAGGGTGAGCCGGCCGCGCTGGGGCGAGGCCACGGAGCCGTTCGACGTCTTCCTCGGCGCCGGCCAGCTCGGCGCGGTACCGCTTGCGGAACTCGCCGAATTTGGCCGGCTCGTGCCCGTACCACTTGCGTAACTCGGTCGACGGCGACACGGCCTTCGCCCATTCGTCGATCTCGGCGGCGGCCTTGGCGAGCCCGCGCGGCCACAGCCGGTCGACCAGCACCCGGTAGCCGTCGTCGCCCGCCTTCGCCTCATAGATCCGCTTGGCAACCACCGTCACAAGGAGAAACCTAGCGGGTATGGCATCTGTGAGCGTGCGGTACTTCGTCGACGACGTCGATGCCGCCATCGGGTTCTACACCTCTCAACTCGGGTTCCGGCTGGTCATGCACCCCGCGCCGCCCTTCGCGATGCTGGAACGCGACGACCTGCGGCTGCTGCTGAGCGCGCCGGGCGGCGGTCCCGGCGGGGGCGCGGCGATGCCGGACGGCACCCTGCCGGCCCCGGGTGGCTGGAATCGCTTCGCGATCGAGGTCGACGACATCGAGTCGGTAGCCGCGCGGCTGCGCGAGAGCGGCACGCACTTCCGCAACGAGATCGTGAACGGGGTCGGCGGCCGGCAGGTGCTGATCGACGACCCCTCGGGGAACCCGGTGGAGCTGTTCCAGCCGACGATCTCCGAGGCGAGGTTGTGAGTGTATACTCTCGGCGTATACACTGGGTGAATGAGCGTTCCCCTCACCCTCCTCGGGCTGCTCGAACGTGAGCCCAGCCACGGCTACGACCTCAAGCGGGACTACGACACCTTCTTCGGCCGGGGCAAGCCGCTGCCGTTCGGCCAGGTCTATGCGACGCTCGGGCGACTGGCCCGGGACGGCAAGGTGGCGGTGTCGGCGGCCGAGCCGGGGGAGGGGCCGGACCGCAAGCGATACGTGATCACCGATCGCGGCGTGACCGAGTTCGAGACCTGGCTTACCGAGCCGGTGGAGGCCGAGCCACACCTGCAGACCGTGCTGTTCGCCAAGGTCGTGCTGGCCCTGATGCTCGGGCGGCCGGCCGCGGAATACCTCGACAGCCAGCGCGCCGCCCACCTCCAGCGGATGCGCGAGCTGACCGAGCTCAAGCGCACCGGCGACCTGGTCGACGCGCTGCTCGCCGACCATGGGCTGTTCCACCTGGAGGCGGATCTGCGATGGATCGACATGACGGCGGCGCGGCTGGACCTGCTCGCGAAGCAGGTGCGGCGATGATCAGGGCTCATGACCTGAAGCTTTCGTTCGGGCCCACCCCGGCCCTGCGCGGTGCCTCCGTCGAGGTGGCGCCCGGCGAGATCCTGGCCGTGATGGGGCCGAGCGGATCCGGAAAGTCGACGCTCCTGCACTGCCTGGCGGGCATCCTCGTGCCCGATGCCGGCGAGGTCTGGTTCGGCGACCGGCGCGTCGACACGCTGAGCGAGACCGACCGCAGCGCCCTTCGGCGCGACCGATTCGGCTTCGTCTTCCAGTTCGGCCAATTGGTGCCGGAGCTGACCGCCGAGGAAAACGTTGCGCTTCCCTTGCTTTTGGCGGGTGTACGGCGAAAGCCCGCCCTCACCGAAGCTCGCGCCTGGTTCCCGAGGCTCGGCCTGGACGGG
>Ga0207661_10002739_pt1 | contig 12134 bp, 8 predicted proteins | sample KBSC713LmetaG_FD_184337 | JGI IMG/M metagenome (GOLD analysis project Ga0207661, IMG submission 184337) | Corn rhizosphere microbial communities from Kellogg Biological Station, Michigan, USA - KBS C7.1-3L metaG (SPAdes) (version 2) | ecosystem: Host-associated > Plants > Roots > Rhizosphere ... | reverse complement strand
CAGAATGTCGAAAAGCCGTTTGTGAGTGGAGAGACTCCAGTTGCCAAACGCTCGATGCGGGATTGCGTGCTTCGAAACGCTTGCGGAATGCACTACTTGCAGCCGCTTGAACTCACGAAGCGAGTCGCCTTGTACCTCAACCAGCGGAGAGCTAGATCTCATCATTCCCTTAATTCCACCAATAGCCCAACAAATCTCCGTACCCATCCAGTGCCGAAAAACCCGGGGAAAAGCCGAACCAAAATAGGGTGTGAAGGATCGCGCCGCAGCACACCCTTGGAAGCGCTGTCTGACACGAAGGAAGCGCACGACACCGCTTCAGGAACTTGGATACTCGAGCAAAGGTTCTTCTATTTCCTGGAGCAGTGCCCAATGTACCAGATGAATTGGTGTCGAACAATTACGATCCTGTCATAGTTGCATAATCTGACACACCCGCTACGCAAGCGGTTAGGATCATTTACACAGAGACTACGCGATTTGCGGTGGAAATTCCACTGAAGCTGGCAGCCCGTCTTGCGAGGTGGTTCCCAGGTGCAACCGGGAGTGCGGAATTTCCCAAAATGAACGAAATTTCGCGGAAGCTGGGCATGGGGTTCAGCTTCAGGGGCCGAGTTTCTGCTTCGAAAGGGATTCGCTTATGGAACTAAGATTGCCGCCCCGATCGAACGTCTCTGCACAGCCTGCGTTTCATTTGACAAAAAATTCCAAGCGGTTCCGATCTCCGGTGCGGCGATAAACCAGGTCTTCCGTGAGTCCCTGGATCAGCATAAGACCGAGATCATCGGGCAGGCCTGCCGCTTGCAGCGGATTGCCGGGTAGGCCGGTGCTTTCCAGAACCACCGCAAGTCGCTCCTCTTTTTCGGAATAGGAGATGGTCAGATCGAGCGTGACCGGCCCCAGCTGGGGACGGTAAATCCCGAGAACCTCTTCAATCACGAGCAGCAGGTCATCGCGCATTTCGCGCGGCAAAATCTGCTTTTCGCAAAAGGCTTCAACCTGGGCCTGAATGGCATACAGATCGTAATCGGGGCTGTTGACCTGGCAGCTAAAGCTGCGGATTCGGTGTACGAACGCCTTTGTGCGCTCCTTCTGAGGATGGTCGAAGAGTTGTTCCGGCGGCCCTTGTTCGTAGATGATGCCTTCATCCATATACAGCACGCGATTGGAGACGTCGCGGGCGAAGTCCATCTCGTGCGTCACGATGGCCATGGTCATGCAATTTTTCGCGAGGCGGCGGATGACGGACAATACCTCGCGCACCATGGTGGGATCGAGCGCCGAAGTCGGTTCGTCGAAGAGGATAATTTCAGGCTCCATCGCCAGGCAGCGGGCAATGGCCACGCGCTGCTTCTGGCCGCCCGATAACTCATCGGGTTGGCTGTCCGCTTTTTCGGCAAGGCCGACCAGACGCAGCAGTTCCAATGCCTTCGCGCGCGCTTCAGCCGCGGGCATTCCTTTCAGGCGCCTCGGCCCGATGGTCAGATTCTCGAGCACAGACAAGTGATTGAACAGATTGAACGACTGAAACACCATGGTCATGCGCTGGCGCATCTTGGGGACATCGGTCTTCTTGTCAAGCAAGTCAATGCCATCCACACGGATGGATCCGCTCGTCGGCGTCTCCAGAAGATTGAGGCAGCGAAGCAAGGTGCTCTTGCCCGTGCCAGATGGACCGATGATGGAAATGACCTCGCCTCTGCGAATCTCGACGTTGATATCCTTCAACACCGCAAGGGGTCCGTAGTGCTTGGAAAGATGCTCGATAAGGATCATTGCCCCACGACCCTTCTTCTGCTTCTGGATTTTGTCATGATTTCCAGGCGCTCCAATCCGAGCGTCAAGACCCAGGCAATCACGAAGTAAAGGACGGCGACGATAATCAGTGGGAAAAACGCATCGAACGTCCGGCTTCGGATGATATCGCTTGCCTTGGTGAGGTCCTGTACCGCGATGTAGCCGACGATCGACGTCATCTTAACCAGCGAAATAAATTCCCCTTTGTAGACGGGGAAAATCCGTTGCACGGTCTGCGGAAGAATGATGTGCAGAAAGCCCTGCACCGGCGTAAACCCGATTGCGATTGCCGCCTCGCTCTGCCCCCGGTCGATGCTTTGAATTCCGGCGCGGAATATCTCGGCTACATAGGCCGCAAAGTTCATTCCGAACGCGATCACCGCGACCAGCAGCGGACTGATATTCACGGAGGCGAAGACCACGTAGAAGATCAGCATGAGCAACACCAGTACAGGCGTTCCGCGAAGAATGTCGATGTAGATTCTCGCGGGAACCTGCAGCAGCTTGAACTTCGACATGCGCATGAAGCAAACCAGCGCCCCGAGCAAGGTGCCGAAGATCGTCGCCAGGATGGAAATGACGAGCGTTGTCTTGAGACCGTCGAGGATCAGGAGGTATCGCTTCTCCTGAACGATATTACTTTCAAAGCTGTTCACAGCCTTGCGCAGGAAAGACGGATGTTCCCCTGTGGCGGAGGAGTTCGGTGCGCCACCCTCGTCAGGCGCAGCAAGGTTCTCCTTGAGAGCGAATGCCCGGCTTCCCATCTCGAAATATGGGTCGGAAAATGCAATCTGCTTCTGCCGTTCCTCCGTGATGTAGATCGAACTGATGATCATGTCGGCTTTCCCGCTGGTGACGGCGGCAATGAGACCGGCAAATTGCATGTTGTCGAAGCGGACAGGTCTGCCTATGCTGGCGGCAAAGCGGGTCGCCAGTTCGACGTCAAAGCCGACGAGATGATTTTCAAGCACGCCGACAAACGGCATGCCTCCATCGGACACGCCGACGAAGATGGGCTGGCCAGAGGATGGCAATTCGATGTGCGGCATGTTCGTGTCGCCCTGGTCAATCCAGCGCTTCACCATGTCGTCATACACGCCGTCTTTGCGAATTCCGGCCAGGAAACTGTTGAATTGCGTTCGAAGCGCGGGGTTTTGCTTCTGGAATCCTGCGCCAACATTGAATGAGTAGAGATTCCCCTTCATGGCAGCGAGGCTGGGGTCTTCGCGCAGCACCAGGCCCAGCGGCACAGCATCATACAGCGCTGCATCCACCTTCTTTGTCTTCACCGCCAGCACGGCATCGGGAGCCGATTGAAATTCCAGAATCTTTGCATTGGGATAATGCTCATGCGCAAAGGGCGAATCTGCCGAGCCCATCAGAACGCCAAGCTTTTTGTCCGCGAGGTCCGCCGGGGAGCGCATCTTTCCATGCGAGCTGGCCTGCGGGGCCGCCGCTTGCGAAGGAGGTTTCCTGGTCAGCAGTACCTGCGAGTTATCGAAGTACGACACCGAGAAGTCGACGGATTTACGGCGCTCGTCCGTGGCAGTCATGCCGCTGATCACCAGGTCGATTTTGCCCGATGTGAGCGCTGGTATCAGCGCGAGGAACTTCATGTCCTGGAATTCAAGCGGGCGGTGCAGCCGGGCGGCAATGCGGCGCGCCAGCTCCGCATCGTGCCCTGTGACGTTCCCGTCGGCGTCGACAAAAGTTAACGGCTCACGAGTGGCGGCCACGCCCACCCTGAGCGGAGTGCCGCTTTCCGGGACCTCGATCTTTACCGTCTCATATGGGCTCAGGTCAGATTTCAGCCACCGCTTCTGCATGGAAGCGAGCGTGCCGTCTGCCCTGAAATCGGATACGATCCGGTTGACGTCCTGCAGCAGTTTGTCGTTCCCTTTTCTGACCGCGATGGATGTATTTTCATGATCCAGCGGCTCGGGTACCACGTAGAGCGCAGCGTTCTTCTTCGTAACCTGCTGCGCGGTGGGAAAAGATGTAATGACCGCATCGAGCTTTCCGGCCTGGATCGCCGCAATGCCATTCATGATGTCGTCGAAGGTTTGCACGTCAGCCTGGGGAAACCGCGTCTTGGCGATCATTTCTCCCGTAGTGCCGGTCATCACTCCGATTCGTGCATTCGCCGCATCCGCGGGGGTATGAATGACGAGCGCGGCCTGCTTGTGGCAGGCGGAGAGCAGGCAACAAATCGCTAGCAGCGACGCAAAGGCGCTGGCAGAACGCGCTCTGGCTTTGAACATGGGAAGAGCTTACCTGATTCGATCAGGCAAGCCCAAGGGATTGCGTATTCCTGCAATTGGCGGCCAACTTGCCGGCGCGGCTGTGGATCCGTGGGGCTTTTCCAGACGCGCCTCAAGAATAATTGACCACCGAGTCAGTAGAATCATTCGAGGGAGTTCCCGTGGGACACACCGTCGAAGCGAAACGCAGTCCCGAAGCGAAACGCAGACCTCGCCGCGCCTACAGTCGGGACCGGGAGGTTACCGTCCCGGCAATCCTCGCGGCAGCGGAGATTGAATTCGCCACCAACGGATTCGTGGCAGCGCGGACGGAGACCATTGCCGCGCGGGCGAATGTGGTCAAGGGGATGATCTTTCATTACTTCAAGAGCAAAGAAGGACTGTTTGAGGCGGTTCTGGAACGTGCCTATCAACCATTCAGCGAAGCCTTGGACAAGGCCATCGAAAAGAACCAGACCGCTACCGATTCCTTGTTGTCCTTCCTTGAAACTCTGCTCACCGCCATGAGCGCACGCCCCCTCTCACCCGTGATCTTCATGCTCGAGAGCATTCAGGGAGGCGGGAAACACTTTCACAAGTTAGGAATGCCGTCTTTGTATTTCCGGATTGAAGCGTTGCTCAAAAAGGGCATAGCGGCAGGCGAGTTCCGCCCGATGGATCCGTGGCATGGCGCGGTCAATATTGTGGGATTGTGCGGCTTCTATTATTGCGCCGCGAACAACTTGCCCCATTCAGGTAAGGGATCGAAACCGTTGAGCGAAGCCGCGCTCAAGAAGCACGCGATAGAGGTGCTGGCCTTTGTCAGAAAAGGCGTGACGGCAAAGCCCCTGAAAAAATAGTGCGACCCAATGCGATCTGCGCAGCATCTCACTAGCAACTGACCATTTGGTCAATAACGGAACGAAAAAATGCTTGGGCTTATTACGGGCGATTGGCCGGCATTCGGTCATGCTCAATGGAAACAAACTTCTCAGGTAACGGGTGAAGGAGATCATCATGAAAATTGTCGTGGTCGGCGGCACAGGCCTTATTGGATCGAAGCTCGTCAACAAACTTCGCGGGCAAGGGCACGATGCCATTGCCGCGTCGCCCAAAAGCGGCGTCAACAGCGTCACCGGCGAGGGACTGGCAGAGTCGCTCAAAGGTGCTTCCACGGTAGTCGATGTCACGAATTCCCCTTCGTGGGAGGACGCCGCAGTGCTGAAGTTCTTCGAGACATCCACCCGTAACCTGCTCGCTTTTGAAGCGGCCGCGGGTGTCGTACACCACGTCGCGCTGTCGGTAGTAGGAACTGAGCGCCTGCTGGCAAGTGGATTCTTCCGTGCGAAACTCGCCCAGGAAGACTTAATCAAAGCCTCTACTGTTCCGTATTCGATTGTCAGGGCAACGCAGTTCTTCGAATTTGTGAAGCAGATCGTCGACTATTCCACCGAGGGCAACCAGGTTCGCTTGCCTGGGGCGCTCATCCAGCCCATGGCTGGCGATGATGTAGCGGGTGCCGTGGCGAAAATCGCAACGAACCCGCCCGCGAATGGCACCCTCGAAATCGGCGGTCCGGAACAGTTTCGCCTCGATGAACTCGCCCGGCGGTTTTTGACCGCGCGGCAGGATCCACGCGAGGTGATCTCCGACTCGCGTGGCCGGTACTATGGCATCGAGGTGGGTGAAAGGGCGCTGATTCCCGACCATGCAGTCCAACTCGGCGAATCTCGCTTCGAAACGTGGCTGACTCAGCATACCGCCTGACTTGGTGGGCTTACCCGGCCGTGGCCCGTCTCCGTGGCAATTGCAAGAGGCGGTTACGGGCAAACTTGCCGCGACCACCACGGCGCTCACCACGGAATTCTGGAAAATGCAGTCTAGTAATTCTCGCGAGGAAGAATATTTCCCTGCACGATGACCTCTTCGATTTGGAGCGTCGCTGCTCCATGCGCCCAGCGGAATCGGATGAGGTCGACCAGCTTGCCGGCGGCAACCACGCCGCGGTCCGCAAATCGCCCCGGATTGATTGTCGCCATGCGGATTGCCTCACCGAGAGAGAAGCCCGCGCAGGAGGCCACGCGCGCGACGCAGCTCTTGAGTGGTGAGGTTGCGCCGGCCAGATACTCGGTACCCGCAACGCGCAGCCTGCCACCCGCATCAAGATCGACGGAGGCGCCGAGCGGGGCGGAATATCGTCCGGCGGGAAGCCCTGCATGAGCGACCAGGTCGGAAATCAGGATCGATCGCGATGGAGTCTTCGCGCGGAGCATTGCGGTGAGTGTGTCACCGGGAAGGTGATGCCCGTCCGCAATAAAGGTGGCGGTGAGCCGGTCCTCAGCCAACTGGCTCCAGATGGGGTTTGGATGACGAGGTAATAGCTGCGCGATTCCATTGCCGAGGTGTGTGCTGAGGCGCGCACCTGCGTCTACGGCGCTGCGAATCTGGTCGCCGGTAGCGTTGGTGTGTCCGATGGAAACACCAACCCCGCGTTCACAAAGAGCCCGAATGTAGGCAGCCGCCTCGGAGTAGTGGGGCGAGAGGGTCACCATGCCGACAAGGCCGCCCGATGCCTCTTGCCAGCGCAGGAACTCTGAAATGTCCGGTGGCCGTACGTGCTCGACAGGGTGCGCTCCGCGCGGTCCGTCGGCGGGATCGATGTGTGGACCTTCGATGTGGACGAAGGGAATCATGTGCCGGAGCAGCGGATGTGCGCGCCTGGCCTCGGCGACAATCTCAAGATTACGCAGCAGCTTCTGCTCCGGCGCAGTGATCAGTGTCGGGACGAAGGTAGTGACACCCGTAGCAAGCAGATCTTCGGCGAGCCACCGCACGGTGTCGATGCGGAGGTTATCCGCGTTAAGGTCGTTTCCGCGATAGCCGTTGACCTGCAGATCCACAAGGCCGGGGCAAAGCCACATTTCCGAATCGAACGGTTCGGCTGCAGCGCAGCGCTCAACGCCCGCGATCCGGCCATCCCTGGTGTGGACCGTGATGAAATTTCCGCTGCCAGGATCACGCCCTGAAAAGAAATTGACCACATGCCATGGTACGAGATCCAGGCGAAGCATCGGATCGCTTCAGATCTTAGATCTGACGATAGCCGCGAAAAGAAATGTCGCCGGCGGAATCGGGATCGAGATAGAGCGTGCAATTGGGATGAAGACGCAGCGCCGTGGCAGGGCATTGCGGCGTAATGGGTTGCTCGAGCATATTGCGGATGGCCTGGTTCTTTTTGGATCCAGGTACGGTGCAGAAGATGCTGCGAGCGGAGAGCAGCGCAGGGATGGTCACCGTGACCGCATGTGTGGGGACGGCTTCGAGAGAGGCGAAACATCCGTCATCGACCTGCTGTTGGCGGCATAGGGAATCGAGCGCAACGATTTTCACGGTGAGTGGGTCGTTGAAGTCGGCGGGGGGATCGTTGAAGGCAAGATGCCCGTTGACGCCAACGCCGCAGCACACGATGTCAATAGGCGCGGCATTGAGCTTCTCCGCATATTCGGCCGCCGTGCGATCTGCGTCGTCGCCTGGCTCAATCAGATGCACTGCGCCAAACGGCACCTCGTCGAACATGGTTCGGCGCAGCCAGACCCCGAATCGCTGAATAGCGTCTTCGGGCAGACCCAGGTATTCATCCATGTGAAAGGCGGACACACGCGGCCAGTCGATGCCGGATGTGTGGGCAAGGGAGAGTAGCATCTCAGATTGACTCGGCGCCGCGGCAAACAGGATGCGGACGCCTTCCTGGCTTGCAAGAAACGTGCGGACTTTGGATGCGACATCGGCGCCCGCGCGCGCTCCCATGGCAGATCGCGAGGAGGCGACGTGAACGGCGAGCGGGTTTGAAGAAACGTCCATCATACTGCGATATCGCGCTCAGCGATGGAATCACCCGCTCCAACGCCAGATGATTTCAGGAGCTGAAAGAACCGATCCGGATTCTGCGACAAAGAAGCCGAATACGCCGCGGCCAGGTTGAATTGAAAAACCAACTGGTCCTTGGGCAGCATTCCAAAAAGTGATTTTGTCTTTGCTGCTGAATCTGCGGGCCGGCCGTGGTCCCAGTCCTGCGACAGAGCAGCAGCAAGCTGCCGATCGCGTTCCGCGATCTTCTGAATGCGTGCAGCGGCCTCCGCTCGATTGGACTTGCCCGCCTGTTCCCGGATAATCGATTCGCGCCAGAAAACATTCTCAAGATACTCAACGCACAATGCGAATGCCTGGAAGTCTGAACGGTTGGCGCGAACAGACGGTCCGAGAGAAGCCAGCAAACCGCGAAGGCGCGTGAATGGGTTTGAGGCTGGCGTGCGCTTCTTTATCACTGCCTGAAGTTCAGCGTCGGTGCTCCATGGAACGGGCATCGTGAGGCCGAGCCCGGGCGACGGCGCATGCTTGCCGAATTGAGGAGCGGCATCGTACAGCAGGCGGAACACCGTACTCCAGTTCTCATTCCACTCAGTCCGATAGTGCCGCTCGACGAAACGACGGAATGCGGATTTCTGCGCTTCTGCAGCACCTTCACTGAAGGCTACGGCGGCGTACGCAAATCCATCCCATATCGAGCTCTGCACGTACCGGCTTGGGACCCAGTTCGTCAGAATCACACCCAGAGATGCCGGGTCGTCCTTTTCGAGATAGGCTTGAGCGAACGCGTCAATGTTCAGTAACTGGTCGGTGCCGGGCCGCGCTCCCCAGCGATAGCTGATCAAGCCCGGGGCTCCAATGGCGCGCGCCCCATGAGCTTTCACCTGCTCGAGCGAATCGTGAAATTTCGCGGCATCGGTGTCCCAGTAGTTCCAGTCCATGATGATGATGCTTTTATTCAGGCCGTTCAGGATTTCTGGTTCCTTATGGAGAACGAAGTCGCCCCAGACGATGAACTGCTTTCCCAAACCTTCTGCGATCTGGTGTAGAGCGTTCAGGTACTCTGCCCAGATTTGCGGACGGGACTTTGACTGCAACGCCTGCCGGGAAAGGGCAGACCCGCCCCAATTCACTTCATCGCATCCGCCGTGAAGGTATGCAGAGGGGAAGATCGCAGCGACCTCATGGTAAAGCTTCCTGAAGAGCTGCAATGTCTCAGGGTGGACGGGGATGACGCCTGTGAAATCGGGTGACCCGGAAGAAGTGGTATCCAGAAGATGCGCATATGTCTTCGAGCGAGTGATAAAACCGGTATGCCCGAACGATTCAAGCTCCGGAATCACGTCAATACCGCGCGAGGAAGCAAAGCGCACCAGGTCATCGAGTTGATCCGGCGTGAAGGCATGCTCGTGAACGGTCAGACCCGGGACCGAATTGAAACGCAGAGCCGATCCCTGATCATCCGCAAGGCGAAAGTGAAGTGTATTGAGCTGCCAGTCAGCGCAAAAATCGATCACTCGCTTGTAATAGTCCAGGGTCTCTGGAACACGAGCAGCGTCGACCATGACACCGCGGATTTTTTTTGGGTTCGGGGACGGCTTGGTCGCAGGCGCCAGTTTCTGGCCCGATGCTGTCTCGGCTGAGGACCCTTCTGCGGCGAAGGCCGTGGAATTGGCCGGGCAAGGGAAGCCGGCAATAAGGGCGAGCGCGCTGCCGGCTGCCTGCAAAAACTCCCGTCGATTGCGTTGAGTCATAGAGCAAATCCAGATGTGGGTAGTGTCCCACAAGGTGCCGGAGAATTCAGCACGGCAGCTCGAACAAGCCCCGCATGGAGAGACGGCCGACTTCACGTGTACTGACGAGAGCGCGGCGGGGTAGTAGGATTCGAGATGATACATGATTTGACAGCCGCGTCCCAACTCTTTGCGTGACTTTCGGGTCCTGCATGTGCTGGTTCGCCGCCGAATGTGGACCAAGAAGGTGCAATGTGAGAAGAATCTTCCTGGGCCCGATCCTCCTTCTACTTTTTTGTCCAGCCGTTCAAGGCGCAACCTACTACGTGTCGCCGGCCGGCAGTGATGCAAATTCGGGCATGGACGCCACCCATTCCTGGGCGAGCCCCAACCATGCTCTGAATTGCGGCGACACTATCCTCGCTGCCGCGGGGAACTACAACGCGTATAACTTCACAACGGGCAAATGGGGAAAGGTCAATTGCCCGGCGGCCAACAATGTGGCGTGGCTCAAATGCGCCACCTTCGACTCCTGCAAAATCTCCTCGAACGCCACCAGCGGAATGTGGATCGACAACAATAACTGGGGCGTACAGGGATGGGAGATTACCACGACTGGGGGAGGGTATTCCGCCGGGATAACCGTGGCGCCCAACTACACGACCCCGGTGAACATCCACCGCATCATCGTGGCCAACAACGTAATCGACGGCGCGATGGCGGGCGGCATAACGCAATCCAATCGGGGTTCGGCGTCGGTGGACTACGTCGCCTTTGTCGGGAATGTGGTGTACCACTCGTCTCAGTCGGGGAGCCTGTGCTATTCCGGCTTTGGCTTCTATGAGCCACTCAATTCAGACAATTTGCCGGGGACGCACCTCTACGTCGATCAGTGGTTCACCTGGGCGAATGTGGAGCCGAGCCCTTGCGCTGGATATGTAAACGGATGGGATGGCAACGGATTGTCGCTGGACTCGATCAACGGAAGACAAACAGGGTTATCACCCTCTTATTCCGGCCAGATCGTGGTGCGTAACGGGATCTCAGTGTTCAACGGCAATTCGGGGATTGTGAACTCAGGAAGCGGCAATACCCGCGCGCCAATTTACATACACAACAACACGCTTGCAAATAACGGCAGGGATATCAATTCTGCCAACAATCCCTGCGGCGATCTCACGCTTTCCTTCGCGCCCTACGTTCAAGCCTACTCCAATCTGATTCAGACATCAGCACCGCCCGGGTGCTCTCACCCAGAGTATGCTGTGCGGATCGACAACAGCACAGCGTCCACGCTTGTGTACGACAACTGGCTTTACAGCGCGGCTGGATTGAACATTGCGGCGTTCAACAACAGCGAATTCACAGCGGGACCGAACAACATTACCGCTGAATCGCCACAGCTTCGGAACCCGGTCATGCCACCAGCGCCAAATTGCGCTGGGAAGGCGAACGTCATCGACTGTATGAGTGGGGTGATCGCTAGTTTCGCAAGCCTCAGTGGAGCAGCCACCGGATATGGATACCAGGTCCCGAGCACTGCGGCTACGCAAACGCCGGATCCTCTGTTTCCGCAATGGTTGTGCAACGTCAACCTTCCGTCCGGGCTCATAACCATGCACTGCACAGCCCATTAGCGATGCACTCTGCGTGCGGCGGTGCTGCCCCCCCACAATCACCGTCCGCTGCGGGTGCGCGAGCCGAGGGACGCAAGGACATTTCTGTCCCCCGGGCGCATTCCAAGCGGAGACCATGGGTCATGGACGAGGGGATGTGCTTGGAGCGAACCGGGGAACGGCAAGCCGCGACTTCTGGTCGGCGCCGGAGCAAACCTGCTCATAGATCGCTTCAGCGCGGGCAGCCAGTACTCGCTTTGAGTAATCCGTGTCCAGCGCGCGCAGAGCATTCGCGGCCAGGTCGTGGCGCACGCCCTCGTCTTCAATGAAATGCTCGAGAGCCGAGGTCAAGCGGAATGCGTCCCCCGGTGGGACCAGCAGGCCCATCTTTGTCTTCAAAACTGTTTCTGATATCTCGCCGACGGCACTGGCCACGACGGGCAGCCCGAATGCCATTGCCATCATGAGCACGCCGCTCTGTGAGGCCTCTATGTAGGGAAGGGCGAGCACATCGGCTTCGGCGAACAACCTGGCGGCCTCGCGCGCGGACACGTGATGATTGTGCACTTCAGTCGAAGAGAGGCTCGCGATAGCCTGGCGATAGGGGCCGAGATCTCCTCTTCCGGCAAGCACCAGCTTCACCCGTTTCCCGCTCATCTCGAGCCGATGGATCGCGCGTACAAGATAGCCGAGGCCCTTGTATTCGCAGATGCGGCCGAAGAAGAGAACACGGAACAGGCCATCGCCTGGATGCTGAAAGCCTTCGGTATTCGCAATTTGCTTGTAGCGCCGCAGGGGAACATGGGGAAGAACATAACAATCCTCGGGCGGCAGGGACCACCGCTCCATGGCTTTCGCGCGCAAGGTCTCTCCGTGGACCA
>Ga0207661_10002736_pt1 | contig 12138 bp, 12 predicted proteins | sample KBSC713LmetaG_FD_184337 | JGI IMG/M metagenome (GOLD analysis project Ga0207661, IMG submission 184337) | Corn rhizosphere microbial communities from Kellogg Biological Station, Michigan, USA - KBS C7.1-3L metaG (SPAdes) (version 2) | ecosystem: Host-associated > Plants > Roots > Rhizosphere ... | reverse complement strand
CCCGATCCTCGGTGCGCACGAATTCGGAATGGGGGCGGGCCGCTTCGGCGCCGCTCGCTCCGGCCACACCCACGAGGGCCAGGACACGATGGCTGCCTGCGGCACGCCGCTGATCGCCGCCCGCGGCGGCACGGTCCAATACGCCGGCTACCAGTACGCCGCCGGCAACTACATCGTCATCGACGGCAAGGGCACCGGCTTCGACTTCATGTACGCACACCTGGCCGAACCGTCACCGCTGAAGACCGGCGAAACGGTCCGCACCGGCCAGCCGATCGGCATCGTCGGCGACACCGGCGACGCCGTCGGCTGCCACCTCCACTTCGAGATCTGGACAGCGCCGGGTTGGTATGAGGGCGGCAGCCCGATCGACCCGCTGCCCTACCTCGAAAAGTGGGATCGCTACAGCTGATCGGCTCGCTCGGCCGGTCCCTGCGATGAGGGTCGAGATGCTCAACCTCGGTTGGATGACCGCTCCGGCCGGCCTCTGGCGCCAGGACGACGAGGAGCCCGAACGGCCGCTGCGCCTGCCCATTCCCGTCTACCTGATCGAGAGCGAGAGCGAGCGAATCCTCGTCGACACCGGGCTGCACCCGGATGCCGCGAGCGCTCCCGAGGACCGTTATGGAGAGGGCACCGCGCTCGGCCACTTTGGTCTGGAGCAGGAGGAGGGGCTCGCCGAGCAGGTCGACCTCAGCACCCTGACCCGGCTCGTGCTCACCCACCTGCACTTCGACCACGCCGGCGGACTGACGCTGATCCCGAAGTCGGTGCCGATCATCCTCCAGCGCTCCGAGTGGGAAGCCGCTCACGACCGAGCCGGGATCGAACGCAACTTCTTCCAGCCGGTCGACTACGGCGCTGAGCCCACCAACCTCACCCTCCTCGACGGCGACCACGACCTGCTCGGCGACGGATCGATCGTGCTGCTCAGCACGCCCGGACACACCGTCGGCCACCAGTCGGTGCAGGTAGGAGACCTCGTGATCGGCGCCGACGTCGCTCTCTTTGCCAGTGGCCTCGACGATCACCGCTTCCCCGCCTTCGGCTACAGCCAGGATCAACAGGTCGAATCGGCCGCACGGCTGCGTGACCTGCGGGAGGCCGGCCTCTCGGTCCAACCTGGGTACGACCCCGACGTGCTGCGCCCGGGCCGGCTCGCGGCCTAGGACCCGCGATTAATCGATTGAGATCAGACCACGGATCCGGTGGTCAATCGATCAATCACGCCGCGACTCCTGACCAGCGCCAGGGCGAGCGCAACGGGCACGGTCGCCGGCAGCTCGTGGACGGCAAAAAAGAGCAGGTCAAACGCAAGCGCCAGCAGCGCCACCAGCACCGCCCCAACCTCCTGCCGACGGGCCGTTTTCGTGACATATCGACACGTTTCAGGCCCGTCGGCGGCGAGCAGGCAGCCGACCAGCGCGGCGACGAAGAGGTCGCCGAAACCCATCACGGCGTTGCCGAAGTGGACGGCTTGGAGCCGGGGCAGGCCGGCAGCGGGAGCGGCGGCGTTGAGCACCGCGTTCGGCCCCTGCAGAAGATCCGAGGAGACATAGACGGTGTCGATGACGGCCATCGCGTAAACCCCGAGCCGCAGCCACCTCGCCGGGACGCCGCAGACGAGCAACCACCCCAGTGTCACGCAGGCGAGCCCCGAGAGCGCCGTTGCCGCCGCCTCACCGGCGAGCGAGTGCGGCGCAATCCAAGCGAGCGCAAAAAGTGACGCGACGACGGCGAGAGGCGCGAGCCAATCCGAGCCGCCTCCCCACGAGACCGCACGGAACCGCCATATACGCGGTTCCGTGCGGTCTCGGCGGATCAGCGCGCAGAGAGCGAACGCGGCGAAAGGGGGCACGGCGACGAGGGCGATGTAGGTGAGGGCGTCAGCCGAACTCGGGGTGACTTCGATCGCGCCGATCACGACGGCGATCGAGAGCGCCGGCACGAGCGCCCACCACGGGCTGCTCAGGCGCTCAATCCAAGCGGGTCGCTGGCGCGGCGCCGGCAGCGCCACCAGCGCCGCCTGGACCAAACCCAGGATCGAAATCGAAGCCCAGAAAGGCGTTTGCGGCTACTCCCACTCGATCGTGGCCGGGGGCTTGGAGGAGATATCCAAGGCCACGCGGTTCACGTCGGTGATCTCGTTGATGATCCGGTTGGAGACGCGCTCGAGCAGGTCGTAAGGAAGGCGGGCCCAGTCGGCGGTCATCGCGTCGTCAGAGGTGACGGCGCGGATCACGATCGGGTAGGCGTAGGTGCGGCCGTCACCCTGCACGCCGACCGAGCGCACGACCGGCAGCACGCAGAAGGACTGCCAGAGCCGGCGGTAGAGGTCGGCGGCGCGGATCTCCTCCTGCAGGATCGCGTCGGCGGCGCGGAGGATGTCGAGGCGCTCCTTGTTGACCTCGCCGCCGACGATGCGGATCGCCAGGCCGGGGCCGGGAAACGGCTGGCGCCAGACCATCCGCTCGGGCAGGCCGAGCTCGGCGCCGACAGCTCGGACCTCGTCCTTGAACAGCATCCGCAGCGGCTCGACCAACTCGAACTCGAGGTCATCGGGCAGGCCGCCGACGTTGTGGTGAGACTTGATCGTCGCCGCGTTGTCGCTGCCGCCGGACTCGATCACGTCCGAGTAGAGCGTGCCCTGGACCAGGTAGGCGGCGTCCTCGAGCTTGGCCGCCTCCTCCTCGAAGACGCGGATGAACTCCTCGCCGATGATCTTGCGCTTGCGCTCGGGCTCGTCGTGGCCGGCGAGCTTGTCGAGGAAGCGCTGCTCGGCCTCGACGTGAACCAGCGGGATGCCGAACTGCTCGAAGGCGGCCACCACCTGCTCGGCCTCGTTCAGCCGCATCAGGCCGTGGTCGACGAAGACACAGGTCAGCTGCTCACCAATTGCCTTGTGGACCAGCAGCGCCGCGACCGAGGAGTCGACGCCGCCGGAGAGCCCGCAGATCACCCGGCCCTCCCCCACCTGCGCCCGGATCTTCGCTACCTGTTCGGCGATCACCGATTGCGGCGACCACTGCTCGACGCAGCCGGCGACGTCACGCAGGAAGCGGGTGAGGATCTCGGTGCCGTAGGGCGTGTGCCCGACCTCGGGGTGAAACTGGATCCCATAGAGGCCGCGATCCGGATACTCGCAGGCCGCGACCGGTGAACCCGGGCTCGAGGCCAGCGCCGTGAACCCCTCCGGCGGCTCGAACACCGCGTCGCGGTGGCTCATCCAACAGTGCTGCTCCTCTGGCAACCCGGCAAGCAGATGTCCGCCACCATCCGTGAGGGTCAAATCGGTCCGCCCGAACTCGCCGGACTCGGCCCCCTCGACCCTTCCCCCCAGCGCCTGGACCATCGCCTGCATGCCGTAACAGATCCCCAGCAGGGGGATCCCCAGATCAAGCAACTCGGTCGGAAACTCCGGCGCCCCCGGCTCATACACCGAAGCCGGGCCGCCGGAGAGCACCAATCCCTTCGGCGCCCGCTCCCGAATCTTCTCCAGCGGCGTGCTTGACGGCAGCAGCTCGGCAAACACGCCGCACTCGCGAATGCGCCGCGCGATCAGCTGTGAGTACTGCCCCCCGAAATCAAGGACCAATACCTCCTCCAAGGCATGGGCCGAACTAGCTGGCCTTTGCCCCGGCGCCTCGGATCTGACGGCTGCCTCACCCACGTATCTGCCGGGGGGTGGCACGGATTTGGGGGACCGTCCGAGGACGCGGCGCAGCCGCGCCCGCAGGATGGTGGCACCAAATCCGTGACAGGACCCGCCGGCCCGACACGTAGGCGTCCTCAGTCATCGGATACGGCAACCCCCGCGGAAACCGCCGCCCGACCGTTCGACCCCATGCCCACCTGCTGCTCGTTCTGCAGCTTCTTGCCCTCGCTCATCAGCGCCGGAGCGACCATCACCTCGGCCCGCTGGAAGGAGCGGATGTCCTCATAGCCACAGGTGGCCATCGAGGTCTTCAGCGCTCCCATCAGGTTGAAGGTGCCGTCGTTCTCCTGGGCCGGGCCGAGGAGGATCTCCTCCAGCGTCCCGTCCTGCTTGGTGGTGACGCGGGTGCCGCGCGGCAGCGAGGGATGGAAGGTCGCCATCCCCCAGTGGAAGCCGCGACCGGGCGCCTCCTTGGCGCGAGCCAGCGGCGAGCCGACCATCACCGAGTCCGCCCCGCAGGCGATCGCCTTGGAGACGTCGCCGCCGGTGCGCATGCCGCCGTCGGCGATCACGTTGACGTACTCGCCGGTCTCCAGCATGTGCTGCGAGCGGGCGGCCGCGACGTCGGCGATCGCCGTCGCCTGCGGCACGCCAATGCCGAGCACGCCGCGCGTGGTGCAGGCGGCGCCGGGACCGACCCCGACAAGCACACCGACCGCGCCGGTCCGCATCAGGTGCAGGCCGGTCGAGTAGGAGGCGCAGCCGCCGACCACGGTCGGCACCGGCACCTCGGCGATGAACTCCTTGAGGTTGAGTGGCTCGACCGTGGTCGAGACGTGTTCGGCGGAGATCACCGTGCCCTGGATGACGAGGATGTCGATTCCGGCCTCGACCGCAATCTCGTAGTGCTCGCGCACTTTCTGCGGCGTCAGCGAGCCGCAGGCGACGGCGCCCCGCTCCTTGATCTCCGCTATCCGCTTGCCGATCAGCTCGGGCTTGACCGGCTCGGTGTAGATCTCCTGCATGATCCGCGTCGCTTCGTGCTTGGGAGCCGCGGCGACCATCTCCAGCTTCTCCTCGGCGTTCTCGAAGCGGGTCCAGATCCCCTCCAGGTTGAGCACGCCCAGCCCGCCCAGCTCGTTGACGAGCACGGCGGTGTCGGGGCTGACCACCCCGTCCATCGCCGAGGCGACCAAGGGCAGCTCGAAGCGATAGGGGCCAAGGGTCCAGCTGATGTCAATGTCGTCAGGGTCGCGGGTGCGGCGCGACGGAACGATCGCGATGTCATCGAATCCGTAGGCGCGCCGCCCCTTCTTGCCTCGACCGATGTCGATCTCCAATTAGGTCCTCCAGGGTGGCGTTGAGAACCCAGCCTACACTTCGGCGGGGACCTCCAAATCCTGGACGTGGACCTCACCGAGGAGGCGCTCGACCTGGTTGCGGTCCACCGTGCCGGCGCCGAAATGCTGAGTCGACTCGGCGCCGCAGGCAACCCCGTAGGCGAGGCACTCGTCGGCCTCCTTGTCGTCGTAGCGGGCGGCGACGTAGCCGGCAAGGAAGGCATCACCGGAACCGACCGTGGAGACCGGCTCGAGGGGCTCGGTACGAACCTCTAGAAAGCGCTGCTCGGAGCCATTTCCGATCACCGCGACGCAGCCGTCGGGCCGCGTGATCGCGGCCTCTCCGGCGCCGAGACGAACCAACTCCGCAAGGCCCTGAATCACGTCGTCGCGGTCGGCAAACTCCTGCCCCACCAGCTCCTCGGCCTCGCGCTCGTTCGGGGTGACGATCGAGGCGCCGGCACGCAGGCCGGCCAGCATCGCGCCGCCCTCGGCGTCGAGCACGACCGGCAGGCCGCGCTCGCCGAGGTCCTTGACCAGGCGGGCGTAGAGATCGTCGCCGGCGCCCGGCGGCAGGGTGCCGGCGAGCACGCAGAGCTTGGCGCCGTCGGCGAGGTAGCCGACGCGGCGCACGAAGGCCTCTACCTCCTCCGGGCTGACCGCCGGGCCGCGCTCGTTGATCTCGGTCTGCTCGCCCGAGGTGGGGTCGATGACCGCGAGGTTGATCCGGGTCTCGGCGGCGATTCGGGTGAAGTCGGTCAGCACTGCTTCTTTGCGAAGTTGTTCGAGCAGCCGGTTGCCGGTCGGGCCGCCGGCGAAGCCGGTGGCGATCACGGGCCGGCCGAGCAGCTTCAGGGCGCGGGCGACGTTGATTCCCTTCCCCCCCGCCACAGTGCGGCTCTCGACCGCCCGGTGGCGGTGGCCGAGACGGAAGTTGGGAACCGCGACGGTGCGGTCGATCGCGGCGTTTAGCGTGACGGTGAGGATCATCGTGAGAAGCGCCTCAAGAGCACTGCTCCAACCAGTATCACGCAAAGGGCAATGCCGACGGGGATCTTCTCGTCATCGAGGAAGTCGCCGCCGCGTTCGAGCAAGCTCGCCGCCGCGACCGTGTGCGCGGCGCGCAGCGGCACCGACGCCATCCGCCGGCCCTCGACGTAGACGCCGGCTCGCCCCAGCGCCTCGCCGCGCTCGATCGGACCCTCGACTTCGTCCGGGGCGTTGACGACAACGCTCACGCGCTGGTCGCGGCGCAGGCCGACAGCAACGGTACGAGCGGCGCGCAGCGGCAGCTCGCCGCCGCTGTAGCGAATCGACGGCCTGGCGAGCACGGCCCCGGCCCCGATCGGAACCTGCCGCTTATAGAGGGAGAAGCCGTAATCGAGCAGGTCGATGTTGTCGACAAAGCGGTCTTCGTCGGTCGGAGCCCCGATCGCGACCGAGATCAGCTTGACGCCCCTGCGCTGGCCCGAGCCGACGAGGACATAGAGGGCGCCGAAGGTGTGGCCGGTCTTCACCCCGGTCACCCAAGGCGCCATGCGCAGCAGCTCGTTGATCGTCGTAATCCGGCGGCGCGGGTGGACGCTGCGCAGCACGGCGCTGCGGGCGTCGGCGATCTTGGCGAAGGCGGGGATCGCCAGCAGGCGCCTGGTGAGCGTCGCCAGATCGGCGGCGCTGGAGTAGTTGCCGCGCTGATCGAGGCCGACCGGGTTCGCGTAGTGGGTGTCGGCGAGGCCGAGCGCCGCCGCGTAGCGATTCATCTCGGCCACAAACCGCTGCTCCGAACCGGCCGCGGCAAGCGCGAGATCGTAGGCGGCGTCGTTGCCGCTGCGCAGGATCAAGCCGTAAAGCAGATCGCGCACGCTGATCCGCTGACCCGGGCGCAGCCCCAGCAGCGACTCGCCGTATTCGGCTTCATAGGGCGCGGCACGGACCAGGCGGTCGAGCGGCAGCTCGTGCAAGACCACGTAGGCAGTCATCAGCTTGGTCGTGCTGGCGATCGGCAGCCGGCGCCTGGCAGCATGGGAGACGAGGATGTCGCCGCTGCGGGAGTCGATCAGGGCCCAGGAGCGCGCCTCGATCCGGGGGCCCTTGGCGACGCTGCCTGCCGGAAACGCGAGCAGCAGCAGAGCCATTGCCGGCAGCAGGGTGCCAGCGAGGCGCCGGCTCACCTCAGCTTCAGCTGTTCGCCGGCAACCAGGATCTGGGGGTCGACTTCGGGATTGAGTTCTTCGATCGTCCGCACCGGCACGCCGGTGCGGTGGGCGATCGAGATCAAGGTGTCGCCGCTCTCGATTTCGTAGGTCGCGGGAACGTGCTCGTGATGGGTCTTATGCGCCTGCTTGCCGCCGTGCTTGCCGTTGCCGGAGCCGTTTGAGTCGCCGCCCCCCAGGGCGCCACTAATCGCGACGACCGCGACGACGAAGGCGACGACCAGGGCGGTCACCGCGAGAACCCGGGCGGAGGCTGAGGTGCGTTTGTTCATTGGACGTGACTGGCGATCGGATCGGCGCCGCTGATCGTATATACGGTCAGCGTATTTTTAGGCGGTCGAAACATCCCAGACCGCACTGCGTAGGTTCTCCGCCGCCACCCTCGGATCCTCCGCGGCGGCGATGCCGCGGGAGGCAGCAACCAGCGCCGAAGCGGGCCCGGCGCTGAATGCCGGCCCGAGCGCGTCCGGGCGGCCGCCCTGCGCGCCGACGCCGGGGATGAGGAAGATCGAGCGCGGCATCAGCGAGCGCAGGCGGCCGATGTGCTCGGGAGCGGTAGCGCCGACGACGGCACCCATCCCGCTGAGGCCGCCGGCACCCAGCAACCGCGGCGCCAAACCGTCGACCAGTTCGGCGAGGCGCTCGTGCAGGGGTTGCTCGGGAGCGGGTCGGTCCTGGATATCGGCGGCGCCCGGGTTGCTCGTGCGCACAAGGGCGAAGATGCCCGCGCCGGCCGACTCGGCGGCCGCGATCAAGGGCTCGATAGCGTCGGCACCGAGCAGCGGATTGGCGGTAAAAGCATCGGCGCCGAGCCCGGCCACCGGCCCCCAGGGCGTCGGCGTCTCACCGACCAGGGCCTGGGCGTAGGCCGCTGCGGTGACGGGAACGTCGCCGCGCTTGCCGTCGGCGACGACCAGCAGGCCGGCTTCGCCCGCCGCCGCGCAAACCTCGGCCAGGGCTGCCCAACCGGGCGCCCCGAGGCGCTCGAAGCAGGCGAGCTGGGGCTTGACCGCAACGCAGGCCGGCCCGGCCTGCTCGATCAGCAAACGGCAGTGCGCGACCACCGCCGTGGCCGCACGCTCGGCGGCCGTGGCGGTGGGAACGTCCGGCGCGGACCCGGAGAGCTTCGACGGATCCGGGTCGAGGCCAAGGCAGACCTGGCTACGACGCTCTTCGACGAGCGCCGCAAGCCGATCTGCGAAAGGGACTTGGCTCAGCCTTTGACCTTGGTCTTCAGCGCCGAACCGGCGGAGAAGCGAGGGACCTTGCCGCCCGGGATCGTGATCCGCTCGCCGGTGCGGGGGTTGACGCCCTGGCGCGGACCGCGCTCGGCAACGTGGAATTTGCCAAAGCCGGTGAAGCTGACCTCGCCGCCGCCGCTCAGCGTGTCGGTGATCGCCTCGAGCACGGCGTCAACCGCGTCGCTGGCGGCTTTCTTGCTGCCCAGCCGCTCGTCGCCTGCAAGTTGGTCCAGAAACTCAGCCTTAGTCACGTCGAAGCTCCTCCGTCGATGGGTAGTTTGAAATCGGCGGCAATCTAACAGCGCTCACGGCGTCAGAACCCCGCGGGTGCGGCCCTCAAGCCCTTTGGGACTCAGGATCCCGCGACCGTCATCTCGCCGACGAGCAGCGAGGGGGTCTTGACCGAACCTCCAAACGGCACCCAGCGGGCGTCGGCCCCGACGGCACGCACGGCGCGCAGCATCGAGACGAGATCGCTGGCGATCGTGAACTCGCGCAGCGGCTCGGCCGGCCGGCCGTCGCGGATGAGGAGACCGGAGGCGCCGACCGAGAAGACGCCCGAGACCGGGTTGACCCCGGAGTGCAACCCGGCGACGTCGGTGACGAGCACGCCGTCGCCCGCCTCCCCCAGGAGCTCGGCAAAGCCGAGCTCACCGGGCGCGACGACCAGGTTGGAGGCAGAGACCGAGGGTTGCGAGCGGTAGCCGCTTCGACTGGCGTTGCCGGTCGAAGCGGCATCGCCGCGGTTGGCGGTGTAGGTGTCGTAGAGATAGGTGCGCAGGGCGCCGGCCTCGATCAGGGCGGTGCGGCGCCGCGGCACGCCCTCGGCGTCGAACGGAGCCGAGGTAAAGCCCTCGGGGTCGAGCCCGTCGTCGTGCAGCGCGAGGACCGGGTTGGCCACCTCCTCGCCGAGCCGCTCGGCAAACGGGGAGCGGCCGCGCTGCACTGCGCTTGCCGTCAGGGCCCTACCGATCAGGGCGATGAAGCCGGCCGCGACGGTCGGGTCGAGGACGACCGGGCAGCTGCGCGATTTGGGCTTACCGGCGCCGATCATCGCCGCCGCGCGTTCGGCGCCCTCGCGTCCGATCGCGGCCGGGTCGAGCGCCGCCGGGCCGCGGCCGAGGCCGAAGCCGAGCCCCGTCTCGCGCCCGGCCTCGCCCTCTGCCAGCGCCTGCAGGTAGCCGTAACAACTCGAGCTCGCGTACTCGCCCTCGATCCCAAGCGAGGAGACGAGGGCGACGCCCTCGGCCGAATCGGCGTAGACGGCCTGCTCGACCCCGGCGATTCGCGAGTCCGCCGCGAGCGCCGCCCGCTCGATCTCCAGGGCGAGCTCGGCGAGCCGATCCGGCGACCACTCGCCGAGCGTCGGATCGCTCAGTCCGAGCTCTGCTTCGGGCGGAGCGTCCGTTGTGGACGGCGGGCCGGCGAACTCGTCCTCGTCAGCGACCCGTGCCGCTTCCGCCGCCCGCGCCGCCAGCGCCGTCACTCCCTCCTCGGAGAGGTCCGTGCCGTAGGCATAGCCGACCCGCTTGCCGATCCAGGCGCGGATGCCGATGCCGCGCTGGGTCGCGGCGCTGAGGCTCTCGACCTCGCCGCCGTGAACTCGGACCTCGCGCCCACGGTCCTCGGCCGCATAGGCCTCGGCCTCGCTCGCTCCGGCCGCAGTCGCCGCTTCGACGGCCCGACGCGCCAGGGCGATCAAACCTCGGTCCCCCCCACTGTCATCGCCTCGATGCGCACGTGGCCCTGGCCGGTACCGACCGGCACCCGCTGGCCGGCCTTGCCGCAGACCCCCGTCTTCATCTCGAAGTCATTGCCGACGGCGTCGATCGCCGCCAGCGCCTCCAGGCAGTTGCCGATCAGGGTCGCGCCGCGGCAGGGACGGGTCACCCGCCCGCCCTCGATCAGGTAGCCCTCGGAGACGCCGAAGACGAAGTCCCCCGTGGCCGGGTCGACCTGGCCGCCGGCGAAGGAGACGGCGTAGAAGCCGCGCTTGACCTCGGCGATCATCGCCTCGGGCTCGGCGTCGCCGGGGGCGATGTAGGTGTTGGTCATGCGTGGCACCGGCAGGTGACGGAAGCTCTCGCGGCGGCCGTTGCCGGTCGGGGCGGCGCCTTCGCGGCGGGCGGTGACGCCGTCGTAGAGGTAGGCGACCAGGCGCCCGTCTTCGATCACCCGCGTCTTCTGGGTCGGCACTCCCTCGTCGTCGATCGCGTCGCTGCCCCACTCGTTGGGGAGACGACCGTCGTCATAGGCGGTGAGCAGCGGCTGGGCGACCTGCTCGCCGAGCTTGCCGATGTAGACGCTGGCGCCCTTCTGGATGTGATCGGCCTCGAGCCCGTGTCCGGTCATCTCGTGGAAGAGGACGCCGCCGAAGCCACCGCCGACGACCACCGGCATCGAGCCGGCCGGGGCGGGACCGGCGTCGAGCAGGGTCAGCGCCTTGCGCGAGGCGTCGTCTGCGATCGAGCCGGGGTCGTTGTCGAAGAGCTCGAAGCCGCGATGGGCGCCGAGCGTCTCGGCGCCTGTCTCCACAGTGCCGTTGCGCCGCGCCACGGCCTGAGCGCCGATGCGCACCCGGGTGCGGTCGTCACCGCTGAAGAGGCCCTCCGAGTTGGCGACGCTGACCTCCCGACGCACCTCCGCATAGGAGGCGGTGAACTGGGCGATCTCGCCGCCGGCCCCGCGCCCGCGCTGATCCAATTCGCGCAGCAGGTCCGCCTTGCGCTCGGCGGGGACCTCGGCCGGCGCTACCTCGATCGGCAGCGGGGTCGTCCGGGTGGCGCTCAGTGGCCGCGGCTCCGCCCGCTCGGAACGCAGGGCCGCCGCCGCCTCGCCGGCGGCGCGCTCGATGTCGGCGGGATCGAGCCCGTCGACGTGGGAGAAGTAAGTGGTGGCGCCGCTGATCACCCGCACCCCGGCGCCCGCCGCAGCCCCGGCCTGCACCGCTTCGACCCTCGACTCGTCGATCGCCATCGTCAGCCCGGCGTTGCGTTCAGCGAAGACCTCGGCGAAGTCGCCGCCGTTGGCGAGCGCCGCGGCGAGGACGCGCTCGGCCACCCCGGCATCGATCAGCTCGCTCACCGTGCCCGCTTCCCGGCGACCTCGATCAAACGCCCGGCAGCAACGAAGAGCTCGGCCCCGGCGAGCGAGTCGCCGGCGTGATCGCCGGCCCGGCCCTCGGAGTAGTAGAGCCGGGCGAAGGGTTGGCGGGAGACGCGGCGGCGGCGCATGTACCCGGCCGCCTCGTCGGCGTAACCGGACACGCGGTCGAGCAGGATTCGGTGTGGCTTAGGCGGCATCGAGACCCTTTCCGTCGCCGCCCTCGCTGAGGTCGCGAAGCACGGCGCGCATGTCGAAGAAGAGCAGCGAGGAGAGGGCGAAGCGATCGGTCACCGCGACCGCGGTCAGCCCGGCGTGGCGGACGGCAAAGACCTCGCCCTGCTCGGTGGCGATATGGGCCTGCTCGATCGACTCGCCGCCGGCGCCGTCGGCCACCTCGAGCAGGGTCGCGACATCCTCGCGCCAGCGCTCGGGGCGGTCGCTGGCGGCAAGCACAGCACCGTCCGCCGCGAGGATCGCGCCGCCGCGCAGGTCGGGCGACATCTCGGTCAGGTAGGCCAGCGCACCGCCGGCCGCATCGGCCGAAACCGCCTCGCTCGTCTCACCGTCGGACATCTCGGCCAAAA
>Ga0207661_10002734_pt1 | contig 12142 bp, 13 predicted proteins | sample KBSC713LmetaG_FD_184337 | JGI IMG/M metagenome (GOLD analysis project Ga0207661, IMG submission 184337) | Corn rhizosphere microbial communities from Kellogg Biological Station, Michigan, USA - KBS C7.1-3L metaG (SPAdes) (version 2) | ecosystem: Host-associated > Plants > Roots > Rhizosphere ... | reverse complement strand
GCTTGTCGATCGTCGCTCCGGCCATCGCCGCCGCGGCCGGAGGACGAGCCGGCACCTGCAGGATCGCGGCGCCGAGCTTGATCGTCTTCGTCTGCGGTGCCAGCCAGGCCAGCACGCTGACCACGTCGGAGCCATAGGACTCGGCCGCCCATACCGACTCGAAGCCGGCGCTCTCGGCGGCCTGAACGACCTCGAGGGCGTCCTCGCCGGCCGGGCCGATGCCCCAGTAACCGAGGTTGAGTCCGAGCTTCAAAGCCATCCGGCGCTCACCCTATTGAATAGACGACGATGAGCACGAAGTCGGCAGACGCGTCGCCCCCGGCGACGAACGAGCGGGGCCTCTCCAGCACCACCGCGGCGAAGCGGCTGCGTGAGCTCGGGCCACCGCCGGAAAACTCCTCGCGCTCGACCTCCAGCATCGTCGCCGGCAACGTCTTCACCCTCTTCAACGCGATCATCGGCGCCTTCTTCGTGCTCGACCTCGGGCTCGGCCTCTACGCCGACTCGATCTTCGGCCTGATCGCAGTGATCAACTCCTACATCGGCATCCGCCAGGAGCTGAAGGCGAAGCGCACGCTGGACGAGCTGGCGGTGCTGGTCGCGCCTCACGCCAAGGTCGTGCGCGACGGCGCCACGGTGAGCCTGCTGGCCGAGGAAATCGTCCCCGGCGACCTGATCGAAGTCGCGCCCGGAGACCAGCTCGTCGCCGACGGCGAGGTGATCGGCTCGCGCGCGATGACCCTCGACGAGTCGATGCTGACCGGCGAGGCCGACGGGGTGCGCAAGCAGGCCGGCGACCGGGCGCTCTCCGGCTCCTTCTGCATCAGCGGCTCCGGCAGCTACAAGGTCGATGCGGTGCGCGAGGACAGCTACGCCGGCAAGCTCGCCGGCGAGGCGCGCGCCTTCCGCCACCCACCCTCGCCGCTGCAGGGCGAGGTCAACCGGGTGATCGTCGCCTGCGTCTACGTGATGGTGCCGCTGGCGATCCTGCTGATCCTCACCCTGAAGCTGCGCAACACCGGCATCGAAGAAGCGGCCCAAACCGCCACGGCCGGCCTGGTCACCCTGGTGCCCGAGGGCCTGGTGCTGCTGATGAGCGTCACCTTCGCCGTCGCGGCGGTGCGGCTGGCGAAAAAAGACACGCTCGTGCAGCAGATGAGCGCCACCGAGAGCCTCGCTGCGGTCGACACGATCTGCGTCGACAAGACCGGCACCCTGACCGATGGCGAGCTGCGCCTGATCGGGGTGGAGGTGGCGGAGGGAGTCGACGCCGGCGCCGCCCACACCGCGCTCGGCCGCTTCGCCGCCAGCGCAGGCGATCGCAACCGCACCCTGGAGGCGATCGGCGAACGCTTCCCCGACAAGGCCGACCGGGTCGCCGGCGAAGTCCCCTTCTCCTCGGAGTGGAAGTGGAGCGGGCTGCAGATCGACTCTGCCAGCTACGTGCTCGGCGCGCCGGACGTGCTGAGCGAAGCCGGCGCGCTCACCCTCCCCCCCGGGCTCGCCCGCGTGCTCGAGCGCGAGACCGCGGCCGGGCGCCGCGTCGTCGCCTTCGCCGAAACCGGCGAGCCGCTGCCGGCCAATCCCGGCGAGCAGCCGCCGCCGCGGCTGGCACCCGTGGCCCTGGTCGTACTGGAGGAGACGCTGCGACCCGACGCGGCGGAAACGGTCGCCCTGATGCGCACCGAAGACGTCGACCTGAAGCTGATCTCCGGTGATGCCCGGGCCACCGTCACCGCCGTCGCGGCGGCGGTCGGGGTGCCCGCGGACGCCGGCGTGATCGAGGGGCACGAGCTGCCCGAGGACCCGGAGGAGCTCGCCGCGGTCGCCCAGCGCAACACGGTCTTCTGCCGGATCAAGCCCGAGCAGAAGCGCGACCTGGTCGCCGCCCTTGCCGCCTCGGGCCGCTACGCGGCGATGATCGGCGACGGGGTCAACGACGTGCCGGCACTGAAGCGGGCGCGAATGGCGGTGGCGATGGGCTCGGGCGCCCAGGTGACCAAGGGCGTCGCCGACGTCGTCCTGCTCAAGGACGAGTTCGCCCGCCTGCCGCAGGCGGTCGGCGAAGGCCGGCGGATCGCCCGCAACGTCCACCGGCTCGGCCGCCTCTACCTGACCAAGACGGTCTACGCCGCCGCCCTGATCGTGCTCGTCGCGATCCCCGGCTTCGCCTTCCCCTTCCTGCCCCGCCACCTCACCCTCGCCGCCTTCCTGACGATCGGCATCCCTTCCTTCGTACTCGCCCTGGCCCCCTCCGACGGACCGCTCTACCGCGGCCGCCTACTGCGGGCATTGGCCGCCTTCGCCGTGCCGGCGGGGTTGGCGACGGCAATCGGCTCGATCCTGTCCTTCTTCCTAGTCGACACCGTTTTCGGCGGCAGCCTCGCCGCCGGCCGCACCGCGGCGACGACGACCCTGATCGTGCTCGGCCTCTGCTTCGTGCTGCTGCTCGAGCGCGGTCCCGGCCGCGAGCACATCGCGATCCAGAGCTACATGCTGGCGATGATCGCCGGCCTCGGGGCCCTCTACGCGGGGATCCTCGCGATCGGCCCCCTGCGCAGTTTCTTCGAAATGGAGCTGCTCAGCTCCGCCCAGTGGTTCCTCTCCCTGCTCTCTGCCGCGGCCGGCCTGACGATCGCCAGCGTGCTCTGGCGCCTGCCCTTGATCGAAGCCTGGGAAGCGCCGGTCAATCCCGAGGCGCCAGCACGAACTGACTGACGATTAGGTTCGCCGCCAGCTTCGGCCCCTGCCCGTCACGCAGCCGCTCGATCTTGACCTCGATCACGACCGTGCTCTTGCCGGCGTGAAGCGGTGTGGCGACGGCGACGATCTCATCGCCGGGGAGGCCGGCGGAGAAGACGTTGAGCTTGAGCTCGATCGTGGTGAAGTTGTGTCCCGACGGGATGTTGCGGAAGGTCGCCCAGGCGGCGACGGTGTCACCGAGCGCGGTCCAGACGCCACCGTGGACGTAGCCGCCGGGGTGCAGGTGGCGCTGGTCGACGACGATGCGGCCGCTGGCGAAGGAGTCCTCGATCTCGATCGGCTCGATTCCGAGGTCGCCCGGGAAGCTGCCGCCGATGAAGCCGCGCACGTTCTCCACGGTGAAGGCCGAGCCATCCGGGGTCAGCTCGCGCTCGCTCACCGGGCCCCTGCCAGCTCGTAGGCGCCCGGCGCCAGCTCGCGCGTGCGGCGGCGGAAGGCGGTCCAGGTCCAGGGCCAGTTGTTCGGGTCGTTGCCGTTCTCGTCGACGTACCAGTTGTGACAGCCGCTCTGCCAGACCGTGCCGGCGAGGGCGGCGCGCAGCTCGCGGTCGAAGTTCTCGGCGGCGGCGCGGGAGACCTCGATCCGGCTCGCTCCCAGCCGCTCCATCTCGCGCAGCGCCGCCAGCAGGTGGCCGACGCCGCACTCGATCGTGTTGACCACCGAGCCGCTGCCGCCATTGGTGTTGGGTCCGTAGAGCAAGAACATGTTGGGGAAGCCGGGCACGCTGACGCCGAGGTAGGCGCGCGCCACCTCGGCCCAGGCGCTCTCCAGGGCAAGGCCATCGCTCCCCCGTATCTCCATCGGCGCGACGAACTCATGGCTGGCAAAGCCGGTGGCGAGGACGATCGCGTCAGCCGGGCGCTCGACCCCGGCCGCGTCGCGGATGCCCCCGGGCGTCACCCGATCGACTCCCTCCGCGATCAGCTCGACGTTGTCGCGAGTCAGGGTCGGGTACCAGTCGTCGGTCAGCATCACCCGCTTGCAGCCGAACTCGTAGCTCGGCGTTACCTTGCGGCGCAGCTCCGGGTCTGAGATTGCCGAGTTGATCTGTCGCATGCCGAGCATCCGGAACAGCGGCAGCAGCCAGCGGCGGCGGGTGAAGGCGGCGGCGGCGAGATCCTGGAAGGCGTAAACGGCGGCCCGGTCGAGGCGATGAAGGAGGGGAAGGCGGCGGAAAGCCGCGCGCACGAGGCCCGAGTACTCGTGGTCGCCCTTGGCGAGCGTCCAGCCGGGTGAGCGCTGGTAGACGTCGAGCTGGGCGACTTCGGGTTGGATCGCGGGCCCGACCTGGATCGCGCTGCAGCCGGTGCCGATCAGGGCGACGCGCTTGCCGGTGAGGTCGACGTCGTGGCGCCACTCTGCGGTGTGGAAGGCGGGCCCTTCGAAGTCCTCGAGGCCGGCCAGCGCCGGCATTTTCGGCACCGAGAGCTGGCCGCAGGCGGTAACCAGGATGTCGGCCTCGTGCGGTCCCGCACTGGTCTCCAGCCGCCACTTGCGCCGCTGCTCGTCCCAGCCGGCGCTCTTCACCTCCGTCCCGGTGCGGACCCGATCGAGCACGCCGAAGCGCCGGGCGACGCCCTCTATATAGGCACGGATCTCCTGCCCGGGTGAGAAGCGACGCGACCACGCGTTAGGCGCAAAGGAGAACTCGTAGAGGTGCGAGGGGATGTCGCAGGCGGCTCCGGGGTAGGTGTTCGCGCGCCAGACGCCGCCGACCCGGTCGCCCTTCTCGAAGACGGTGACATCCTCGTAGCCCTCGCGCCTCAGCATCACGGCGGCACCGACACCGCCGAAGCCGCCGCCGACCACCGCGATCGAAGGTCTCTCACTCAAGTCCAAAGCCCTCCAGCCCGAAGTCGCCGTAGGGCTCATCGCGCTCGCGCACGGCCTCTTTGAAGCCAGACTCGGCGGCACGGCGGACGAACCCGTGGCCCTCCTCGGTGTGGCGGGCGACGCCGTCGAAGAAGGTGCCGAGCAACTGGGTCTGGTGCAGGCCCTGGGCGTAGAGGCCCTGGTTGACCAGCATCTTCATCATCACCAGCTGGTTGATCGGCATTTGCGCCACCCTCCCAACCAGCCGCTCGAAGCGCTCGTCGAGCTCGGCCGCGGGAGCCGCCTCGGTCGCCAGGCCCCACTCCTCAGCCTCGGCGCCGGTCAGCGAGTCGCCGGTGAGGAGCAGCCGCTTGGCCCGCATCGGCCCGACCCTGGAGGCCCACATCGCCGTCGTCGGCGAACCCCAGACGCGCGCCGGCGGATATCCGATCTTGGCCTCGGAGGCGATCACCAGCAGGTCGGAGCAGAGCGCCATGTCGGTGCCGCCGGCGACGCAGTAGCCGTGCACCTTGCAGAGCACCGGCTTTTCCGAGTGGAAGAGGCTCATGAAGCCGCGCACGTTGCGCCACATGAACTGGAAGTCGGTGACCGGGTCCCAGTTGGACTCGGGCATGTGGTTGGCCCCGATCACAGCCGGATCGAGCGGCGACCCCTCCGGTGCCTCCACCCCACCCAGCTCACTCATATCCCCCTCGGCCGAAGCGACGAGGTCATAGCCGCCGCAGAACCCCGTGCCGTTCCCGGCCAGCGCGATCACATGCACCTCGGGGTCGAGATTGGCCCGCTCGACACAGGCCGCCAGCTCAGCCGGCATCCGCGGCGTTATTCCATTCCCCCGCTCCGGCCGGTTGAGGGTGATGCGCGCGACCGAGCCGTCGATCTCGTAGGTGAGCGTCTCGAGGTTCGTCATGGCTATTGCCCGGTTACCTGCCGGTGCGATCGCGGTGCTCGCAACCCGGCCAACAACAGGGCCGGCGCTGCCCTTCTTCCAGCTCTTCTTGGGTTCGCCGGATACGGCGCTCTCGGGTGATTGCACGCTTGGCGTCCTCGACCCAGCAGATGAACTCGTTGCGAGCCAGGGGAGTGATGTCATTCCAGGCAGCGAGCACCGTGGCGTCGGCGACCAATGCCTTGCGAAGATCGGCAGGCAATCCATGCACCACTCCACCGGGCACCCTCTGGCCGCTCATGGGCGGATGGTAATGAGCGCGCGACGCCAGGATTCCGATTGGATCATCTGCGTACCCGACATTGACCACGCTCCACCGGGGGCAATGTCGGATACGCGAGTTGTATGCCCCAGTCCTACGACGGAGCACGCAGGACCGGCCGACCCTCAGACCCGTTCCACGATCATGGCCTTGCCCTGACCGCCCGCGACGCACATGGTCTCGATGCCGACCTGGTGGTCGTCGGTCTCCATCGCGTTGAGCAGGGTGCCCATGATGCGGGCGCCGGTCATGCCGAAAGGGTGGCCGAGGGCGATCGCGCCGCCGTGGGTGTTGAGCTTGTCTTCGGCGATGCCGCATTCGTCCATGATCGGGATCACCTGGGCGGCGAAGGCCTCGTTGAGCTCGACCACGTCGATGTCGTCGATCGTCATCCCGGCCCGGTCGAGGACCTTCTTGATCGCGCCGATCGGGGCGACGCCCATCAGCTCGGGCTCGTTGCCGTAGGTGGCGGCGGTGATGATGCGAGCGCGCGGGGTCAGGCCCAGCTCCTTGGCCTTGCTGTCGCTCATCAGCAGCACCGCGGCGGCGCCGTCGTTGAGCGGGCAGGAGTTGCCGGCGGTGACGCCACCGCCGCCGAAGGCCTCCGGCAGCTGGGAGAGCTTCTCCAGGGTCGAGGAGGCGCGCGGGCCGTCGTCCTTGGCGACCACGGTGCCGTCGGGCAGCGTCACCGGGACGATTTCGCGGTCGAAGAAGCCATCCTCCTGCGAGCGCACCGCCAGTTCCTGCGAGCGCTGAGCGAACTTGTCCATGTCGGCGCGGCTGACCTCGTACTTTTCGGCGACGTTGACCGCGGTCAGGCCCATGTCGATGTAGGCGTTGGGCTGGCCGTTCTCGCCGATCAGGTTGGGGTTGCGGTCATCGGCGCCGGCGGGCTCGGTGCGCTCGTTGAAGCGGCTGACCCACTCGACCCCGGCGGCGATGTAGACGTCGCCCTCGCCGGCCTTGATCGCGTTGCCGGCGTGGCGGATCGCGTCGAGACTGGAGGAGCAGTAGCGCGAGACGGTGACCCCGTTGACCTCCTGCGGCAGCTTCTCGGAGAGCAGGGAGATGATGCGGCCGATGTTGAACGCCTCGAGGCCCTGCGGCATGCCTACGCCGCAGAAGACGTCCTCGACCAGGGCCGGGTCGACACCCTGGTTGCGCTCGAGCAACTGGTCGACCACGAAGGCGCCCATCTCCTCCGGGCGCAGCTGGGCCAGCGAGCCCTTGAAGGCACGGCCGATCGGCGTGCGGATGGTGTCGACGATTACTGCCTCGGGCATGCGGGTCTCTCCTTCGGGCTGGGGTCGGGAAGTGCGGGCCGCAGGGTAGTGGATCGGGAGCGCAGGGCTCCGCGGCAGGCTCTAAGTTAGTGGCGATGTCGCTGGACGGACTGCGGGCGTGGATAGGGCTGGTCGAGCGCAAGCTGACCATGCGCACCCGCGTCTTCCTGGTTCTGGTCGCGATCGCGATCGGCGGCGCCGGTGCCGGCATCGTGCTGGCGATCGACGCCCAGAACAACGCGGTAACCAAGGGTGACCTGCAGACCGTGCGCGACGAACTGGCCGGCACGGCGGCGCCGGTCGAAGCGCCGCAGGCGAGCGAGCTGGAAGCGGAAGTCGAAACGCTGCAGGCGGAAGTCGCCGCACTGCGAGCCGAAGCGGCCTCCAAAGGCAAGGGAGACGGTGCCGCCGAAGCTCCAAGCGCGGCGCCGAAGGAAGAAGCGGGCGGGACCGGCGGGGAAGAAGTCGCGCCGAAGAAGTAATCCTGTTCGTGCGAATCCGCACGAACTTTCCCCGCATCGTCCCCTGACTGCGTTACATTCGGCGCAATTCGACCTCGCGAGCACCCGCGAGCTCTGCCGCCCAGGCAGTGAAAGGAGTTGCCCTGATGCCAGAGGGTTACTGCGTCAAGGAGCGCAAGAAGGTCGAGATCAAAGACGCCAAGCAGGTGACGATGAAGAACGGTCGTCCCGCGATCCAGGGAACCTGCCCGGACTGCGGCACGAAAATCTTCAAGATCGGCAAACTCGAGTAGTCCGGAGCTGAACCTGCGCCGGCAGGCATTCGTATGCCGAGCGAATGCCACCTGGCGCGCTGACAGACGAGCGGGACATACGTGAGGCCTACGCGGCCCACGCATCCGAGCTCTACGGCTTCGCGGTTCGCTCGCTCGGCGACTCCGGTCTCGCCGAGGAGGCCGTCCAGGAGACCTTCCTGCGCGCCTGGCGCGCCGGCGAACGTTTCGACCCCCAGATCGGCTCGCTGCGGACTTGGCTGTTCGCGATCCTGCGCAACGTGGTGATCGACCTCGGCCGCGCCCGCGCCGCCCGACCGACCGTCTCCGACGAAGGCATCGAGGCCTCGGTCGAGCCGTTCGACGAGGCGCTGCTCTCCTGGCAGATCGAGGAGGCGATGCGTCGGATCGGCGACCAGCATCGCCGCGTCCTGGTCGAGACCTACTACCGCGGCCGCCCCTACGCCGAGGTCGCCGAGGAACTCGGCGTGCCGGAGGGAACGGTGAAGAGCCGCGTCTATTACGGACTGCGCGCACTGCGCGTCGTGCTCGAGGAGATGGGCTATGAAGACTGACGGCTGCCGCCACTGGAAAGAGGAACTGGGCGCTTACGCGCTCGGGCACCTCTCGAACGAAGAGCGAGCCTCGCTCGAGGCCCACCTCGAGGGCTGTCCGGCCTGCCGCGCCGAGGCGAACTCGCTGCTCGCCGTCTCGCGACTTCTCCCCCACGCCGACCCCGAGCGTTTCGGCCCGGCGCCCCAGCCACCGGCAGAGCTGGGCAAGCGGATCGCGGCGACGATCGGCGGCGAGCGGCGAGCCAAGCGCCGGCGGCGGCGCCTGCACTTCGGGCTCGGCTTCGGTGGCGCGGCCGCGGCGACGGCGATGGCGGTGCTGGCGATCTTCGTTCTCTCCAGCGGTAGCGAAGGCGGCCCCGAGCGGCACGTTGCCTTCCGCTCTCTGCCCAGCGGGGTCAAGATCGCCGCCACGCTCGAGCCGCAGGCCTACGGCACCGAGATCCACATGTACGTCAAGGGGATCAGCTCGGGCACGCTCTGCCGCGTCTACATGCGCGGCCCCGCCGGCGATGCTGTCTCGGCCGGCAGCTTCCGCTACCGCTGGGGCGCCGACGACTCGGCCGTGCTCAGCGCCGCCCTCGATCTCTCGCGTGCCAAGGCGCTCGTCGTGCACGCCGGGAACCGCACCTTCGTCGCGCCCCTTGGCAATGCCGAGGCGGCGCTGCGCAAGCAATCCCAACAGGAGGAATCAACGTGAAGAAGACCCTTCCCATCCTCGCCGCTCTGGCGCTGATCGGAGTGCTGGCGATGGCCGGCTGTGGAAGCAGCAGCAACAGCTCGAGCTCGGGTTCCGGCGGCGCCTACGGCGGCGGCGAAGAAACGACGAGCAAGTCGGCCACCTCGACCACCTCCTCCGAAGGCGCGCCGATCACCGTCGGTACGGCCAAGGGCGTCGGCAAGGTGCTGGTCGACTCCAACGGCCTGACGCTCTACTACTTCCAGAAGGACCAGAACGGCGAATCCGCCTGTTACGGCGCCTGCGAACAGGGCTGGCCACCGCTGACGACCGAAGGCGCGCCACAGGCCGGCGAAGGCGCGATGGCCTCGAAACTGGGGACGACGAAACGCAAAGACGGGACCGTCCAGGTGACCTACAACAACTGGCCGCTCTACACCTTCGTCGAGGACAAAAAGCCGGGCGAAGACAACGGCACCGACAGCAAGGCCTTCGGCGCCTCCTGGTACCCGCTACACCCCAACGGGGAAAAGGCAGGCCACTAAGCCGAGCCGCGCTTGCGCGCGGAGATCGAGGGGGGAACCAGCTCGCGGATCTCGGCCAGCAGCCGGACCGCGAGCTCCCCCGCTTCCTCGCCGGGCTGGGCCTGGCCCTCGCGCGGCTCGAAGAAGCGGACCCGCAGCTGCGGGCGGTGGGGGAAGCCGGTCAGGTCCGAGGTCCCCTCGATCGCGACGCAGACGAGCTTTGCCTCAGGAACCTCGAGCGCCAAGCGGCCGACGCCGCTGCGCGCCCGCAGAACTTTGCCGCGCGAGCGCGTCCCTTCCGGGAAGACACCGATGCATGAGCCGCCCCGCAGCTCCTCGACCGCCCGCGCCAGCGCGCCGGCGTCGCCGGCATCGCGCTCGATCGGGATCTGGCCCATGCCGTTGAGGACCGGGGCCAGGCCGCGCACTTTCCAAAGGGCGGATTTGGCCAGTGCCTTGATCTGGCGCCGCTTGAGCGCCGCGATACCGACCATCACAGGGTCCCAGTGGCTGTCGTGGTTGCCGACGACGAGCACCGGGCCGCTCTCCGGCAACGTCTCCAGCCCCTCGACCTTCAGCCGCCCCCAGGCGGCCACTGGACGGCAGACGGTCATCGCCGTCCAGTACATCGGGCTCGGCTCTCGCTTGGCCCCAGCGGGTGTGGTTAACCCGCCCTGCGGGGTAGTGGCCTCCATGCGAGCGGCACCGTACTGGATCGAGCTAAATCCGCTGCGCCTCGAGCAAGGAATCCATCAAAGTGATCAAAGTCACGTATTCAGCCGGGCCGACGGTCGAAGGTACCCGTCTCGCTTCTGCAGTGTCGATCCGCACCTTGAATCTCGGCTGTAGCAATCCCAACTATCTAAAGTGTCATCTGTGACGACGCAGAAGCCCCTCGAGCTGATCCTGGCTCGCAACCTGATGTCGGCCCTCTCGACCCCGGCCTTCCTGGTCGACGAGGGTGGCGTCCTCGTCTTCTACAACGAGGCGGCCGGGGCGCTGCTCGGCAAGCGCTTCGAGGAACTGGGCACGGTTGGTGCCGAAGAGTGGGGATCGCTGTTCGGGCCGTTCGACGAAGCGGGCGAGCCGATTCCCTACGACGAGCTGCCCCTGGTCGTCGCCGTCCGCAACGGCCGGCCGGCCCATGCCGACCTGCAGATCAGCTCCGCCGACGGCACCCGCCACCGGGTCGAGGTCTCGGCCTTCCCGATCCTCACCCCGCACGGCTCGCAGGGCGCGATCGCCGTCTTCTGGCCGGCCGGCTCCAGCAACGGCGCGGGTCACTGAGATGAAGGTCAAGCTCTGGGGCACGCGCGGTTCGATCCCCTCCCCGGGGCCGGAGACGATCCGCTACGGCGGCAACACCTCCTGCGTCGGCGTCACCCTCGCCGACGGCTCGATGCTGGCCCTCGACGCCGGCACCGGCATCCGCAGCCTCGGCCTGGCCCTCGCCCAAGAGCCTGCGCGTCTGCACATCCTGCTCACCCACCTCCACCTCGACCACATCCAGGGCCTCGTCTTCTTCGCCCCCGCCTTCCAGCCGCAGACCGAGATCGTGATCTGGGGCCCGGCCTCGCCCGAGGCCTCGCTGCGCGATCGCATCGCCCGCTACATCTCGGCGCCGCTCTCCCCGGTCGAGGTCCGCGAGCTGCCCTGCGACGTCTCCTTCCGCCACTGCCCGCAGAGCGAGTGGGAGATCGGCTCGGCTCGAATCAGCGCCGCCTCGGTGTCGCACCGCGGGCCGACGCTCGGCTACCGGATCGACGACGGCGGCTCCTCCCTTGCCTACATCCCCGATCACGAGCCCGCCCTGGGCGCCGACCTCGACTCGCTCGAGGAGGACTGGATCTCCGGCCTCGGCCTCGCCCGCAACGCCTCGCTGCTGATCCACGACGGCCAGTACGCCGACGCCGAGTACCCGGACCACGTCGGCTGGGGACATTCCTCGCTCTCACACGCGCTCTCCTTCGCCCGCCGCGCCGAAGCGGAACGGACCGTGCTCTTCCATCACGACCCGATGCACTCCGACGAGCGCCTCGATCGACTGAGCGAGGAAGCGCGCGAGCGCTGGGGGGCGATGGGCGGCAATCCGGAAGCGATCGACCTCGCTGTCGAGCGGGCCGAGTACGAGCTGCCGACGCGAATGGTCAGCGCGATTTCCGCAACTTAGAACCCGCGCTATTCGCGTCGGTCAAATGGCTACCCCCGCCCGCTACGCTGGCACGCGGGATGACGTCGGCTCCTGGAATCGACGCCGCAGTCGAGAGATCTGATCTGGTCAGGGAGGCGCTGGCGACAGCGCAGCGCGCGCATGCCGGTCAGCTGCGCCGCGGCAGCGATGGGCGGCCCTTTATCGACCACCCGGTCGCGGTCGCCGAGCTGCTCTGCCAGGAGCGCCAGGGCGATGAGGTGCTTGCCGCGGCGCTGCTCCACGACGTGGTCGAGAAGAGCGACACCGAGGTCGACTCGGTTCGCGAGCGCTTCGGCGAGATCGTCGCCGGCCTGGTAGCGGCGATGACCGAAGACGAGTCGATCCCCTCTTAC
>Ga0207661_10002731_pt1 | contig 12146 bp, 12 predicted proteins | sample KBSC713LmetaG_FD_184337 | JGI IMG/M metagenome (GOLD analysis project Ga0207661, IMG submission 184337) | Corn rhizosphere microbial communities from Kellogg Biological Station, Michigan, USA - KBS C7.1-3L metaG (SPAdes) (version 2) | ecosystem: Host-associated > Plants > Roots > Rhizosphere ... | reverse complement strand
GCTGGAGACCTGCGTCGGCGGCATCCTCAACCTCGGCGAGAGCGAGGAGCAGCGGGTCGAGATGGCCTTCGAGCTCTCCGAGATCAACCCGACCTCGGTCCCGATCAACCTCCTGATCCCGAAGGACGGAACGAAATTCGGCGACCGCGAGGTGATGGACCCGTGGGAGGTCGTGAAGTGGATCGCGATCTTCCGCCTGATCATCCCCGGCGCCCTCTTCCGCCTCTGCGGCGGCCGGGTCGAGAACCTCGGCGCGCTCCACAAGCTGGCGGTCAAGGCCGGCCTCAACGGGGTGATGATGGGCAACTTCCTCACCACCCTCGGCGCCGAGCCGGCCGAGGACCGGGCGATGTTCGAGGAGCTGGGGCTGAACGTCGCCCGCCAGCCCGACAACGGCGTCAATCCCCGGCCGGACAACCGCTCCGGCTGGCTCGAGGGCGAGAGCCCGGCGACGCCGATCGACGAGCTGGTCGACAGCCAGGAAGAGGCGAACTTTTGGGACCCCTCGACCCAGCTGCGGGTCGTCAAGAAGGCGAAGAAGCCGCCTTCGTACCCGACGGCGGCGTGACTGACGTAGCTGCCCGGCTGGAGGAGCTCCGCGGGCGGGGGCTCTACCGGCGGTTGCGACTGGTCGAAGGAGCGCAGGGACCGACCGTCACCCTCGACGGCCGCCCCGTCCTCCTCCTCTGCTCGAACAACTACCTCGGCCTCGCCGACCGGGCCGAGGTGCGGGAGGCGGCGGCGGAGGGGGCGCTGCGCTGGGGCGCCGGGTCCGGGGCCTCGCGCTTGATCTCGGGCAACATGGAGCCGCACCGGCAGCTCGAGCGGCAGCTGGCGGCGTTCAAGGGATACGAGTCCTCCCTCCTCTTTGGCTCCGGCTACCTCGCCAACACCGGGGTGATCGCGGCGCTGGCAGGCCGGGGCGAGGTCGTCTTCTCCGACGAGCTGAACCACGCCAGCATCGTCGACGGCTGCCGGCTTTCGCGAGCGGAGACCGTCGTCTACCGCCACGCGGACACCGAACACCTGGAGTGGAACCTCTACCGGACCCGCGGTCGTCCGGCGCTGATCGTCACCGACGGCGTCTTCTCGATGGACGGCGACGTGGCGCCGCTGCCGAGGCTGCTGGAGCTGGCGCGGCGCCACGGCGCCCGGCTGATGGTCGACGAGGCGCACGCGACCGGGGCGATCGGCCCTGGCGGGCGCGGCTCGGTCGCCGCCGCCGGGCTCAGCGGCGAGGTCGACGCCGTCGTCGGCACGCTCGGCAAGGCACTCGGCTCCTACGGCGCCTACGTCTGCACCGACGCCGCAACGGTCGAGCTCCTCGTCAACTGCGCCCGTCCCTTCATCTTCTCGACGGCGCCGCCGCCGCCAGCCGCCGCCGCCGCCCTGGCGGCACTGGAGACCCTCGAAACCGAGCCGGAGCTGGTCGAGCGGCTGCAGTCCAATGCCGGCACCCTGCGCGCCGCCCTCGCCGCCGAGGGTCTCGACGTCGGCGCCTCGGCGACGCAGGTGGTCCCGGTCGAAGTCGGCGAGGCGGGGGCGACGATGGCGCTCTGCGAGGAGGCGCTGCGGCGCGGGGTCTTCGCCCAGGGGATCCGGCCGCCGACGGTCCCGGAGGGGTCCTGCCGGCTGCGATTCACGGTGATGGCGACCCACCGCCCTGGGGAGCTGACGGATGCCGCGCGCTCGGTCGGCGCCGCCGCCCGCGAGGTCGGGTTGCTCGAGACCCGCCCCCTGGCCGCCTGAAGCCGTGACGCAGGGCGTCTTCGTCACCGGCACCGGGACCGAGGTCGGCAAGACCGTCGTCGCCGCAGTGATCGCCCGCACCCTCGCCACGGAAGGAAGGCGGGTCGCGGTCTTCAAGCCCGCGGTCACCGGCCTCGACGACGGGGCCGAGACCGACCAGGCGCTGCTGCGGCGCGCCTCCGGCGCGAGCCAGAGCGACGAGGAGATCGCCCCCTATCGCTATGGGCCGCCAGCCTCGCCGCACCTTGCCGCGGCGCTGGCGGGGGAGGAGATCGACCCCGGGCGGCTGCGGGAAGCGGCGGCTGCGGCCGCCGAAGGGGCGGACGCGATCGTCTGCGAGGGCGTCGGCGGCCTCCTCGTCCCCCTCTCCCCCGCCTACCTCGTGCGCGACCTCGCCGCCGACCTCGGCTATCCCCTCGTCGTCGTCGCCAGCCCCGGCCTGGGCACGATCAACCACACCCTGCTGACGCTCGAGGCCGCCCGCGCGGCCGGCCTCGAGGTCGCAGCAGTCGTCCTCACCCCCTGGCCTGAAGATCCAACCGAGATCGAACGCTCCAACCGCAAGACGATCGCCAGCCTCGGCGACCTCGAAGTCCTAACCCTCCCCCCCATCAACCTCGCCGACCCCACGACCTGGCCGCCCCTCCGCCCGCTGACGGGACGATTCCCCTCCATATAGGGGTACTTTCGTCCCGTCAGCGGGGAATCAGACGATTACGTCGAGGGAGTCGTCACTCAGCTCGACGGTGAAGCCGGCGGACTCGGCGATCGCGGCGGCGTCCGCGGCATCCGTCGACGATTTCTTCGCCCGCAGCAGCGCCCGGGCGACATCGCCGCGCACGGCCTTGGCCATGTGGGAGACCGCCCTGCGCTCGCCGTTCTGCTCGGTGAAAGCGCGCACTGCCAGCAGCGTCGCGCGCTGGGGCTTCCAGAGCGAGCTGTAGGCGCCGGAGCGCATGTCGACGATCAGTTCGCCCTCCCTGTCGGGCATCGCCTCGGCGAGCGCCGGACGCCAGAACGCCGCCGGCGCCCCGATCCCCTCGAGGCGCGTCTTCGGCGGCAGCTTGTAGTGCGGGATGCGGTCGTCGGGCCGCACGAACCCCCAGAGAGCGCTCGCGATCAGCACCCGGCTCCGAGCCTTCTTCGGCAGCTTCGGCAGGTCCAGCCGCCCGTAGAGCACGCCGGTGTAGACCTCGGCCGCCGGCGCCGCCGGCGCCTCCCTCAGAGCCGGGTCGAGGGCATCGAGCACCTGCTCCCGTCGATCCCCCAGCGCCTCGGCGAAAACGAGCGAGCCGAGGTCCATCGGCTCGCCGGTCTCGAGTTTCGCCTTGCCTTCGGAGGGCGGCAGCAGGATCAGCATCGCGGCGGCAGCCTATGCCTCCGCCATCGCCACCTGGGAGCTGGTCGAGGTCTTCGCTTTCGAGCGGATCGCGGTGGCGCCGATCGCCGCCCCCAGCAGGGCGACGAAGCCGGAGACGATCATCGCGTGGCTGAGCGCGTAGACGAAGGCTTCGTTGCCCGCCGCAATCACTTCTTGCACCTGCGCGGGGGCGAGCCCCTGGACATGGGGCGCGGCGCCGCCGCCGAGCTGGTCGGAGATCGAGTGCCGCTGGGCGGCGGTGATGCCGCTGCCACCGAGCAGCGAGTCCAGCTTCGAGCTGACCAGGCCCTGAAAGATCGCGCCGGTGACGGCGACGCCGAGGCTGCCGCCGACCATACGGAACATCGAGAGGACGCCGGAGGCGATGCCGGCTTTCTGCACCGGCACCGCGTTCATCGCCGCGCTGGTCATCGGCGACATCGTCATCGCGATGCCGATGCCGAGCAGCATGAACCCGGGCAGCAGGTCGAGGTAGCCGGAGTCGACCGCGATGCGGCTGAAGCTGAAGAGCGAGGCGGCGACGATCACGAGGCCGCCGGCAATCAGCCAGCGCGGGCCGAAGCGGTCGGAGAGCCGCCCGGCGACCGGGGCGACGCCGACGATCATCAGGGTCGAGGGCAGGAACCGCACCCCCGCCTCCAGCGGCGAGTAGCCGAGGATGTCCTGCATGTAGAGGGCCAGGAAGAAGAAGACGCCGAGCATCCCGAAGCTGATGATCATCGCCACGCAGACCGCAGCGAGGAAGTTGCGGTCGCTGAGCAGGTCGAACTGGACCATCGGCGCCTTGACCCGGTTCTCGACGAAGACGAAGGCGGGCAGGGCCAGCGCCGCGAGGACGAGCAGGCCGACGATCTCGGTCGAGCCCCAGCCCCAGCTGTTGCCCTCGACCAGGGCAAGGACGAGCGCGGTCAGCCCGACGGTCAGGATCGCGACGCCGGCGTAGTCGACCTCGCGGCCGACCGAGGTGTCGCGGGACTCGCGGACCGCGAACAGGGTCGCCAGCACGGCGCCGATCGCGACCGGGATGTTGACGTAGAAGATCGCCCGCCAGCTGACGTGCTCGGTGAGGAAGCCGCCGAGCACCGGGCCCACCGCGAGCGCCAGGGCGGAGACGCCGGCCCAGGTCCCCATCGCCTTGCCGCGCTCGTGGGCGGGGAAGGCGTCGGTGATGATCGAGAGCGTCCCCGGCATCATCAGCGCCGCGCCGACGCCCTGGACGACGCGGCTGAGGACCAGCGCGGTCTCGTTCGGCGCGAAGCCGGCGGTCGCCGAGGATAGGGCGAAGATGACGACGCCGGTCATGAACATCAGCCGGCGGCCGAAGATGTCGCCGAGTCGGCCGCCGGTCGCCAGCAGCACCGCGAAGGAGAGCGTGTAGCCGTTGATCGTCCACTCGAGGCCGCTGATCGAGGCGCCGAGGTCCTTCTGAATCGAGGGCAGGGCGACATTGACGATCGTGTTGTCGAGCATGATCATGAACAGCGCAAAGCACATCGCTCCGAGCGTCCACCACTTGCGGTTGTCGTCGGTGATCAGGTGGCGGTAACGGGTCAAGCGCGCTCACTTCCTTTCAGTGCCTCGTAAGTCTGGGCGAGGTCCTCGCGCTCCATCAGCGCCTCCACCGCAGCGTCGAGCTTGCGTCGCTGCGCCGCGGTGAGGGTGGTCACGAAGGCCTCGATGCCGGTCATGCGGACGGTGACGAGGGTGGCGACCAGCTCCTTGCCCTTGGCGGTGATCTTCACCCGGCGCACCCGGCGGTCGTCCGGGTCCTCGACCCGGGTCGCCAGCTTCGCCTTGACCAGGGCGTCCACCGCCCTGCTCATCGAGGGGACTGAGACGCCGAAAAGCTCGGCGAGGTCGGAGACCTGCCAGGCCTGGGCGTCGCCGCCGAGCCCGCCGAGCTCGAGCAGCGCCTTGCACTGCGTCATCGAAAGGCCGGTCTCCTCGATCACCCGCAGCTGGTTGCCGCGGTCATAGAGGAAGACGTGGTGCAGGAGGGCCGCTATCCGCGCGGTGGTGTCAGTCGCCTCGATTGTCGTATTCATCACGACAATAGTTGCACAGACACAACCTTTTCAAGAGAGCAATATTTGCTTGTGTGATCCTTATCCGGTCGGGCCATGGCTCAGCTGCCTTTGCCTAGGAGCCAGCGCTTGAGCTCTCGCAGGTCCGCATCGGGCAAGCCCAGGGTCGCCGCTCGCGGCAGGGTGAGTTCGAAGAATTTCTCCTGAACTTCGGTGCTGTCCATGTCGGGGGTCAGCTCATGCACAGAGGAGAGTCCGCGAACGACATACTGCGGGTGGGCCCGAGGGAGTCGCTTGCCCTGCTCCAAAGCGATGTCGCGCGCGACTCGGGATAGCTCGTTGACCACGCGCATATCCGCCGGCCCCTCCCAGGTCACTTGCCGGGTGGCACGGGCAACAACGTCGAAAAGGAGCGGCCATTGCCCGCTTGCCACCAAGGGAAAGGAACGATCGATTTCGTTCAACAGGGTGACCGCGCGGGGAACGCCGGACCGGCGTTCGACACTGGAGATGGCATCGAAGCCCGCCGGCAATACATAGGACGGCGGGTCGATGCTCACCCTTGCGTCCGGCACCGCGAACTTGAGCAGGTTCTTGAAGTTGCCGTAACCGAACCAGCCGTCGGTTATCTCGCGACCGAACTCTCTCTGCAGCTCCCAAGCCAGGGTGGCCAGGGTAGTGGGTCCGCGTAGCTCGCCGACCTTTCCGCGGAGAAAGTCCGTGACGGCCTCGCGCTCGGCGACGTTGGCGGCTCCGTCCTGGCTCGAATCGGTCTCGAGGAGCGAGTCCTCGCTCAACCGGTCGAGCTCCGAGCGGAGGTCCTCGGCGATGTCGTCGATCGTGGCCATTAAGTCGGCCATCCGTCGGCTGAGGGTGCTGACCAAAGGGGGAACGGTAGCCCCGGGCTTGTAGGTGTCCTCGTGCGTGAGCTCTCCCCAGCTCTCCTGCATGAGCGTGCGGATCTGCAACTCGCAGGTGACGACATGCCACTCGGTGGCCTGCGAGACGGAGGTGCAGAGGTTCACGTGATAGGCCCGGTACCCCGAGGGCTTCTCTTCTCCGCGCCAGTCTTTGACGGTCCCCGAGCATGGTGCAAGCACTGGTGCTTCACCGTCGACGAACTCCTGCATGCCCTCGATCAGGTCGACGACGCGATCGACATCCGAGCGGTTGGTGCAGACGATGCGCAGCCCCACCAGATCGTCGACGACAGCGGGTACGTCGACCAAGTGCTCTATCCGATCGACGTACTTGTCGTTGAGCTTTTTCCAGGTCCGGGCCTTGGTCTTAGTCCGGCCTGGGCTCACTGCTACGCGCACTCTTTGCTGCTCGGGCAGCTCTCGGTCGAGGTGCTCCGACAGCGCCTTCCGTGCCGCTTTGAGCGCTGGGGCCAGCAGTGCCCTGGTGTAGTCGTCGAACCACTCGCTGAATTCCTCGTAGGAAAACGGCAAAGAACTCGCCATGTCGGGGGGTGGCATCCGTGTGATCCTAAAGAAGACCACCACGCTCCCGACCGGCAGGCCGAATGCTCAAGTGCCGCCGCGGGCGGGACTAACGTCCGCCTCGTGCCGGTGGACCACGCGCAGCTCGACCGCGACCACGTCTGGCACCCGTTCACCCAGCAGCAGGGATGGAGCGAGGAAGAGCCGCTGGTGATCGAGCGGGGCGAGGGCTCCTACCTCTTCGACAGCGAGGGGCGGCGCTACCTGGACGGAACGGCGGCGCTGTGGTGCAACGTCCACGGCCACCGCCACCCGGCGATCGACGCCGCCGTGCGGGAGCAGCTCGACCGGGTTGCCCACACGACGATGCTGGGCCTGACGCATCCCGGGGCGACCGAGCTGGCGGCGCGGCTGGTGGAGATCGCGCCGCAGGGCCTCTCCCGCGTCTTCTACTCGGATTCCGGCTCGACCGCGGCGGAGATCGCGCTGAAGATCGCCTTCCAGTATCAGCAGCAGCGCGGCGGCCAGCACGCCCGGCGGACCAGGTTCGTGCGCCTGCGCGAGGCCTACCACGGCGACACGATCGGCTCGGTCTCGGTCGGCGGCATCGACCTCTTCCACTCGACCTATCGGCCGCTGCTGTTCGAGACCCATGTGGCGGAGCCGGGCGACGCCGCCGACCTCGAGCGGGTGCTGGCGGCGCACGGCGAGGAGGTGGCGGCGGTCGTGGTCGAGCCGCTGGTCCAGGGCGCCGCCGGGATCCTCGTCCAGCCCGAGGGCTACCTGCGAGCGGCGCGCGAGCTCTGCGACCGCTTCGGCGTCCTCCTCGTCTGCGACGAGGTGGCGACCGGGTTCGGCCGCACCGGGACCATGTTCGCCTGCGAGCAGGAAGGCGTCGCGCCGGACCTGATGTGCCTGGCGAAGGGGATCACCGGCGGCTACCTGCCGCTGGCGGCGACGCTGACGACGGAGGAGATCTACGAGGGCTTCCTCGGCAGCTACGAGGAGTTCAAGACCTTCTTCCACGGCCACACCTACACCGGCAACCCGCTCGCCTGCGCGGCGGCGCTGGCCAACCTCGCCGTCTTCGAACAGGAGCGGACGCTGGAGCGGCTGCAGCCGAAGATCGCGCTGCTGGAGGAGCTGCTGGCCGAGGTCGCGGCGATGGACGAGGTGGCGGAGGTGCGTCAGAAGGGCTTCATGGTCGGGATCGACCTCGGCGACCACGACGACGCGCTGCGGATGGGCCACCGGGTGACGGTCGAGGCCCGCAAGCGCGGCGCCTTCATCCGCCCCTTGGGCAACACGGTTGTGCTGATGCCCCCGCTCTCGATCAGCGAGGAGGAGCTGCGAGAGCTGATCGCGATAGCAGGCGAGTCGATTCAAACCGCAGTAGCCACCGCTCCGGACCCGGAGCTCTCTCAGGCCGCCTGAGGGTTACGCTGCTCCGCATGGAGGAGCGGCGACGGGGACCGGCGGAGATGCCCAACTTCGGGCCGCCCTCGGCGCCCCGGCCGGCGGCCTCGATCGTGCTGCTGCGGCGCGGCGGCAGGCACTCGCAGCGGGCGCTCGAGGTGCTGATGCTGCGGCGCAGCGAGGAGGCGAAGTTCATGCCCGGCGTCTGGGTCTTCCCGGGCGGCTCGCTCGACGCCGCCGACGGCGCCAAGGAAGCCGGCCTGCGGGCCTGCGCCCTGCGGGAGCTGGCCGAGGAGGCCGGGATTGAGCTCGACGCCGGCGAGGAGCTTGTCCCCTTCACCCGCTGGATCACGCCCGAGGTGATCGCGACCCGCTTCGACGCCTGGTTCTTCCTCGCCCTCGCTCCCGCCCACACGCCGCCGCAGCCCGACGGCATCGAGACCACCGAGGCGCGCTGGTTCGAGCCCGCCGCGGCGCTGGCGGCGCAGGAGGCCGGCGAGCTGGTCCTCTCCTTCCCCACCAAGACTCAGCTGGGCTGGCTGGCCGAGTTCGGCACGTCAGACGAAGCGCTCGCCGCCTACCGCGAACGTACGATGGAGCCGATCCTCCCTGTGGTGATCGCCGAGGACGGGGCCGAACCGCGCGTCGTCCTCCCGGGCGACCCCGACTACCCAGCCTGAGCTTCGGCCGGGAACGGCGCCAGGCCGGCGTGCCAGGGACCCGGCGCGTAGGTGTGGATGCCGCTCTCGTCCATCTCCGACTGCAGCCGCCGGAACAGTTGCCCGGCGTTCTTCAGCACCGCCTTCAGCTCTGCCTCGCTGCGCTCGCGCAGGCGCCAGAGGAACCAGAGCTGGCGCTCGTTGACGCCGAAGTCGATCTCGCCGTCCATCGTCGTCACCCAGCCGAGGAAGCCGGGGCTGAACAGCTCCCGCAGCTTCACGGGGTCGTACTCGCTCGGCACCGTCGCCAGGAAGCGACGGTTGAAGTCGATCGACTCGAACTCGACCTTGCGCTGGAAGCGCTGCCTCACCACCTCGTGCCCCTCGATCGACTCGACGTTGAAGGCCGGCACCACACGCGCCAGGTCGGGCATGTGGGACTTGGCGAGGATCGCCGTCGGCAGGACCGCCTTGCTGAAGAAGCCGCCGACCTCCTTTTCGTCGGCGTCGCAGCAGGCGCCCCAAAAGCCCTCGGCCAGCTGGCCGGTCAGGCGGTTGACGCCGCCGACGCAGAGGGCCACCGGCCCGTCCTTCGGGTTGATCCCGCCGACCGGCTCGTAGGTGAGGCCGTTGCGCTCGCCGTAGCGCCGCACCGTCTCGGCCCATTCCCCCGCTTCGCTCTTCACGCCCACCGCGAGATCCTACGTCCGGCGTTCGTCCTTTGTACGCCGTCCGCGGAACAAAGGACGAACGCCGCAGCGTTAGGATGCCCTCAAGCCCGGTTCGACCACAGGAGCCTTCATGACCATCGCCATCGCCATCGTCGTCGCGATCATCGTCCTCGCGGTCCTTTACTACGTCGCGAAGCGCAACTCGATCATCGCCTCGCGCAACCGGGTCGACGAGTCCTGGAGCGGGATCGACGTGCAACTGAAACGGCGCCACGACCTCGTCCCCAACCTGGTCGAAACGGTCAAGGGCTACGCCGAGCACGAGAGCGCGACCTTCGAGAAGACGACCCAGGCGCGGGCCGCGGCGATGCAGGCGCAAGGGGTGCAGGAGACCGCCAAAGCCGAGCAGCAGCTGACCCAGGCGCTGGCCGACGTCAAAGCCGTCGCCGAGAACTACCCGACCCTGCGGGCGACCGAGAACTTCCAGCAGCTGAGCCGCAACCTCTCCGAGCTGGAGGACGAAATCCAGGCCTCGCGCCGGATCTACAACTCGAACGTCCAGTCCTACAACACCGACATCCAGCAGTTCCCCGGCTCGGTCATCGCCAACCAGGGCAACTTCACCCCGCGCGAGTACTTCGAGATCGAGGACGCCGGCGAGCGCGAGGCGCCGCAGGTCAGCTTCGGCAAATAGTCACCCTGGCCACGCGGCCAGGACCTTCTAACATTCCCCTAGATGACGATCGAGACCAAAGACGCGACGCTCTGGATCTGCGACAGCTGCGGGTTCATCTACGACCCGGCGATCGGCGATCCGGACGGCGGCATCCCGCCGGGCACCGCCTTCGAAGACATTCCCAAGGACTGGTTCTGCCCGGTCTGCGGCGCCCGCACGACGGACTTCCGCCCGCTCGAGCCCGGCGAGGCCTAGGCCCCCGGTGAGGTTGGGACGATGAGCCAGTACGACTACGACTGGATCGTCGTCGGCTCCGGGTTCGGGGGGTCGGTCTCGGCCCTGCGGCTGGCCGAAAAGGGCTACAAGGTGGCGGTCCTGGAGTGCGGCAAGCGCTTCACCGACAAGGACTTCCCGAAGTCGACCTGGGACCTGCGCCGCTACTTCTGGGCGCCGCGCCTCGGACTCCGCGGCATCTTCCGGCTCTCGACCTTCAAGGACGTCTCCGTGGTCAGCGGCAGCGGCGTCGGCGGCGGCAGCCTCGGTTATGCCAACACGCTCTACAAACCGCCCTCGAAGTTCTTCAGAGACCCGCAGTGGGGTGACCTCGCCGACTGGGAGCGCGAGCTCGCCCCCCACTACGCCGAGGCCCAGCGGATGCTCGGCGTCGTCGACGTCGAGACCGACGACGCCGCCGACGACCTCCTGCGCGAGTACGGCGAGCAGATCGGCGTCGGCGACACCTACCGGAAGACCCCGGTGGGGATCTACTTCGGCGAGTCCGGGAAGACCGTCCCCGACCCCTACTTCGGCGGCGAGGGACCGGACCGCACCGGCTGCACGCTCTGCGGGCGCTGCATGGTCGGCTGCCCGGTCGGAGCCAAGAACACGCTGGTCAAGAACTACCTCTACCTGGCCGAACAGCGCGGGGTCGAGGTGATCCCGGACCGCACCGTGACCGAGATCCGCCCGCTCGGCGCCTACGACGGCAGCGACGGCTACACGGTCGCCAGCGAGCGCTCCGGCATCGTCCCCGGCCGCGGCAAGCGGACCCTGCGGGCGCGCGGGGTGGTCGTCGCCGCCGGCGCCCTCGGCACCAACAAGCTGCTGCAGCGCTGCCGGCTGAACAACGCCCTCCCCCGGATCTCCGAGCGCCTCGGGGAGCTGGTCCGCACCAACAGCGAGATGATCCTCGCCGTCACCGTCCCCGAGGACTACCCCGAAGACCTGACCAAGCGGGTGGCGATCAGCGGCAGCATCTACCCCGACGCCGACACCCACATCGAGACCGTCAGCTACGGCAAGGCGGGCGACTCGATGAGCCTCCTCTACACCCTGCTGGTCGGCGACGGCACCCGCGTCACCCGGCCGCTGAAGCTGCTCGGACAGATGCTCCGCCACCCGGTCCGCTTCGCCAAGGTGATCTACCCGAAGAGCTGGTCGCGGCGGACGATCATCCTGCTGGTGATGCAGACGCTCGACAACGCGATCGCCCTGCGCCCGAAGCTGAAACGCTCAGGCAACGTCTGGCTGCAGACCGAACAGGATCCGGAGAAACCGAACCCGACCTTCATCCCGATCGCCAACGAGGCGGCGGAATGGCTGGCCAAGCGCACCGGCGGCATCGCCCAGAGCTCGATGACCGAGGCGCTGCTGAACGTGCCGACCACCGCCCACATCCTCGGCGGGGCGGTGATCGGGCACGGACCCGAGGACGGCGTCGTCGACGCCAGCCAGCGGGTCTTCGGCTACGAGAACCTGCTCGTCTGCGACGGCTCGGCGGTGCCGGCGAACGTCGGCGTCAACCCCAGCCTGACGATCACCGCATTAGCCGAGCACGCTATGGAGCAAGTTCCCGCAGCCTCGGAGCAGCAGACCTACGAGGCGAACCTCTCCGCGACGTAGTCCCAGTTGACGACGTTCCAGAACGCGTCGAGGTATTCCGGGCGCTTGTTCTGGTACTTCAGGTAGTAGGCGTGCTCCCAGACGTCGACGCCGAGCAGCGGCGTGGTGCCGTCGGAGATCGGCGAGTCCTGGTTCGGGGTCGAGATCACGGCGAGGCCGCTCGAGTCCTTGACCAGCCAGGCCCAACCTGAGCCGAAGCGGGCGATGCCGGCGTTTTTGAACTCCT
>Ga0207661_10002727_pt1 | contig 12148 bp, 11 predicted proteins | sample KBSC713LmetaG_FD_184337 | JGI IMG/M metagenome (GOLD analysis project Ga0207661, IMG submission 184337) | Corn rhizosphere microbial communities from Kellogg Biological Station, Michigan, USA - KBS C7.1-3L metaG (SPAdes) (version 2) | ecosystem: Host-associated > Plants > Roots > Rhizosphere ... | reverse complement strand
AGGTGATGCGAACGGAGCTGATACGGGTCCGCGCGCTGATCATCGTCGCGCTGGTGATCATGTTCAACATTGCGGTGGTCCGCATTTTCTTCCCGGGCGTGGAAGAGCGCATCTGGCGGGGCGTCAATCCCAATGCGATCTACCTGATCCTCACGTGCTTCGTCCTGTTCGAGCTGTTCGTGCACCGAATGATCAAGCATCATTTGCAGCTTGATCGTGACCTGCCGGTGTACCGCCGCTACATCGGCGTTCTGATCGAAACGAGCATACCGAGCCTGATCCTTTGGCTGCAGATCGGGAGCATGGGCCCAGTGCAGGCGCTCGGCTTCGTGATGCCGCTGGTCTATTGCATCTTCATCATTCTCTCGACGTTGCGGCTCGACTTCCGGCTGTCGGCGTTCACTGGCTTCGTCGCGGCTGCCCAGCTGCTCGCCCTGGCCATTTATTACAAGCCGACGGTCAATCCGGATGCCGAGCCGGAACTTTATTTTCATCTCACCCGCAGCCTGGTTCTGTTCGCCTGCGGCGTGCTCGCAGGCAGCGTGGCCCAACAGCTTCGTCGCAGCTTTGCCGCGAGCATCCACGCGGCGACCGCGCGCGACCGCGTAACCAATCTGTTTGGTCAACACGTCTCGCCGCAGGTGGTCGAACGGCTGCTGCTCGAAGGGGCCGCCAGTACCGGGAGCGATATCCGCCAGGTCGCGGTGATGTTCGTGGACTTCCGCAGCTTTACCGCCGGCGCGCGCTCGCGCTCGCCGCAGGATATCGTCGACCGGCTCGACGGGGCCTTCGCGGTGCTGGTCGAGATTCTCGATCGTCATGGCGGCATCGTGAACAAGTTTCTCGGCGACGGTTTCCTCGCCCTGTTCGGCGCGCCGTTCGAGGCCGATGACCCCGCGCACCGCGCGGTCGCAGCGGCGCGCGAAATGCTGGCTGCCATGGAGCGGATCAACGAGGGCTCGAGCTGGCCGCTTCGGATCGGCATCGGCATTCATTTCGGCGAGGTGGTCGCCGGCAATATCGGATCGCCGCGGCGCAAGGAATATACCGTGATCGGCGACACCGTGAATTTCGCCTCGCGCCTGGAGGCGCTGAACAAGGAGTTCGGCTCGCAACTTCTGATCTCGTCCGCCGTGCGCGACGTGCTCGGCAGGGATGGCGCCGACGCGGTTTCGCTTGGCGAGGTCCCGATTCGCGGCTACGAGCAGCCGATGGCGATCTGGCAGCTTGGGTAATCGGGAGTTTCGAGATGCAGCGGCGTTATGTGACTGTGGACGTATTCACGGATCGGCCCTTCGGCGGCAATCCGCTCGCCGTGGTACTGGATGCGCAGGGCCTTTCGACCGCCCAGATGCAGGCGATCACGCGCGAGTTCAATTATTCGGAGACCACCTTCGTGCTGCCGCCGCGCGATACGGCTCACGATGCGGAGGTGCGCATCTTTACGGTGAACAGCGAAATCCCCTTTGCCGGCCATCCTAACGTCGGCACCGCCTTTGTGCTGGCGACGCGCGCGAAGACGCCGCCCGCGCGATTGCTGTTCGAGGAAAAGGCGGGGCTGGTGCCGGTCGAAATCGCAAGCGAACAGGGCAAGGTCGCGAGCGCCGAGCTCACCGCGCCGCAGCCGCTGAAACGGATGACGGAGGTTCCCGTCGAAGAGGCCGCGGCCTGTCTTTCGCTTTCGGTCTCCGACACCAGGACGGATCGTCATTCGCCCCACATCATCTCGGTCGGCCTGCCGTTCCTCGCCGTGGAGCTTGCCTCGCGCGAGGCGCTCAGGCGGGCGAAGCCGAACGCGGATGCGTTTGGCCGCATCTTCCCTCTCGATGGCAGCGACGCCGTCTATTTCTACACACGCGATGTGCCGTCGGGCGAAAGGCCGGTCGACGTGCAGGCGCGCATGTTCCATCCGGGCGCGAGCGGCCTTTCCGAGGACCCGGCAACCGGCAGCGCCACGGCCGCGGCCGCTACGCTGATCGCCGACCTCGATGCTGCGCGCGATGGCGAGCAGAAGCTCACGATCGGGCAGGGCTTCGACATGGGCCGCCCAAGTCTTTTGCTCACCCGCGTGCGCAAGCAGGGCGGCAAGGTCGTGTCGGCGCATGTCGGCGGCGCCTGCGCGCCCATGATGGAGGGTACGTTCTGGCTGGAGGGGAAGGGGTCGTAGCCCCCGTCATTGCGAGCCAACGGGTCCGCGCGAACGCGCGGCCCGATGACAGGCTCCGCGAAGCAATCCATCGCTCAACGCGGAGATGGATGGATTGCTTCGTCGCTAACGCTCCTCGCAATGACGGGGGTGGTTAGACCTGCTGCCCCCTCAGGTTCTCGATTCTCACCCCGTCGCGTTCCTCGATGATCTCCGCGATCCAGCGGCGGTGGCAGTGCTCGTGGTTGCGCTCGTAGCAGAGCAGGCAGACCGGACCGGCCTTCTTCACCAGCGCCGAGAGCTCGTCGAGCTCTTCCTTCGCCTGTATCGTCTGCAGGTGTTTGGAAAAGATCCTGTACAGCTCGTCATATTTGCCGCTGCGAGCGGCGAGCCGGCCTTCCTTCGGCGTGCCGAGCCCCTTTAGATGCACATAGGCGATGCCGCGCTCGTCGAGCCCCGCGGCGAGCTGGTTCTTGGAAAAGCCCGGCCGGCGCGAGGAGGTCACGGCGCGCACGTCGACCAACAGCTTCACGCCGGCGCTTTCGAGCTCATCCAGCACCGCCCTCGATGGCGTCTGCTCATAGCCGATGGTGAAAAGCTTGCTGGCCTTGGCCATTATTTCACGCGCTCGATCAGCTCCATCGCGCCGGCCGGGGCGCGGATCTTGCCTTCATGGATCACATAGGCGAACACGTCGCGCGGCGCTTTCTTCGGCTTGGCCTTGTCGACCCGCGGCAGGTCGTCGGGCTCGCCGCCATCGGCCCATAGCTGCAGCCGCTTGGCCCAGGCATCGAGCTGCTTTGGCGGATAGCAGGTCTTGAGGTTGTCGTCGCCCTTTTGCAATCGCGCATAGACGAAATCAGCGGCGACGTCGGCGATGGCGGGATAGCTGCCGTGCTCGGCGAACACCACCGGCGTCTCGAACTGACGCAGCAGCGCGACGAAGGCCGGCGTGCAAAAGCTGTCGTGCCTGACTTCGACGACATGGCGCAGCTTGCGGCCGTCGATCTCGCGCGGCAATAGCTCCAGGAATTTGCCGAAATCCGCCTCGTCGAACTTTTTCGTCGGCGCGAACTGCCAGAGCACCGGCCCGAGCCGGTCGCCGAGCTCGAGCACGCCGGTGTTGTAGAAGTGCTTGATGGAATCGCCGGCCTCGGCCAGCACGCGGCGGTTGGTGGTGAAGCGCGGACCCTTGAGAGAGAACACGAAGCCGTCCGGCACCTCGCGCGCCCATTTGCGAAAGCTCTCCGGCTTCTGCGACCCGTAATAGGTGCCGTTGATCTCGATCGAGGTCAGCTTCGAGGCGGCGTACGAGAGCTCCTTCGCTTGCGCGAGCTTTTCCGGGTAGAACACGCCGCGCCACGGCGCGAAGGTCCAGCCGCCGACGCCGATATAGATATGTCCGGATTTCTTCGAAGCCGAGGCAGGGGCTTTGGTCACGCGGCAGTCTCTCTTCCCACAAGGCGATCGGAAGGCAGACTAGCGCATGATCCGGAAAAGTGTGTAGCGGTTTTCCGAAATGCATGCCCTCGGGCTTGACCCGAGGGATCATGCGCCAACAAGGCCGCGACCTTCGCTCATCGGTAGACGTGATGCCGATGCCGATGGCGCACGACAGGCCCACCCGGTGCAGCGGCGTAGGGGGCCGGCCTGTAGGCGTAGGGCCTGTAATAGGCACCGGCCGGCCCGGACGGAACAAAGCTGCCGGGATAGAGCGGATTGCCGGGTCCGTAATTGGTGCAATTCGAGTTGGGATAATACTGGGCGCAATAGCCGGGGTCCTCGACCACCGCTTGCGCGTGCGCTTGTCCTGCAAACGCTGCCGCGAGCAACACCGCGCCCAATATCGAATATCTGATCATGATCGGTCTCCAGAATCTCACCCAATGGATAGAACACCACATTTTTGGCCCTGTTCCCTTCACATATTTGCCATTACCCGTGATGCGCTTAACCCATCCGCGTGCTCGCGCTAGGATAGCTCAAAAGGAGAATGCGATGCGGATCATTTTAGCGGCGCTGGCGTTCGGCCTGACGGCCACTGGCGCGGTCGCCGACGAGCTCGACGATGCCCACCGTTTGGCGCTGCAGGGGCGCGATTCCTACTGGAACTGTTTGGCGCGGGAATATTCGCGCGACGGCACGCAGGGCATGTCGGCCAAGGATTTTACTGCCGATATCCAGAGCGTGTGTCCCTCCGAGCGGCAGAGTTTCCGGGTGGCGCTGATCGACTATCTCTCGCTGCAGAATCCCAATGCTGAGTCCGATGCCCATCTGTCCACCGCCAACCGGGCGATCGAGCTGGCGCAAAAGGACATCATCACCGCCTTCGTCAAGCACAAGGCCGCGAACTAGTCGCCATGCTACGGCGGCTCGAACTGTCGGACATGGACGCCGCCGCCCGCGTTCATCGCATCGCCTTCGACCATGCGCTGCCGACGCTCAAGGGCCTGCATACGCCGGAGGAGGATCGCTGGTTCTTCCGCCAGCGCGTGTTTGCCTCCTGCGAGGTGTGGGGCGCCTTCGACGGCTCTGCCATGAGGGGAATGATCGCATTCCGCGAAGAATGGATCGACCAGCTATACGTGCTGCCGGCGGCGCAGGGGCAGGGCGTCGGCACGTCGCTGCTTGAGATCGCGCAGGCCTCGCATGGACTGCTGCAGCTCTGGACCTTTCAGCGCAACGCCGCCGCGCGACGCTTTTATGAAGGGAGGGGCTTCGGCCTGGTCCGCGAGACCGACGGCTCGCGCAACGAGGAAAAGGAACCGGACGCCCTCTATCTCTGGACGCGTTCAGGCAAATTCTTCAAGAACTCATAGACTATTCCCGCGAAGCGATTTTCCGTGATATTGACGGCCCCCGGACCGGATGAGGGAACCCAGTATGACGTCGCACTCGCTCGCCAATGTCTTGGGCTGGATCGTGCTGGTGGTCGTATTGGTGGCTGCTGTGTTTTATGGGCCGCTCGGTCAGTTCGGCAAGCCGAAGCCGGCGCCCGCCGTCCAGCAACCGGCGGCGCCCGCATCCCCGGCCCCGAGGGGGCCTGTGATCCGCGAAGTGCCGAACTAATCGGCGGCAGCGGCTGGGAAAAACCGGCCTCTTGCGAAAGGCGAGGTGCATCCCTATCTGGGTTTGGACGGCGACGTCGAGCCTTCCCCCCAGGCTCCGGTGCCCGTAGACGACCACGCAATGGCTAGGTAGCGCCGGATGTACGCGCGCCTGTTGTTGGTGGTCGTTGGCATTTTTGAAACCCCTCTGAGGCTTGCCCTCAAGGGTTTTCCGCTTCGTTCGGCACCTGTTCCTGAACTCTTCCTTGGCAGGGCGAGAGTGCGCGGATATACGCTCCCCCATGAACGAAGCGATCCGCCCCGCGCCCGAAAGCGCGCAGCAAGCCATTGGTTTGCCTGTGCTTTCGGTTGTCGTCCCGAGCTTCAATGAGCGCGACAATATCGCCAAGCTCTATCGCAAGCTGGAAGCAACGCTGACCGGCATTGCCTGGGAGGTCATTTTCGTCGACGACAATTCTCCGGACCGGACATGGGAGGTCGTGCGCGATCTCGCGCGCACCGACCGCCGCGTGCGCTGTATCCGGCGGGTCGGGCGGCGCGGCCTGTCGGGCGCCTGCATCGAGGGGATCCTTGCCTCGAGCGCGCCGTTTGCGGCGGTCATGGATGCCGATCTGCAGCATGACGAGACACAGCTTTCCAGGATGCTGCAGCTCCTGCAGGGCGGTCAGGCCGAGCTCGTGGTCGGCAGCCGCTATGTCGAAGGCGGTAGCGCCGAAAGCTTCAACAAGCAGCGCGCCGGCGCCAGCGCGTTTGCGACCTCGATTGCCAAGCGCGTGCTCGGCGTGGGCATCAACGATCCCATGAGCGGCTTCTTCATGATCCGCCGCGACCGCTTCGAGCAGCTGGCGCCAAAGCTTTCCACGCAGGGTTTCAAGATCCTGCTCGACATCGTCGCGACCGCCCATGGCGAGCTGAAGACGGTTGAAATTCCCTACACCTTCGGCTCGCGGCTGCATGGCGAGAGCAAGCTCGATTCCATGGTGGCGCTGGACTTCCTCGGGCTGGTGCTAGCGAAATTCACCAATGACGTGATCTCGCTGCGCTTCCTGATGTTCGCGATGGTCGGCGGGACGGGCCTCTTTGTGCACCTTGGCACCTTGTTCCTCGCGCTGAGGCTATTCGGCTGGCCGTTTCCCGAGGCACAGGCCGCCGGCGCGTTGGTCGCCATGACCTCGAATTTCATCCTCAACAATTTCCTGACCTATCGCGACCAGCGGCTGAAGGGTTTTGCCATTCTCGGCGGCCTCTTCGCCTTCTATCTCGTCTGCAGCGTCGGATTGTTCGCCAATGTCGGCGTCGCATTCTCGGTGTACGATCAGGAGCCGATCTGGTGGCTGGCGGGCGCGGCCGGCGCCCTGATGGGCGTGGTCTGGAACTACGCGATGTCGGGGCTCTTCGTGTGGCGCAAGCGATGAAGTTTCGATGAGCCCATCCGATCAAAGGCTCGTTCGCAATACTCCCCTGATTATCCTGGCGCTGGTGGCGCTGCGGCTGGTCGCGGCTGCCTTCACGCCACTGACCTTCGACGAAGCCTATTACTGGATGTGGTCGAAACATCTGGCGGGTGGCTATTACGACCATCCGCCGATGGTGGCGCTGGTGATCCGCGCCGGCACCATGATCGCCGGCGACACCGAGCTCGGCGTGCGGCTGGTGTCGATCCTGCTCGCGCTGCCGATGAGCTATGCGGTCTATCGCTCGGCTGCGATCCTGTTCGGCGGTCAGCGGGTGGCGGCGACCGCGACCATCCTGCTCAATGTCACGCTGATGGCAGCCGTCGGCACGCTGATCGTCACGCCGGATGCGCCGCTCCTGGTAGCCTCCAGCTTTGTGCTGTTCGCTCTCGCCAAAGTGCTGGAGAGCGGGCGAGGGGCGTGGTGGCTCGCGGTCGGGGCCGCGGTGGGCTGCGCGCTGCTCTCGAAATATACGGCGCTGTTTTTCGGCGCCGCGATCCTGATCTGGCTTCTCGTGGTGCCGAAGCAGCGGCGCTGGCTGCTGTCGCCCTGGCCCTATCTCGGCGCGATCGTGGCGTTTGCGATCTTTGCACCCGCGATCCTCTGGAATGCCGATCATCACTGGGTGTCGTTCCTGAAGCAGATCAGCGGCCGCGTCAAAATCGAGGATTTCCGGCCCGCCTTTATCGGCGAGTTGATCCCGACCCAGGTCGCATTCGCAACCCCGCTGGTGTTCATCCTCGGCGCGATGGGGCTTCACGCGTTGATCTGCCGCAGGACCGGCGCGATAGCGGCGAGGGTCCTGATCGACGTGATGTTCTGGACCATCACCGCCTACTTCGTCTGGCATTCGCTGCACGCCCGCGTCGAGGCGAACTGGTTCGCGCCGGTCTATCCGGCCTTTGCGATTGCGGCGGCGGTTGCCGCGCATCTCGTGCGATGGGAGGGGCGTCCGCAGCGCCTCGCCGAGTTCTGCCTGCGCTGGGCCGCGCCAACCGGCGTCCTGATGTTCGTGCTCCTGATCGTCCAGGCCAACACCGGCGTGCTTTCCCTCTATCGGCGCGACGCCACCGTGCGCAGCGTCGGCGTCGGCTGGCGGGAGCTCGCCGCTGACATCGAGCAGGTCAAGCAACGCGTCGGCGCCACCTGCGTGCTCGCGCCGGACTACGGCACCACGAGCTGGCTCGCTTTTTACCTGCCGCGCGGCACCTGCGTCGCGCAGCAGACCCAGCGCATCCGCTGGGTCAACATGCCCGAGCCGAGTGCTGCGGAACTGGCCGGCCCGCTGCTCTATGTCGACGAAGTGAAGCCCCGCGCGCAGCTCTTCTTCAAGGATAGCTTCGCGCGTATCGAAGAGGTGGCCGAGCTGCCGCGCAAACGCGGCCCGCTTGTGATCGAGACCTATGCGATTACCTTGCTCGCCGGTCCCAAAGGCGACGTGCTCGACCGCTCGCCGCCGCCGGAGCTGTTGCCGTAAGCCTATGCGGTGGCTTGCTTTGCCGGCTGGCCCGCCGGCAGGAGGTCGGCCAGCACTTTGTCGGTGGAATGGATTACGAGCAGGTTGATCCCGGCCTCGATCAGTGCGTAGCCTCGCCCCTCCAGCCATTGCCGCAATGGGCCGGCCTCGGCCTTGATGCGCTCGACCAGCATGATCGGGCGGCTGCGCTCGATCGTCTTCGCCGCGCCTTCGAGCACTTCCATCTCCATCCCTTCGACGTCGATCTTGATGAAGTCGACGCGTGGCAGGTTAAATTCGTCCAGCATCAGTTTGCGGACATTGACCAGGTTCTGATAGTCGATCTGCTGACCGATGAACTCGTTGCCGGCGCGCTGGCGCAGCTCCAGGCTGCCGAAGCTGGAGGGCACCATGTAATTCGGGCTCGGGATCTGCATGATCCCGCTTTCGGACGACACCGCGCCGTGGATCGCGATCGCGTTGAAGCAGTTGTTGATCGCGATATTGCCGGCGAGCGCATAATAAATGCGTTCCTGGGCTTCGATCGAGAGCACCGAACCCCAGCCCGTCATCGTCTTCGCCCATTCGATGGTGTGCACGCCGATATTGGCGCCGCAATCGATGCCGATCACGCCGTCGCCATAATGCTTGCGGCGGAGCGTCAGCATATCAAGCGCGAGCTTGACCTCTCCTGGGTCGAATGAGGCGGTCTCCAGAAGCTGGAAGCCGACACCAAAGCCTCTGGTCTGATCGATCATCCGATAATCGAACCGGTTGACGATCATGGTGCCGTGATTGGATGAAGCCAGCACGAAGGCAAGCTTCCGTCCCGCGCTCTGCATCGAGGTCTCCTGAACAAAACTTTTGAGGGCGAGGGACGCAATACGATTCGCTTCGGCGCACTCTACTGCGAACCTGCGTGCCGAACCATGCGCCGAGCGGGCCCAAACGCAGGGAACAAAGTGCGATTTGGGCGCTGCTCGGGAGTGATCCCGGAGCATTACGGACGACCAGTGCCGAAATGAGACCACATTTCGAAGTCATTTCCGCTGCCTTACATCCGCCCAAACTTAATTCGTACTTAACGAAAAGTCGCCTTAATGACGCTCCGCCCCTCTGCGAGATGCAGCACCGTGACTCTGGCTTGGTGCGGCATCGAGGGGAAAAGTTGGGTTCGTCCTGGGCGCGAGTGGATGAGTAAGAGTAGCGTTGCGTTAGTGGCGGGGCGGGTCCGCAAGAAATCCTCTGCGAAAGGCGTAACCAACCGTTTGGTTGGGGGTGTAGCGGTCGCATGTCTGGTGGTCGGCTGTAGCTGGACCGTCTACCGCAATGTCATCGCCGCGAGCGTCTATCCGACGCTGGGCACCGCGGGCTATGACGAACCCATCATCGCGCGTCCGAAGCTCGCGTCGCGCTCGACCGCGCAGGCCATCAGTGACGCCTTCGCCGCGCTGCCGGCGGAAGCGCCACCCGTGACCGCAAAGCCGGAGACCGTGGCGGCGATCTCGCCGACTATGTTTAACGAAAGGTTTGCGGCGGCCGAGCCTCAGAGCGTGCCGTCGAATGCGGCAAGCGCCGCGCCATCCGCGGAAACACCGAAGCTTGCGGAAGCGCCGAAGCCGGTCGCTTCGCCCAAGGTCGCGGAAGCGCCGAAGAAGGAAGCCGCCCCCACCAAGCTCGCGCTGGCGGTCGCGCCGCCCCCGGCGCGGCCCGCACTGGAAGCCGCCGTGCCCGCCAAGCATGGTTCCTCGATCCGCGAGATGGCCCAGCGCGCCAAGGCGGCGGTGATGTCGATCGCCTCGAATGAGAGGACCTCGATCACCGAGAAGCTGTGGGGCAAGGAGCCCTCATCGCGCAGCTCGCTGCTCTCCTATGCCTCGGCTGACGCCAGCATCACCGGCAGTATCGGCCGCGAGCAGAATCCCGCCTTGGGCGGCCAGGCGCCGTATGATCGCGATACCGCGGTTTACGACATCACCGCGCACACCGTGTATCTGCCCGACGGCACCAAGCTGGAAGCCCATTCCGGCCTCGGCTCTAACCTCGACGATCCGCGTTCGGCCAAGATCCGCATGCGCGGCGTGACGCCGCCGCACATCTATGATCTGAAGCCGCGCGAGGCGCTGTTCCACGGCGTGCCGGCGCTGCGGCTCAATCCGATCGGCGGCGAGGAGTCGATCTACGGCCGCGACGGCCTGCTCGCGCACACCTTCATGCTCGGGCCGAACGGCGACTCCAACGGCTGCGTGTCGTTCCGCGATTATAACGCGTTCCTCGACGCCTATCGCAACAAGGGCATCCGCAGGCTCGCCGTCGTCGCCCGGATCGATTGAGCTGGATCCTCGATCTTCTTCCGCAACTCCATCTCGTGATCGATCGCGGCCTTCACTTGTGGGCGCGCCTGCCGAACGGCGGCGGGCGAGTGCGCTCAGTTCGGATTCACATCTCAAACAGATTTTCGGTGTCATCGCCCGACTTGCCGCCTTCGCTAAAGCTCCGGCGCGCCCTGAAGCGCGAGCCTCGCCGCGGAGCCTTGGCGTAAACGGGAAGCGGGGCATGACAGCGGAGGGGGAGTAACTCATCGTTCCCGCGGCACGAATGCCCGAGTGATGCATCGTCATTGGCCCCAAGAAAAGCCGAAACAAAAAGAGCGCGGCTTGCGCCGCGCCCTTCGTGTTTGTTTGGTTGGTTGGATCAGAAATCCATGCCGCCCATGCCGCCGCCCGGAGGCATGGCGGGACCGGCGGCCGCCTTCTTCGGCAGCTCGGCGACCATGGCTTCCGTGGTGATCAGGAGCCCGGCCACGGAGGCCGCGTTCTGCACCGCGGCGCGCACGACCTTGGTCGGGTCGATGATGCCCTTGGAGACCATGTTCACGTAGTCGCCGCTCTGGGCGTCGAAGCCGTAGGCGTACTGATCCTTCTCCAGGATCTTGCCGACGATGACGGAGCCGTCTTCGCCCGCGTTCATCGCGATCTGGCGCGCAGGCCAGGACAGCGCCTTGCGCACAATCTCGACGCCGGTCTTCTGGTCGTCGTTCTTGGTGCGGATGGTCCTCAGCGCTTCGGAAGCACGGAGCAGGGCGACGCCGCCGCCCGGAACGATGCCTTCCTCGACGGCTGCGCGGGTCGCATGCATCGCGTCATCCACGCGATCCTTGCGCTCCTTCACCTCGACCTCGGTCGCACCGCCGACGCGGATCACCGCGACGCCGCCTGCGAGCTTGGCCAGACGCTCCTGCAGCTTCTCGCGGTCGTAGTCCGAGGTAGTTTCCTCGATCTGCGCCTTGATCTGGGCAACGCGCGCCTCGATGTCGGCCTTCTTGCCGGCGCCGTTGACGATGGTGGTGTTCTCCTTGTCGATCATCACCTTCTTGGCGCGGCCGAGCATCGAGAGGTTGACGTTCTCGAGCTTGATGCCGAGGTCTTCCGAGATCGCCTGGCCGCCGGTCAGGACCGCGATGTCCTGCAGCATGGCCTTGCGGCGGTCGCCGAAGCCCGGTGCCTTGACGGCAGCGACCTTCAGGCCGCCGCGCAGACGGTTGACGACGAGGGTGGCGAGCGCCTCGCCTTCGACGTCCTCGGCGACGATAACGAGCGGCTTGCCGGTCTGCACCACGGCCTCGAGCAGCGGCAGCAGCTCATTCAGCGAGGAGAGCTTCTTCTCGTTGATGAGGATGTAGGCGTCGTCCATCTCGACGCGCATCTTGTCGGCGTTGGTGATGAAGTAGGGCGAGATGTAGCCGCGGTCGAACTGCATGCCCTCGACGACGTCGAGCTCGGTTTCGAGCGACTTGGCTTCCTCGACCGTGATCACGCCCTCGTTGCCGACCTTCTTCATGGCGTCGGCGAGGAACTTGCCGATCTCGGCATCGCCGTTGGCGGAGATGGTGCCGACCTGGGCGATCTCCTCGTTCGAGGTGACCTTCTTGGAGTTCTTCTGGAGGTCCGAAACCACCGCTTCGACCGCGAGGTCGATACCGCGCTTCAGATCCATCGGGTTCATGCCGGCGGCAACCGACTTG
>Ga0207661_10002721_pt1 | contig 12167 bp, 4 predicted proteins | sample KBSC713LmetaG_FD_184337 | JGI IMG/M metagenome (GOLD analysis project Ga0207661, IMG submission 184337) | Corn rhizosphere microbial communities from Kellogg Biological Station, Michigan, USA - KBS C7.1-3L metaG (SPAdes) (version 2) | ecosystem: Host-associated > Plants > Roots > Rhizosphere ... | reverse complement strand
CTGACCCCACCGACTCTGACCCCACCGACTCTGACCCCACTGACTCTGACCCCAGGTTTGGTCAGTGCTCACCCGCCGGCGCCGCCGCCGGCACGCGTGCGCGCGACGCCGGGCTGCGCACGACGACCTCGTGCGGCCGCCCGTCGTCGACGAGCTGGACGTGCGGCGTCTCCAGCGCCACGCCGTCGACGGTCACCTCGGCGTCGCCGTTGATGCCGTCGCCCGGCTGGTGCACGACGATCGTGTACAGGCTGTTCCCGAAGCGGTACTCGATCGTGAACTCGGGCCACGCCGCGGGCACGCGCGGCGTGAAGCTCAGCGTGTCGCCGCGCCGCGTGAAGCCGAGGATCGCCTCGAGCGCGATGCGGTACATCCAGCTCGCCGAGCCGGTGTACCACGTCCAGCCGCCGCGGCCAAGATGGCCCTCGGCGGTGTAGACGTCCGCCGCGACGACGTACGGCTCGACCTTGTACGTCGAGAGCTCGTCGGCGGTGCGTGCGTGGTTGAACGGGTTGAGCATCTGGAACAGCTCGAACGCGCGCTCGCCGTCGCCCCGCAGCGCGGTGGCGAGCACCGACCAGAGCGCCGCGTGCGTGTACTGCGCCCCGTTCTCCCGCACGCCGGGCAGGTAGCCCTTGATGTAGCCCGGGTCGTGGGGCATGTGATCGAACGGCGGCGTGAGCAGCATGATGAGCCGCGCATCGTTGCGCACGAGATGCGCCTCGGTCGAGCGCATCGCCTGTTCCTGGCGCGCCGGATCGCCCGCGCCGGAGATGATGCTCCAGCTCTGCGCGATGGCGTCGATCCGACACTCCTCGTTCGAGCTGGAGCCGAGGGGAGTGCCGTCGTCGAAGTAGGCGCGACGATACCACTCGCCGTCCCAGCCGGCTGCCTCCACGGCGGCGGCGTAGTCTGCCGACTGCTTCCGGAACGTTGCGGCCGTCTCCTCGTCGCCGCGCGCGGCGACGTGCTCGGCGAAGTCGCGCAGCGTGCAGGCGAGGAACCAGGCGAGCCACACGCTCTCCCCCTTTCCTTCGACGCCGACGCGGCTCATGCCGTCGTTCCAGTCGCCGATGCCGATCAGCGGCAGACCGTGCGCGCCCGTCGTCGACGCCTTGCGCAGGGCACGGAGGCAGTGCTCGTACACGGTCGCCTTCTCGTCGCTCACCTGCGGCAGGTCGTATACCTCGTGCTCGTTCGGCGCGAGCTCGCGCATCGTGATGAACGGCACCACTTCGTCGAGCACGCTCGCGTCGCCCGTGACCTTCACGTACTGGTCGACGACGTACGGCAGCCAGGCGAGATCGTCCGAGAAGCGGGTGCGCACGCCGCGCCCGCTCTGCGGATGCCACCAGTGCTGGACGTCGCCCTCGACGAACTGTCTCGCGGTCGCGCGCAGGATGTGCGCGCGCGCCACGTCCTGCTCGGCGTACAGGAACGCCATGACGTCCTGGAGCTGGTCGCGGAAGCCGTACGCGCCGCTCGACTGGTAGAGTGCCGACCGCGCCCACATGCGGCAGGAGAGCGCCTGGTAGAACGCCCAGCGATTGACGATCGCGTCGAACGCCGGCTCCGGCGTGCTCACCTGAATGACCGAGAGTCGACGCTGCCACTGCGCGATCGTCTCCTCCACCGCGGCGCGCGCGCGTGCGACGTCGCCGTACGTCTCGGCGAGCCGCTGGGCGTCGCCCTCGGTCGCCCCGGCCCCCAGCGCGACCGAGAGCATGCGCGTCTCGCCAGGGGCGAGGGTGATGGCGCTCTGGAGCGCGCCGCACGGATCGAGGCCGGCGCCGGTCTTCCCGTCGAGCGCGACGCCCTTGTCGAGGCAGCGCGGCGCCGACGTCGTGCCGTTGCGGCCGAGGAACTCGCGCCGATCGCCAGTGTGCCCGAGCACCGCCTCGCTCGAGACGCAGAACGCCAGCTTCTCGGCGAACTGCGGATCGAACGTGTTGCGCGCGAAGATGGCGCGCCGCGTCGCATCGAACGACGTCATCACCTGGTGCCGCGTATGCTCGCGCAGCACGCCGATCGTCCACTCGACGTACGACGTCACCGTGAGCTTGCGCGGCTTCGGGCCGCGGTTCGTCACCTCGAGCAGGGACAGCTTCACCGGATCTTCCGGCGCCACGCCCAGCGTGAGCTTCGTCGCGATGCCGCCGTGCTCGTGCTCGAAGGTGGTGACGGCCGCGCCGTGGCGTACGACGTACGGCGTCGCGTGCCGGATCGGCGCCGGCGTCGCGCTCCACAGGTCACCGCTGTCCTCGTCGCGCAGGTACAGCACCTCGCCCACCGGGTCGCTCACCGGATCGTTCTGCCACGGCGTGAGCCGATAGAAGTAGCTGTTGTCCGTCCAGGTGAACCCGCCGCCGCGCTCCGTGATCACGAACCCCGCGTTCGGGTTCGCGACGACGTTGGCCCATGGCGCCGGGGGCACCACGCCGCCGCGCAGCCGGATCTCGTAGTCGTGCGCCTCCGTCAATCCGCCGATCCCGTTGTCGAGCTGCAGCGGTGGGCCGAGCGGCGCGTGGAGCTGCTCGGCAGCGGCTTCGTCGGCTTTCGCGCGAGCGGCGTCCTGCACGGCCGCGGCGCCGTCGGGCGGCGTATCCGTGTCGAGCAGCCGCGCCGTGATGTGGCGGATGGCGCGGAACACGACCGGCGTGCTGCGCTCCAGCCGGCGGAGGGTGGACACCGATGGTTCCGGCGGCGTGACCGTCTCCTCGTCGGGCCCGATGAGCTGCTCGATCAGCCGGCCGAGGCCGCGGCCGTCGCAGGGGACGATGACGCGCGCCGTGGCGCGCAGCATGAGCAGCGCGTCGGGCGCGAGCAGATCGACGCGTCGCACGAACACGCCGCCCGGGTGATCGAGTCCGCCGCCCTCGGTGGACGCGAGCACGGTCGCGGTGATCCGGTCGCGGATGTCCTTCTGGTACGTCGGCGGATGCGTGTCGAGCACGACGAGATCCACCTGCATGCCGCGGCGCCGCCAGTAGCGGTGCGCCGAGAGGAGCTGCCGCAGCGTGGTGAGCCCTTCCATCGAGTCGATCGGCGCGAGGAGGATCGGCCAGTCGCCCGAGAGGCCCATCGACCAGAGCAGTGGCTGCGTACCGCGGCTGCTCAGCCGCTCCTCTTCCGCGGCGCCGAGCGCGCGATTGGCGTAGAAGAGGTAGCCGGCGACGTCCTGATAGACCGCGGCGTCGGATGGCGTGATGTTCAGCTCACGCAGCTCGACCTGTGCCGTGGTCCACGCCAGGTCCAGCGCGCGCTGCGACGCACTCGGCTCGTCGTAGCGATCCGCCATCTCCCATGCGCGCTCGCGCGTCGGCGTGACGAGCGTGGTGAACGCCACCGTCGCGCTCTCCCCCGCCTCGAGCCGGACACGCGCGCGGATCGCCATGATCGGATCGAGCACGGCGCCGACGGTCATGGACAGCCGGCCATCCGCGCTCGCGTCGAGCGCCGCGGGGTCGCGCGTCGTGCGGCCGCGCCCGATGAAGCGCGCGCGGTCCGTCTCGCAGGAGACCGGCTCGACGAGCTCGCCGTCCACGGCGACGACGTGCACCGCCCACATCGTCTGATCGTTCGCCGAGCGTGGGCGTCGCGTCGCGAGGATCGCCGAACACCAGTCGTGCCACTCCGTCTGCACGAACAGGTTGGCGAACGCGGGATGCGCGCGGTCCGCGTCGGGAGGCGCGAGGACGATCTCGCCGTAGCTCGTCAGCTCGATCTCGCGCGTCGTGCTGCCGTTGTTCGTCACCGTGATGCGCCGCACCTCCGCCGCGTCCGCGGGCACGACGGTGATCTCCGTCCGCGTCTCGATGTGTCCGTCGACGCGGTCGAAGGAGACGCGGTCGGTGGCGAAGGAGGCGCGGTACGAGTCGGCGGGCGTGCACACCGGCTGGTGCGCGGCGCTCCACACGTGGCCGCTCGTCACGTCCTTGACGTAGATGAACTGCCCCGTGTTGTCCGTCGTCGCGTCGGCGCGCCAGCGGGTGACGGCGACGTTCTCGTAGCGGCTGTACCCCGAGCCGCGGTTGCTGATCATGATCGTGTACGGCAGATGCCCGAGCAGCGCGATGCGCGGCTGCGCGGTGTCCGGCGAGTCGTACACGCGCACCGCCGGCCGCTCGACTTCCGGCTCGGGGAGCGCTTCGGTCGGGTCGACGAGCCCGGCCGGCTGGAAGACGAGGCGCCGCGGGATGCGCTCGTGGAGGAGCAGCTCGGCGGAGCGCACGAGCGGATCGGTGTGGAAGCGCTCCTGCCAGACGTTCCCCTCCAGGACGTTGGTGAGGGCGACGAGGCTCATCCCGATGTGATGCGCCATGTAGTTCTTGACGATGCCGAACTTCTCGCCGGGTGCGGGCCGCGTGTAGTCGATCGCGTCGCGGAAGCCGTACTCGCCGAGCGCCCCACGCCGCTCGAGGCGCGCGAAGTTGGACAGCGCCGTCGGCGCATCGACCATCGCCGCGAGCGCCGTCGCGTACGGGGCGATGACGAGATCGCGCCCGAGGCCGCGCTTGAGCGCGAGGTCGGGGACGCCGAACGCGCGGTACTGATAGGTGAGGTGGCGGTCGCGCACGTTGTACGCGCTCTCGCTGATCCCCCACGGCACGCCGCGCTCGCCGGCATACGAGATCTGCCGGCGCACCGCGCCGTGGCAGGTCTGGTCGAGCACCGTCTGCGGGTACGACCGCATCACGAGCGCCGGCATCAGGTACTCGAACATGCTCCCGCTCCACGACACGAGCGCGGTCTCGCCGCTCGCGTGCGTGAGGGTGCGGCCGAGCCGGAACCAGTGGTCCACCGGCACGTCGTTCTTCGCGATCGCGACGAAGCTCGCCAGACGCGCCTCGGAGGCGAGCAGGTCGTACGACGAGCCGTCGAGCGTGTGCGAGCCGACCTGGTACCCGATGGAGAACAGCTCCCGCTCCTGATCGAAGAGGAACTCGAAGTCCATCGCCTCGGTGTACGCCGCCGCCTGGTGCGCGATCGTGTCGAGCCGCGCCGCGAGCGTCTCGTCATTGACGTCCTTCGCGATCGCGAGGCAGGCCTGGCGCAGCGCGATGAGATGTCCCGCCAGGTTGCCGCTGTCGACGGTGGAGATGTACGCCGGCTCCAGCACGCGCAGGTCCTTGAGGTCGTACCAGTTGTAGAAGTGCCCGCGGAACCGGCCCATCCGCTCGATCGAGCGGAACGCCTGCTCGAGCCGCTTCACCAGCGACTCGGCCGAGATGAACGCGAGGTCGTACGCGCTCACCGTGGCGAGGAGCTGGAGGCCCATGTTCGTCGGCGAGGTGCGCATCGCGACGACCGGGTCCGGATCGTCCTGGAAGTTGTCCGGGGCCAGCCAGTTGGTGTCCGCGTTGACGAAGCGCTCGAAGAACTGCCAGTGCGCGCGCGCGTAGCGCACCGCCTCCTCGCGCAGGGGCGCGGCGAGCCGGCGCTTCCGCCGCACCGCCGGCACCGCCAGCTCCACCGCTGCGGCGGGCGACGCCATCCACAGCGCGACGAGCGGCAGCACGCCCAGCACCACCGGCCAGCGCAGCGTCTGATCCTGCTCGGCGCGGATCGCGAGCAGGACGACGGCCACGCCGGCGATCGCCACCCCCGGCCACATCGCGCGCCACACGACGCGCGCCGAGCTGGAGGTCGCGCGCTCCGCCTGCGACGCCGTCTGCCACTCGAGGAGATGCTTCCCCGAGACCATCGTGCGCCACAGCGTGCGCAGGATGGCGTCGGCGGAGAGCCACGCCTGGTGCGGCAGGAAGGTGACCGCGACGAAGTACTGCTGGAGCGAGGTCCACGCGTCGTGGCCGACCGTCGTGTAATACGCCCGCCACGACTTGTCGAACGGCGGACGAACCGCGGCGAGCAGCAGCGCGACGATCCACGGCGCGGCGACGGCGAGCAGCCCGAGCAGTGTCCACCGCAGCGGCGAGCCGGGAAAGAGCATCCACCCCGCCACGAAGAAGGCCAACTGCGAGAGCTCGAGGAGGCTCCGGCGCAGGTTGTCGAACAGCTTCCAGCGCGAGAGCAGGGAGAGACGGTTGCGCTCCGGGCCGTCGGGGCCCGGCACCCAGCGGCCGAGCCAGCGCAGGAGCTGCCAGTCGCCGCGGATCCACCGATGCTTGCGCCGCGCGTACGCGAGGTAGCGCGACGGATAGTCGTCGAACACCTCGATGTCCGTCGCGAGGCCGGCGCGCGCGTAGTTGCCCTCGATGAGGTCGTGGGAGAGGAGGGTGTTCTCCGGGAAGCGGCCGCGCGTCGCCTGCTCGAACGCGTCGACGTCGTAGATCCCCTTCCCGGTGAAGCTCCCCTCGCCGTAGAGATCCTGATAGACGTCCGACACCGCGGTCGTATATGGATCCACTCCGGGATGCCCGGAGTGGATCGCCGCGAAGCGCGAGCGATACGCACTCGGCAGCGACACGCCGACGCGCGGCTGGAGGATGCCGAAGCCGCGCACGACGCGCCCCTTCTCGGGATCGTACACCGCGCGGTTGAGCGGATGCGCCAGCGCGCCGACGAGGAGCGGCGCCGCGTCGGGCGGGAGCACCGTGTCGGCATCGAGCGTGATGCAATAGCGCACCTGGCGGAGGATCTCGACGTCGCCCTCGACCACGGAGAAGGCGTCGCGCGCGCCGCCGCGCAGGAAGCGGTTGAACTGCGCGAGCTTCCCGCGCTTGCGCTCCCACCCCATCCACACGCCCTGGCTCGGATTCCAGCGCCGTGGCCGGTGGAAGAGATAGAACTCGTCGGCGCGGCCGTGCGCGTAGCGCGCGTTCAGTGCCCGCACCCCCTCCACCGCGGCGGCGATGATCGCGTCGTCGCCCGGCAGCGTCTCGGCGTCCGCGTCGGTGAGGTCGCTGAGCACGGCGAAGTGGAGGTGCGCCTCGCGGTTGGCGAGGAACTGCACCTCGAGATTCTCCAGCGCCTCGTGCACGTCCTCGACGCGCCCGAACAGCATCGGGATCACGACCGCGGTGCGGAAATCCGGCGGGATCCCCTCGCGGCCGGAGAGGTCGAGCTTGGGGAGCACGTGCGGCGGGAGGAACGCCGTGATGAGCTGGTGCATCACGCGCACGGCGATGTCGTTCGCCGGGATCAGCGCGAACGCCGTGATCATCAGCAGCACGGGCAGCGGCTGCGACGTGACGCCGCCGAGCCAGAACACGGCCGCGATCGCCGCGAGGGTGCCGAGTCCGATGCCGCCGATGTGCAGCACGTTCGGGTGTCGAAGCACCCAGCGGTGGATCGCCTCCTTCGCCTTCGGCGTGTAGCCGGTGGCCGCTTCCAGGACCGGCAGGCCGTCATCGACGAGGTAGTACCCGACGTGCCCGCGCGCCTCGTTGTCGGGGATCAGCATCTGCCCTTCGGCGGCGAGCTTCAGCGCCGTTTCCGCTACGTCGCGCTCCGAGCGCTTCGTCCGCTTCGCGATGCGCTCCACGACGTGGCGGTAGTGGTCGCGCGTCTTGAACGTCATCCGCGGGTAGACGCCCGCCGGGTCGGCACGCAGCGCCGTCTCGAGGACGCTGCTCCGCTCGACGAGCGCCTTCCAATCGAGCCGGCTGATGACGCGCAGACTGGTGATGCTGTTCGCCGTCATCACCTGCGTCAGCGCGACGTGCTCGTTGGCGCGCGCCGAAGCGTCCTCGGCGTTCAGCCCTTCCTCGTTCAGCCAGGGCTCGATCCACGCCAGCGACGGGATCGCCTGATCGGCGAAGCGGAGCTGGCGGAGGAAGCGCGTGACGAACGCCGGCGTGAGCGGCGGGTGCCGGACGATGAACTCGTTCAGCGCGGCGGCGACGGCGGTGGGGTCGTTCTCGCCGACGATGCGGGCCGCCCACTTGTCGGCCTTCTCCACCTCGTCGAGCCGCTGCAGCGTGCGCAGCGCCATGCGGCGCACGCTCTCGATCAGGCCGAGGCGCAGCATCGCCGGTATCGCCCACAGCTCGCCGATCGAGAGGGCCGAGACCTCCTGGAACGCGCAGATCACCAGCTCGACGTTCGCGAGGTCGATGCGCGCTTCCGTGTGCGAGATCAGCGTGGTGGCGATCTCGTAGACGCGCGGATAGCCGGCGAGGTGCCCGGTGGCGAGCTCGGGGAGCTCGCCGTAGTAGTCGCGCGGCAGGCTCTCGCGCACCTCGCGCACATGCTCCTCGACGACGTGCGCATTGTCGAGGAGCCACTCGCCCGCCGGCCCGATATCCTCTTCGGCGTCCGCCGCCGCGGCGAGCCGCGCCCGCGCCGTCTCGAGGACCTGACGCGTGTCGTCGAGCCGCGTGAGCAGCGGGGTACGACGGTCCCCTTCGTCGAATGGACGGAGGACCTGGGCGCGCGCGATCTTGCGTACCCGCTCGGCAAGCCCCTCGACGCCGAGGAGCTCGCCGCGGATCGGACCGGTCAGGACGTCATGCGCCGGTCCGGTCCGGCGACGGAAGAGTGGGCGCCGAAAGCTGGCCCGACGAGGGCCGAATCGAAGTCTGAAGTTCACGAACGCTCCACCGTCGCAAGTCTGCTGCCGCGTTCGGTGGAGAAAAGTAACCCGTGCGCCGACTCAGGGCTTGGAGGGCGCGACCTTCGACTTTTCCGCCGCCTTTGCGCGCTCGGCTGCCTCGGCGGCGGCCAGCTTCCGGCTCGCCTCGGCCAGCAATCGCTCGAGCTCGCCGCGGTTCTGTTCCAGGGTCCGCTGTGCCAGCGACACCGCCTTTCCCGCCGTCTGCACGGCGGCGGCGCGCATCTCCGGATTGTTCGCCGTTTCCTCCACCACCGTCTGCACGGTTGTGGCCAGCACGGAGATGGCGCGGCCGAGCTCGATGAGCGCCGAATCCGAGGACGTGGCACGCGACGTTTGTGCCTTCGCGCTGGCTGTGTCGCGCATCGCGCCACCAGTGGTGGCCTGCTGCGCCGAGAGAGATTGGGCCGCGAGTGATGCGAGCAGGGCGCCGGCGACGAACGCAAACCGAGACGACATGAGGTCTCCTCGCGGCGCGTCGAGCACCGCATGCGGGTTGAGCCTCCTGCTACCCCCGGGGCTCGGGCGGTGATCCGCCCTCCGTCTCGCCAGTCCCGGCGGCCGTGGCGTCCGCGCGCCGCGCGCCGAGCCGCAGCAGCGTGTAGCCGGTGACGCCGCTCACAATCGACGCCGCGATCACCCCCAGCTTCGCCACGTCGAGCAGCGCGCCGCTGCCGAACGCGAGACTGGCGATGAACAGCGACATCGTGAACCCGATGCCGCCGAGCCAGCCCGCACCGCGCACGTCGCGCCACGTCGTTCCAGGCGGAAGCTCGGCCGCCCCGCTGCGCACCGCGACACGGCTCGCGAGCGAGATCCCGAGCGGCTTCCCGATCACGAGCCCGAGGAGGATCCCCCACGCGATCGGGCTCGTCGCCGCCGCGGCGCTGCCGCTGAGCGCGACCCCCGCGTTGGCGAGCGCGAAGATCGGCATGACCACGAAGGCGACGACCCCGCGCAGCGCATGCTCCATGGTCGCCCCCGTGCGCGCCGGAATGACGAAGGCGAGCAGCACACCGGCAATCGTCGCGTGCACGCCGGAGCGGAGCACGAGCGACCAGAGCGCGATGCCGGCGAGCGCGTAGAGATACCAGCGCGTCATCCCCCGCGCATTCAGCACGGCGAGGAAGGCGAGGAGCAGCACGGCGCCGCCGATCGCCAGCCAGTCGAGCCCCGCCGAGTAGAAGATGGCGATCACCAGCACGGCGCCGAGATCGTCGGCGATGGCCAGCGCGGCGAGGAAGACGCGAAGCCCGTTCGGCACGCGCCTGCCGAGGAGGGCGAGCACGCCAAGCGCGAAGGCGATGTCCGTCGCCATCGGGATCCCCCACCCTCGGCTGCCGACACCCCCGCGGTTGATCAGGAGATAGATCGCGGCCGGCGCCAGCATGCCGCCGAGCGCCGCGGCGACCGGAAGGGTGGCAGAGCGCCTCGTCGAGAGATCGCCGACGAGCAGCTCGCGCTTCATCTCCAGCCCTACGAGGAAGAAGAAGACGGCCATGAGAGCGTCGTTCACCCACTCGTGGAGCGACAGCTCCAGCCTGAATGGGCGGAGCCCGACGGCGAGCGGGATCTCCAGCGCGTGCTGATAGCTGGAGGCCAGCGGCGAGTTCGCCAATGCGAGCGCGAGCGCCGTGGTCGCGAGCAGGACGATCCCGCTCGCGGCTTCGGTGGCGATGAACTGCTGGAATGGCCGCAGCACGCGCTCGATGAGCGGCGCGTCGGTGGTCGAGGCAGGACGTGTCACTCCGGGGTAATAGACGTCATGCGATCGCGGACGGGTAGCCCGCCCGCCGATGTGCGCCGGCTTAACTTCCGAGCTCGATGCACCGTCTCCGACCCCACTCGCGCGGCTTCACGCTGCTGCTCGGCGCGCTCACGACGCTCGCCTCGTTCGCCACCGACATGGGATTGCCCGTGCTCGCCGAGATGGCCGACTCGCTCGGCGTTCCGGCGGGGCGCGCCGCGTTGTCGCTCAGCGTGTTCATGGCGGGCTTCGCGCTCGGGCCGCTCGTGTTCGGGCCCATCTCCGATCACGTCGGCCGGCGGCGCGTGCTGCTCACCGGCGTGGCGATGTTCACCGTGTTCGGCGGCTTCGCCGCGTTCACGCGCTCGCTCGGCGGCCTGCTGGTCTGGCGCTTCCTCATGGGCACGGGGGCGGGCGGCTGCTCGGTGCTCGTCGTCGCCATGGTGCGCGACCTGTTCACCGGCATCGAGGCGCGCGTGCAGCAGTCGTACGTGAACCTCGCGGCGGGGGTCGCGCCGATCATCGCGCCCACGCTCGGCGTCGCCGTGGCGACGATGGGCGGGTGGCGCGCCATCTATGGATTCCTCGCCATTGGCGGCGCGGTGCTGACGACCGTGGCGACGCTGCGCCTCGCCGAGTCGCTCCCGCAGCGGCCGGGTGGGACGTTCGAGGTGCAGCGCGCGCTCGGCGGCTACGCGCGCGTCCTCCGGCACCGGGTGAGCATCGGCTACATCCTCGTCGTCGCGCTCAACTTCGGCTGCCTGTTCGCGTACGTCTCCGGGTCGTCGCTCGTGCTCATCGGCGTGCTCGGCGTGTCGCAACGGATGTACGGATTGCTGTTCGCCGCGACGGCGTTCGGCCTGATGATCGGCGCGCTGACGAATGCGCGGCTCAGCAAGGCGGGAATCAGCCATGCGCGGCTGATGTGGTGGGGACAGGCGCTGATCGTCGGCACGGCGCTCGCGCTGCTCGCCTTCACCGTCGCCGCGGCGATCACGGTGTGGCTGCTCGTGCCGCTCGCCGTGATCGGCTTCATCGGGCAGGGGATCGTCCGGCCGAACGCGGTGCAGGGAGCGCTCGAGCCATTGCCGGAGATCGCCGGCGTGGCGAGCGCGGTGCTCAGCGCGCTGCAGATGATCGTCGGCGCCGCCTCGAGCGCGATCGTCGCCGAGTGGTTCGACGGACACTCGGCGTTCGCCGTGACGGCGATGATGGCGATCACCGCGTCGCTGTCGGCGATCGCGTACGCGACTCTGGTGCGTCCTGCAGAGCGAGGCGTGCCGGCGATCTCCGTGTCCGTTCGCTAGTCGTCATCGCCTGGGCCGGCACGAGAACGTCGCGCCCTGGAACCCGCACTCCTTCTCGTATCCGGGCACGAACAGCCGCGCGCCGGCCCACGTCGCGTACAGCTTCGCCGGCACCACGAGCGGTGGACCTTCGTGCCACGAGGCCGGCAGGTCGGGGTCGGCGCCCTTCGTGAGCACCGAGGTCGCGGGCCAGGCGGCGATCGTGCGGCCCTTGCCCGCGGCCGCGTCGGCGTCGGAGCGCGAGGCGATCAGGGAATCAGGAGCGGTGCCGGCTTCGACCCACGCCATCAGCGGCGTGAGTGGATCGATGCTCGCGAGGCCATCACCGCCGCCGCAGTGGTACATGCCGGGGATCAGGAACAGTCGCAGCACGTCGCGGCTCGCCGCGCCCAGGCGATCGGTCACCGCCTGCGCGTACGCGATCGAGTTGAGCGGCGAGATGTGCGGGTCGGACCAGCCGTGCCACATCAACAGCTTGCCGTGCCGGCGCGCGAAGGCGGTGAGGTTCGGGTTCGTGGCGTCGTACAGGCCGTGCATCGGCATGAGCCCCGCCAGCGTCGACGGCTCGAAGCGGAGCTGCGCGGGCGTCCAGGTGGACGGG
>Ga0207661_10002719_pt1 | contig 12172 bp, 11 predicted proteins | sample KBSC713LmetaG_FD_184337 | JGI IMG/M metagenome (GOLD analysis project Ga0207661, IMG submission 184337) | Corn rhizosphere microbial communities from Kellogg Biological Station, Michigan, USA - KBS C7.1-3L metaG (SPAdes) (version 2) | ecosystem: Host-associated > Plants > Roots > Rhizosphere ... | reverse complement strand
ATGGTGCAGCGTGAACTCGCTGACGATCAGATCATAGGAATTGGGCTGATAGGCGAAGCTCAACAGCCCCGCCGATTGCGTGCGCACCGGCGCGCGGCGGTCGCGGGCATAGACTTCGGCGAGCGCGAGCATGGCCGGGGAAATATCGATCGCGTCGACCTCGGCGCCCATCAGCGCCGCTTCGGTCGCAAACACGCCGTTGCCGCAGCCGATATCGGCGACCCGCCAGCCCTTCCTGATACCGAGCATGGTCAGCGTCGCGCGGGCGCGCAGGTCGTTGTCGTCATGCCGGTCATAGATCGAGGCGACCGCCGGTTCGAGCCCGATCCGTCCGCGTTCATTGTAATACCAGTCGCGTGCCAGCATGGTTCACATCCCTTCGGGCCCGCGCCCGATCGCGGCAACGCCGGTGCGCGAAACCTCGACCAGGCCAAGCGGGCGCATCAGGTCGATAAACTGGTTGATCTTCGTGGTATTGCCTGTGATCTCGAACACAAAGCTCTCGGTGGTGGCGTCGATCACCCGCGCCCGGAATGCGTCAGCCAGCCGCAGCGCCTCGACCCGGTTGTCGCCGGCGCCGCGGACCTTCACCATCGCGAGTTCCCGCTCCATCGAGCGGCCGCTCAGGGTCATGTCGACCACGCGGTACACGGGCACCATGCGGTCGAGCTGGTGCTTGATCTGCTCGATCACCATCGGGGTACCTGTGGTAACGATGGTGATGCGCGAGAGGTGCTTCTGGCTCTCGGTCTCGGAGACTGTGAGACTGTCGATGTTGTAGCCGCGGCCGGAGAACAGGCCGATCACGCGCGCGAGCACACCGGGCTCGTTCTGCACGAGCACGGAGAGCGTGTGCGTCTCGCTCGGCACATGACGATCTTCCAGGAAATAGGCGGATGCGGGCTGGTTCATTTCAAGTCCCCCTCGTTTCCCGTCACGCCACCGCTCTTTGGCGCGCCGCGCCATCCGTCCCAACCCATTTCTGGAACAGATCGAAATCGATATTGCCGCCGGTCAGGATCAGGCCGACGCGCTTGCCTTGCAGCCTTTTCTTGTCCTGCAGCGCGGCCGCGAGCGGCGCGGCGCCGGCGCCCTCCGCAAGATTGTGCGTGTCGGTCCAGTAGGCGCGGATGGCCGCGCCGATCTCGTCATCGCTCACCTGCACCATGCGCGAAGCGCCCTTGACGATGATCGCGACCGCGTCCGCATCCGGAAAGCGTGTCGCCACGCCATCGGCACGTGTGTTGCTGGTTTCCGTGGTCACGACCTTGCCGGCCGCAAATGACAGCGCATAGGATGGCGCCTCGGTCGACTGCACGCCGACGATCTCGGTCTTCAGGCCAAGGAGATCGCGCGCCATGATGCAGGCGCTGATGCCGGAGCCCTGTCCGATCGGGACGTAGAGCACGTCGAGATCAGGCGCGGTCCGGAGCAGCTCGAGCGCATAGGTCGCAACTCCCAGAACCAGGTCGGGGTGGTACGACGGCACCATGTGCAGGCCGTCGAACTGCGCGCGGCGCCCGGCTTCCTCGCGCGCCACCTGGAAATCATTGCCATGCTCGACCAGCTCGGCGCCGAAGGCGCGCAACGCGGCGTTCTTCTCGACCGAATTGCCCCGGGGCACATAGATCACCGCAGGCACGCCGTGACGGCGCGCCGCGAACGCGAGACTCTGGCCATGATTGCCGGTGGTTGCCGAGATCACGCCAGGCACATTCGGCCGCTCGCGCTTCAGTCGATCAAGATAGATGAGCCCGCCGCGCACCTTGAAGGCGCCTGTCGGGGTATGGTTCTCGTGCTTGACGACAACATGCGCCCCCAGCCGCTGGGCGAGCAGCGGCCAGGCGTGGGCCGGCGTCGGCGGCACCGCGGTGCCGACAATCTCACGTGCGCGTTCCAGTTCCTTGAGATCAAACATCGGTTTGCCTTCCAAATGAGTTCCGCGCCATCCGCGCCTGAGGTTGGTCACACCAGCGCCTTGCCGCCGGCGAAGGCGGAAGCGGTCGCTGCATCGGTTGCCTCTTCCGGCAACAGCATCTCGTTATGCGCCTTGCCGGAGGGAATCATCGGGAAGCAGTTTTCCAGCGCCGCCACGCGGCAATCGAACAGCACCGGCCGCTTGACCGAAATCATCTCCTTGATCGCGCCGTCGAGATCGCCGGGCTTGATCGCCCGGATGCCGACGCAGCCATAGGCGTCCGCAAGCTTGACGAAATCCGGCAGCGCTTCCGAATAGGAGTGCGACAGGCGGTTGCCGTGCAGGAGCTGCTGCCACTGCCGCACCATGCCCATGTACTGGTTGTTGAGGATGAAGATCTTGATCGGCAGCTCGTACTGGACCGCGGTCGACATTTCCTGGATCGTCATCTGCACCGAGGCGTCGCCCGCGATGTCGATGACGAGGCTGTCGGGATGGGCGATCTGCACGCCGAGCGCCGACGGCAGCCCATAGCCCATGGTGCCGAGCCCGCCCGACGTCATCCAGCGATGCGGCTCCTCGAAGCCGTAGAACTGCGCCGCCCACATCTGGTGCTGGCCGACCTCGGTCGTAATGTAGGTGTCACGCCCGCGCGTCGCCTCGAACAGCTTCTGGATCGCGTATTGCGGCAGGATGATATCGTTGTGCTTCCTGTAGGACAGCGAATTTCGCGCGCGCCATTGCGCGATCTGCTGCCACCACGCTTTGATGTCGGGCTTCTTCGCTTCCGCCTTGAACACCTGCAACATGTCGCCGAGAATATTGGCGGCATCGCCGATGATCGGCACGTCGACGCGGATGTTCTTGTTGATCGAGGACGGATCGATGTCGATATGGATCTTCTTCGAGCCCGGCGAGAACGCATCGATCCGTCCTGTGATGCGGTCGTCGAAGCGCGCGCCGACGCACAGCATGACGTCGCAATCATGCATGCTCATGTTGGCTTCGTAGGTGCCGTGCATGCCGAGCATGCCGAGCCAGTTCTTGCCGGAGGCCGGATAGGCGCCAAGCCCCATCAACGTCGAGGTGATGGGAAAGCCGGTGACGTCGACCAGCTCGCGCAACAGCTTCGAGGCCTCGCGCCCCGAGTTGATCACGCCGCCACCGGAATAGATCACCGGCCTTTTGGCGCCGGCGAGCAGCGCTATCGCCTTGCGGATCTGCGCCGCGTCGCCCTTCACCCGCGGCGCGTAGGAGATATGCACGTCGGATTTTCGCGGCGGATGATAGGTGCCGGTCGCAAATTGCACATCCTTGGGAACGTCGACCACAACAGGCCCGGGCCGGCCGCTGGTTGCGACATAGAACGCCTCGTGCAGGACCTTGGCGAGGTCGTTGACGTCGCGCACCAGCCAATTGTGCTTGGTGCAGGGGCGCGTGATGCCGACCGTGTCGCATTCCTGGAAGGCGTCATTGCCGATCAGATGGGTCGGAACCTGTCCGGTGATGCAGACCAGCGGGATCGAATCCATCAGCGCATCGGTCAGCGGCGTCACCATGTTGGTGGCGCCCGGCCCCGAGGTCACCAGGACGACGCCGGGCTTGCCGGTCGAGCGCGCATAGCCTTCGGCGGCGTGGCCCGCGCCCTGCTCGTGCCGCACCAGGATGTGCTCGACGTCGCTTTGCTGGAAAATCTCGTCATAGATCGGAAGCACCGCGCCGCCTGGATAACCAAAAAGGTGTTTCACGCCGTGATCGATGAGCGCGCGGACGATCATCGCGGCGCCGGTCATCTGGTTCGGATCGTGGCTTTTGTCACTCATGGTCTCTGTCCTGGTCGTGCTGTTGGCTCGGGCTTGCTTTTGGGCTTGTTTTTGCTTCGGAAAATAAAAAAGGGCCCAAGAAGGCCCCATGCGCACCGTCCGAATTGGGATGGCAGTCAGCCATCCCCGGCGGTGCGCCTGGGTACGACGACGATAAGGAGTTTGGTAATAATATTACACATCGAGGGCGCCAGACTTCCCAAAGGTTGCGCGAACCATAGCGGCCACACCCCAGAAGTCAAGGGAAGCCGCCACTTTTCCGCGATTTGGGCAGTTTAGCGGGGTTCCCCGCGTTCGGCGAGGGGGAATTTGCTGCATCGGCGCAAAAAAGTGCGAGGAGTACCTCAAACCAGCCGTCATTCCGGGGCGCCGCGGAGCGGCGAGCCCGGAATCCATATCCACCAACCGGGGTTGTGGATTTCGGGCCTGCGCCTTCGGCGGAATGACACCTATTTTGCTATATGCATCTCTAACCACTCCCCCGCCGCTGCCGGCGGCACCCACTCGAACTCCGGCAGTTGGTGCCTGAACCAGGTGAACTGCCGCTTGGCGTAATGGCGGGTGTCGGCGCGGGCGATGGTGGCCGCCTCTGCCAGCGAGAGCTCGCGCTTCAGGTGGCGGATCAAGGCCGGCACGCCGTGCGCCTTCATCGCCGGTAGCAGCGGATCGAGATTTCGCGCGGCCAACGCCGCGATCTCCTCCAATGCACCCGCCTGCAGCATCGCGTCGAAGCGCGCATCGATCCGTGCATAGAGCGCCTCGCGCTCCGGCGCGAGAAACAGCGCGGCGAACTCGCCTGGCGGCAGGATCGGCGGCAGGCCCTCGCGATGCCAATCGGTCAGCGATCGTCCGGTGGCCTCCACCACTTCGAGCGCCCGCGCGATGCGGGTGCGGTCGCGCGGCTTCAGCCGCTCGGCGGAAACGCCATCGCGCCGCGCAAGCTCCGCATGCAGCGCCTCGACGCCGTCGCGCTCGAGACGTGCGCGAACGCTTTCGCGGATCTTCGGCGGGATCGGCGGCACCGCGGAGAGCCCGCGCGTGAGTGCCCTGAAGTAGAGCCCGCTGCCGCCGGTGAAAATCGGAACGCGATTTTGCGCGCGCGCTTCGCCAAGCACCTTGGCGGCATCGGCGACCCATGCCCCGGCGGAAAAATTAATGGACGCGTCGACATGACCATAGAGCCGGTGCGGCGCGCGCGCCTCGTCCTCCGGCGTCGGCCGCGCGGTGAGCACGCGGAGATCGCGATAGACCTGCATGGAATCGGTGTTGATGACCACGCCGCCGGTCCTTTGCGCGAGCTCCAGCGCCAGCGCCGACTTGCCGCTGGCGGTCGGTCCTGCGATAAGCACGGCCTTGGCTCTGGTCGCCTCAGAAATCGAACCGATGTCCCTCGTCGCTACCCTCATCTGCAACCCGAATAACCCCGCGCTCGATTCCACGATCCTCGACGGCGCACGCGCAGTGCTGCCTGCCGCTGGTCCCGCGCACTGGCTGTGGGACGAGGTCGCGGCCGACATCCCCTTCGATACCCCGGCCAGAAGCAAGGACGACATCCGCGCCATCTCCGATCGCCTGCGCGCCGCGCGCAGCGACCTGCCGATCGATGTCGTTGTGCAGCCGATCGCCACGCGGCGCAAGAAGCTGTTTCTGGCGGACATGGATTCCACCATGATCGGCCAGGAATGCATCGACGAACTCGCGGATTTCGCGGGGCTGAAGGACCATGTCGCCAAGATCACCGAGCGCGCGATGCGCGGCGAGATCGAGTTCGAGCCGGCGCTGCGCGAGCGTGTTGCGCTGCTCAAGGGCATGCCGGTCAGCGTCGTCGACGAGGTGCTGGCCAAACGCATCCGGCCTACCCCCGGCGGGCGCGAACTGGTCATGACCATGCGCGCGCATGGCGCCTATACCTGCCTGATCTCGGGCGGCTTCGCACTGTTCACCAACGCGGTCGCCGCGAAGATCGGCTTCCAGGAGAACCGCGCCAACGAGCTCATCGTGCGCGACGGCAAGTTCACCGGCGAGGTGAAGGAGCCGATCCTCGGCCGCGCCACCAAGCTTGCGACCCTGATCGAGCTGACCGAGAGCTTTGACCTCGACGATATCGACACCCTGGTCGCCGGCGACGGCGCCAACGACCTCGGCATGATCCAGAATGCGGGCCTCGGCGTCGCCTACCACGCCAAGCCAGCGGTTGCAGCCGCCGCTGCCGCGCGGATCGATTATGGCGACCTGACCGCGCTGCTCTATGCGCAGGGGTATCGGAGAGAGGAATTTGTGGGGGAATGAATGCCGACGATCCTGCGATGGGGACCCTACCGTGCGTTCTTTTACTCGAATGAACGTGACGAGCCTCCCCACATTCACGTCCGGTCCGGTGACTGCGAAGCCAAATTCTGGCTACATGACCTGTCCGTCGCGATCAATGCAGGATTTCCGGCGCACGAAATCGGCGCTATTATCCGTCATCTGAGACCGCAGCGCGATCTCCTCGAAGGCAAATGGCATGAGTACTTTGGAAATTGACGTCGGCGATATCAGGCCGGTTTCGGTTGCCTTCACGGCAGACGAGCTCGTGGTGACTCTCGCTGATGGCCGGAAGATTGCGACGCCGCTTGCGTGGTATCCGCGGCTCTGCGACGCCAGCGCCGCACAACGCAATGATTTCGAGCTCATGCCGATGGGTATTCACTGGCCCGAGCTTGACGAGGACCTCGGCGTCGCTGGAATGCTACGCGGACGGCCAGGCCGCTAACACTCGTCATGCCCTGGGCTTGACCTGGGCTTGACCCGGCCATGACGAGTTACTTATTACTGGACGCCCAGCGCGACGAACCGCAACTCGCCGTCGGCGTTCGAGACCAGCAGCAGGACTGACTTCTTGCCGTCCTTCTTCAACTGCTCGAGGCGCTTCTTGATGTCGGCGGCGCTGGCGACCGCCTCCTGCGCCACCTCGACGATGACGTCGCCGGCGGAGAGCCGCTTCTCGGCGGCGTCCGAGGTGCCGTCGACGCCGGTGATCAGCACGCCCTTGACGCTGTCCTTGATCTTGTACTTGGTGCGCAGATCCTTGCTCAGGGTCGCCAGATCGAGCCCGAGCGCCTTCTGCGTCACCGGCTTTTCCGCCGGCTCGTCCTTCTTGACCGCCGCCTGCTGCGCCTTGTCGTTGTCATCGAGCCGGCCGAGCGTGACCTTGTGGGTCTCCTCCTGGCCTTTGCGGATCAGGATGACGTCGACCTCCTTGCCGACGGCGGTGTCGGCGACGACGCGCGAGAGATCCTTCGGCTCCTTGATGTCCTTGCCGTCGAACTTGACGATGACGTCGCCGGGTTCGACACCGGCGGGCTTCGCCGGGCCCTTGTCGTCGACGCCGGCGACCAATGCGCCGCGCGCGGGCTTGATGTTGAGGCTTTCCGCGATCTCGTCGGTCACCTGCTGGATACGCACGCCAAGCCAGCCGCGGCGGAGCTCGCCGAACTGCTGCAACTGCGACACCACGCTAGCGACCGTCTTCGACGGCACGGCAAAGCCGATGCCGATTGAGCCGCCGGAGGGCGAGATGATAAGCGTGTTGACCCCGATCACCTCGCCGTCGAGGTTGAACAGGGGGCCGCCGGAATTGCCGCGGTTGATGGCGGCGTCGGTCTGGATGTAGCTGTCATAGGGGCCGGAGGAGATGTCGCGGTTCTTGGCCGAGACGATGCCGGCCGTCACCGTACCGCCGAGACTGAACGGGTTGCCGATCGCGATCACCCAGTCGCCCAGGCGCAGCCTGTCGGAATCGCCGAACTTCACCGCGGTCAGCGGCTTCACCGGCTTGAACTTCAACACCGCGAGATCGGTCTTCTTGTCGATGCCGACGATCTCCGCCTTGATCTTGGTGCCGTCGTTCATGATGACGTTGATCTCGTCGGCATCCGCGATGACGTGGTTGTTGGTGACGACGATGCCGGAGGTGTCGACGATGAAGCCGCTTCCGAGCGAGTTGGTCTTGTGCGGCTGCACCTCGCGGTCGCCGCCGCCCTTGCCGCCCCTGCGGTTCTTGAAGAAGTCGTCAAAGAACTCCTCGAAGGGCGAGCCGGGCGGCAATTGCGGAACCGCACCGCGGTTCTCGCCGCCCTTGGCCTCGACCGTTTGCGAGGTCGAGATGTTGACCACCGCATCGATCACCTTCTCGGCGACATCGGCGATGCCCTCCGGCCCGCGTGCCTGGGCCGGCATGGCAACGAGTGCGCCGGCCGCGCCAAGGCAGATCGCGGCCAGCACGGGGCGCAGGCGCCGGCTCAAGGCTGTCGTCGCAGCGGTCATATCGGCTTCTCTCCAAAAGGATCTGATTTTCGGCGCCCACCCTGCGCCCGAACGGGGCAATCGCGCAAGCGGGCTGGCGGTCGTATCGGCTCGCCATCAAGCTACTTAATACGGCAAAAAGCCGACGTTAACCCCTCACGATCGCGTTCTTTCAGGCTCCGTCATTCCGGGATGGTGCACAAGCACCGGAGCCGCAATCCCGAGACTTTCCGGTTCGCTCGTTCGCGCCCCGGAATGACCTGGTCAGATCGGGCGCCGTACCACCCAGATCAGGATCAGGCCGATCACCGCCGAGCCGATGCCGACCGCGCGCAGGATATTGTCCGGCGTCGCCAGCGCGCTTTTCATCGCCCGGCGCATCCAGTTGGGGCTTGCCGCGAACATCAACCCTTCGATCACAAACAGAATACCCACACCGATGAGGAAGTCGCTAAATGCAATGGACCTCATCGGACAGGAACCTCCCGCTTGATTCTTTCTTGGGCTTCGCAGGGGACGAGGCAATCGCTTCACCTCGTCCCTGTCAACTCCATGCCGCTGCGGCTGGAGCGTGCCTTCAGGGCTTGGGTGCCGTGGTCCCGCTCGCCGTCGCGGCCGGAGCCTGGGCCGGCTTGCCGCTGGCGCTGCCGAAATACTTGAAGAAGTCGGAATCCGGCTTCAGCAGATAACGGGTATCGTTGCTCTTCAACCCGTTCTCATAGGCGCTCATCGAGCGATAGAAGGCGAAGAAATCGGGGTCCTTGCCGTAGGCCTCGGCAAACAGCCGGTTGCGCTCGGCATCGCCCTCGCCGCGGGTCTGCTCGCCCTTGGAGTTGGCTTCCGCCACGATCACGGTTGATTCTCGATCGGCGGTGGATCGGATCTCCTGCGCCTTTTGCGCGCCTTGCGCGCGGAACTCGGCGGCCTCGCGCTGCCGCTCCGTCTTCATCCGCTCATAGACCGCCTGGCTGTTCTGCTCCGGCAGGTCGGCGCGGCGGATACGGACGTCGACCACCTGGATGCCGTAGCCGTCGGCTTCACGATCGAGCTGGTCGCGGATACGTCCCATCAGGGCCTCGCGCTCGTCACGCACCACCTGGATGAACGTGACCTCGCCGAGCACGCGGCGCAGCGACGCGTTGAGCAGCGTGGTCAATTGCAGGTTGGCGGCCTGGATCGTACCGACGCTCTGGTAAAACCGCAGTGCATCCTTGATGCGGTAGCGCGCGAAAGCGTCGACCACCAGCCGCTTCTGGTCGGAAGCGATCACCTCCTGCGATGGATTTTCGAGATCGAGGATGCGCTTGTCGACCGCGATCACCGTGTCGATGAAGGGCGCCTTGAAATGCAGGCCGGGCTCGGTCGCAATATCGACCGGCTTGCCGAGCCGCACCACCAGGGCCTGCTCGGTCTGCTGCACGGTGAAGAGCGAGCTGTAGGCGACGATCGCCGCCATGAACAGCAGGATCAGCGTGACGATGCCTGTGACGGGAGACCTCATCGCGTGGCTCCGCTCGGCTGTTGCTGCTGGCCCGAGGTGGCCGGCTGACGCCGCGGCGTCAATTCGCTCAGGGGAAGATAGGGCACGACGCCCTGGCTTGCGCCCGAGCCGCCGTCATAGATCAGCTTTTCCGAGCTGCCGAGGACACGTTCCATCGTCTCCAGATAGATGCGTTCCCGCGTCACGTCTTTCGCCTTGGCGTATTCGTCGTAGACTTTCAGAAAGCGCGCGCTTTGACCCTTGGCTTCCGCGATCGCCTGCTGCTTGTAGCCTTCGGCGACCTGCAGGATCTGCGCGGCACGGCCCTTGGCCTCAGGCACGACGCGGTTGGCGTAGGTCTGCGCCTCGTTCTGCAACCGCTCGAGGTCGGCGCGCGCCGCCTGCACGTCGCGGAAGGAATCAATCACCTGCGCCGGCGGGTCGACCTTCTGCATCTGCACCTGCGCGATCTGGATTCCCGAGCCGTAATAGTCGAGCGTTTTCTGCATCAATTCCTGCACGCTCTGCTCGGTGGTGGTGCGGGCGCCGGTCAGGATCGGCTGGATGTTGGACTTGCCGACGATCTCGCGCATCGCGCTTTCAGCCACAGCCTTCACGGTGCCTTCGGGGTTCTGGATGTTGAAGAGGAAGTCGGCGGCGCCATTCGGTTTGATCCGCCACAGCACCGTGAAGTCGACGTCGACGATATTCTCGTCGCCGGTCAGCATCAGGCTCTCCTCCGGCACGTCGCGCATGGTGCGGCCACGCCGGGAGGGATCGTCGATCAAGGTCATGCCGATCGAGATGGTGGAGACACGCAGCGCCTTCGGCAGCAGCACGGTCTCGATCGGATAAGGCAGGTGATAGCGCAGCCCGGGGCCGGCGTCGCGCACATATTTGCCGAAGCGCAAGACGATGCCGAGCTCTTCCGACTGCACGCGATAGAAGCCGGACATGGCCCAGATCGCGAGCGCGCCGATCACGATCACGGCAAGGCCGAGGCCGGAGAAATAGCCGCCCGGCAGGAGCTGCTGCAGCCGGTCCTGGCCGCGGCGCAGAAGATCCTCGAGATCGGGCGGCCTCGGTCCTACCGGCTGCGGGCCGGAGCCCCATGGCCCTTTCGGACCGGAGCCCCACGGGCCACCGCCCTGATTCTTCCACGGCATCGACGCTCTCCTCCACGGGGATTGGACAGAAGGCCCCGGACCCTGCGCATTTGGCAGGCTTTATACGGGACGCTTCCTGCCCTTACAACGCACGCTTAGGTCAGTTGCAGCTAAGCTTCAGGCCACATTTGTCAATGTAAACATTGGCAAATGCGGTTAATCCGGCTTGCGCCGACGATATGTCACATAGGAAAAAGGTGCGCTGTCGTCCGCCCCGGCCGGATGCTCCTCGCGCGCGGCTTCCTCCCATTGCGCAGCATCGATCGCCGCCAAACGCGTGTCGCCGCCGGGTTTCGCATGCACCTCGGTGATCTCCAGCCGGTCCGCGAACGGCATCCATTGGGCATAGATTTCCGCGCCGCCGATCACGGCGATTTCGGCAGCCGAACGCCGCAGTGCATCGCCGCGCGCCACCGCCCGCGCCGCCTCGAGCGAGGTCGTCACCACGGCGCCGGGGGCGCGAAAATCCTTGTCGCGCGTGACCACGATGTTGGTACGGTGAGGCAGCGGCCGCTTCAGCGAAACGAAGGTCTTGCGGCCCATCACGATCGGCCGGCCAACCGTCATCGCCTTGAGGCGCTGCATATCGCTCTTCAGCCGCCAGGGGATCGCACCATCGGCGCCGATCACGCCATTGTCGGCGACCGCGACGATGAGGACGGTTTCGATCATGGCGCAGCCTTGTCGATCATGGCGCAGCCTTGGCAAGCTGCGCGAGCGACGGCCCCGAGACGCGGCACAACGTCCACTCGTCCATCATGACCGCGCCGAGGGATTTGTAGAACTCGATCGACGGCGTGTTCCAGTCGAGTACCGCCCATTGCAGTCGCGAGCAGCCCTTTTCGAGGCCGAGCCTCGCAAGATGCGAAAGCAGCGCCTTGCCGATGCCCTTGCCGCGAAAGGCCGGGCGCACGAACAGGTCCTCGAGATAGAGGCCTGAGCGCCCGCTGAAGGTCGGGAAATTGAAGAACCAGAGCGCAAAGCCAGCCGGCTCGCCGTTCCACTCCGCGATCTCGCAGAACAGGCGCGGATGTTCGGTGAACAATGCGGCGGCGATGTCGGCCTCGGTGGCTTCGACTTCATGGGTGAGCTTCTCGTAGTCGGCGAGCTCGCAGAGTAGCGAGAAGATCAATCCGGCCTGGCCGGGACGCGCACGTTGGATCGAAAGCGACATCGGGCGCTCACACCGCGACTTCGGCCTTGATATGCGGATGCGGGTCGTAGCCTTCGAGTTTGAAGTCCTCGTAGCGGAACGAGAAGATGTCCCCCACGTCGGGATTGATCTTCATCACCGGCAGGGTCCGCGTCGGCCGTGTCAGCTGCAGCCGCGCCTGTTCGAGATGGTTGGAATATAGATGCGCGTCGCCGAGCGAGTGCACGAAATCGCCCGGCTTCAGCCCCGTCACCTGCGCCACCATCATGGTCAGCAGGGCGTAGGAGGCGATGTTGAAGGGCACGCCGAGGAAGACATCGGCCGAGCGCTGGTAGAGCTGGCAGG
>Ga0207661_10002718_pt1 | contig 12176 bp, 11 predicted proteins | sample KBSC713LmetaG_FD_184337 | JGI IMG/M metagenome (GOLD analysis project Ga0207661, IMG submission 184337) | Corn rhizosphere microbial communities from Kellogg Biological Station, Michigan, USA - KBS C7.1-3L metaG (SPAdes) (version 2) | ecosystem: Host-associated > Plants > Roots > Rhizosphere ... | reverse complement strand
TCCCGCGACCTATCCAGACGGCGGTATATAAAGCAGAAGCGTGGTTTCCCCAACACTCCAGGTCGTCGGAGGCCGCGGTAACTGGGACCCAAACGGTAGGCCACAGACCACAGAGGTGCAGGCCGTTTTGGGGTTTCCCCCGGATCAACCAACTTTTTATTGCTGGCTGATGATTCCGCCGACGCCGCTCCCGTCGGAATCCAGAGCGCATATTAGGCGAATCTGGGACAGGAGTCAATAGGGGCCGGAAAATTTTAAAAGTTATCGGAACCTGTAATCATAAGACGGTTAAGTGATTGATTGCTAACGCTCTAGGCAAGCAATGCCCATATTTCTGTTGACAATGCCAACCGCGAGAAGGAGCACCCGCAGAACGGAAACTCCGTAATGTCTCGGTTTTGGCCAAACTCCCCCGGCCTGTCTTGCTGAGCGGCGGGCGAGTTCCGTTTGCGGGACGAGCGCAAGGCCGAAGCATCCCGATGATTTATCCTTTGCCATGCAACTTCAGGGAGTTCTCTTCTATACATTTTTTCTTGAAAGCTATTTGCGGCAGAAAATGATGCAGTGACTCAATCATAATGGCAAAGCGGATTATAACTGAATGAAGACCTAGTTCCCGCAGATGTAGTAGTTAAGAAGAAATCGCGCACATCGGTATGTGCTCTTGCTCGTTCATCTATTGGCAGCCGATCTTGTTGATTTCTCACTTAATCGGCCTGTGCACTCATTATCGGCAAAGGTCGATCGCAGGAGATTCGCTGGGCGATTGATTTCTTGAACAGGGGCCGTAAGTCGATCTTGTTCACCAGATTGGGATCGAAGATCCAGGTTGAGCTGCCCATGACGCGATAATCCGTGGAAAAATCGGATGAATAGTACAGAGTGTCGCCAAACTGCATTACATCAAAATTGTCAAAGGTCTTAGCTGTATTGGGAAGCTCCCGAAATGCCTGCGATATTGCGTCATACTCTTCGCGCATTTTCATCCTTTCTGGATTGGCCCGCCACAGCTCAAAGCCACTGCCGGTCTGATCGGCGCCTAGCCTTCCTATCTGGCACTGTGCCTGCAGCAGAGTCTGGACCTCAGGCTCATGAAGCTCCTTGTCAGTGAGAAAGAACATGCGGTGAATTTTGCCGCCCCCAGCGACGAACGTTTTGTTGACGCGCAGGTATTCGCGAAGATTTGTCGTGTTCCAGTATTGCCAGTAGTGATCAATGATCCATATCTCTTCATTTTTGTAGTGATCGTGGGCAAGGCTATCGGTGCGCATCTCGACCATTCGTGTTACCCGGTCCAGGCTCGCCTGGCCGCGCGTAATGACCAGGGGATCCCTGGCGCCATGCCGGAGCAGGCTGAGCATCTCGTTGAACTCATAGGAAAGCAGCATCCGCCACGGGGCCGGCTGGTTTAGCCACCAGGTCGCAGGCAACACAATCAGAAGCAGAACTAACGATGCGAGCACAACAGCACGCCAACGGCGAAAAAACCAGGGCCGGATGCGACTGGGCATTGCCAGACCGCCGCCCCCTACGGGCGGTGATGGTTCCACGCCTCCCGGCAATGCTGGCTGAGGGTTAGGATCGTGGCCGGTGATCTTCAGCACGAACTCAATGAATCCCTTCCAGATGAGCCGTGCTTCAAGTTTTCTGTTCGGATTTTTGAGCGCAACGATAATTACATAAGCTAGGCAAAGAATCACCACTCCCACAATCAAGAACACGGTAATACTTTCATTGCCTTTCATGCGCACCTTTCCCCTGCTCCGGCGAATTTGAACAACCCCTTTAGTAGTGACTTGAGGCGGTCCAACGTTTCAATCCGTCACGGCGGTTCATTATTGGTTTCGCTATTGTAGCGCCTAGACTGTTCCGGTGACTGAACCCTCAATGGAGCATCGGGCAAGATTATTTTCCTGGGCGCTTGTTTGATTGCCGCTGTACGGTTGGCCTGGGGAAGATGATTGGCGCAATTCCACCCAGTAGCCGCCCGAACCGGAATTCAATAATGATGGCAAAGCAGATTGATGACCGACTTGAAGAGCGAGTTCCCACAGATGTGAAACTGGAAGAAGGAATCGGCTTCGCTGTTCTCGGGGGTCGCTCACTTCTCGCAGTGTATGGTGGACGTATCCGCCGCGCAAATTCAAGCGCCGGAGGCGCGACGAGAAGTTAGCCCACCCCGAAGGCGAGTGTATGCGAGGCGGGAAGGGTGGGTAGGCGTGACAAATAGGCGAGCGCTGTAGGCGGCGACACTTGGGTTGCACCCGCTCAGGGAAAGGTTTTCTCTTTGCTTGTTGGAGCGGAAATCCGCAAAGAGATCACTGCGCTCGTTTCGGGTAACGCTTACGTCCTGCTCTGACACTTCTCTCGTAGACGAGTTTTCACAAAGCTAAAGTCTGAGTTGGTTCTGTACCCAGGTTCGTTGGCAATGTGCTTCTCCGCGTCTTCGCGGTGAACCCTTGGCTCATGGCATGTAGACAATCTACTCCCATGGATGTAGTCTATCTACATGCCCAAGAAACCACGCTACCAGAATCGCATCGAACTGCTGCAGGGAACTCTTGACATGCTGATCCTGCAAACGTTGCGCTGGGGAGCGCAGCACGGTTACGGCATAAGCCAGGCCATCCGCAACCAATCAGGAGAGGTCTTTCAGGTGGATACAGGCTCTCTCTATCCCGCATTGCACCGGCTGCAAAAACAGGGATGGATCGATTCTGAATGGAAAGTCTCAGAAAACCGGCAGCGCGTAAAAGAGTATCGCCTGACCGCTCAGGGCAAAAAGCAACTGGCCTCAGAACGCTCACGCTGGAAGCAGGTGATAGAAGCGATGGCCGGAATTTTGAATCCGTCGGCAGAAGAGAACAAAGCATGACTTTCCGTGATGACAGGCAAAAGCGCGAACAGGAGCTGGACGAAGAAATTGGCAGCCACTTGCGCATGGCTGAACAGGACCGCATTGATCGCGGCATCAAGCCCGACGAAGCCCATTATGCCGCGCGCCGCGAAATGGGAAACGTCGCGCTGATCAAGGAAGTTACTCGCGGCATATGGGGAGGCAACTGGATGCGGACTTTGTTGCAGGACTTGCGTTATGGAGCACGTGTGTTGCGCCGCAATCCGGGCTTCACCTTGATTGCCGTCTTCACTTTGGCCCTTGGTATCAGCGCGACGACCGCAATCTTCAGCGTTGTCTATGGCGTGCTGCTGAGGCCGCTGCCTTACGAACGCCCGGATCAATTAGTGCAAGTCTGGGAGAAAAGCAGCAAAGGCCATGAGATGAACCTGGCCGATCTTAACTTTCAGGATTTCCGCGAGCAGAACCGTTCGCTGCAAGGACTGGCGGAATTCAGTTCAGGTCTGACGTCGGTCTCAGGAGGATCTGAGCCGAAGCGGTTGACGGTTGCGTCCGTATCCAGCGATTTCTTCCCGATCATGCGAGTTTCTCCCATCCGAGGAAGGGGATTTGCTCCGGAAGATCAAAGGCCAGACGCAGGCGCAGTGGCGCTGGTGAGCTATGGCTATTGGAAACAGTATCTGAATGCCGCTGATGACCTTTCCAGCTTGAAACTGCGAGTGGGAAACAGATCAGCTTCCGTGATCGGCGTGCTCCCTCCCGGCTTCCGCTTTCCTGATGACTCCGACCTGTGGATGCCGCGAGAGCTTGCTCCGTCTCTGCCGGCCCGCTCTGCGCATAATTGGGAGGCTATTGCGCGCCTGCGCGATGGCGTTACTGTTGTGCAGGCACGCGACGATCTTTCCGCAATCGGCGCGGCCATTAAAAGACACTATGGCAATGACGTGGATCTTGTCGGCGCCTCGGTGCGGCCGCTTCAAGACGCGTTAACCGGTTCCGTGAGACCGTCGCTGCTGATTCTGTTGGGAGCAGTAGGCTTTCTCCTGCTTGTAGCGTGCGCTAACGTCATGAACTTGTTGCTGGCCCAGGCGGCGGCCCGGGAATCTGAACTCGCCATTCGCTCTGCCTTGGGCGCGTCACGCGGTCGTATGGTTCGCCAGTTCATGGCGGAGACTCTTCTGCTTTCTCTCGCGGGCGGCGCGATTGGAGTATTGGCGGCATTGTATGGAGTTCACTGGCTCCTGAAATTAGCTCCGCCGGAGACACCAGGTCTGGTTGGCGTTTCCATGAATTTGCCGGTCCTCTTCTTTGCCTTTGGGCTCTGCATGGTGGTTGCCGTTGGTCTGGGGGCTTTTACTGCGTGGCGCTCAGGTTCTGGCGACATTCGTACTACGCTGGCTGAAGGCGGCAGAGGCAGCGCCGGCAGCTTCAGGACGCAATTAGTGGGGCGCGGCATCGTCGTAATGCAACTGGCTATTACCATGACCCTGTTGATCGGAGCCGGGCTGTTGGGCCGAAGTTTGATGCGGGTACTTTCGGTTGATCCTGGCTTTCGTACTGAACATGTCGTAACCATTGATCTTGCGCTGCCTTCCGCTTTTGCGCCGGACCAGAAAATTCGTCGGGTTGAATTTCTCAATGACCTGTTCAGCCGTTTGCGCGCGCTGCCGGGTGTTGAGGATGTTGGTGGCACCAACTCCTTGCCGCTTGCTACAGGAATTTCTTCTTATGGCGGTTTCGCGATTTTAAATCCGCAACAGCTATCGCCCAAGATGCTGGATACCCTCAACCGTTCGGCGCGGAGCAATGTTTGGGACGACAACGCCCTGGCGAAAGATATCAATGCCTTCTTTGTTCCGCTCTTTCGCGATCCTAAAAACGGTGGGTCTGCCGATTACGCTTCAGTCAGCGAAGGCTATTTCCGCAGCTTGGGAATTCCGCTGATTAGCGGCCGCCTCTTTGATGACCGCGACACCATGGATGCTCCGCACGTTGCGCTGATCAGCCAGTCTCTGGCCAAAGAGAAGTGGCCGAATGAAAGTCCTATTGGGCGCACGATTGAGTTCGGCAATATGGATGGCGATCTGCGCCTGCTTACGGTCATCGGCGTGGTGGGAGATGTGCGCGAAGGCAGCCTCGAGACACCTCCACGTCCCACTATCTACGTCAACTATCGCCAGCGTCCGCAGGCAACTTACCACTTCAGCGCCGTGGTCCGCACAGCCGGTGATCCTGCGTCAGCGATTGCATCCGCGCGCAAAATCGTCCGCGACCTTGATCCGGATATTCCGCCGAGCACAAGCAGCTTTACGGCGATCTTTGCGGCCTCAACCAGCGGACGTCGCTTCAATCTTGTGCTGTTTGGCATTTTTGCAGGCACGGCTTTGCTTCTGGCAGTCGCCGGAATTTACGGCGTGCTTGCGTATTCGGTAGCTCGTCGCACCCGTGAGATGGGAGTTCGTATGGCGCTGGGCGCAAGTGCCGCCAACGTATTGCGTCTGGTTCTGGGACAAGCGGCAGTTACTACGGGAATCGGCATAACGCTTGGCCTGGTCGGCTCGTTCATTCTCATGCGCTCTCTGCAATCGATGTTGTATGAAGTCGGCGCGGCAGACCCTTTAACATTTGCTGCCGTGGCGCTGTTGCTTCTCGTTGTCGCGCTGCTGGCTGCTTATCTCCCGGCACGACGCGCCACCAAGGTAGATCCCAACGTGGCGCTGCGATATGAATGATTGGGAATGGTTAAGCCGGCCGAGCTGCGCTAATTCTTCAGCTTCTCCAGGAGCTTGTCAGGATTGATGGGTTTGGCCAACACCTCAAAACTGTAGCCTTCAGCACGCGCCTGGGCCAGCAGGTCAACGCCGGCTGCCTGTCCGGAGAAAAGAATGATCCGGCATTTAGGAAGCGATTGCATGATTGCTTTGGCAGTCTCAATTCCGTTCATGCCCGGCATGATCACGTCGCTGATCACGGCGTCCGGCAGTACCAGCTTTGCCCATTTGACCGCCGATTCTCCATGCGAGACGGCCAGCGCGTCGTGCCCTTCGCCTTCTAAAATATTGACCAGCGTATCGGCAATGATTGGTTCATCATCCACCACGATGATCTTCACTAGATCAGGCCTTTGGTGGAGAGCGCGTCGAACTCTTCCGTCGAGGAGCTTGGTTTTGGATTGCCGGCCACGAACTGCTCCGGCAGAAAAATAGAAAATACCGTTCCGTGCTTGTCTTCGCCTGTTCTGCTTTTCATTCTGATGGCCCCGTGGTGCTTCTCCACAATGCCGCGGGTAATCCACAATCCCAGTCCCGTGCCAACATCTGTCTTGGTGCTGAAAAACGGTTGGAAGATACTTTTTCTGTGCTTCGTTTCAATCCCGCTGCCGGTATCCAATACGGTAACGCGAACGCCGTGGTGACGATGGGGACGGCTCCAGTCACACGCCTTCGCAACTTTTACCACCAGCGTGCCGCCGTTGGGCATGGCGTCAATGGCATTGGTGATCAGATTTGAAAATGCCTGCCGGACTTCACCGGCAAGGGCGATAATTTCAATCTCTTTGTCATATTGCTTCAAGACCTTGATGCGTCTTGATTCGAATCGCTTTTCATAGAGAAGCAGAAGATCATCGATTGTTTCAGCAACGTTAAAGCGCACGGGCGAAGAGGTATCGCGATAAAATCCAAGCGTTTGTCGGGTGATGTGCGCCACGCGGTCTAACTCACGACTGGCCATCTCCAGGTAACCCGCCATGCGGTCCGTATTGCTCAGGTCCCGCTTAGCCAGATAGACCAGGTTGGTTACAGCTTCCAGCGGATTATTGATTTCATGGGCAACAGTAGCGGCCATGCGGCCTGCTGCGGCAAGTTTTTCAGTGGTTTGCAGGGCCCGGTCAATCTTTTTGCTTTCCGTAATGTTGCGGACGATCTTGGCTGCGCCAATCACATTTCCATCTTCATCCTTGATCGGTGAAACCGTCAGTGACACTTCGATTCTTTCACCATTCTTGTGCACGCGTATGGTTTCAAAGTGGTCAATTTTTTCCCCGCGCCGTATTTTGCTCAGGATCATGTCTTCATCGTGATGTAATTCCGGAGGAATGATCACAAGCACAGATTTTCCGATAATTTCTTGAGCCGTGTAGCCGAACAATTTTTCCGCGCTGCGGTTCCAGCTGGTAATGATTCCGTTCAGGTCTTTGCTGGCAATGGCATCATCAGAAGATTCAACAATCGCCGCCAGGCGGAGCGCAGCTTCTTCAAGCTTCTTTTGCCGCGTGATGTCGCGGACGATCTTGGCCGCGCCAACAATGTTCCCTTTCGAATCCTTTATGGGCGAGATGGTCAGGGAGACGTTCACAAGCCGCCCGCTCTTATGGACACGCACCGTTTGAAAGTGCTCAATCCGCTCGCCCGATCTGATCTTTCGTAAAATGATCGGCTCGTCGCCGTGAAGTTCCGGAGGGATGATGAGCGTGACAGGCTGGCCGATAATTTCTTCCGCGGTGTAGCCAAACAGGCGCTCCGCGCTTTTGTTCCAACTGGTTATGATTCCGTTCAGGTCCTTACTGGCAATTGCGTCCTCGGAAGATTCGATGATGGCTGCCAGATGGCGCTGTGCTCTTTCAGCCTCACTCAACACTTCTACCGGCTTTGGTTTTGGCATACGGATAAGTGACGATGAACGATCCAGACGAGGCACTCCCCTGAGCAATTACGTTAGATGCAAGTTGGCGGGATTGGGCTGTTCTGGCCAAACTCATAAGATTAAGTCATTTACGCCGCTTTGAGCAGGTAAGTTCTGAAGAACTGGGCCACAAGACCCATAGCATCCAGTTGCGCCAATCCCCTGAATACGTGTCCCTGGTCAGGATATATCTTAATACGATAAGGGATTTTGTGCCGTTGCAAGATGCGTTCCAACTCATGTGCTTGCTCCACAGGCACTGTGGTGTCCTGCTCTCCGTGAAGAATCAGGACCGGCGGCAAATTACCTGCACCGGCTGTGAATTGTTCCGGCAAACCCCCAAACAGCTCAGCTACGGCAGCGATCCTGGAATCCCTGGTAGCCAGCGCCAGCGCGAGATACGCGCCAAGGGAAAAGCCCAGCAGGCCGATCCTCTCGGCATCCACTCGCGGCTGGCTAACAACAAAGCTGACGGCATCTTTCAGCGTCTCAAGCCAGACAAGAAAATTCTGCTCAATCTGGTTCGGCGCGACCCAGTTGTGGCCTGTGCGCTCAAAGTAATGCAGCACAAACACATGTACGCCAAAATGGGCCGCCTGGCCGGCAAAAGGGTCAACGCCATGCAGCGGGCCGCCTGAGCCGTGAATCAGTATCACCGCCGGACTGCTGCCGCGATGATTCGGTGGATAGTGGTCAAGACGGATTGGTTTGCCGCCGCTGGTGAATGTTGCCATGGTTGGTTGAATGAGCCGCCGCTGAATTAGATGCACGCGCAAATTTCAGGATGGCGACTGCTCACCATTCGCTGCTGAGTGTTACATGTTCTTCGGCTGCGTCATACTAAACCAGTTGCCAAAGGGATCGCGGAACACGGCTTCAACTCCATAGAATTGGTCTTTGGGCGGAGAAATAAATTCCACGCCTTTGGCTTTCATTTCTTCGTAAGTTTTGCGGCAGTCGGCGGTCTGGAACACACCCGCGCCGAATGCGCCCTTTTTCATCAATGTGCTGATGGTCTCCACATCCTGCGGCTGGATCTTTTGTACCTGTGAGCCTTCAAAGGGTGAAGGAGCAACCTTCATGAGGATGATCTGGAGATCGGACTGCCCTTTGGGGCTCACCGTAAGCCAGCGGAAGCCGTTGGGCATGGATTGGTCCATGCTGACCTCAAATCCAAGTTTGTTTACGTAAAAATCTTTGGCTATGTCCTGATCGAGAACAAAGATTGCGGAATGCGACATGCGCTGAATCATGCTTCTCTCCTGAGTTGTTTCCGGCTTCAACAATCGTAACTAAAAGGGAAGAGGCGCCTCTTCTTGATTCTTGCTGTTATGCGCCGTACGCAGAGAAATAACAAGCCGGCACAAGGATGTTCCACGGCTTTTGATAACCGAAGACTCGCCTGATCTGGCGCTGATATTGCGTCGGCGGAACGCCCACCGTGCTTTGAAATTTTGAGCTGAACGACCCAAGACTGGAATAGCCGACCTCCAGGCAGACTTCCGTTACGGTCATTTCTCCAGAGGCCAGCAAGTGGCGGGCGTGTTCCATGCGACGGCGAGTAAGGAAGTCATGCGGCGTTTCGCCGAACGTCGAATGGAACAGGCGATGGAAATGAAGGGCGAGAGGCAGGCTTCGCGGGCGGCGTCATTCAGAAAAATTTGTGACTGGTATCCGGCAGCCAGAAGATCGCGGGCACGACACAGGCGGCGAAATGTTGCGTCGTTTACCAGCCTCACCGATAGATGTCCTTGTGGCACGGCTGTAATTGTACTGAGAGCATGGCGACGGAAATCAATAAAAAATTCCAAAAAACTTTGGCATTTTCCTCATCGTCTTTGCCACGATGCGCCACGTTTTCATTTAATATGCATCCGTGGCCATACGTGAAATTCATGTAACCGGATACCGCTCTGTACGCAGCCTACGCCTGCACCTGAGCCAGATCAATGTACTGACCGGCGCCAACGCTACCGGCAAGACCAACCTTTATAACTCAGTCTTCCTGTTGGCTAAGGCGGCCGCGGGAGGCTTTGCCCAGGTAATTGCGGAAGAGGGAGGCATGCCGTCGGTATTATGGGCCGGCGCGCGCAAGAGCCGTTCCATGGGGACGATCCGCATGGAAGGCGTGCGCATGTCACTGGGCATCAAGACCGATACGTTTTCTTACGAGCTGGTCTGTGGCCTGCCCAAGCAGAGTTCAGGTGAGAAGTCGGCTTTCTCGCTCGATCCGGAAGTCAAGGAAGAGCGCGTTTGGATGGACGCGCCACATGGGCTGAAAGTCACGTTCTTTGAGCGTTCGCCCAAAGGCGCGTGGATTCTGGATAACGATGAACGCCTGTCCGACTATTCCGGCGAATTGCTGCCGACTGAGTCAGTGCTTTCGCAGCTGCGGGAGCCGCATCTTTATCCTGAGCTTTCTTCTCTGCGAACAGAGATGAGCCGCTGGCGCTTCTATCATCATTTCCGCACGGACGCCGAGTCTCCATTGCGGCATCCGCAGGTTGGCGTGCGCACGCCGGTGCTGGCGCATGATGGGCGCGATCTGGCGGCGGCGCTTCAGACCATCAATGAAGTCGGTCAGTCACAGGATTTGCATGAGGCCATCCGGCAGGCGTTTCCCGGCGCGTCACTTGAAATCGAACACGATGAAGACAATGGAATGTTTGCCGTGCTGCTGCGCATGCCAGGGCTGCGGCGTCCGTTGCGCGCGCGCGAACTTTCTGACGGCACATTGCGCTATCTGTGCCTGCTGGCGGCGCTGTTGAGCCCGCATCCGCCGTCATTACTTGCCTTGAACGAACCGGAGACCAGCCTGCATCCTGACTTGCTGGAGCCGCTGGCAAAGCAGTTGGTGAACGCCGGAAAACATTCGCAGCTATGGGTGGTCACGCATTCGCAGCGGCTGGCGGAGCTGGTGGAAAAATTTTCCGGGGAAGCGCCGATCAGTCTGGAGATTAACGGCGGAGAAACGCGCGTGATCGGTCAGCGGCTGGTGGATGACAGCGAGGAAGAAGCTGGGTAACGAATCACCTCTATGCTTCGCTTGGGATCTCTGTACCAACGTGCCGCGCTACTGTAGCAGGAACCTGTAATCCCGGCATAGGCTTGGAGGTAAAAAGCCTTCGGCAGGGTTTAGCCAGCCATCGCGCCCAGGAACTGGCCTTGTTGCGCCGCGCACTGTCAGTGGAGATGCCGGTTCCGGCGTACATCTGCCGGTAGAGTTTGGAGATAAAAACAAACGCCAGCCGTGATTTAAAGTTCGGCGTGCAGTTGGACCGCTTCCAAATTGATTTGAAACTATAAAACCTGTCCCACACACCCTGTGTCCGTGTGCGTATTTCATCGCAGCTCATTACAGGATGCTCCATGAACATTTTTGGCCGGATACTGGCTGGAATCAGCCAGAAGCGGCTGAGAGGGATGTCATTCACGCGTGCGCTGTTGGGCTGGGCTTTTTCCCATTTCTCAAAGTCCACCGTTCCGGGAAAAGGTGTGAGCATAACAAACTGCGCAAAGGTTACGCCTGCACGCTGCGCCAGGTTGAGAGTTGCTTCAAATGTGGTCTGCCGGTCAGAGGGCAACCCGAAAATAAACGATCCAAGAATATGTATCTTGTGGCTCTTAAATTCCTGTAGCCGCCGGACCAGTTCCTCTCCGGAAAAGTTGAAATCTTTGTATACGTCCTTGAGCCCTTCCGGAGTTACAGCCTCCACGCCCACCAGAGCGCCTTTGATGTGGGCGGCGTGCATTGCGTCAAGAAATTGCGGATCTTCGGCGGCTTCCATGGTGATCTGGGTAAAAAAGACCATGTCTTTGGGCAGCTGAGCCAGCCGCGACATCAATTCAAAACGCTCGCTGCGGATTGCTTTTAGCTCTGCCACACGCTGTTGGTTGTTCTGCCGCTCCGCCAGCCGGATATCCGTGAGCGATACTGGGTAAAAATTATCGTCGGCCAGTGCGATGTAACGGTAGCCAAGCCGCCGCAGCTCCACGATTTCCTGAACCACCGTGTCGGAAGCGCGCTGGCGCGGCTTTTGGCCATCAGTCCGCCAAACGGAGCAGAAGGAGCAATGTTTGGGGCAGCCGCGCACCGTCTGAACTGAAGCCCACATGTAACGTTCCGGCGGCAGCAGGTCCCAGCGGGCAGATTTAAATTGTTCCGCCCCAACGCGCCCGCCTTCGTAAATCCGTTTGAGGGTACCGTTCGCGCAATCCTTAAGAGCGTCTGGCCAGGCCTGATCACCATCGCCTTTTACCACAGCGTGGGCGCCACCTCTTTCAAACGCTTCTTCTGAGTAGAGCGTGGGGTGAATGCCGCCGAAGACGACAGTAGCGCCGCGCTCACGCGCTATGTTCCCCAGTTCATAGCCGCGCAACGCGTTTCCTGTATGAACGCCAATGCCAACCACGTCGCCCGAGGCGATGGTAAGAGGATCAAGCTGGTCCAGTGTTTCGTCGCAAATAACCGGGTCACCGTAAGAAGATGGGGTGGCTGCTGCCAAGACGTAAAGCCAGCGGGGGGTAATCACTGCCGTTCCGAACGAAGTATCGCTCGGATTCACTAAATGCACTCTCATTGCGCCTCATCTCGAAAATCATGTTGTCGATCCTGGCCGATATGCAAACTTGAGTA
>Ga0207661_10002714_pt1 | contig 12185 bp, 11 predicted proteins | sample KBSC713LmetaG_FD_184337 | JGI IMG/M metagenome (GOLD analysis project Ga0207661, IMG submission 184337) | Corn rhizosphere microbial communities from Kellogg Biological Station, Michigan, USA - KBS C7.1-3L metaG (SPAdes) (version 2) | ecosystem: Host-associated > Plants > Roots > Rhizosphere ... | reverse complement strand
TAGCAGTTCCGCATCCTGTTCGACGCGCAGCAGCGCCGGGCCATCGGCGACGAAGAGTGCGGCCATCGCGTCGTCGAGCTGGTCGCGGCGCTCGACGCGGATGCCGGTGGCTCCGCACAGTGTCGCGTAGGCGGCCCAGTCCGGGTTGACCAGCGAGGTGTGCCAGACCGGGAAATCCTCGGCGCGCTGCTCCTTGGCGATCTTGCCGAGGGCGTGGTTGTCCAGCAGGACGTGTTTGATCGGGATGCCGTACTTGACCGCCGTGGTCAGCTCGGCCGCGTACTGCCCGAAGCCGCCGTCCCGGTGACCGCCACGATCGGGCGGCCGGGAGCGGCGGCCCAGGCGCCGAGCGCGGCCGGGTAGCCGAAGCCGATCGAGCCGAGGTAGCCGGACATGAGCACCGGCTGGCCGGCCGACTCGAGATAGCGGCCCAGCGAGTACGCGTGGTTGCCGACGTCGACGGTGACAACCGCGTCGGCCGGCAGATGCCGCGAAAGCGCGTCGAACACGGCCGCCGCCGAGACGCCTTGGCCGCGGTCGTCGGCCACGCGGCGGGCCTTCTCGGCGCGCCAGATCGCCCAGCGGGCCGCCACGTCCGGGCGCTGGTCCGTGGCTTTGGTCTCGCCGAGGGCGTCGAGCAGCGCCTTGAGGGTGAGCCGGGCGTCGCCGAGGACGGGCACGGCGACTGAATGGAACCGGCCGATCGCGGCCGGGTCGTCGTCGATCTGCACGATCGGCTTGTAGGCGGCCACGCCGGTGTGGTTGGCGAACGACGCGCCGACCACGATCAGCAGGTCGGACTCGTTCATCAGCCAGCTGGCCACCGGGGTGCCGCTCCGCCCGAGCACCCCCGCGCCGAGCGGATGGTCGTCCGGAATCAGGCCTTTCCCTTTGTACGTGGTGAGCACGGGCGCCTGCAGCCGCTCCGCCAGCTGTCGCACCTCGTCGGCGGCGATGCGGGCGCCGTGCCCGACGATCAGCACCGGCCGCACGGCGCCGGCGATCAGCTCGGCCGCTCTTGCCAGGTCGTCCTCGTCGGGGCGGATCTTCCGATCCGAGAGCCGTCCGTCGGGCACCGCGGCGGGCGCGTCGCTCGGCTGGGTCTGCACCTCGTCCGGCAGCACGAGGTGGGCCACGCCACGGGCGTCGACCGCGTGCTTGACGGCCAGGGCGGCCAGCTCGGCGAAGTCGGATCCACTGTGGACGGTGGTGGTCCAGGCGGCGACGTCGCGGAATACGGCGGACAGGTCGACGTCCTGGAACGCGCCCCGGCCCAGCACCTTCGACGGGACTTGGCCGGAGATCGCGATGACCGGCGCCTGGTCGAGCTTCGCGTCGTACAGGCCGGTGAGCAGGTTGGTGGAGCCCGGGCCGGCGATGGCGAAGCAGGCGGCCGGACGGCCGGTCAGCTTGCCGTAGGCGCTGGCCGCGAATGCCGCCGCACCCTCGTGCCGGATACCGACGTAGGTCAGCTCGCCACGCTCCTCGGCCCGGCGCATGGCCTCGGCGAAGCCGAGATTCGAGTGCCCGACCATGCCGAACACGTGCGTCACGCCGTACGCGACGAGGGTCTCGACCAGCACGTCGGCGGCGGTCCGTACCGGCTGCGCGAGCTCGGGCACCTGGACGTAGACGCCGTCGGCGCGCTCCTCGACCGGGTACGCCGGGACGCCGTCGCTGAAGCCCTCGGGCGGTCGGCCGCTGATCGGGTCGTAGTCGTAGCCGTGCCACGGGCAGCGGAGCCAGCCGTTTTCGATCGAGCCCTCGCCCAGCGGGCCGCCCTGGTGCGGGCACCGGTTGTCCAGCGCGCCGAGGTCGGCCCCGCAGCGGGCCAGCGCGACCGTCCGGCCGCCGACGAGCACACTGCGGACCCGCCCGTCGCCCGGCACATCCACCGGATCGACACGATGCCAACCGCCACTGCCGCTCATGCCGTGGCTCCTCCCATGCCGTCGACGTGGTTTGACCCATCCGTCTCCGGCACCCGGCCCGGCGTTACACGCCACCGTCCGCTATGGCGTGGCCGGAAAGTGGCGGAAGGCGGCCAGCAGCCTGTCGCGGGCGTCGGGGGCGAGGCTCTGCGTGGGCAGGTGGCCCAGCGCCTCGATCGTGGTGCGAAACTGCTCCAGGTAGCGGTCGCAGCCCTCACACAGCGCCAGGTGCTCGACGAACTGCTGCTCGGTGGCCCGGTCGAGGACACCTTCCAGGTAGGCGGTGACGAGCTCGACGAACTGGTCGCATCTCATCGCACCGCTCCCTTCGTCAGGAACGTCTCCAGTGCGGCCCGGAGCGCGGCCCGGCCGCGGTGCAGCAGGACCCGCTGGTTGGCCATGCTGATCGACAACAGGTTGCACACTTCGTCGCTGGAGTATCCCTCGACATCGCGAAGGGTGACCACGATCCGCTGCCGGTCGGGCAGTTCGGCCAGCGCGGCGGCGAGGTACCGGCGGGTCTCGGCGGCCACCGCCACCTCCTCCGGCGACGGCCAGACCTCGGGGAACGTCCACCAGCCGCCCGCGTACGGGTCGTCGGGTCCGCGGAAGCGGGCCGGGTCGACGGTCGGGGCCAGGTCGTCGACCGGCACCGATCGGGCGTCACGCTGCCCGCGCGTCTTGGCCCGGTTGATGAGGATCCGGTAGACCCAGGTCCGCAGCGAGGAGCGGGCCTCGAACGAGCCGATCCCGCGGACCACGCCCAGCCAGGTCTCCTGCACGACGTCCTGGGCTGCGTGCTCGTCGCGCACGTAGGCGCGCGCGGCCCGCAGCAGGCCGGGCGACCACGCGTCGAGCAGCGCGGCGAACATGGCCTCGTCGCGGTCGCGCAGGCGCGCCACGATGACCGCATCGGCGGGCAGCGCGGCGTCCGTCGGGGCAGCGTCGGCAGTGTCGACCGTGGCCACGGGCAGCACTGTAGCCTGCCGCAGCCGGTGATCAGCGGTATTCGGGATTCGCGAAGTCGAACCGGCATCCGGCGTCCCACTCGCTGCGCTGGTTCCCGTACGCCGGAACGCCACCGGCGTCCTTGAGCATCCGCGCGAGGTGAAGGAGATTCCATGTCATGAACGTGGTGTTGCGGTTGGTGAAGTCGTTGTCCGGGCCGCCGGAGCCGGGGTCGAGGTAGGACGGTCCGGGACCAGCCTCGCCGATCCAGCCGGCGTCGGCCTGGGGCGGTATCGTGTACCCGAGGTGCTGCAGGCTGTAGAGGACATTCATGGCGCAGTGCTTGACGCCGTCCTCGTTGCCGGTGATGAGACAGCCGCCGACCCGCCCGTAGTACGCGTACTGCCCGGCGTCGTTGAGCAGATGCGAGCAGCCGTACAAGCGCTCGATGATCTTCTTGGTGACCGACGAGTTGTCGCCCAGCCAGATCGGCCCGGCGATGATCAGGATGTCGGCCGGCAGCACCAGGTCCCGGTACAACGCCGGCCACTCGTCGCTGGCCCAGCCGTGCTCGGTCATGTCCGGCCATACGCCGGTGGCGATGTCGTGGTCGAGGGCCCGGATCACGTCGACGTGCACGCCTTGCTTGCGCATGATCCCGGCGCTGACGTCGATCAGCCCGCCGGTGTGCGACAGCTCCGGGGAGCGCTTCAGGGTGCAGTTGATGATCAGCGCGCGCAGGTCGGCGTAGCTCGTTTCGGTCATCGTCCAGCCCTTCGTCGGTGGTATCTGGACGACAGTCCCGCCCGCCCGCTCGTGCGTTACATACTGCCTGGGTGCAGGATTCCTCCCGGGCGTTCGTGGGCCGCAGCCGGGTGCTGGCGGCGCTGCGGGCCGCCGTCGACTCGGCCCTGCACGGCGTCCCTCAGCTGGTGCTCCTGGCCGGCGAGCCGGGCATCGGCAAGACCGCGCTGGCCGGCCAGGCGACCGCCCACGCGGCGGCGAGCGGGGCCCGGACCGCTTGGGGTGCGGGCTGGGAGGGCGACGGCGTGCCCGCGTTCTGGCCATGGCACCAGGTGCTGCGGGCCTTGGGCGAGGACCTGGAAAGCACGGGTGCGGCATCCGAGACGACGCCGAAGGACGCCCGGTTCCGCCTCTTCGCCGCGGTCGCCGACGCGTTGACGGCGGCATCCGCCCCGGCCGGACTGGTGATCGTGCTCGACGATCTGCACTGGGCCGACGCCGGCACGCTGCGCCTGCTCGCCTTCGTGGCCCGCCACCTGCGATCGGCGCGGCTGCTCATCCTCGGCACCTTCCGGGATGTCGACCCGTCACCGGCGGGGGAGCTGAGCGAGTTTCTCGCCGACGTGGCCGCCGAAGCGGCGACCTTCACCGTGGGCGGTCTCGGCGAGGCGGAGGTCACCGCGCTGCTGTCCGGGCTCGTCGGGTCGGTGCCGAGCGACCTGGCCTCCGCGGTGTTCCGGCGGACCGGCGGCAACCCGCTGTTCGTCCATGAGACCGGCCGCATGCTGGCGATCGACGGCCCGGCCGGGCTGGCGTCCGTGCCCGTGGCGGTGCGCGACACGATCGGTCGGCGGCTGGGGCGGCTTTCGACGGGGGTACGAGCGATGCTCGCGTCGGCGTCCGTCCTCGGTCCACAGTTCGCGGCCGACGTCTTGGCCGAGGTGTGCGAGCGCGACGAGGCCGCCGTCGCCGCGGACCTCGAGGTCGCCGAGCACGAGCGGATCATGACGCAGCTCGACGGCGTCGTCCGGTTCACCCACGACCTGTTCCGGGAGACGCTGGCCGGCGGCCTGGACGCCGCGGCGCGGCGGCGCCTGCACCGGCGCGCCGGGGACGCGCTGCGCCGGCGTGGTGTGCCCCCCGCCGCGCTGGTGTACCACTACGCCGGCGCGCTCCCCGACGCCGAGCCGGAGCTCGTGGCCGAGCTCGCGCTCGACGCTGCGCGCGCGGCGACGGCGAACCTGGCCTACGAGGAGGCGGTGCGGCACCTGCGCCTCGCCGTGCGCCTGACCGGTCGCGACGATCTCGGCGTCGAGCTGGGTGACGCGGCCCGCCGGCTCGGCGAATCGGCCGAGGCCAGGTCGGCCTACGAGCGGGCGGCGGCCGGCGGTGACCCGAAGGTGGTAGCCCGGGCGGCCCTCGGTCTGCACTACCTGGGCACCAGTTCGGAGACGTCCCACGCGGCGGTGATCGGACTGCTCGAGCGGTCCGTGGGCGCGCTCGCCGACGGTCCACCGAGTGCGCTGCAGGCTCGGGTGCTGGCGGCGCTGGCCCGCGAGCGGGCCGACGGCATCGAGGCCGAGCGCGACCGCGCCGCCGAGCTGGCCGAGCAGGCGGTGCGAGTGGCGCGCCGGGCCGGGGACCGGCAGACGGTGGCGTTCTGCCTGTTCGCGCAGCACGACGTGAGCTGGGCCCCGGGTACCGCCGGCCGCCGGCTCGCGATCGCCAACGAGATGGCCGACGCTGCCGGTGACGATCCGGAGCTCGCCTTCGAGGCCGCGTTCTGCCGATTCATCGCGCTGGTCGACGGCGGCGACGCGGCGCTGGATGTGGCGCTGCGGGACATGCAGCGCCTCGCCGAGTCCAGCCGGCTGCCCCGGCAGCGGTTCTTCGTGATCTCCCGGCAGGCGACGCTGGCGATCATGCGTGGCGAGTTCGCGGTGGCGATCCAGCACATGGAGGAGGCGGACGCGCTCGGCGCGATGATCGGGCACCCGGACACGTTCGGGGTGCGCATGACGCAGTTGCTGATGATGGGCCTGGCCCGCGAGGGACCGGCGGCCGTCCCGCGGCTGGTCGAGGAGTTCGGCACGGTCGCGCCGGCCGAATTCGAGCCGGAGATGCGGGCGTTCGACGCGCTGTCCCGCAGCCAGCCGGCGGTGGCGGCGGCGATCCTCCGCGCGAGCGAGCCGGCCATGCAGCGGGCGCGGTTCCGGTGGCGGGCCTTGTCCGCGCTGGCGCTGGACGTCGAGATCATCGCGGCCGCCCGGGCGGTCGACCTCTGCGACCGGTACTACGAGGACCTGTTGCCGTACGAGGACGAGGTCGTGGACATCGGCGGGGCCACGGCGGTGCTGGGCCCGGTGTCGTTCTTCCTGGGCCTGCTCGCCCGCACCGCCGGTCGGCCGGAGCCGGCGGGGCGGCATCTGCGAAGGGCGCTGGAGGTGGCGCGCCGGATGGGGGCGGCCCCGTTGGCCGCCCGCATCGAAGGCCTGGTTGACGTCGAGGCGTCGGCTGCCTTCCGTCGCGAGGGCGGGGTGTGGTTGCTGGCTTTCGCCGGTACCAGTGTGAATGTCCCGGACGCGAAAGGACTGCACGACCTCGCTGCCTTGCTGGCTGAGCCGGGTGCCGACGTGCCGGCGCTGCGCCTGCTGGCCGGCCCTCCGATGCCCGGCGCCGAACCGTTCGGCTCCGATGAACGGCTCGACCAGGCGGCTCGGGCCGCCTACCGCCGGCGCCTCGCGGAGCTCGACGACGCCCTCGACGCGGCCGCCCTGGGCAACGACGACCGCCGGCTCGAGGTGCTCACCGCCGAACGCGACGCGCTGGTCGCCGAGCTGTCGGCGGCGGCCGGCCTCGGCGGGCGGGCCCGGCGCCTGGGCGACCCGGGGGAGCGGGCCCGGACGACCGTCACGGCTCGCATCCGCGACGCGCTGCGCAAGATCGATCAGGTGCACCCGGCGCTCGGGGCGCACCTGCGCGAGAGCGTGATCACCGGGCGCGTGTGCCGGTATCAGCCGGCGTCCGCCGTGCGGTGGAGGCTGTAAGACCGGACCTCACACGCGGCTCACGCCTCCTGGGTATGACAACTACGATTGAAGCCGCCGTCGGCAAGGTCTTCGGCGAGCTGGGCGTGTTCCTGTCGGCCCCGATGCTGATCCTCGGCGACCGGCTGGGCTTGTTTCGCGAGCTGGCGGCCGGCGGCCCGGCCACCCCGGCCGAGCTGGCCGACCGCACCGGCCTGGTCGAGCGCTACCTCCGCGAGTGGCTGCGGGCGGTCACCGTCGGCGGGTACGTCGCCTATGACCCGGCCACCGGCCGGTTTGCGCTCCCGCCCGAGATGGCCGCGGTGCTGGCCGACGACGCATCGCCGACCGCGCTGATCGGCGTGGTCCCCAGCCTTCAGGACCTGTTGAACCAGGTGCCGCAGGTGGAGGAGTTCTTCCGGACCGGGACGGGCCAGGGCTGGGCCGATCACGGTCCGGGCCTGGCCCACGCCCAGGCCCGCTTCACCCGGCCGCTGTACGTCAACGGTCTGATCAATGCGTGGCTGCCGGCCATCGACGGCCTGCCGGCCAAGCTCGAGCGCGGCGCCCGGGTCGCCGACGTCGGCTGCGGCCACGGCGTCTCGACCATCCTCGCCGCCCAGGCCTGGCCGGCGTCGACCTTCGTCGGCATCGACGTCGACGCCGACGCGATCGCCGAGGCGACCGCGGCGGCCCGCCGGGCCGGGGTCGCCGACCGAACGAAGTTCCAGGTCGCCACGGCCGACGGCTATGCCGGCGACGGCTACGACCTGATCATGATCCTGGACTGCCTGCACGACATGGGTGACCCGGTGGGCGCCGTCGCGCACGCCCGGAGCCGCCTGGCCGGCGACGGCGTGGTGTTCGTGGCCGAGCCGCTCGCCGCCGACCGGTTCGAAGACGATCTCAGCAACCCGTACGCCCGGATCGGCTACGCCATCTCCACGCTGGTGTGCACGCCGTCGTCGCTGTCCCAGCCGGGCGCGCTCGGCCTCGGCGCGATGGCCGGCCCGGGCCGCCTGCAGCACATCCTCACCGAGGGCGGCCTGCGGAGCATCCGGCGGCTGCCACCTTCGCTGGCTCCGTTCAACCTGCTGTTCGAGGCCCGGCCGTGACACACGTTCCGGACGCCACCGCCCAGGCCGAGCTGGTCGCATCCGGCGAGGTCAAGGCCGAGGAGCTGGTCGAGTCCGCGATCGAACGGATCGAGCGGCTCAACCCGCGGCTCAACGCCGTCGTGGCCACCATGTACGACCAGGCGCGCGCGGCCGTCGCCGCCGGCCTGCCGACTGGCCCGTTCCGGGGCGTGCCGTTCCTGGTCAAGGACCTGTGCGCGGAGATTGCCGGGGTGCCGATCGGCGAGGGATCGCGCTACCTGGACGGGTTCGTCTCCGACACCGACCAGGAGCTGGTCGCGCGGTACCGCCGTGCCGGTCTGGTGCTGCTCGGCAAGACCAGCACCCCGGAGTTCGGGATGCTGCCGACCGCCGAGTCCCGCCGCCACGGCGCGACCGCCAACCCCTGGGATCCGACGCGAACCGCGGGCGGATCCAGTGGCGGCTCGGCCGCGGCGGTCGCCGCCGGGATGGTGCCCTTCGCGCACGGCAACGACGCCGGCGGTTCGATCCGGTTCCCGGCGTCCTGTTGCGGGCTGTTCGGGTTCAAGCCGACGCGCGGGCGCAACCCGCTCGGCCCGCGCTACGGGGACATCTTCGGCGGGCTGATCGCCGAGCACGCGGTCACCCGGTCGGTGCGGGACAGCGCCGCGTTGCTCGACGCGACGAGCGGCCCCGACCTCGGGGACCCGTATCCGGCACCGCCACCGGAGCGGCCGTTCGCCGCCGAGGTCGGCCGCCGCCCGGGGCGGCTGCGCATCGGCTACAGCCTGCGCACGCCGGGCGGCCAGCCGGTGCACCCGGACTGCGCGGCCGCCCTCGACGACGCCGTCGCGCTGCTCGCCGACCTCGGCCACGACCTGGTCGAGCGGGACCTGCCCGGCCTGGACGAGACGGTCGGTGCCGCGATCGGCACGATGTACAGCGCGGGCACCGCCTGGGTGATCCGGCACTGGACGCGCCGGCTCGGGCGCCGCCCGGCGGACGACGAACTCGAGCCGTTGACCCGCGCGTACCTCGAGGCGGGCCGCGGCCTCGACGCCGGGAGCTACCTGCTGGCCGTCGAGGACCTGCAGCGGTTCTCCCGCACCGTGGCGCACTTCATGACCGGCATCGACCTGTGGCTCACCCCGACGCTCGCGCAACCGCCGGTGCCGCTCGGGCTGATCATGTCCGACGCCGATGCCGCGGGGGACTTCACGCCGTTCCCGGCCGTGGTCGCCAACATCACCGGCGCCCCGGCAATGTCCGTGCCTCTGTACTGGTCACCTTCCGGCCTGCCGATCGGCGTGCACTTCCTGGCCCGCTTCGGCGACGACGGCGGCCTGTTCCGGCTCGCCGGACAGCTCGAGCGGGCCCGCGACTGGAACCACCGCTACCCACCCATCTTCGGCTTTTAGGAGTACACCATGAATCACTTGCTCGACGGCTACCTGGCCTTCCTCACCGACGCCTCCATCGTCGAGGGCGTCTTCACCGACGACGTCATCCTCGACATGAACGTGCCGGCCTGGCGTTTCCAGGTCCAGGGCGTGGACGCGCTGCGTGCCACGCGGCAGTCGGCCGGCGGCCGCTGGGACGTCCACGCCGGCCCGGTCACCCCGACGAGCGCCGGGTTCGTCGTGGAGACCTCGTACGACTCGATCGACGACGGCGTGCCGCATTACACCCGCTCGGTCGACGTCGTCACCGTCCGCGACGGGCGGATCAGCAAGCTCGTGCACTACTGCACCGGCCCGTGGGACCCCGCGACCCGCGCCCAGCCCGCCAGCGAGGCGCCCATGCTGGCCGTCTGAGCCGTTGCTCCGCCCACTATTGTTGAGGTCATCCACGGGTACCGAGCGAGGTGGTTGGCCATGGGACGGCGAACGGGACGGCGGCCGGCTCCGCTGAGCTTCGCCGACCGCGTGAACCACCTGTTCGCCACCGTGCGGACGGCCGACGACGAGGAATACACAAACGCCGAGGTGTCGCAGGCGACCGGCATCTCGGCGACCTACATCGGCTACCTGCGCAAGGGTGTGCGGGGCAATCCGTCCGTGGACACCGTGCGGGCGTTGGCGCGTTTTTTTCGTGTACGGCCGAGCTACCTGGTGGACGAGGAGCCTGACGAACCGGCCGCCGACCAGCGGCTGGCCGAAGCGCTGCGCAACCCGGGGATCAGCCGGCTGGCGATGCGCGCCGCCGAGGCCGACCTGTCGCCGGCCGCGATCGCCGCGATCGCCGCGATGATCGACGAGGTGGAGAAGCTCGAGCAGGCGGCCGACGGCCGGGGTAAGCGGGCCCCACGGCATCGATAGCCACGCTTATACTCTCGCCTGCACACCGCGCACGGGAGGAGACGCGTCGGTGTCCGAGGGCCGCGCTATCCAGGCTTGTTACCGGCTGGCCGCACGGCGGCTGACGGCGCTCGACCTGCCCGCCGTGTTCACCATCGCCGAGCTGCGAGCGGCCGTCGAAGGCGTGCGGGGCCGGCCGATTCGTTTGATCCCGAAGGATCTTCCGGTGCTGGCCCCGCACGGGCTGTGGATCGCCGGCGAGCACGCCGACTACGTGTTCTTCGACTGCGCGGCCGGGCCGATCCGCCAGTACCAGATCATCGGGCACGAGCTCGGCCACATGCTCTTCGACGACGACGCGGTGCCGGCCCATCCGGCCGAGCTCGCCGCGGTGATCGCACCGCAGCCGCCGGTCGAGGTCGTTCGCCAGCTGCGCCAGCGGACCGGCTACACCGATCCGGTCGAGCGGCGGGCCGAGGCGTTCGGCACGGTCGCCATCCGGCGCATGGACCTGTGGACGGCGCCGGCCGACGGAACGCCGGCCGAGCAGGCCGTGCTCGCGCGGCTGGCGGCGGCGCTGGTGCCGGGTGAACCGCCGTGCTGAGCCCGGTCGTCGTCGCGGGCGCGTTCGTCGCACTGGCCTGCTGGGTGCTGACGGTCGTCAAGGTCCGCGACATGATCCGCGATCCGGCGAACCGGTCGCTGCGCTACCTCACCGCGACGCTGGCCGCGCTGTCGGCGTCGATGACCTTCCAGCCGCTCGCGCAGTGGCTCGACCACACGACCGGAGTCCTCGACCTCGGCCGGGTGGCCGGCAACTGCTGCGCCATCGCCGGCGCCGGGTGTGCGCAGATCGTGCTGCTGCGCCTGGCCTACCCGGAGGCGGCCGGGCGACCCCGCGCCCGGGTCCGGCTGATCGCGATGACGGTGTCCGTCGCCGTCGCCGTCGGCCTGTTCCTGGTGACTCCGGCCGCGTACAGCGTGGACGACCCGTTCGTGGTCAGCCACGCGTACTACTACGACACGCCGTCACCGGCCGCGGCGCCCTACCAGTTCGTCGTCGTCGCATACCTGGGCTGGGCGGCCGGCGAGGCCGTGCTGCGCAGCCACCGCTACGGCCGGGTCGGGCCGGCGTCGCTGCTGCGCACCGGCATGGGCCTGATCAGCCTCGGGTCCTGCCTCGTCCTGCTGTACCTCGGGCTCAAGCTCGCCACGATCGCATTGCCGGACGTCGCTCCGGCCTTCGTCCGGTACGTGCAGAACCACCTGCTGGTGACCGTGTTCACGGTGGCATCGCTGACCATCCTGGTTGGGGCGACGTTGCCGTCGTGGGGGCCGCGGGTCGGGCTCGACCGGCTGTGGGAACGGCTCGCGGCCGGCCGGCACTGCCGCCAGCTCGGTCCACTGTGGACTCTGGTGTCGGCGGCCGTGCCGCAGGTCGCGATGTTGCCGCATCCGGCCGAGCCCCGGCTGCGCCGGGCCCGGATGACCGTGGAGATTCTCGACGGGTATGTCCACCTGCGACGGTGGATGTCCGCCGCGGCGAGCGAACGGGCCCGCGCGCACGCCGAGCGCACGATGCCGCCCGGCCCTGACCGCGACGCCGCGATCGAGGCGGCGGTCGTGGCCGTCGCCGCCCGCGACGCCCGCGACGGCGCCCTGCCGGTCGACGAGGACGTGTCGGCTCCCGTGCTCCCGACGCTCGACGCGGCGGCGGCCGGCGGTCCGCCCGTCGCGCGATTGATCCGGGTTGCCCAGGCGCTGCGCCGCTCACCTCAACTATAGTTGACAGTACCAGGCATTCACTGCCATCATCGCCCGCGAAGCACGCAACTATAGTGTTGCACTCGATGACGGGGAGCAGGCATGCGGCTGTCTGGAAAACGATCACCATTGGTCCTGTTGGCGACGCTGCTGGTGACCGCGGCGTTCTCGGCGCCGGCCTCCGCGAGCTTCGATGCGCCGGGCCCCGGCATCGACGTGCCGAACGGATATCCGGGCGCCGGCCGCCCGGCGGGCGTCGAACCGGGCACGGCCGCCGGACGCCTCGCCGCTCAGCCGGCCGCGTATCCGATCAACGGCATCGACGTCTCCAGCAACAACCACAATTCCGGAAGTATCAACTGGGCGGGTCGGCGCGCG
>Ga0207661_10002712_pt1 | contig 12191 bp, 13 predicted proteins | sample KBSC713LmetaG_FD_184337 | JGI IMG/M metagenome (GOLD analysis project Ga0207661, IMG submission 184337) | Corn rhizosphere microbial communities from Kellogg Biological Station, Michigan, USA - KBS C7.1-3L metaG (SPAdes) (version 2) | ecosystem: Host-associated > Plants > Roots > Rhizosphere ... | reverse complement strand
CCTCGGCATCAAGCCGCGCGCTCCTTCCGCCGCGCCAGCGCCTCGCGCACCAGCGGCAGGCGGTCATTGCCGAAATACATGTCGGTCCTGTCGATGAAGATGGTCGGCGAGCCGAACCCGCCGCGCGCCATCACCTCGTCCGTGTTGGCCTTGAGCTGGTCCTTGATCGCCTGCTGGCCGATCCCGGCAAGGAACTTTTGCGGATCGACGCCGACGCGCTTGCAGACTTCGGTGAGCACCGCGTCCTGCGAGATGTCCTGGTCTTCGCCCCAGTAGATCTCGAACACCGCGCGCGCGAACGGCACCATCTCCGCGCCCAGGAAAATGCAGCCGCGCATCGCCTTCACGCTGTTCACCGGAAACACCGTCGGGCGCATCTTGATCGCAAGGCCCGCCGACCGCGCCCAGTCCGCCATGTCCTTTTTCTGGTAGGCGAGTTTCGCCGGCACCGGATTTTCCCGCGTCGCATAGACGCTGGGGTTGATGGTGTTGAAGATGCCGCCGACCAGGATCGGCCGCCAGGTGATCTCCTCGCCGAACTCCCTGGCCAGCGACTGGATGTTGTGGAAGGCGAGATAGGTCCAGGGGCTGGAGCAGTCGAGGAAAAACTCGATCATGGCGTTTCCTTTGGTTTCGGTTGTCCTGGCGCGCAAGATGGCCGATCATGCCGCTCTATTCCCGGTCACAAAGACTTTTGTTGTTCTGTACCTTGACCATAAGACATGGCAGACAGGCGCTCAATCAGAACCTGACCGGGAGGCCCTTGATGCTATTTCCAACCACCATCGCTGGCTCGCTGCCCAAGCCGGAATGGCTGGCCGAGCCCAACACGCTGTGGGCGCCCTGGAAATCCAGGGGCGCTGAGCTTTTGCGCGCCAAGCGCGACGCCACCTTGCTCGCCGTGAAACTGCAGGAGGATTCCGGCATCGACATCGTCACCGAGGGCGAGCAGGCGCGGCAGCATTTCGTGCACGGCTTCCTGGAGAACATCGAGGGCATCGATTTCGCCCACAAGGTCGAGATGGGAATTCGCAACGACCGCTACAAGGCGATGGTGCCGCAGGTGGTGGCGCCGCTGCGATTGAAGGGCCGCGTCCATGCCGACGAGGCGCGCGTCGCCCGTACGCACACCACGAGAAAGGTGAAGTTTACCCTGCCCGGCCCGATGACCATCATCGACACCATCGCGGACAAATATTACGGCGATCGCGTCAAGATGGCCTTCGCCTTCGCCGAGCTCTTGAACGAGGAAGCCAAGGCGCTGCAGGCCGACGGCGTCGACGTGATCCAGTTCGACGAGCCCGCCTTCAACGTCTACATGGACCAGGTCCGCGACTGGGGCATCAAGGCGCTGGAGCGCGCCGCCGAAGGCCTGTTCTGCACCACCGCCGTCCACATCTGCTACGGCTACGGCATCAAGGCCAATACCGACTGGAAAAAGACGCTGGGCGGCGAATGGCGGCAATATGAAGAGACGTTCCCGGTGATCGACAAGAGCTCGATCAAGCAGGTCGCGATTGAATGCCGCAATTCCAGGGTGCCGCTGGAATTGCTCGCGGCGCTGCCGAACAAGGTGGTGCAGGCCGGCGTCATCGATGTCGCGAGCGATGAGGTCGAGACTGCCGAGAACGTGGTGAAGGTGATCGAGGACGTCGCCAAATTCGTGCCGAAGGCCAATATTGTCGCGACGACCAATTGCGGCATGGCGCCGATGCGGCGCGAGATCGCTGAAGCCAAGCTGATGGCGCTCGGCGCCGGCGCCAAGCTTGCAAGGCAGAAGCTCGCATGAGGCTGGTGTTCGCTGTCGGCGCGGTCACGCCGATCGCGCTTGTGTTGCTGGCACCCGCAGCACAGGCCCGGCCTGGCGAGCGCGACCAGCTCAACGCCTGCAAGGCCATGGTCGCGCGTGCGGCGCAGGCGCAGCCGACGAGCGCGCAGGCCGCGCCGGATGCCGAGCTGCAGAAATGCCGGCAGATCATCAAGGAATGGACGCTCCGCGACTCCCGCATGAGCATCGACGAGAACGGCCAGCCGATGAAGTGACTTAGCCCGCATAAGCGAAGCGCCATGCGGGACGGCCCCGCGTATCGCTGTCGCTCACGCGCGCTACGAGAAGCCTGCGCTTGTATGCAGCAGCGGTCGATATCCCGCCACAAAGGCGCGCGCGGTCGAGGGCGGCGTCAACAGCATGGCGTTGCCGAGTTCGCGCGTGGCCTTGCTGTAGCCGGCCGGCGACCACTTCAGCGCCCTGCCTCCCGCGATCAGAAAGCTGTCGTCGCCCTGCTGCACCATCGTGCCGTCAGGCAGCTTGTCGATCTTCATCGGCAGCGGATGCAGTTTCTTGCCGCTCGCAAGCCGCTCCCGGTGCAGCACCGCATCGATCTCGGGCGCCGGCGCATCGTGCACGCGATTTCCCGCCTCCCATGCTGCGCGAAAGCGGTTGGCGTTGTCGCGCCGGCAGTAGAAGCACGGGCGATGACCCGCGGCGAAAGCGGTGGCCTCATCCAGAAAGAACAGCTCGGTCCAGCTCCTTCCGCCCATCACCTTGCGCCGCCGCCCGCGGAATTCCGTGACACAGATCAGCCAGGCCGGGCACGACCAGCGCTTCTTCAAAAGCGTCTTGGTGGCGGGATCATGGATGATGCCGCGGTTGCCGGTGAAGAGCCCGCGATGCGGGGTGGTGATGATCTCTCCGGTCGGCGTGACGCGGTTTTGCAGGGGCATGGAGGATTCCGCTAACTCTGCTGTCGTCATTCCGGGATGCGCCGCAAGGCGCAGGCCCGGAATCCATAACCACGGCTGGTGGATATGGATTCCGGGCTCGCGACTTCGTCGCGCCCCGGAATGACGGCGTGGCTACGCCGCCCCATCCCGGAGCGGCGGGGCGAACGACAGCGCGGTGTCCCAGGGGAAGAAAATCCAGGTGTCCTGCGACACTTCGGTGATGAAGGTGTCGACCAGCGCCCGCCCCTTCGGCTTGGCGTAAACCGCGGCGAAATGCGCGTCGGGTAGCATCGCGCGCACCAGCCGGCCGGTCTTGCCGGTGTCGACCAGATCATCGACGATCAAAAGCCCCTTGCCGGTGCCGCCGCCGAGTTTTGCCACGTCGGGCGAAACGCCCTTCAGCAGGCTCAGCTCGCCCTGCTTGGTGTGGTCGTAGCTTGCGATGCAGACGGTATCGATGACGCGCACGCCAAGCTCGCGCGCGACGATGGCGGCCGGCACCAGCCCGCCGCGGGTGATCGCGATCACCGCCTGGAACGGCCCGACCTCGTTGAGCCGCCAGGTCAGCGCCCGGCAATCCCGGTGAAACTGATCCCACGAGACCGGGAAGGCCTTCCCGGCCCGCTCCTGCGCGATCAGATCTGAACCTCTGTCCACCATATCGCTACCGTTTCCGCCGATCGGCTAAGGCATGATCCGGAAAAGTGTGAAGCGGTTTTCCGAAGAGATCATGCCCAAATACGAAGCAAAAGCGCGATGTCGGGCATCGCGCTTTAGCGCGCCACGTTCAATCCCGCCAGCATCTCCTTCACCGCGCTCATCGCCGCGTTGAGCTTGTCCGGATCGCGCGAACGCACCACGAGATTGGTGTTCGGCTTCTGGTTCTCGTCCATGAACGGATAGCTGCCGATGATGGTCTCGGGATGCGCATTGGCGATCTGCCGCAAGGGGCCGCCGATGTCGCCCTCGCGCGCATTGGCGCGCACGCTGTCCGACAGCATCTTGACGCCGGACTTCAGCTTCGGCGCCACGATGTCCATCATCGCCTGCATGATAGTGGGAATGCCGGCCATCACGATAACATTGCCGAGCTTGAAGCCGGGCGCGAGGATGGTCGCGCTCTGGATCAGATCGGCGCCGTCGGGAATCCGCGCCATGCGCAGCCGCGCCTCGTTCAGATCCTGCCCGCCCCAGCGCTCCCTGAAACGCGCCACCACCTCGGGATGGTGATCGATGCCGACGCCGAAGGCTTTCGCGACGCTGTCGGCGGTGATGTCGTCATGGGTCGGCCCAATGCCGCCGGTGGTAAAGACGTAGGTGTAACGATGCCGCAGCGCATCCAGCGCCGCGACGATGTCAGCCTCCTCGTCGGCGACCACCCGCACCTCTTTCAGGTCGATGCCGATGTTGGTGAGGTATTCCGCGATAAAGCCGATGTTCTTGTCCTTGGTCCGCCCGGACAGGATCTCGTCGCCGATCACCAATAAGCCCGCGGTGACGATCTCGCTCATGACCACTCCCTAAACCTTCCCCGTTTTCCCCTGCCGGCTGCCTGCGAACTTGCCGGGCCAACATCTTGAAGTCACGGGCTTTTGCTGCCGAAATAAGCACCCATGAGCCATTTTTTCAGGCAAGCCTTCGACCGTCCATAGCAAATGCCGTTCCTCCTTGCATATCCCGCTGGCGCGGGCCTTGCTACCACCCCGTCGGGTCATGCACTGTTGTGCCGGCCGGAAACAACCAATCGGGTTCGATGGCAGTTGCGTTTGATGAGATGAACGGCCCCGGGGGTGACCTCCGCGCGGCCTACCAGGAACTCTCCCGCTGGCTCAAGGAGACGCCGCCGGACGCCCTCGAATATCGCCGCCAGGAAGCCGAGCTGCTGTTCCGCCGGATCGGCATCACCTTTGCCGTCTACGGCGATTCCGAAGCCCAGGAACGGCTGATCCCCTTCGACGTCATCCCCCGCATCCTCTCCGGCAAGGAATGGGGCATCCTCGAAAAGGGCCTGCGCCAGCGCGTGAAGGCGCTGAACCTGTTCCTGCGCGACATCTATCACGGCCGTGACATCCTGCGCGCCGGGGTCGTGCCTGAAGACCTGATCTTCCAGAATCCGGTGTTCCGGCCCGAGATGAACGGCCAGGACGTGCCGCACGACATCTATGTCCACATCGCCGGCATCGACATCGTCCGCGTCGACGCCTACGATTTCATCGTACTGGAGGACAATGCGCGCACGCCGTCCGGCGTGTCCTACATGCTGGAAAACCGCGAGATCATGATGCGGCTGTTTCCGGACCTGTTCGCCCGCCACCGCGTCGCACCGGTGGAACGCTATCCGGACGAACTGCTGTCGGCCCTGCGCTCGGTGGCGCCGGCCAGCGCCTCCGCCGAGCCCACGGTCGCGCTGATGACGCCGGGCGTCTATAATTCCGCCTATTACGAGCACTCCTTCCTCGCCGACAAGCTCGGCATCGAGCTGGTCGAAGGCCGCGACCTCATCGTCAAGAACGACGAGGTGTTCATGCGCACCACCGAGGGGCTGAAGCGGGTCGACGTGATCTACCGCCGGGTCGATGACGATTTCCTCGACCCCCTCACCTTCCGCCCGGATTCCGCGCTCGGCGTGCCCGGGCTGATGTCGGCCTATGCCGCCGGCAACATCACGCTGGCCAACGCCGTCGGCACCGGGATTGCCGACGACAAGGCGATCTATTCCTACATGCCCGATGTCGTGAAATTCTATCTCGGCGAGGAGCCGATCCTGAAGAACGTCCAGACCTGGCGCTGCCGGGAACCGAAGGACCTTTCCTACGTGCTCGACAATCTCGCCGACCTCGTCGTGAAGGAAGTGCACGGCTCCGGCGGCTACGGCATGCTGATCGGCCCCGCCGCGACCAAGGCCACCATCGAAGCCTTCCGCGACAAGCTCAAGCGCGAGCCCGAAGGTTTTATTGCCCAGCCGACACTGGCGCTCTCGACCTGCCCGACCTGCACCGCCTCCGGCCTCGCCCCGCGCCACGTGGATTTGCGGCCCTTCGTGCTCACCGGCAGCCAACGCACCACCATCGTGCCCGGGGGGCTCACTCGCGTCGCGCTGAAGGAAGGCTCGCTTGTCGTCAATTCGAGCCAGGGCGGCGGCACCAAGGACACCTGGATACTGGACGAGTAGAAGCCGCATGCTGTCGCGCACCGCCGAGAACCTCTATTGGCTGGCCCGCTATGTCGAGCGGGCCGAATATATCGCGCGCACGATCGATGCGACCTTGCGCGTCACCGCGCTGCCAGCGGCTTATATCGGCAAGACCAATGAGTGGGAGTCGGCGCTATTGACCGCCGGCGTCAGCGAGAGCTTTTTCGAAGCCTACGAGGAAGCCAACGAGCAGAACGTCGTCGAATATCTGTCATTCGCGCCGGGAAACCCCTCCTCGATCAAGAACTGCATCGAGGCGGCGCGGCTCAACTCGCGCTCGGTGCGCACCGCGCTGACCGGCGAGATGTGGGACACCATCAACAGCGCCTGGCTGGAATTGCAGGAAGTCTGGAGCAAAGGCACGTCCACCCGCGAGGAACTGGCAAAGTTCCTGCGCTTCGTGCAGGAGACTTCGCTCCGCTTCGACGGCTCGGCCTACCGCACCATGCTGCGCAACGACGCCTACTGGTTCTCGCGGCTCGGTGTGCATCTGGAGCGCGCCGACAACACCGCGCGCATCCTCGACGTCAAATATCACGTGCTGCTTCCCGAGGAGGAGCATGTCGGCGGCCCGCTCGACTTCTATCAGTGGAGCTCGATCCTGCGTTCGGTCTCGGCGCTCACCGCCTACCACTGGGTCTATCGCGAGACGCTGAAGCCGTGGCTGATCGCCGACCTCCTGATCCTCAACGACTCGCTGCCGCGCTCGCTTGCAAGCTGCTACGGCAACCTCGTGCGCAATCTCGACCAGATCGGCGTCGCCTATGGCCGCCAGGGTGCGGCGCAGCGCCATGCCCGCGGCATCCGCAACCGGCTCGATCACTCGAACATGAACGACATCTTCCAGCACGGCGTGCACGAGTTCATCCAGGAGTTCATTACCGACAACTCGCGGCTCGGCGAAATCGTCACCCGGCAGTATTTGATTTGATTTCAGTCGAGTGTTGCTCATGTTATCCCGTCATTCCGGGGCGATGCGCAGCATCGAACTAGGTGCGCAATTGCGCACCTGAGAATCTCGAGATTCCGGGTCTGGTCCTTCGGACCATCCCGGAATGACGACGTAAATCGGACACACCATGCGCCTGCGAATTTCCCACTCGACCACCTATCGCTACGAGCCGGCCGCGACCGGCGTCATCCAGATCTTGCGGCTGACGCCCGGCAGCCATGACGGCCAGTACGTCGCGGAATGGCAGATCGACGTCTCGACCGATTCCCGCCTCGACATGCACGAGGACGCCTTCGGCAACGTCACCCATGTGATGACGCATGGCGCGATCGAGCGCCTCACCATCACCGTCGGCGGCCTGATCGAGACCCACGACACCGGCGGCGTGCTGCGCGGCACCGACGAGCGCTTTCCGCCGAGCCTGTTCCTGCGTTCGACCATGATGACGACGGTCAATCCGGCGATGGAAGCCTTTGCCCGCGCGCTCCGCGCGGAGTCCGAGGACGACACGCTCGGCTTCCTGCATACGCTGATGACCCAGGTCAACGAGCACATGACCTTCGACGAGGACCCGACCAACAGCGGCACCTCGGCGGTGGAAGCCTTCGCGCTCAAGCGCGGCGTCTGCCAGGACTACGCCCATATCTTCATCGCCTGCGCCCGCTCCGGCGGCGTGCCCGCGCGCTTCGTCTCCGGGCACTTTTTGCGATCCGACGGCACGGTCAACCAGGCGGCCGGCCACGCCTGGGCGGAAGCCTTCGTTCCCGGCCTCGGCTGGGTCGGCTTCGATCCCGCCAACTGCGTCTGCACCACCGAAGCGCACGCCCGCGTCGCCATCGGCCTCGACTATCTCGGCGCCGCACCCGTGCGCGGCACCCGCTATGGCGGCGGCACCGAGACGCTGACGGTCTCGGTCAAGGTCGATCAGGCCGGGCGGCCGGGCCAATTCCAGTGGCAATCGCAGTCGTAGGGGTCGTCAGCCATCCCTGCAGGGCGACGCACTCTCTCCGAACACCGCCTTCACCCGTGTCATGATCGCGGTGACGTGGTCAATCACAGTGCGCACCGCGGGCGTCCGGCCAACGTCGCGATGGAACAGCAGCCATAGCTCGCGCGTCAGTGGCGGCAATTGCGTGGGAACGCTGACCAAGCGCGACGGCGGCCTGACGGCCGCGTTCATGAACTACGAAGCCTTCGACCGGGACGCGGCTTTCGCAGGGAATGCCGATACGTCCGGGCTATCGAAAATACCGGCGCTCGCCATCGTGTGCCAGAACCCTTTCGGCAATACGCTGCAACGCCAGCTCGTCGCCGCCGGCCTGAAGCACACGAAAGGGGTAAGCCTGGAGGGCTGCGCTCATTGGATCTTCGAGGAGAACCCCGACGAAACGCTGGCAGCAATCACCGAATTTCTTGGCGCCGCCAACGAGGGTCGATAACACGCTCGGCTGCCATGGACCGTCGCAATGCCCCGCGCGTGGTCATTCCGGGATGCGCGCTCTTGCGCGCAAACCCGGAATCTGGAGATTGTCGCGCGAGATTTCCGGGTTCGCGCCAAGCGCGCCCCGGAATGACGGCTACGTAGCCGTCACTTGTCCAGCCACACGTCCTCGAAGCGCAGATTGTTGTACTGGCTGTTGTCGTGCGGCTTGAAGTTCTTCACATAGGGCTGCCAGCAATTGCCGGCGGAACTGTGCAGGATCACCGGCCGCGCCGCGTCCTCGACCAGGATGCGCTCGATATCCCAGACGATCTTCTTGCGCTTCTCCTTGTCGAGCTCGCGCGACTGCGCCGCCAACAACCTGTCCACGTCGGCGTTGCAATATTGCGTGTAGTTGCGCTCCGAATGGCACAGATAGTTCTCGACGATATTGCCGTCGGGATCGTCGACGCTGACCCCGGTGACGTTGAGGCCGATCGTGTATTCCTTGCGCGAGAGCTTGGAGTACCAGCGCGGCGTGTCGAGAATGTCCAATTCGCTGACGATATGGATCTTCTTGAGCTGATCGGAAACGATCACAGCGGGATCGCGATAGGTCGGTAGATTGCGCGTCTGGATCTTGATCTGCAATGGCCTGGCGTCGCTATAGCCGAGCTTCTCCATGATGTCCCGTGCTTCGCTGATGTCCTTCTCGGGATCGGGACCATAGCCGACCAGCGAATTGACCATCTCAGCCGGCATGCCCCATTCACCCTCCGGCCTCGGCAGCATCGCGCCCCCCAGCCTTGCATTCCCTTCCATCAGGATGGTGTTGAAGGGCTTGCGGTCGAGGGCGAGCGACATGGCCTTTCTTATTTCCGGATTGTCGAACGGCGGATTGACGCGGTTGACCATCAGATTGATGAGCGTGCCCGTGGTCGTCATCTCGCACACCGCGTTCGGCGCCCGCGCCTTGATGTCCTTCAGGAGGGGCACGCTGACGTCGGAAGGAAAGGTGATGTCGAAATCGCCGGCCGAGAAAGCCAGCATGCGGGTGGCGCGGCTGTCGATGGTCCTGACCGCAATCTCGTCGAGATAAGGCCGGTCTTTCTTGAAGTAGTCGGGATTGCGGACCAGGCGGATCGTATCGCCGCGCTTGAACTCGACGAATTTGAACGGTCCGGTGCCGACCGGCCTGGTGCGCATCACCTGCTGCGGGACATGGCAGGGATAGACCGGCGAGAAGGCGCTCGCGAGCAGCACCGGCAGGCTCGGCTGCGGCTCGGAGAGCTCGAACGTCGCCTCATAATCGCCATTGATCGAGACGTCCTGCAATTTCGTGTACCAGACCTTTCGCGGGTTGCGCTTGAAGTCCTGGGTGTCGCCCTTGCCGATCAGCATCCGCCAGGTGCATTGCACGTCCTTGGCGGTGAAGGGTTGGCCGTCGTGCCATTTCACGCCCTGCCGGAGCTTGAAGGTGAGTTTGGTGTTGGTAGAATCCCATGCCCAACTCTCCGCGAGATCAGGAATCACGGTCTCCAGGCTCTCATGCGGCTTCGCGGGATCAAACACGACGAGATTGTTGAACACCGCCGCGAACGGCATGACGGATGCGATGGTCGACTCCTCGAGGAGCGAGGTCGAGGGCGGATTGTCGTTGTGATAGAGGCGAAGCGTGCCGCCGTGCTTTTGCGCCAGCGCGGGAGTTGCGGCCGACAGGATCGCGGCCAACAGAGCGGTGGATGCGACAAGTTTCCCTGGCATTTCGACCCCCGGAATTTTGTTCTTGTGGCCGACAGTCGAGCATAAGACCGCTCCTCCCGCAATCGTCGACGCATATGCGTTCCCGCGCGACCATCCGTTACGCTCGGCGTAACCCGATCATGGCGGCCGGCCGGCCGTGCTATAACCCTGGGCGCAGCAACAACCCCGGGGTAAGGCCATGGCGACGGTAAATCTGCTTTCCGACGAAAAACTCTCGCCTGAAGCGCGCGCCGTGTTCGCGGACATCCGCAAGACGCGGCAATCGGACTTCGTCAACAATTTCTGGCGGGCGCTGGCGCACGATCCAAAAACCCTGCGCCGGACCTGGGAGAGCGTCAAGGAAGTGATGGCGCCGGGAGCACTCGATCCGAAGATCAAGGAAATGCTCTACGTCGCGGTGTCGGTTGCGCATGGATGCAGCTACTGCATCCATTCGCACACCGCGAGCGCGCGCGCGAAGGGCATGACGGAGGCCGAATACCGCGAGATGCTTGCCATCGTCGGCATGGCCGCCGAGACCAACCGGCTGGTCACCGCCCTTGGCGTGCCGGTTGACGACGCATTCCTGGTCGGTGGGTCTCCGAACCGGGAATGACAGGCGCCACCTCTTTAAGCGCCGAAAGACGGCCGCGCCGTACGGGAATTGGGGTTGGACGATGCACCGAAATTGGCTAGTAATTTTCCGCACACGGCGCGTAGGCGTTTGGGGATCGCGGAAATGACCTATTGTTGCGGGATTCTGGTACGGGACGGGCTCGTCATGATCGCCGATACCCGCACCAATGCCGGCCTCGACAACGTCTCGACCTTCCGCAAGCTGCACATCTTCACCAAGCCCGGCGACCGCATCATGGCGATCGCCAGCGCCGGCAATCTCGCGATCAGCCAGTCGGTGCTCTCCACGCTGACCGAAGGCCTCGAAGACCACACCACCGGCGAGATCGAAACGCTGATGAACGCGCCCACCATGTTTCAGGCCGCGCAGCGCATCGGGCGCGCGATTCGCGCGGTGCACGCGACCGAGGGACCGGCGCTGAAATCGGAAGACGTCTCTTTCGACGTCTCCTTCCTGTTCGGCGGCCAGATCAAGGGCGCGCGGATGCGCCTGTTCATGGTCTACACGGCCGGCAATTTCATCGAATGCACCACCGATACGCCCTATTTGCAGATCGGCGAGCACAAATACGGCAAGCCGGTGCTCGACCGCGCCATGCATTACGATGTCGAGCTCTACGAGGCGCTGAAGACCGGCCTGATCTCGATGGATTCGACCATGCGCTCCAATCTCGGCGTGGGCCTGCCGATCGACGTGCTGGTGGTGCGCGCCGACACCTTCGACGCAGATCTCAACCACCGCATCGAAGCGGGCGAGCCCTATTTCCACGATCTGCGCTCGCGCTGGTCGGCGGCGCTGCGCGCGGCGCACCAGAACATTCCCCGTCCACCCTACAAATCCGAAGCAGAAGCAAAAAAGTAAGCAAGGAAAGCAAGAAGGTGAGGAAACATGACTGAAGCAACAGACAAGATTGCCGTGGTGACCGGCGCGGGCACCGGTGTCGGACGCGCGGCGTCGCTCGCCTTGATGCGGGCCGGCTTCACGGTCGTGCTCGCCGGCCGCCGCAAGGAAATGCTCGAGGAAACCTCGAAGCTCGGCGACAATATCGGCAAGAGCCTGCCGGTGACTGCCGACATGACCAGTCCGGAGTCGATCGCTTCGCTGTTCAAGAAGGTGCAGGACACCTATGGAAGGCTCGACGTGCTCTTCAATAATGCCGGCATGGGCGCCCCGCCCGTGAATTTCGAGGACCTCACGCTGCAGCAATGGCAGTCGGTGGTGAACACCAACCTCACCGGGCCCTTCCTGTGCACCCAGCACGCCTTCCGCATCATGAAGGACCAGAAGCCGCGCGGCGGCCGCATCATCAACAACGGCTCGATCTCCGCGCACGCGCCGCGGCCGTTTTCGGCGGCCTATACCTCGACCAAGCACGCCATCACGGGCCTGACGAAAGCCACCAATCTCGACGGCCGCATGTACGACATCGCGGTCGGCCAGATCGACATCGGCAATGCCGCGACGCCCATGACTGACCGCATGGTCGACGGCGTGCTGCAGCCCGACGGCCGCAAGATTCCGG
>Ga0207661_10002711_pt1 | contig 12191 bp, 13 predicted proteins | sample KBSC713LmetaG_FD_184337 | JGI IMG/M metagenome (GOLD analysis project Ga0207661, IMG submission 184337) | Corn rhizosphere microbial communities from Kellogg Biological Station, Michigan, USA - KBS C7.1-3L metaG (SPAdes) (version 2) | ecosystem: Host-associated > Plants > Roots > Rhizosphere ... | reverse complement strand
GACGCCTTCCGCCGATTTGTGGAGCTAGCCCGGGAGGGTGCGGCCGCCTAGCGGCATCACCGACATTCCTCTCTCCCGGGCGGGCCGTTTATCGGCCCGCTTTTTCGTTCCAGGAGAAGAAACCGCCGAGAAGAACCATCACCAACAGAACCATCCGATGATCGAAAGCCCCCATAACGAGAAGCTGAAGCTGGTCCGCAAGCTGCGCGACCGCAAGCACCGCGAGCGCGAGAACGCGTTCGTGACCGAGGGCGAGGATTTGCTCGAGGCGGGACTGGCGGCGGGTGCGCATCCGAGGTTCGTGCTGGTTGCGGCTGGATCCGGCCTCCAAGGCGAGGAGGTCGAGCCGGCGCTGCTGGCCGACCTCTCGTCCCTGGGCTCCGGGACGCGCGTGATCGCGGTCTGGGATCGGACGCAGTTGTTCCCGCATACCGGGAAGAACTGCGTCCAGTCGCCCTGCCTCTACCTGCACGGGGTCGGGGACCCGGGGAACGTCGGGACGATCGTGCGGACCGTGGACGCGCTCGTTGGCACTTCCGTCGTCCTCGGGCCGGATTGCGCCGACCCGTTCTCGCCCAAGGCGGTGCGCGCCTCCATGGGGTCGATCTTCTCCTCGCCGCCCGTGCAAGCCGGAATCGAGACCTCCCCGGCGCCGCGTGTCGCTTTGGTCGCGCACGGGGGGGAGGAGCTCGACACGCTCGCCGGCGCCGCAACTGTTTGCCTCGGCGCCGAGCGCGAGGGGCTGCCCAACGCGGTCGTCGCCCAATGCGCGCGCAAGGTGACGATCCCGCTGCGGCCCGGCGGCGCCGAGTCCCTCAACGTCGCCGCGGCGGCTGCGATCGCGGCCCAGCGGCTATCTTCGCTCGCCATGCGGGAGGTGCAGGCGGATGCTTGAGCGGATCGAGGCGATCAGAGCCGAGGCGGCCGGCGCGATCGAGGGCGCCGGCAGCTCCGCCGAGCTGGAGGAGCTGCGGGTCCGCTACCTCGGCCGCAAAGCCGAGCTGACCGGGGTCCTGCGTGGGATCGCCGAGCTGCCGCAGGAGGAACGCGGCCAGGTCGGCGGCGCCGCCAACCGCGCCCGCAAGGAGCTGGAGGCGCTGCTGGAGGCGCGCGCCGAGGCGCTCAGCGCCACCGAGCTGGAGTCGCGGCTCGCCACCGACCGGGTCGACGTCACCCTGCCCGGGGCGCCGCCGCGGCCGGTCGGCCACCCGCACCTGATCGCCCGCACCACGCGGCTGATCGAGGACACGATGGTCGGCCTCGGCTACCACGTCGCCGAAGGCCCGGAGATCGAGCACGACTACTACAACTTCACCGCCCTCAACCATCCCCCCGGGCACCCGGCGCGGATGCTCCAGGACACCTTCTACGTGCAGTCGCACCCCGACGTGCTGCTGCGCACCCACACCTCGCCGATGCAGGTGCGCTCGATGGAGGCGAAGCCGCCGCCGATCTTCGTCGTCGTCCCGGGCAAGGTCTACCGCCGCGACTCCGACGCCACCCACAGCCCGATGTTCCACCAGGTCGAGGGACTGGCGATCGCCGCCGGGCTGACCCTGGCCGACCTGCAGGGGACGCTGCTGGCGATGTGCCGGGCGCTCTTCGGCGAGGGTCGCGAGCTGCGCCTGCGTCCTCACTTCTTCCCCTTCACCGAGCCCAGCGTCGAGGTCGACGTCTCCTGCTTCCAGTGCGGCGGCAGCGGCGAGCTCGCGGACGGCGAGCGCTGCAACCTCTGCAAGGGCCAGGGCTGGATCGAGATCCTCGGCGCCGGCATGGTCGACCCCAACGTCCTCGGCTTCGTCGAACCGCACGGGTACGACCCCGAGCAGGTCCAGGGCTTCGCCTTCGGGATCGGGGTCGAGCGGGTGGCGATGCTGCGCCATGGCGTCCCCGACCTGCGGCGCTTCTTCGACAACGACGTGCGGATGCTGGAGCAGTTCTCATGAGGGTCCCGTATTCATGGCTGCGCGAGTACTGCGACCCCGGGATGGAACCCGCGGCGCTTGCCGACCGCCTGGTGATGACCGGGACCGAGGTCGAGCGGATCGAGACCGTCGGCCCGCCCTCGGTCGAGGGCTTCGTCGTCGGCAAGGTGGTCAGCTGCGAGAAGCACCCGAAGGCCGACCGGCTCAGCGCCTGCATCGTCGACACCGGCGACGGCGAGCGGCCGATCGTCTGCGGCGCCCCCAACGTCGCCGCCGGCCAGACGGTGGCGGTGGCGCTGCCCGGGGCGACGATGCCGAACGGGATGAAGCTGCGCAAGGCGAAGCTGCGGGGGCTCCCGTCCGAAGGGATGATCCTCGCCGCCGACGAGCTCGAGGTCGGCGAGGACCACGACGGGATCATGGTCCTCGACGACGAGCTCGCGGCCGGGACCCCGCTGAGCGAGGTGATGCCGCTGGGTGAGGCGGTGCTGGAGATCGAGGTGACGCCGAACCGCAGCGACTGCTTCGGCGTCCACGGCGTCGCCCGCGAGGTGCACGCGATCAGCGGCGCCCCGCTCGCCGCCGACCCCTGGGCCGAGGACTCACCGGCCGAAGGGAGCGGCTCTGCCGAGGACTACGCCTCGGTCACGGTCGAGGTCCCCGAGCTTTGCCCGCGCTTCACCGCCCGCGTCTTCACCGAGGTCACGATCGGCCCCTCGCCGCTCTGGCTGCAGCAGCGGCTCGCGGCCGCCGGCCAGCGGCCGATCAACAACGTCGTCGACATCACCAACTACGTGATGCTGCTGACCGCGCAGCCGCTGCACGCCTTCGACCTCGACAAGGTCCCCGGTGGGGAGCTGATCGTCCGCACGGCCAGCGACGGCGAGAAGATGACCACCCTCGACGGCGTCGAGCGGACCTTCGACGCCGAGACCGTCCTCGTCTGCGACCGCGAAGGCCCCTCGGGCGTCGCCGGGATCATGGGCGGCCAGCGCTCCGAGGTCTCCGCGGAGACGACCCGGGTTCTGCTCGAGGTCGCCTGCTGGAACGGGACCAACATCCTCCGCACCTCGCGGATGCTGGGGCTGCGCTCGGAAGCCTCGGCCCGGTTCGAGAAGCAGCTGCACCCGGAGCTGACTCTGCGGGCGCAGCGGATCGCCTCGCGGCTGCTGGTCGAGCTTTGCGGGGCGAAGATGGTGCCGGGGACGATCGACGTCGCCGCCGAGGCGCCGGAGCCGCGGCGGCTGACGCTGCGGGCGGCGCGGGTCTCCGGCCTTCTCGGGATGCCGATCTCCCAGGAGGAGCAGAAGACCTACCTGGAGCGGCTCGGCTTCGCGGCCGAGCCCGACGGTGAGGACCTGCAGGTGACGGTGCCGCCCGAGCGCCACTACGACGTCACCCGCGAGGTCGACCTGATCGAGGAGGTGGCGCGGGTCCACGGGATCGACGAGCACCTGCCGACGACGCTGCCCTCGACCGGCGAGGCCGTCGGCGGCCTCAGCCGCGAGCAGCGGCTGCGGCGCCGGGCCGAGGACGCCCTCCGGGACCTCGGCTTCGACCAGGTTGTCGGCTGGAGCTTCACCGACCCCGGGGAGGTCGGGCGCCTGCGGATCCCGAGCGAGGACGCGCGGGCGAACCCGGTCCTGCTCGCCAACCCGCTCTCCGAGGAGCAGTCGGCGATGCGCACGACCCTGCTCGGCTCCCTGCTCGACGTCGCCGCGAGGAACGTCGCCCGCGGAACCGACGCCCTGGCGCTCTTCGAATCCGCCCGCGTCTACCTCGAGGGAGAGGGCGAGTTCGCCGGCGATCGGCCCTCGCCGGTCGCCGAGCCCCACCGGCTGGCGGCGCTCGCGGTCGGCTCGCTGGCGCCGCACTCTTGGCGCGGTGGCGGCGAGGCCGCAGATTTCTTCGCGCTCAAGGGCGTCGCCGAAGCGCTGGCCCGTGGGCTGGGGGTGGAGCTTGCTTACGCACCAGCCGAGGAGCCGTTCTTGCACCCGGGCCGCTCGGCGGCGGTCTCGGTCGGCGGGGCGGCCGTCGGCTGGCTCGGCGAGGTGCACCCGCTCGTCTGCAAGACCTGGGACCTCGACGCCGCTGTCGCCTTCGAACTCGACCTGGCGCCGCTCCTCGCAGCCGCGACCCTCGGCGAGGAGGCCTACGAGGACGTCACCACCTTCCCGGCCGTCTACCAGGACCTGGCCGTCGTCGTGCCGGCCGGGACGCCGGCCAGCGCGGTGCGCGAGGCGATCCTCGGCGCCGGCGGCGAGCTGCTCCAAGCGGCCGAGGTCTTCGACCTCTACGAGGGCGAGCAGGTCGGCGAGGGCCGAAAGAGCCTGGCCCTGAACCTCGAGTTCCGCGCTCCCGACCGCACCCTCACCGACGAGGAGGTCGGCGGCCTGCGGGAGCAGATCAAGGCGAAGCTGGAGGAGATCGGGGGGACCCTGCGTGAATAAGCGCGTCCTCGTCGCCGGCGCCTCCGGCTTCACCGGGGCGCTCGCGGCGCAGATCGTCCACGACCACCCGGGCCTGGACCTGGTCGCCGCCACCTCGCGCAGCGACGCGGGCAAGCGGCTCTGCGACCTCTACCCGCGCTACCGGGCGCCGATCGAGCTGACCGAGCTCGACCTCGACGACCTGCCCGAGGTAGACGCGGCGATCGTCGCCTATCCCCACGGGGCGGCCGCTCCGACCGACGCCGCCCTGCGGGAGCGGGGGATCCTCGTCGTCGACCTCTCCGCCGACTTCCGCCTGCGCGACCGCGAGACCTACGAGCGCTGGTACGGCGAGCACGGGGCGCCCGACCTCTTCGGCACCGGCGTCTACGGCCTCACCGAGCTCTACCGCGACGAGCTGCGCGAGGCGACCCTGGTCGCCACGCCCGGCTGCTACCCGACCGCGAGCGTGTTGGCGCTGGCGCCGCTGGCCGAACAGGGCCTGCTCTCGGAGGTCTTCGTCTCGGCGATGCAGGGCACCTCCGGCTACGGCCGCGCCAGCGACGACCTCGTCCACTTCTCCAACATGACCGAGAACGCCTTCCCCTACAAGACCGAGGGCCACCGCCACCGGCCGGAGATCGAGCAGGAGCTGGCGGCGCTGGGGAGCCCGGCGCCGGTCACCTTCGTCCCGCACCTGCTGCCGCTCGACCAGGGCGAGCTGGCGACCTGCTTCGCGACGCTCTCGGAGACGACCTCGAAGGAGGCGATCCGCGACCTCTACGAGCGGCGCTACGGCGAGGAGCCCTTCGTCCACGTCCTCGACGGGCCGCCGAACCTGCGCGCCGTCCGGGATACGAACGAGTGCCACGTCTACGTCACCGTCGAGGAGCGTGGTCGCGTGATGGCCTTCTCCGCGATCGACAACATCTGGAAGGGCGCCTCCAGCCAGGGCGTGCAGAACCTCAACCTGATGCTGGGGCTGGACGAGACGGAGGGGCTGCTGTGAAGGCGAGCGATGGATTTTTCCGGTCGAGGTGGGTGGACCCGCCAGCGGGCGTCGAGGAGCTCGATCCCGCTCAGCTCGCACCCGGCTTCCGCGCTGGCGGCGCCCATTGCGGGCTCAAGGGGGGCGGCAAGACCGACGTCGGCCTCGTCGTCTGCGACGCGGAGGCGGTGGTTTCGTCGATGGTGCTGACCCGGAACGCTTCGGCCGCGGCCCCGATCCGCGTCTGTCGCAACGCCGTCGAGCTGGATCGGGTCCGTGCCGCCGTTGTCAACAGCGGCAACGCCAACGCCGAGACCGGCGAGAAGGGCTACGCCGACGCCCTGGCGATGTGCGAGCGAGCCGGCGCCGCGCTGGGCATCGAGAGCGCAGCCGTCGCCGTCGCCGAGACTGGGACGATCGGCGTGCCGCTGCCGATTGAGGCGGTGCTGCGGGGGATCGACGAGGCCGCTGCGGGGCTTTCGCCCGACGGCGGCGGGAAATTCGCCGAGGCGATCACCACCACCGACCGCTGGTCGAAGCACTGCACCCTGCGGGTGGGGGGGGTCACTCTCTCGGCCCAGGCGAAGGGTGCGGGGATGATGGAACCGAACATGGCGACGATGCTTTGCTTCGTTCAGACTGACGCGGTGGTGGACGACCCCGACGGGATCCTGCGGCGGGCGACCGACGCCTCCTTCAACCGGATCACCGTCGATGGGCAGATGAGCACCAACGACTGCGTCCTTCTGCAGGCGACCGGCACCAGCGGCAGGCGCCTGCCCAACGGGCTGCTCGAGGCCGTGCTGCTGCAGCTGGCGATTGAGATCGTCCGCGACGGTGAGGGGGCGGTTCGTGTCGGACGCATCGAAGTCAGCGAGGCCGCATCAGCGGTAGAGGCGGAAAGGGTGGCGCGGGCGATCGCCAACTCGCCCTTGGTCAAGACCGCGCTTTTCGGTCGCGACCCCAACTGGGGGCGGATCGCCCAAGCCGCCGGCGCCGCCCTGGCGGGGGAGCAGCTCGATGAGCTCGGCGCCAAGGCGATCGACTCCGCCGAGCTCGGCGGCGAGACCGACGAGGCCGAGATCGGTCTGCGGCTCGGCCGCGGGAACCACGCCGCTCACGTCTGGTTCTCGGACCTCGGCTACGAGTACGTGCGGATCAATGCGGAGTACACGACGTGAGCGCCACCGAAAACACCCGCTACGACAGCGGCAGCGTCGCCACCCTCCTCGAGGCGCTCCCCTACATCCGCGAGTTCCACGGCCGCACGATCGTGATCAAGTACGGCGGCGCGGCAATGCTCGACGACGAGCTGCGCGAAGCCTTCGCCACCGACGTCGTCCTGCTCAAGTACGTCGGGCTGAACCCGGTGATCGTCCACGGCGGCGGCCCGGAGATCACCCGCTACATGGAGAAACTCGACCTCGAGGTCCGCTTCCACGAGGGCCTGCGGGTCTCCGACGCCGCGACCGTCGAGGTCGCGCAGATGGTTCTGGCCGGGAAGATCAACTCGGAAATCGTCCAGCGGCTGAACCGCCACGGGCAGGCCGCGGTCGGCCTCTCCGGCGAGGACGGCAACCTGTTCGAGGTCTCGCCGGTGGCCAACGCCGAGCAGGTCGGCTTCGTCGGCTCGATCGACCGGGTCGACGTCGACGTCCTCCAGCACATCGCCGCCGACTACATCCCGGTGATCGCCTCCTCGGCTTCCGACCGCGGCGGCCAGTCCTACAACGTCAACGCCGACGAGGCGGCCGGCAAGGTCGCCGCGGCGATCGGCGCTCACAAGGCTGTTTTCCTCACCGACGTCGAAGGCTGGCTCGACGATCCCGCCGACGAGGGCTCGCTGATCTCCCGCGCCACCGTCGACGAGGTCGACGAGAAGCTGCCGAGCCTGGAGGGGGGGATGCGGCCGAAGCTGCAGGCCTGCATCGACGCTATCCGCGGCGGCGCCCAGTCTGCCCACATCATCGACGGCCGGATCCCGCACAGCCTCCTCTTGGAGCTGTTCACCGACGCGGGCATCGGCACCATGGTCACCCCGTGACCGACGCCACGCGCGAGATCGGGTTCGAGCAGGCCCGGGCGCTGGAGGAGCGCTACCTGATGCGGACCTACAAGCGGGCGCCGGTCGACTTCGTCCGCGGCGAGGGGGCGCTGCTCTGGGACGCCGATGGCAAGCGCTATCTCGACTTCCTCACCGGGATCTCGGTCTGCTCGGTCGGCCACTGCCACCCCGACGTCGTCCAAGCGGTCCACGAGCAGTCCCAGCGCCTGATGCACGTCTCCAACCTCTTCTACACGGAGCCGATGGTGCGGCTGGCCGAGCGCCTGGCGGAGTCGAGCCTCGGCGGCCGCGTCTTCTTCTCCAACTCCGGCACCGAGGCGAACGAGTGCGCGATCAAGATCGCCCGCAAGCACGCCCACGGCCGCGGGATCGCCGAGCCGGAGATCGTCAGCTTCGAGAGCGACTTCCACGGCCGCAGCTACGGGGCGCTGGCAGCGACGCCGGCGCTGGCGGCGAACGAGGCCCTGGGCCCGATGCTGCCCGGCTTCCGCGCCGTTCCCCGCAACGACGCGAGCGCGCTGCGCGAGGCGGTCGGTGAGAGCACGGCCGCTGTCCTGATCGAGCCGATCCAGGGCGAGTCCGGCGTCTTCCCGATCACCGACGAGGCGCTGCTGGCGGCCCGTCAGGCTTGCGACGAAGTCGGGGCGCTGCTGATCTTCGACGAGATCCAGACCGGGATCGGGCGTACCGGCTCCCTCTGGGCCTACGAGCAGACGCCGGTCCGCCCGGACGTGCTCACCAGCGCCAAGGCACTAGGCGGCGGCTACCCGATCGGCGCCTGCATCACCGGTCCGGCCGCCGCCGAGGTGCTGGAGCCGGGCGACCACGGCTCGACCTTCGCCGGCGGCCCCGTCGCCACCGCCGCCGCGATCGCCGTCCTCGACATCGTCGACGACCCGGTCCTGCTGCGGCACGTGCGCGAGCTCGGCGCCTACCTCTGCGAGAAGCTCGAGGCGCTCGACGGGGTCGCGACGACTCGCGGCCGCGGCCTCATGGTCGGCGTCGGCCTGGAGGAGGGGATCGACGCCGCCGCCGTCGGCTCCGACCTGCTCGAGCGCGGCCTCGTCGTCAACGCGCCGCGCGCCGACACGCTGCGCCTGCTGCCGCCGCTGGTGATCGATTCCGACCACGTGGACCTTGCGGTTAGCCTGATCGAGGAATCGCTTCTAGGCTTCTCCAGCTGATGAGCCGCGGCGGCAAGCCAACCGACATCTCGAAGAAACAGGGCTCCCAGAAAGCCCTCCGCGCCGATACGGCCGAGCGCCTGGAGGCGATCGTGGAGGCCGCCGAGCGGGCCGCGGAGAGCGTCATCGACGACGCCGAAGCGCAGGCGCGCCGGTACCTGGCACAGGCCCGGGCCGAGGCCGACCGGATGGCCGTCGGTCGGGTCGGCGAGCTCGGGGACCTGATCGAGACCCTGCTCGGCCAGGCGATCTCCCTGCGGCGCGAGGCCGAAGGGCTGCAGTCGACCCTGGAAGAAGCGAAGGCGCGGATCGAGCCGGGAGGCGCGCCGCCCGCGGAGGCGCGGCAGCGGCCCGAACTCGCCGAGGAGCAGGAACCCGAGGAGACGCCACGCCTGCGGGCGGTCCCGGTCGAGGACGCACCGGCGCCCGCGCCGACGCCGTCGCCCGAACGCTCCTCAGACGCGCCCGGTGCCCGGCTTTTGGCGACGCAGATGGCGGTTTCAGGCAGCAGCCGGGAGGAGATCGCCGAGCGGCTGCGAAACGGATTCGAGATCGAGGACGTCGAGGCGATCCTCGACGCCATTCTCGGACCGGAGGAGCGATAGGCGATGCACGAGGACCCGACGCGACTGATGGGACCCGAAGACCGCGGTCCCGGCGGTCCCGGCGACGGCCGCCCGCACGGCAACATGCGGCTACTCGTCGCCGGCCTCATAGCGGTGATCGTCGGCCTCCTGATCGCAGTGATCGTGATCGCTAGCAACGACAACGGCGGCGGCGACACCTCGACCGTGCCGACGCTCGAATCCTCGACCACGACCGAAAGCTCGACCACGACGACGACGGAATCGACGACGACCGAAGCCGAAGAAGAAGAACCGGCGGTCGAAGAAGACGAAGAAGCTCCGGAAGAAGAAGCCGAAGAAGAACCACCCGCCGAAGAACCCCAAGAAGCTGAAGAAGGCGGCTCGGGCGGCGTCGAAGTTCCGTAGGGTCTCTGAAAGCGCCTACGGCAGGCGGCGTGCGAGACTTCCCGCCCCGTGAGCACTGATCAGCCCCACTTCCAGCCGACCGCGACCTACGAGCAGGACCCGGCCAGCGTCCACCGCGTCCTCCTGCTCTACTCGGGCGGGCTCGACACGAGCGTGATGCTGAAGTGGATCCAGGACCACTACGAGGCCGAGGTCGTCTGCCTCACGGTCAACCTCGGCCAGCCGGGCGAGGACTACGGCGTGATCGAGGCCAAGGCGAAGCAGCTGGGCGCGGTCGAGTGTCACGTGGTCGACGCCCGCGAGCGCTTCGCCGCCGAGTTCGTCGCCCCCGCGATCAAGGCCAACGCCGTCTACGGCAACGGCTACCCGCTCTTCACCGCTCTCGGCCGGCCGCTCATCGCCCAGCTCGCGGTCGAATACGCGCAGCAAACCGGCTGCGACACCGTTGCCCACGGTTGCACCGGCAAGGGCAACGACCAGGTCCGGATCGAGGCCACGGTCGCGACCCTGGCGCCGGAGCTGAAGACGATCGCCCCGGTCCGCTCCTGGGAGATGGGCCGCGAGGAGGAGATCGCCTACGCCCGCGAAAACGGGATCCCGGTCAAGGGCGGGACCGAGGTCGCGCCCTACTCGATCGACGACAACCTCTGGGGCCGCTCCTCCGAGGGCCGCTGGATCGAGGACCTCGACCACGCGCCCGAGGACGACGTCTTCCAGCTGGTCACCCGCCCGGAGGAGGCCCCCGACGAGGCGGAGACGGTGACCGTCGGGTTCGAGGCCGGGGTGCCGGTCTCGCTGAACGGCGAGCGCCTGGGGCTGGTCGAGCTGCTGGAAAAGGCGGCCGAGATCGGCTGCCGCCACGGCGTCGGCATCGTCGACCACATCGAGGACCGGATCGTCGGCCTCAAGGTGCGAGACATCTACGAGGTGCCGGCGGCGGCGATCGTCTTGACCGCGCACGAGGAGCTGGAGCGGCTGGTCGGGACGATCCACCAGAACCAGTTCAAGCCCGCCCTCGACCAGAAGTGGGGCTACCTCGTCTACGCCGGGCTCTGGTGGGAGCCCCTGCGCAGCGACCTCGACGCCTACATGGACGCCGTCAACGCCCAGGTGAGCGGCGAGATCGGCCTCCGCCTCTACAAAGGCAGCGTCCGCGTCGTCACCCGCTCCTCGCCCAACGCGGTCTACGACGCCGAGCTGGCGACCTTCTCGGAGTCCGGCGGGCTCTTCGACCAGAACGCCTCGCCCGGGTTCATCGAGCTCTGGTCGCTGCAGTCGCGGATGGCGCACCGGCTGCGCCAGCGGGGGGAGGGCTGATGTACAACCGCCTCGGCCGCGCCGCGGTCAAGTTCGCCTTCAGCTACCTGCGTCGCCGCTACCGGCGCGAGGCGCGGATCGCGCTCGGGGTGGGTGCGGTCGCCACCGCCGCGGCCGTCGCCTACCTGGCGACCCGCGAAGTCCCGGAAGGCTGATGACGCAGTTGTTCCCGGTATGCGGGAACAACTGCGTCTCGCAACTTCGCTTGCGGGTTATCGTCGACTTGCAGGGATTTCGCGAGGGGCTCGCTAGCCTCGCTCCCCTGTGCGGCCGTTCGGAGTCCGAAGAGATCTGCTGAGGATCTGCGCCGCGGCGTGCCTCTGCGCGCTGCTGGCGATCCTCTTCGCGACCGCGGGAAGGGCCGGCGCGACCGAAGCCGAGCAGCTGGAAACGAAGCTCGCCTCGGCCCGCGACGATGCCGGCTCGCTCGCCTCGCAGATGCAGGCGACGACGGCTGAACTGGCGAGCGCCGAAGGCGAAGCGAAGGACGCCGCCGCCGAAGAGGAAGAACTGACCGCGCTGCTGGCCAAAGGCCGCGAGCACGCCGCGGAGCTGGCTCGCAAGCTGGAGCTGACCCGGCACCGGCTGGCGCTGGAGAAGGCGCGGCTGCAGCGCTCGCGGGCGGTGCTGGCCGAGCGCCTGGTGGCGATCTACGAGAGCGGCATGCCCAGCACCGCCGACCTCGTCCTCGGGTCCGGCAACTACGAGGACTTCGTCACCCAGAGCGACTACCTGCGGGCGATCTCCGAAGCCGACAGCGCCCTCGCCGACCGCGTCGCCGAGGTGCGCTCGGCGGTGCACCGGCAGGTGCTGGCGGTCGCCGACCTGAAGGCCGAAGCGATCGCCTACGACGAACGGCTCGAAGCCGCTCGCAAGGAAATCGCCGCGGTGCGCGAGGCAGCGGAGGCCGCAGCCGCCCACCTGCAATCGCTCCGAGCCGGCCGCGAAACGGCGCTGGCGACGCTGAAATCCGACATCTCCTCCTGGGTCGAAGAGCTGCAGGAAGCGCGCCTGGCCGAATCGGAAGCCGAAGCCGAAGAAGAAGTCGGCCGCTGGCTCGGCGGGCCCTACTCGATCCCGACCTACATCGTGATGTGCGAGTCCGGCGGCAACTACAGCGCCCTCAACCCCTCCAGCGGGGCCGGCGGCGCCTACCAGATCCTCCCTTCGACCTGGGAACTGTACGGCGGCCAGGGCGAACCGCAGAACGCCCCGAAGGCCGAACAGGACCGGATCGCCGCCGAAATCTGGGCCGACTCCGGACCCAGCGCCTGGGTCTGCGGTTAAGTGC
>Ga0207661_10002710_pt1 | contig 12193 bp, 17 predicted proteins | sample KBSC713LmetaG_FD_184337 | JGI IMG/M metagenome (GOLD analysis project Ga0207661, IMG submission 184337) | Corn rhizosphere microbial communities from Kellogg Biological Station, Michigan, USA - KBS C7.1-3L metaG (SPAdes) (version 2) | ecosystem: Host-associated > Plants > Roots > Rhizosphere ... | reverse complement strand
AGCGCCCTTAGCTCAATCGGATAGAGCGTCTGACTTCGGATCAGAAGGTTGGGGGTTCGAGTCCCTCAGGGCGCGTTAGTGTAAGTCGTTGTATTCATGCAGCTTATGAGAAGGCGCTCTGGGGCATTCACAGGGCGCCTTTCTTGTGAGTAATCACCGGATAATCACCAGGAACTCATTCGGAGCGAGCCTATTCGGCCCGACATGCGGTCACTGTTAGAGTCTTTGAATGATTGATCGCACAATGCGGTGAAAGGTGCTGTGCCTAGTTGCGACTCTTTTGACCGATTGATTAACGCAGCGACGAGCTGAGTTGTGGAGTCAGATAAGCCGGTCTTTGCGATCACGCGCTGAAGCATTTCTGCGTACGCCGAAACCAGTCGTCGCGCAGTCGCAGGTTCACGAACGTCGAGCGTATGGTAGTGCTGCTCGACAAATCGTCGTCGGTCACCACGCTCAGGCGGATCGTGGTTCAAGTCCGGAAAAATGCCGACTTCTTCAAAGAGCATCCGGATATCGCCGACCGACCAACCGACCAAAAACTCGCGAAAGGCATTTCGCGTGCGCTTGCTGATCAGATCCCGGGTTGCGGCTCGTCTCACGGGCATCCTTCCGAAGATGACATATCGATGTAACGGTACATGGCGCGTAACGAGCAAGAACTCTACAGCCGGCGGCGGATTGTCGGAATTGCGGGTTATGCCGCCGGCGGCGTTTTGAGATGTCTCAGAAAGCCGTTTCGCCCGGTGTATGCTGTTTGCCGTGACACCACAACGTCCTAAGTCTTCACCGCGACATCCAACAGCCTCGATCATCTCTGATGATGGTACAATGATAGAGATGATTCACAGCACAGAGCTGCGGCGCACGGCCCTCGTGCAGTGGCAGAATGACAACTATCAAGAGTACGACGAAATCGATCACACGGCTTTTGGCCGGCTCGTTCCGTACTCTCCACGCAACAATCTTTTGACGCACAGCGTGGTTCTCTTTCCATCAGGCGTTCGCGAATTCAACGACGCTTCGCATCTTCGCACGCACGTGCAGCGATTTATTCATCGGTATGCCGACGTCTCGATCGAGTTTGAAGAAATCGCTTCCTACTACGTTCTCCTGACCTGGCTCTACGACGTCTTTCCGGAACTCCCGTATCTTCGTCTCAAAGGTGATTTCGGAAGTGGCAAGTCCCGCTGCCTCCAAACCATAGGATCGCTCTGCTACAAACCGATGTTCGTGTCTGGTGCGTCGACCGTGAGTCCGATCTTCCGTATCATCGACGCTTTCCGTGGAACACTGGTGTTGGATGAGTCGGACTTCCGCTTCTCCGATGAGCGTGCGGAAATTATCAAGATTCTAAACAATGGGAACGCGGCCGGCTTCCCAGTGTTACGGAGTGATCAAGCACCGAACAAGGAATTCAACCCGCGGGCATTCGCGGTGTTCGGTCCAAAGATCATTGCAACGCGACGCGACTTCGATGATCGCGCGCTGGAAAGCCGATGCATCACGGAAGTCATGAGCGGGCTTCCGCCGCGATCAGACATCCCTCTTAGTTTGCCGGCTGGGTTTCATGACGAAGCACGAAGTATTCGAAATCAGCTCCTGCTTTACAGGTTTCGAATGCGGCCAATCATCCGCGCAACAGATGCGCGACCCGAGAATGGAGTTGAGGCACGAGTCGCCCAAATCATTCAGCCGCTACTCGCGATTGCTGAAAACGACGCCGCACGCGATCGAATTCGCGGCTGGGCGCAGGTACAGAGTGGATCGCTGAAGGAAGAGCGGGGCGCCAGCGTTGAAGCGGATCTCTTGACGATTCTCCGGGAAATGTGCGACGAGGAAGTGCCGCTCGTCGTTCGCGATATCACGGCTCGTTTGAGTGAGCGATTCGGCGGTGACTTCGAGCGACCAATAAGTGCGCGCTGGGTTGGCACGCAACTGCGAAAGCGCTTGTCACTCGCACCGGTCAAAAGCCACGGATCGTTCACGATTCCGGCGTCGCAGCTCTCACGCCTCGAGACACTCTTTGAGCGATTTGGTGTGACTGGCCGGGTGGACGTGGGGCCGTCGGGGAAATTCTGAGAAGGTCTGCGGTCCTGGAGGCTGTCACCGCGATCCCCGACGAACGTCCCCACATCCCCATGTCCACCCAGCGATTGCCGCCGGCGGCATAGAGCACCGTCTTCGCGTGTCGAACACTCGGGCGCATACTGTCTACAGCATGGCCAGAAAACCGATCATTACATATCTAAAAACGTACCGAAGAAGAACTGGCTTCTCACAGGGCGAGATTGCTTTCCTGCTCGGCGGTTTTAAGGGGTCGACCGTGTCTCGCCATGAGACAGCTGCGCGTGTACCGACGCTCCCAAACGCCTTGATGTACGAGTTGGTTTTCCGCATTCCCGTACAGCGCTTATACGTCGGGGTGTTTCGTACTGTCCGCTCGACGGTCGTTTCGCGCGCGGGCTTTCTTCGTCGCTCACTGCTTCGTCAGCCAAGGACGTTGCTTCGAGACAAGAAGATCGCGGTGCTCGATCGCCTGATCGAAGAGTATGGCGATGAAGGGGTAGCAACAGAGAAGTAGAAATGTTATCGAGTGACACCCTATCTCCGCTGTTAGCGATTTATCCGTCTCAACGCGGATTCGGCTTTGCTGTTGCGAGCCAGATTGGTCTGACCGATTGGGGGCTAGCGATTGTCCATTCGAAATCGCTAGACGCATTTCTCCAACGCGTGGATGCGTTGGTGTATCGCCACAAGATCACACGCATCGTCGTGGAGAACTTCGGGCAAACTCGAAGAGGAAGCCGCGCACGGCGCTGCATCGAGCATGTTGCGCTTTATGCGCGCGAGCGCGAAATCGTCATTTCCTCAGTGGCACGCTCAGAGCGTTTTGTGACGCTCGATCTAAAGTATCCAACGGCTTCGAACCACGATCTCGCAGTCGCAGTGGCCATGCGCTTTCCTGAACTGGAAACTCATCTCCCGTCCCGGCGGCGTCGATGGCAAAGCGAAGACGAGCGCATCGCGATGTTCGCGGCGGTCTCTTGCTTGCTCGTCGACTCGAAGGATAGCTACAACCAACCAGTGTTGACGAACGAGTAACGTGAGTTCGTCGAGTGAAGGAAGCATTCCGCTTCGACGTGTAGAACGCGTCAGGATTGCTGCGACGATATCTTTTCCGGCTCGTGTGTGAGAGCGAGCAAGACGCGGCCGTTTCGCTGCTGTTTCGCGGGCATCACTGCTGTGTGTTTGGATGCAGTCAGCTGCTCTCGGATGTCCGCGTCTCGTTCGCCAGGGCTAGAGTGGCCCTACGTCATCGCGATTGCAGTCGATCTCGACGTGCGGCCTGCGCAAGTGGCTGGGCGCTCCGAATGAGCTTCGCGTGCGGCGGTTCGCAAAGAACACCATGTACGCCTTATCAAAGCATCGAGTATCTATATCTCGCCGACAAGAAGACACGATTGGTGTCAGGTTCCGGACAAACTACCGCGGTCGTGATGGGCATCTCTCGTCGCGAGCAGATCTAGCGTAGATAGTCGGGGCGTTCACTTCGTCCAAATGATAACCGTGCCGCACGGGGCGCCTTGGGGATGATTACCCCTGGCGGCGATTCCACCGGTACCCAGATATCGCGTTGGAGTCGCCGCGACGGTGTAGTACTCAAGCCCGAGCACGTTTCCGGTCAGAATGCCATCGATATTGAACGGCTCTTCGGTCGGAGCACCGGTGAAAACGGCCATACCGTTGAGAACAACCTGGACGGGACACGCCGATTGCCCGTCGCGTGTCGAATTGAGGATTTTTTCCCCGCTCATTTCTGTCAGTTTCACACCGGAAACTTGAGCCAAGATCACACTTGAGAGATTCCGACCATTGTTTTTTTCGAAGACTTCAGCGGAGATGAACTTTCCCACGCCGGACCGCCGGCGTTCCTCGAATTCGATTAGTCGTGGATTTCTCGTAGTAGCATGCGCGTTCACGTCGACGCCGGGAAGCGGTGTCGCAATCGCCTGCAGAACAAAGTCCACCTCTACGGTTTGGGCGTCGCGAAATTGGAGCGTGCCGGTCCATGGCTGGTATCCCGCGAGGCGCACCGTGACTCGATGCATCCCCGGGGAAATACCAGTCAGCTTGAAAGCGCCGAGCGAGTCACTGCGGATCGTGCGATCGACGCCAGCGACGATGACTTCGGCTTGAGCGAGCCGATTCTCTCCGGGATCGCTAACGACGGTGCCGACAAGAGCACTCTGCCCAGTCGCGCGCGATCCGGTCACGACGACGAGCGCAAGGACTAGAATGCGAAGCGTTCGGGCCTTCATCGTTCCCCCTTGCTGGAATAGCGCGGAACTCGGCGATCAACTCGAAAACCCATCGCAGGCTCGTGCACGAGCCTGCAATCCATTCAAGATTGCTAAAGGTCTGTTTGGCTTCGGCGGCTTGAGCCGGCGCAGGCAAGCGTCCACTTCTGCGCGGATATTGCTTGCGCGTAGGCTGGAGGGCTCGGAGCCAAACTCAGATTTGAGAAAACGCGAAAGCGACGACGTGGAAGCGAATCCGAATTCGACAGCCACCCGCTTCGTTGGCCAATCAAGAAGGGCTAACTGCCAGAGAATGTGAATTGCCCGCATCGACGTGAGCAGGTCGCGTGGGCCGACGAAGCCACTATCACGAAGACGCCGCTCCATCGTCCGGCGCGAAAGGCGACAGGCCTCTTCGAGGTCGCCGACGTTGCCATCCCGTGCTGAAAGGGCAAGCGCCGCGAATAGAATTGGAGCGGTCGTGCCGGTGACTAGTGGTGCGATTCGAGACAGCAGCAACCGTTGCGCGTCCCGGGCGAACGCGGTTTCGAGACGCGTGAGGAGGGAGTTAGCCAAGCTCGCGGAGCTGTTCAATACGAACTCTATTGGAACGTTCCCGCGGATCGCCGCACGCAACCGTTCGGCTGTGCCGGATGAAATCGCTCGCAAAACAACGACTGTTGGGATGCGGGCCCCATGCGATCTAATCGAAAGCAATTCGAGCGCCTCGTCTCCGTTCCTATCGTGCGGGGTGCAGATGATGAGATCAACTGTCGTGGAGCGAAGCTGCTGTGCGAGATCGGGCACATCGATGCAGTGATGAACAAGCGCTCGACCTTCAGCCACCTTAGTCACGACATCGCGATCGTCCTGTGCCGACAAGAGCGTAGCGATGACTGGCATTTTGCGCTCACCAATTTCTGGTGTCCGAGAGCCAGCCACATCGCTGCAGGTCCGAGGGGTCAGACTATACAGCGTCGCGGCTGCCGCGCAAGAGATATGATTGCGCTATTGAAGCACTCTTGGCGAACCAGGACTTTCGAACTCGTTAATAGCGCGCCAGTCGTGTCGCCATCTGTGCTGCGCTGTCGCACTCGGCGTCTGGTGTCGCATGCGGTCAGAAAATGGCGCGCCCGTCGTCTGGAGCAAAATGCTGCGTGGGACAATCATCTTCAGGCACTCACTACGGACGTCGTCCTCGTCGGCGTCCGGAGAGAACATTTGATGGACGGAGAATTGACATGACTTCACGCACTCGCAAGGCCCAATTCCTCGCCGTGATGATGCTCGGCCTCGGTGGACTATTTGCCATCCCAAAGGAGGGGCTCGCGGCGCGCGCCGCGCTGGACTGCACGTTCTGCGTTGACACCTGTGATGTTGACCTCGACCGCGTTTGTGAAAACCACGGGTGCACTCCCAACGCGCCTAGCTGCTACGCCAGCGCCTGTCCACCGCTTTTCGGTGCGTCCGTGACCTGCAACCCCATTTGATGCGACTGGCTGGACGTTTTCAACTCGACACGGAGGCGTTGTGGCACGAATCGGTGATTCGATTGTGAATACAACACTGGTGGTGTGCGCCCTAAGCATCGGCGCGAGTGTTAGCTATCGTGCCTTTCAGCGTCCCCAGTCCTCGGCTGCGCCGCCGACGCCGACGCACATGCGCGCCTGGGATGAAGTGCTGTCGTTGGGACGTTCAATTTCGGGTGACGACACCGCGTCCACTACGGTCGCAATCTTCGGCGACCTGCAGTGCCCAGCGTGCAAGGGGTATCATGAGATCGTAGTTCGGCGTATCCTCGAAGAGCACCCGCACGATGTGCGGGTGCTCTTCCTCAGTTTCCCATTGTCATATCACAAGTATGCGCTCCCAGCAGCGCGAGCTACTGAGTGCATTCATTCTGCCAGCGAACGGCGCCAATGGATCGACCTGCTGTACTCGAAGCAGGATTCGCTGGGCTTAAAATCCTGGGGCGCATTTGCAGCTGAAGCGGGCTTGCGAGACACATCGACAATCGTCACTTGCGCCGATGGTCGAAGCATTCCCTCCGATATCGCGGCTATACTCAAGCTCGGCAAAGATTTGGTGCGAGGAACCCCAACCGTTGCCGTCAACGGATGGGTTTATCCGCACCCTCCGTCAGTGGAGGAAATCGACTCCCTAAGGCGCGCGGCCACGGGCTCGTCGCGACCTTCACCGCCAAGTTAGAGCATCGTGATGGTAGTGCTGTCCATACCTCGGTCATGCGGACCGACTGGCAAGACGTCTTGCGAGAGTCAAGGGCTAGGCGACTTTCGCTTGACCGCTCCATACGCCATGTAGAACCCACCACAAACGATCGCGATCGTCAGGATCAGGAGCATTTCGTAGGGGCCGTGGTTGAGGAAGTTTTCACGTCCCTTCATCAGCATCTCCATGACGTCGCCGGCAGATGAAGGCGGCCTGCGTGAGTAGACGAACGCAAGTCCGAATAGCCCGAGCACAGCGACGAAAAGGCCAAATCCTAACCCGTCTGCACTAGCGTCTTGCGGCTGCGCAACTGGTTGTTGCTCCATTGAGGCGCCCTCCTTGATCGGGATGGATACCAAGGGCATCTATTGTGCGCCGAGTCTATGGGCAAAAGAACCGCTCCGCAATATTTCTCTAAAGCCTACTTACTGATTAAAGACATTTAATAATCAACTGTTCTCGGCACCACTGCCAAGCCAAGCCGCGATTCCGCCGGAGGCCCGATCCGCAGTTGCTTTAACGGGATCGTCGCCCAAGTGTGCGTAGCGCTCGGTCGCGGCGACGTTCTTGTGGCCGAGTAAGCTTCGAATGACCAGCAGAGACTCACTGTCGATCGCCGAGACCGAGGCGAATGAATGCCGCAAGTCATGGAGCCGAACGGTGTCGAGCTTCGCGGCGTAACGCACCGCGTGCCATCGATCAGCCAAAGGAGGACAAGAATCCTCGTTAGTATTTACAGCACTCGCCGCAACCTTCACCTCTTACTTGTTGCTGGCTGCGCCCGGGCGCAGTCCACTGATCCGCTGGTCGTGCACAAGGACTTCTCGATATGGACGCACACACAGAATGTGCAAAGGGCCGTCCGATCTCGATTGGATCGTGGCGGATCATCTTCGTAGGATCACAGTTCACCGGCCAAGTAAGTGCGCTGATCGACAGCAACAACAATCACACGGCGGGCGACAATCTCGGCGAAATCCGCCGAGCGGTGAATGGAATGTTGCGTGGAATCCGGATACTCATCGAGTGTGGCGAGCGCGTCCAATCGCAATATTAAAAATGAAAACATTAAAGCATGTTAATAAATGTATGAGTATTTACGAGTGCAAACAAAACATTGACGGCAGTGCGCGGCGCGTGTATTGAATCGCCCCGGGTTTCTCGGAGAGCTCGTTACGTAAGTGCGGTCTCAGAGACGTGAGTGTTCTGAGATTCACGAAACTGCGCTTCAAACTCGGCCGGAGGAAGATAGCCGAGCGGTTCGAGTAAACGCTGATGGTTAAACCACCACACCCACTCGAGCGTGGCAAACTCCACGTCCTCGAAGCTGCGCCACGGCCCGTGCTGGCGAATCACCTCGGTCTTGAAGAGCCCAATCACCGTCTCGGCTAACGCGTTGTCGTACGAGTCGCCACGACTGCCGACCGACGGCTCGATGCCCGCGTCGAGTAAACGTTCGGTGTAGCGAATGGAGAGATATTGGACACCGCGGTCGCTGTGGTGCACGAGGTGATCGCCATCAGCAGGCTGCCGTTCACAGATCGCTTGCTCCAGTGCGTCGAGCGCAAGGTCGCTGCGCAACGAACTCGAGACGCGCCAGCCGACGATGCGCCGCGAGAACACGTCGATGACGAACGCGACGTAGACGAAGCCACGCCAGGTGGCGCCGTACGTCAGGTCGGACACCCAGAGTTGATTCGGCCGCGTCGCCGTGAAGTCGCGCGCGACGAGATCGAGCGGTCGTGCGCCCGCGTCGTCTGGCATTGTCGTGCGGGGGCGGCGCCCGCGGACGACGCCCTTCAGCTCCATGCTTCGCATCAACCGCTCGACCGCACAGCGCGGCGCGACGAGCTGCTCGCGCTGCAGCTGCCGCCAGACCGTCCGCGCGCCGTAGACCTCGCGATGGGTCGTCCACACGCGCCGAATCTCGGTGCGGACAACTTCATCTCGCTGCGCGCGCGCGGAGCGGCGCGAGGGGTCAGCGGCTCGGGCTTTCTGGAGATGGTACGTCGACGGAGCGATCGGCAGCACGGCGCAGATCGGCTCGACTCCGTACGCCTCGCGATGGGCGTCGATGAACGCCACCATCATCGCGGTCGGCGGTCGAGCTCCGCCTGTGCGAAAAACGCCGAGGCTTTGCGGAGAATCTCATTGGCCCGACGGAGCTCACGATTCTCACGTTCGAGTTCTCTCAATCGCTGCCGATCGCCCGTGGACAGCCCCGGCCGCGTGCCGGCATCCCGCTCGGCTTGCTGCACCCACGTCCGGAGGGTTTGCGGAGAGCAGCCGATCTTTTCCGCGATCGAACAAATCGCCGCCCACTGTGACCCGTACTCCGGCCCATGGTCCTGCACCAACCGAACGGCCCGCTCGTGCACCTCTGCTGAAAACCGGGACTGTCGTGTTTTCTTCGTCATGACTCCATTCTCTCAAGAGAAGGAGCCTCCGACAATCCCGGGGCGATTCAGGCATCAATAATTGAGACCACATCAATGACCGTAGACTTTCATTTTCTCAATGTTGGGGACGGCGATTGCATAATCGTCGACATACCCGAGCGTGTGCTCAGGTCCGATCCTTCCGTCGAGTTCCCGGCTCGAATGATGATGATCGATACACATCATCACGATGATCACGACGACTATGAGGACGTCGTTCGTTACTACCTAGCGCACTTCTCCGATAGTCAGGGTCGCCCGCGCCCTCTCTTTCGTTATATCCAAAGCCACCCGCACACGGATCACCTGAAGGGGTTATCCCGCCTGTCGCGTAACATTCCGATTGTCAATTTTTGGGACCTTGAGCACTCCTTCGTTCCCCAGAAGAATGGCCCTGGATGGGACGAGTGTCGCGATGATTGGGAGTGTTACGAACGTCTCCGCACCGGGAGCACAGATCCAAAGGTGCTGCGCTATTCAGACGCAGATAGCCCCCGCGAGTACTGGAAGGATGATGGCATCACCATTTTGTCGCCGTCGAAAGACCTACACACGGCGGTTCACAAGAAGGATGATGGCACGCTCCGCTCACCAGACGAGATCGGACAGGAGCTCAACGACCTTTCGTACGTTCTTCTTATGAAGGTGAACAATCTCAAGATTCTACTCGCCGGGGATGCAGAACAACGGGCATGGAATCACATGATTCAGAACCATCGGTCGGAGATTACCAATATTGATATTCTCAAGGCTCCGCATCACGGTCGCGAAAGCGCCTTCAACGAGGAGGCCGTCAAGATTATGCGGCCGAAACACATCATTATGTCTGCCTCGGAAGAATGCGAATACATGGTTCCAGAGAAGTATCTGAAGGCTTCACCGACGTCGAAGATTTATAAGACGTGTGAGCAAGGCACGTTTGTAATGAGTTGCGACTTTGATGGAGGAATAACACTGCGACGCTCATGAAGACGCTCTCGTTCTATGAACAAGTTGCAATACTAATTCCGGGAGCGATCTGTCTCTTTGCGTTGCTCCTCATAATCCCGGAATTGAAGTCAAGTTTTGCGGCCGCCGATGGAATCACCGTTGGCGGCCTCGGTCTCTTTCTGATTCTCGCTTATGGTACTGGCCACGCCGTTGCGGCTATCGGGAATCTTTTAGAGTCCGCGTTCTGGTGGTTCTTCGGTGGAATGCCAAGCGACTGGGTAGTGAAGGACGGTCAGCATCTGATTCAACCCGAACAACTGAAGCTGCTAGAGGATCGAATCACGGAACGGTTAGGGTTTTCTTCTCCTGCTTTGCATGGACTTCCCAAAAAACGATGGAAGGCGATCTTCGGCCAACTCTATCGACATGTGTTGACGACCAATCCCGGGAGAATCGAAACATTCAACGGAAACTACGGTCTTAATCGCGGTCTCAGCGCCGCGCTCCTCGCAGTCACTATTCTCGTGATCATCGCGCGCCCGAATCATTGGATCGCCCTCGCGATCGGCACAGCCGTACTTGCTGGAATCTATTTGATTAGGATGCACCGATTTGGAGTGCACTTTGCGAAAGAAGTACTGTTCTGTTTTCTCAACCCGACGCCTACCGTTCTGCCTAAGAAGGACTGAGGGTTGTGGACAAGGGTTCGATCGTCCCTATCGGGGTTCGATCCTGTCCCTGATGGCCTCGATTTTTTTGACAGTTCCACTGCATTCGTGTTGATGGCAAGAATGAAAAAACCTCGGTGGCTCCGAGGTTTTTTCGCGATTGATGCCGGCCGTGGCAATTCACACCGTCTTCCCAAGTCGGAATTTTCGTGCTGGCCTTCTGGGACGATGTTCGAACCCGGATTCAGGACAATGATTCGGAAATGCTCAAGATCCTAGCCAATATTCAGGAAATTCAAAATAGGATCTCGGGTTCGATTCCCAGTCAAGAGATGGCTGCGTAGCCTCCGGGGTGCATGTCCCCACATACCCATGTCTACCCAAAAACGCGCGAGCCGGCGATCGACGTGAAGGCGCTGCACGCCAAGATCGGCCAGCAGGCGTTGGAGGTGGATTTTTTGTCCAACGCGCTCGGTCGCGACCGCGGGCCGAGCGGAAAGCGATGATCGATCGGACGGCGAACCTGCCCGTGACGCGCCAGGCTAAGTTGCTCGGGCTGTCGCGCGCGTCGGTGTACTACGTCCCCGAGCCGGTCGATAAAGCCGATCTCGCCGTCATGCGCCGGATGGATGAGCTGCACCTCGAGCTGCCGTTCGCCGGCAGTCGGATGCTGCGCGACTTGCTCCGGAGCATCACCATCGGTCGTGGCCATGTGCGGACGCTCATGCGCCGCATGGGAATCACGGCGATCTATCAACGGCCGAGAATGACCGAGCGGCATCCGGCCCATCCGGTGTTTCCATGTCTCTTACGCACGCTCACCGTGACGCGCCCGAATCATGTCTGGGCCGCGGACATTACCTACATCCCGATGGCGCGGGGCTTTGTCTATCTCATCATCGTAATGGAATGGGCCAGTCGCAAAGTCCTGAGCTGGCGACTGGCCGTCCCGCTGACGAGCGACTTCTGCGTCGCGGCGCTCGAAGAGGCCCTCGGTCGTTTCGGCTGTCCGGAGATCTTCAACACGGATCAAGGCAGCCAGTTCACCAGTATCGAGTTTCTCAATGTTCTCCGCCGTCGGCAGATCGAGATCAGCATGGATGGCCAAGGCTGCTGGCGAGACAACGTCTTCGTCGAACGTCTCTGGCGGTCGGTGAAGTACGAAGAGGTCTATCTCCACGCCTACGAGACCGTCTCCTACGAGACCGTCTCCGACGTCCGCGCTGGGCTCGCCCGCTACTTCGAATTCTTTAACAATCGCCGCCCGCACGGTGCGCTGGCGCGTCGAACCCCGAACAGCGTATACCTAACTGCACTGCCTGAACTGCCACCGCTTTTACCCCGCGCCACTCCACTTATCTCAGCCGCTTAAGCTGTCTCGATTCTCGCGACCACCTCTCGTGCCGATCCGCAAAACTGACCTAGTCGACCGCGATTCCGTTGCCAAGGTGAGTCTGGATGAGGTAGATCGGTGAGTACGTATAGCTTTTGTATACGCTTCTCCCGCGGTCGGTTATGAGGCTGTCTGCCGAGAAAAGGATTCCATAAAACTTCGCTGCTTCATTTCCGTTCGACGTTGTGGTTCCGGCATCGACGAACACTCCGGCACCGCTGTCTCCGGCGCCTC